>Ga0209118_1001412_pt1 | contig 11204 bp, 4 predicted proteins | sample BlaSpr_A8_Ref_M1_FD_187988 | JGI IMG/M metagenome (GOLD analysis project Ga0209118, IMG submission 187988) | Forest soil microbial communities from Thunder Bay, Ontario, Canada - Black Spruce, Ontario site 2_A8_Ref_M1 (SPAdes) (version 2) | ecosystem: Environmental > Terrestrial > Soil > Boreal...
TAACGCGAGCAGCCGTAGAACACGCGCGGTCGGCCACGGCCGCCCTTACCGGCGCTGCCGCGGCGCACAAATTCGCCTTCGTTGCATTTCGGGCATTTAATGCCCATGGTGATCGGGCGCGTGTACTTGCACTTCGGGTAGCCGGAGCAGCCGATGAATTCGCCAAAACGGCCGCTTTTTTTCACGAGATTCTTGCCGCACAGCGTGCACAGCTCGGCGAGAGGTTCATCGGGCTGGTGCGCGATGCGCGTGCCTTGCACAAGCCGGCGCGTGGTCTTGCAGTCCGGGTAGCCGGTGCAAGCAAGGAAGGTGCCGAAGCGCCCGCGCTTGATGGCCATCTCCTTGCCGCAATTGTCGCAATATTCGGTTTTGGGTTCGCCGCTGGTCTCCTCGGGTAGTTCAGGGGAGAGGTCCTGAATGAAATCGCAATCGGGATAGCGCGAACAGCCGAGGAAGAAACCGTGGCGGCTGATGCGCTCGAGCAATTCGCCCTGGCCGCACTTTTCGCATTTCTTCCCGGTTGGAATACCGGCCTTGTAGGAAAGCATCTCGTCCCCGGCCTTGTCGAGGTCAATGACGAATTTTTCCCAGAACTCTTTGACAGCTTCACGCCAGGGCAGCTTGCCTTCCTCGATTTCGTCGAGTTCTTCTTCGAGCCGCGCCGTAAACGTCACGTCAAAGATGTCTTCGAAACTCTTTACCAGCAGTACGCTGACGCGTTCGCCGAGCATCGTGGGCGAGAAACGTCCCTGGTTCTTGGTGACGTATTCGCGCTCGACGATCGTGGATATGATCGAAGCATAAGTCGAGGGCCGCCCGATGCCGTCTTCTTCGAGTTCCTTGACCAGCGTGGCATCGTTGAACCGCGGCGGCGGCTCGGTGAAGTGCTGGTCGGGCCGAATCTTGTCCAGGTTCAGGGTCTGCCCTTCGGCAACCTGGGGAAGTGAGCGGCCTTCGCCTTCGTCATCCTTTTCATCGTCCTCGCGGTCGGCGATTGACGCGGGCATCTGATAGACACGGAGGTAGCCGTCGAATTTCTGGACGGTGCCGGTGGCCCGAAAAGTATACTCGCCGGTGGAAATATCAATCGTGGTCTGATCGAAGATCGCCGGGAGCATCTGTGAGGCAACAAAACGCTGCCAGATCAGTTGATAGAGCTTGAAAAGGTCTTCGTCGAGATACTTGCGGACGTCTTCCGGCGCGCGCATGGCATCGGTCGGACGCACCGCTTCATGGGCTTCCTGCGCATCCTTCTTCGATTTGTAATAGTTGGGCTTTTCCGGAAGATAGTTCGGGCTAAAGCGTTCGGGAATCAACTCGCGAACCTGGATTAGCGCGTCATTTGAGACGTGCACGGAGTCCGTACGCATGTAGGTGATCAACGCGACGGAGCCTTCGTCACCGAGCTCCACGCCTTCATAAAGCTTCTGCGCGAGGGACATGGTGCGCTTGGCGGTGTAGCGCAGCCGGTTGTAGGCCGCCTGCTGCAATTTGGATGTCGTGAAGGGTGGCGGAGGGTTGCGCTTCTTTTCTTTTTGCGCAACGCTGGCGACCTGCCACTTGGCTTTGCTCACTGTGGCGACGATCTGGTCCGCGGTCTCCTGGTTTGAGACGGCGATATCCTCGCCCTTGTGCTTGAAAAGTTTGGCTTCGAACAGCGGCGGCTGCCCGGCATCCAGCATTGCGTGTATCGTCCAATACTCCTGCGGAACGAACGCGCGGATTTGCAGTTCGCGCTCGACGATCAACCGCAGCGCTACCGTCTGGACACGCCCGGCGGAAAGTCCGCGGCGAACTTTGTCCCAGAGAATCGGAGAAACTTTGTAGCCCACAATGCGATCGAGCACTCGGCGTGCCTGCTGCGCGTCCACCAGATTGGAGTCTACCTGCCGGGGTTTGTCGAACGCCGCGCGAATGGCCTTGGGCGTAATCTCATTGAAGGTAACCCGAAAAATCTTTTTGGGATCGATGGCAACAACTTCTTTTTTGGGAGCTTCCTCGTCTTCCTTCTTCACGGGCTCTTCGGGTTTTGCGTCTTTCTTCTTGAATCTCGAAATGCTGGGTTCTTGCTCAATGTATTTGGCAGGCTTGGAGAGAACCATGGCGAGGTGCGCCGATATTGCTTCCCCCTCGCGGTCGGGGTCGCCTGCCAGATAGACGGCATCAGCAGTCAGCGCAGCCTTTCTCAGATCGTTGATGACTTTGCCCTTGCCGGCGATGATTTGCAGGGTGGGCTCGAAAATCTTCTCGTCATCCAGCGTAATCGGCTTCTTGGTGTTCTTTTCTTCCGTTTTAGCGCCCTTCTTGGCGCCCTTTTTTCTCTTTCCCTTCTTGCGGCCCGAGGGATCTTCGCCAGGCAGACGAATCCCAATCGTTTTCTTGGGCAGGTCCATCACGTGGCCAATGGAGGCTTTGACGGTGAAATTCCGCCCCAGATATTTGTTAATCGTTTTCGCCTTTGCGGGCGATTCGACAATGACGAGCGAACGAGCCATGTTGCCTTTGTAACTCCGTAATGTATTGATGGAAGAGCTGACCGCGCGGCGTGTGTCCTTCTCGCTACCTTAAGCGCCCGGCCCGGCTCCCAACGGGGTCCCCATTTTGATGCGGCGGTTGCCCCTGTGGATGCGTTTTCCTATTGGATGCCGGCACCCGTGCTGGCGATGCAAACTCCTATCTGCCTCTGCAGCAAGACTTTGCTGAACTGCTTGCCGGGCAACTGCCGAATGATGCCTTTCATCTCCAGATCAAAAAGCGTAGCCAGAACTTCGGAAGAGTTCAAGCCGGAGCGTTCCACGATGTTACCAATGTGCACCGGCTCCTCCGTACTGAGCAGTTCATGCAGTTTCTTTTCCAAACCATTTAGCGCGGCGGCTGCCAGTAGCTTCCGCTGCTCGGCCTTCGGTTGCTCGGCCTGCATCAGAGCGGCACGGACGGGCGTCGGCAGCTCTTCGATCACGTCCGCCGCGCAAGTGACGAGCTTGGCGCCCTGCTTGATCAGCTGGTTCGGCGCGAAGCTCACGGGTTGCGTGACGTTCCCCGGCACGCCGAATACTTCCCTGCCAAACTCCATGGCCAGGCGCGCGGTGATCAGCGACCCGCTGCAATGCGCGCCTTCCACCACCAGGCCGAGCGGCATCCCGGCGACGATGCGGTTGCGCACCGGAAAATTTTCCGGCGCGGGGTGCGTGTGCAGCGGAAACTCACTGATGATCACCCCGCGCTCCAGCACTTTTTCGTAAAGCTTCTTATTTTCTTTTGGATAGCAGACGTCGATGCCCGTGCCGAGAACTCCAATGGCGCGGCCGTTGGCATTTATCGCTCCCTGATGCCCGATGGCATCGATTCCGCGGGCCATCCTTATGACGATGACGAGGCCGCGCGCGGCAAGTTCCCGGTCGAGGCACTGGGCCATTGGCGTGCCGTAAAGGGCTGGCCGCCGCGTACCGACAATGCTAAGGCTTGCGAGATTCAATACTTGGGGATCGCCGCAAACGTACAGCAGGACCGGCGGGTCGTAGATTTGCAAGAACGTCTGCGGATATTCGGGCTCAGTCCAGTTCAGGAGGGAGCAACCCGCAATCTTTTGAACGCCCGACAATTCCTTCTCGGCGCGCTCGATGGCTTCCTTCTTCACGATGGCTTGGGCGACTGGAGCTGGGAGGTGGCACGATTCGAGATCGGGGAGAGTGGCGCGGAAGACACCGCCTGGCGAATCAAACCGCCGCAGAACGCGGGCAGACAACCGGGAAGCCAAGCCGGGCGTGTGCCCCAGCGCAAGCCAGGAGAGGGAAGCTTCCAGCTGCATCGCCTGCGAGGCTAGGTGCAGAGTAACCGACTTTTCAAGTAGTCTGTATAGAAGTCTCTATAGAAGAAAGAAGCCCGTTGTAAAAGTGCGGCTATCGAGACTTGGGCTGCGATGCTGCCACGGGATGCGGGTTGCCGAAGCCGATTTCGAGCGGCGTGTCTTTGGGCAAAACGACATCATGTCCTCGCGAGAGGAAATTCGAATAGATTGAGGCCGAAGCGCCGTAGGCGCCAAATGCCATGGAAACCGGTGTGGATTTCACGGCCAGACTCAACAAAGCACCCGTCAAACGAAAGCCAGAACCGCCGGCCGCCGTGCGCACCCCTGGGTCACCGCCCGCGTCAACGGCACCGTGCTCGCCATCAGGATGCGCGGCGGCCGCCGCCAGCAGAACTGCGAGCCCGGTCGACAGATAGCGCGTCTTGTTGTCGGTTGTGCGCGCCCCTCCTTCCTCGTCGAGCTTCATATGGGCGCTGCGCGCCACTTCAACACCTTCAAGGGTGCCGACCATGGCCTGCGAACTTGCTTGAAGATGCTCCTCTTGCGTTTGCATCTGAGACAGCGCTTGACCAGCTTCTTCGGAAGTTTCAATGCGTTCGAAGATTACCCGGAGTTCTCCGTTGTGGTGTAGCTTATGCGCGGGTTTCGCTTGCAGTACTCTGCCAACAAGGCGGCTGTTCACCGGAAGAATTAACTGGTGCTCCGGCGAATACAACGGCTCGGTCAGAATGGCGGTTACCGCGGTGCCGCGCGTGGCAGTCGCCGAGCTGACTTCGGCAACCAACCGCGCTTTGAGGATGCTGTCGGGCATTGGCGCGCCTCCCATGCTGGCCAGCTGTTTGCCGCTTCGCGTGGTCTCGCCAAAATCGAGCCGTGTGTCGAGGTCCGCAACAAAGCGCGTACCTGGCTCCAGGTATTGCCGTCGATAGGGCGATTGCGAAAGCAAGAATTGCTTGATGCGATGCATGCGTCCCGGCGCTGTCATCTTTTGCCAGGTTTCATGCACTTGCTCCTTTGTTTCTTGTATTTTGCCTTTGGCTTCCTGCTTGGTGTTTTCTGCTGCGCGGCCGGCCGCACTCTTCTGCTTTGCTTTATTAGGGTTACTCACGAGGTGCACTACTTGAGCAGTTCCCAGAGAAACCGTTGTCTTCATCGGGAACTGCTTGCCGTCGGGAAGAGTGAGCATCTCAAATGTCACCTCATATTTGTGGAAGGGAGAAAAATCGCCGTTGGCGTAGGCGAGCGTGCGCTTTACTCCGGAGACAGGGCCAATGCTGATGATTCGGCCACTCACGATACTGCCGGCTGGAATTACGGGTTGGTCGAAGGCGTAAACCGTTTCAACGACTTTGCCATGAACCATCTCGCCGGGATGATCGACGCGCGTGCGCTGATCGAGGGCGATGTGGAGCGGCGTGCCATTGGGCAAGTTAAGAGAAATTTTTGCAAGGAACTCGCTGGCGGGGGGAGCGGCATCCTCCTCAGAAAAGGAGGGTGGGGCGCACAGGGACACGAGGGCGTCTTCGCGCGGGGCGACGTCGCAAGTTGCTTGAGTGGCGGGGATAGCTGGGCGCTGAAGATTCGCTCGAGGATCGGACTGCGCCGATGCCATCAGGATACCGCAGTGGATCATCATGATAAGAAGAGACATACACCGGAGAAAAGCCATAGACCTTACACCTCGGCAGAACCCAGAATCGGAAGTTCAAGGCTGCATCCAATATCAATACGAACGATAGCGCTTCGCTTGCGGCCAGTCCACTGTCCACACGGCTCGAATTCTAGTTGAGACGCCCGCGATAGCAAATAGGATGGCCAGCAGGAATCGCGAGTTGGTTGTACTCCCTCTGGGCCAGCCCACAATCGTTAATTCGCGAACTTTTGAAGCGATGTTAGATTTTTAAGGTGCCAAAGAGAAGCAAATTAGCGGCAAGGCTGCGCCGCTTCTTCCTGCAGGACGGCATCCAGAGTCTTGACGAATAGGTCGGCGTCGGCTTCGGAGAACACCAGCGGCGGGCGTAGCTTGATGACGTTGTGATGCGGGCCGTCGGTGCCGGCGAGAATACCGCAATCACGAAGACGATTCACCACGTAAGAGGCTTGCAACGGAGCAGGCTCGCGCGTTTCACGGTCGAGCACAAAATCAATCCCCAGGAACAGCCCCGAGCCGCGCACGTCACCAATCAAAGTGTGGCGGACCTGCAAATTTTTCAAGCGCTCCATGAGATGGATTCCGACGCGCAAGGCGTGTTGCTGTAAATTCTCTTCTTCGAGAACATTCAGAACCGCGAGTCCCGCCGCGCAAGAGACCGGGTTGCCGCCGAACGTGCTGAAAAATTCCATCCCATTGTTAAACGAATTGGCGATCTCCGGCGTGGTGATCACCGCCGCGAGCGGAAACGCATTGCCGATCGGCTTGCCCAGAACGACGATGTCCGGAACGACGTCTTGCGTTTCGAATCCCCAGAAATATGTTCCCAGACGCCCGAATCCCACTTGCACTTCGTCCGCGATGCACACCGCGCCTGCTCTGCGCACGTGACGGTAAACCTCCGCCAGATAATCCGGCGGAAAAACGATCTGGCCGCCGACGCTGGGCAATGTTTCCGCAATGTACGCGGCGACGCCACGCCCTCCGGCGCGCACCCGTTCCAGGATCTCGGCAACATGACGCGCATACTTTGTGCCGGCTAATTTGTCGCCGCGGCGATAGGCGCCGCGGTAATCATCCGCGAGCGGAGCAACGTGCACCCAGGGCTTTTTCCCGCGTCCTCCAGGACCATCGAATTTGTACGGGCTGATGTCGATGAGCGTATTGGTGTGGCCGTGGTAGGCGTGTTCCAGCACAATGATGTCTTCCCGGCCGGTATGCGCGCGCGCGAGGCGCAAGGCCAGCTCATTGGCCTCGCTGCCGGAGTTTACAAAAAAACAAACGCGGAGCGGAGCGGGTAACAGCCGCGTCAGCCGCTCGGCGTAACGGTTGACGTTGTCGTGAAGATAGCGCGTGTTGGTGTTGAGCAACGCGAGTTGTGCCTGCGCCGCCCGGACCACGCGAGGGTGGCTGTGCCCCACGAGCGGCACGTTGTTGTAAACGTCGAGATACGCTCGTCCCGTGTTGTCATACAAATACTGCATCCACCCGCGAACGATTTTCAGCGGGCGCTGATACGAAATGCTGAGATTTCTACCCAGCAAGTCGCGCCGCGCGGCGAGTGTCTCGTCGAGAACAGTCTCTTTGGCCGGAAAACGATCGCTTGGGATTCCGAGCAGAAGATTGGGATCCGGCGAGAGACTCGTCCAAACCGGACGCTGCGAAGCATAAGCGACACCCGGAAAATCCGCGCCAAGCTCAAGCAGATCGAGAATCACCTGAAAATGGAGATGCGGTGTCCAGCCGCCGTTTTCTTGCGCTGAACCGACGCGCACGAAAGTTTGACCACGACTAACGCGCTGGCCCGCTTTCAAGCTAACGAGCGTGTCTTTGGAAAGATGACCGTACAGCGTGAAGAATTCCTCGCCGCCGCCGGTTTTGTGGCGCAAAATCGCCACCGGTCCGTAGTCCAGCGGAGCGGAATTGTTCGCGACGATGTGAACCACGCCATCCAGCGGCGCGCAGAGCGGAGTGCCGGCTTCAACAAACAGATCCATGCCGAGGTGGACCGTGCGCCTCTCGTCCGTGGGATCCCCGCTCGCGCCGAAGAGGGGAGAAGTGTAAAGCAGGCGTGGTTCATCGTAACGGCCGACACCTACGGAGGCGCCGGCACGCTCCATTGCGTGAAATAGTTTTTCCGTGAGTGCGGGAGTTGCGGCGGCGCCGGGGTCGGCGCCAAGAAAGGTACTGCCAACACCCAAATCAAAAACAAGGCTCGGGGCCGTTCGCAAATCAACGCCCAAAATCTTAGCCGCCGCGCTTGAGCTCTCTTCCAGCCATTTCTTGATCCTTTCACTTTGCGGAACAGGTGGAAACCCGCAAGCCGCACGAAAAGTGTAGTGTGCAAAACGCGGACGGATTTTTTCGAGCCGCTCCAAGCCTTCCCACGCCGACGCTTCGCTGACTGTCACGTACGGGTCATCCGGCTTAATCGTTTTTCGGTGCGCAGAATTTGTGACGCTGACGGCCAGCCGCGCGCCGATCAAAACATAAAGTACGGACACCTCCAGCTCATCGAGTCGAAACGCGCCGTGATATCCCCCGACGATGGCCGTTGCCGCCTGTAGGGGGTCTTCCTTCCCAAGAATGCCGTAAGCGGCGGCAATCGCCGGCTCAGACACCGTGAGCCCGTGGTGCATGTCGCCAAAATCAATGACGCCTACAACCCTGCGCGGCTGCGGCAACGGATCGCTGACCAGCACGTTGTAGTCGTTCGCATCACCGTAAATTACGCTGCGGCGCAGCCGCGGCAAGACTGGAACGACTTCCGCTTCATACAGTGCGAGAAATTTTTCCACCAGCGCGCGCCGCTTCGAATCGGCAATCTCCTTGATGTAGTCCTTGATCCAACCGGCCCGCGAAGAATCCCATTTCAATTCGCGATGCGCGGCGGGGTGCGTGAACGATTGCAGCGCAGCGTCCATCTCCCCGAGAAACCGGCCGAGATCGCCAAGAAGTTCCGGCGTATGCGGGCGGACTTCCGCGAGAACTATTCCATTCACAAAAGTGAGCAGCCAGGCTAGGCGCGCCGAGCCGTCCGCGGTGGCGATCGAGGTAAACAGTTCGCCGCGGCGATTCGGTGTCACGCGAGGCAAAGGCAATTGGGGCGCACGTTGCGCGAGATGCGTCAGGGCCCGGCACTGCAGATCTATAAAGGAATGCTCCCGCGCCGGATGCATCACCTTGAGGACAAACGCATGCCCGTCTGCGCTCGTCAGATGGAAGTTGTCATCGTATTCGCCCGGTAGCGCCCGGGCGCTGCACTCAAGTCCGTAAAGTTCCCGCGCCAAGCGAACGGCTTCCGCTTCGGTCACTGGTTGAGCTACGCGGGCCTCCAGCAGCATGCGCCAAATCTTATCCGCAAGAGCCCGTGTGCGTCCATCCCGGATGAGTTATGACTTTGAGGTCGAGCCTTTCACTGCGAAATCTTTGGCTCTTAGAGTTTCTCTCTCGACTCTCGGACGGAAACCGGTCCATTCACAGTGGAAAGCCGGATCACCGCCGGCGCGGTGCCATATTCGATGCGGCGGTGATTGTCGTCCCAGGTTTTGCGGGCATTGTCGCAAATGCTCGCCTTGCAGCTTACCGGCGCGTTGTTCGTTGATTCCACCACGAAGCTGGACTGATAGCCGGTCGGCACCATCAACGTCATGGGGCCGTTCTGCGCATCGGCGGTGAGGCCTGCGCCGCTCCATGTCTTCCCTGCCAGTGCCACGGAGATTGGCCCGTTCTCCGTACGAATACGCACGCTTCCGCTACTGCCGTCCAAACTGATCGGGCCATTCACCGCCGTGATCTCCGCGTCGCCGGAAAAATTCTTCAAGCTGATCGGACCGTTGTGGGCCCGGGCCGTGAGTTTGCCTTCCACGTCGTACAGGGAAATAGGACCGTTCATCGTTTCCAAGTCGACAGACGCGGATTTTGGCGTGCGAATGAGCAGATAGATGGTCCATTCGTCCTCATCCGCAGGACCTTTCGTCGTTATCTTGCCGTGCTCGATGGACATGGTGATCTGGGACAGGATTCGCTCCGCCGCATCACCCGAACCCGCCGCGGCTTTGCATGCGGTTACGGAATAGCTCTCTTTGTCCCAGCCAACAACCTGTACACCGCCGTTGGTATGTGGCTGAATCCGCAGGACCGGAGCTTCAGACTTGGTCAAGGTGCGCTCTTCGGACCGCACCACGGCATCCTGTTCGTCAAAGCGGATGTGCAGATCGGAGCAATCGGTTGCCGGCTGTTTGTGGCCGTCGGAAATGCTTACGGAGCGGTGATGGCGGTTCGCTCGTGCGGTCGTAAAACCGAGGGCGAGCAGAGCAGGCAAAGCGATCAGAAAAAAGTAGCTGCGTCGAGGCATGGGGTCCTCCCTGTAGCTATAGACGAAAGAGGAGATGATTGGTCATGTGCTATTTAGCCGAAAAATCAGTCCCAGCCATCCCCATCGTCGCCCGTGCCAATCGGTGGGCCATCGGGCGGCTCGGCCGGGGACGTGCCGCCCACTTGCTTCGGATCTTTCTGAAACTGAATGATTTGCGAAGCCGCATAGAAGAAATGGGCGCGTTCTTCCACATCCGTGACTGAACTCTGGGTTGCCGAGAGCCAGGCCCGCAACTCCTCCAATTTCATGGCGGCAATGGCGCGCACCTGATCCGAGGCGTGTTCGTTGGCACTCAAGGCCATCAGGTCATACAGCGCAACGCGATCGATTGTTCGAGCGATCTCTGCCGGGTACCCCGAGCCATGCGGCGATTTCCAGGTGGCCGCCAGAATGGCGTCGAGGATTTCTTCCAGCCCCGGGCTCCCCTCATTTCGCGCATGGAATTCGACAAGCCGCGCCGCGCGTTCCGGATTGAAAAGGAATTGCAGCGTGTGCTGTGCCGCCGCTTCCGCTGGAGCCAGAGCGTCAAACGCCGGGCTGGTACGAATTTTGAAGTGCTCGCGCCCCCGTTCGTAGTCGGGCGGACGCGGCGGGATCATTTTCAGCAGCAGCTCGGGCAGAGCAAGGTCCTCCGGCTTCAGCGTTGCCAGCACGGCTGCAAGCGCGCGCCGCTGTTCCGCCGGCGCGACGATTTGTGTGGGCGTTTGTCCGTCACCGCGCAGCGCAAACGTGTAGTCCATTCCCCCAACGAGTTTGCTAGCCGCCTCCACCTGATAGCGATGCAGCAGATAGAGCGGCACAAGAACGTCTTCGAGTGTCGCCAGCGGCGCACCTTCGCGGATATTGTTCTCGCCGAAGTGTTTCAGGGCCGCGCCGCGAACCTGCATGAGCCGGTTCAATTCGTCGACCGCGTTTGCCCCCGAATCCCACAGATGGGCGACGCTGCTGGACGAGCCTGCTGGACGAGCGTCCTGATCCGTCAGATAGCGCAGTCCTCGCCCGTACGCGTCCAGGAGGATTTTGCTCAGCGCTGCTTCTTCGTTCGTCCCCTTCGCAAAATCCTGATAACCAAACGCGATGGATACCTTGTCCCACTCCCCGATTCCCGTCGCGTAAGCCGTGGACAAATCCGGCGTGCCGTCCGCCGCGAGCTTCACGTACGGCGGCGGATAATCCATTACGGAAGAACGGTTGACAGTGCTCGCTGAATAATTGTGCATTAAGCCTAGCGTGTGCCCGACCTCATGCGCCGCCAGCTGCCGCAGCCGCGCCAGCGCCATCTCCTGCATCTTAGGCGAGACTGGTTTGCCTTTTTCATACGGCGCAAGGAGACTTTCCGCAATCAGAAAATCCTGCCGCACGCGCAA
>Ga0209118_1001413_pt1 | contig 11201 bp, 8 predicted proteins | sample BlaSpr_A8_Ref_M1_FD_187988 | JGI IMG/M metagenome (GOLD analysis project Ga0209118, IMG submission 187988) | Forest soil microbial communities from Thunder Bay, Ontario, Canada - Black Spruce, Ontario site 2_A8_Ref_M1 (SPAdes) (version 2) | ecosystem: Environmental > Terrestrial > Soil > Boreal...
CCATCCCACGCAATGTCAACGCCAAACGGCTCACGACCTGAGCGATAGCGCGGTCCTGACCCAGGACGTCTTTCTTTAAGGCGGAGGCCAGCCGATCTATGTCTGGCAAGATCTTGGGCGCCGGGGTTTGAGCTCGTACATCTTCAGTATTTGGCTCGTTATGGGCTAGGGGCAGGGCTTGCGTGGGGTCCGATGCCTGCAGTTGCGGCAGGGCTCGGACCAACTCGGATACCAAATCCGTCCAGACATCAGCCGCGCCGGCCACCCTCCCGAGAAGCGCGATCGTTTCTGGAGCGTCTTCGACCGCGACACCCGGGGTTGAGGGCACTGCCGCCATCAGCGCATCCAGCTGGTGGCGGGCGGTGACTCCGACGGTCGCCTCCAGGCGCCGCGGGTCTTTGGTGTACAGCGCAACTGCCAGGTGCAGGGGTTGAACGCGCCGATGGCCGGCGCGCTTCGCTTGCGCTCGAGCGTTGTCGAGAAGATTGGCTAGTTCAGCCGGTAGGCGCACTTTTTTGCTGAGCCTCAACCGACTGGGCTGCGGCGAATCTGTCCTTGACTTCCTGTTTCAGTTGATTGGCGACGAGGGCCAACACCTCGACCACATGCTTGAGCTCATCGGGATCAAGGAACTCGCCCAATAATCGGTGCCCAAGCACCAGTTTCGCGGTCGGAGGACGGTCCGGCGTCGGCACCAGCAGAAGATGGCCAAACACGTAGTCGGTTGTGGCCACGAATTGACACAGCTCTGGGCTCATGAGCAATGAGCCGATGACGCAGTACACCGACACAAGGGTGTTGTCTTCCTTGAACCACGGATCGTCGGCCGGGTGTTTTAGATCTTTGACCGCGACCCTGACTTCTGAGGATCCCGCGGGGACGACGAACTCCCCCTCGCGATCGATGGTTGCAGACCCGAGCCAATCAGTCAGGATCCTCTGTACGCGGTCTCGCGTGATCGCGATGTCTGCAGGCACAGGAGCCTCCATTCGCCGAGTTGGTCCCGGAGGCGACATCGTACGCCGGGTTACGGGCCGGCGACCAACCGCGCTCACCCACAGGAGTAATGTCATCGGCGCATGAGCCGGTCGCCGTTGGCGGTGAATGCCCCCGCGCGTATCCTGGCGGCGACCGTCGCCGCGGTCATCGCATTGGCGGTGATCACCGATGCGGAATTCCGAACAGCGAAGCCCTCGGTGGTCGCCTCTTCCAATTCGTTCACGCGGCTCCTGGCAGGATCCGAGGACGCTGGCAGAGTCGCCCCCGACCGCTCCCTATCGGTGCTGCTGCTGCTCACACAAGGCCTGCCGGCACAAGACGTGAAGGGTCAGGCAGCACGCCTGGATGCATACTTCGCGGCCGCCGGCCTGGCGACGACCTGGCACACCGGAAATCGCTGGCTGACAGTCGCCGGCCCGGCCCGTCATCTTGAACGCGTCTTCGACATCGACGTGCACCAATACCGCTCGCGGGACGGCGTCCGGTTCGCGGCCAGCATGCGTGACCCGATCGTGCCGACGGAGCTGCGGAGCATCGTCGCCGGCACCGGCCATGTGAGCACGTATGCCGCCGCCGCCGGTCCATCCGTGCCCGCCGGCGGCCTGCGGGCTGTCGACATGCTGAACGCATATGACATGAAGCCGCTGCGCGATCTTGGCTTGGACGGCAGCGGGGAAACCGTGGTCTTCTTCGAAGGGTTTCCTACGGGAGGCTACAAGCAAGCTGATCTCGACGTCTTTGCAAAGAGAGAACACCTTCCGCCCTTCGTCGTCACGCAGCGCACCCCCCTCGTTGGCACGCCGCCCTCAGCTGTGGAAGCTCAGATGGACCTGGAGATTGTCCACGCAATCGCGCCCGGCGCCAAGTTGGTCGTCTACACGATAAAGGAGCCGGCTTCGGCTGACGATCTTCTTGCCCTGCAGGATCGGATGGTCTCGGAGAATCCAGGCGCGATCGCAGTTGTCGAATGGTCGACCTTCGAGGACAGCGTGACGAAGGCCCAAGCCGATGCTTGGGCCTCCGTCTACGATCGTGCCGACCAGCTCGGGGAGACCGTGCTGGTGCCTTCATTCGACGACGGCGCATTCGGTGGCTTGAACTCCGACTGGGGTGCGGTCCCCTCAGAGTCGTATCTGTCGCAGTGGCTGCCAACCACGATGCCCGGCGTGACCTCGGTGGGAGGAACGCGTATCAGCGTTCGGCGCGATGGCACCTGGTACAACGAGACGGTCTGGGAAGACCCAGCCGGCACCGTAGGCAGCGGGGGCGGGCTGGCACGTTACATTCCGATGCCGGCCTGGCAGAAAGCACCAGGCACCGCGAATCGCTTCAGCAACGGCATGCGTGAAGTGCCCGATATTTCAGCGGACGCTGACCCGGTGAGCGGTGCATCGATCTTCCTCTCGGAGTTCGGCGGCTGGACGACCGGGGGCGGAACAAGTCAGTCCGGGCCCATCCTCGCCGGCGCGGTTGCGCTCATCAACCAGTACCTGAAGCGAAACGGGTTGAAGCCGGTAGGTTTCCTGAATCCGGCGCTCTATTCGCTTGCGGCCGGCCACCCGGCTTACCCGCCCTTTCACGACATCACCGTTGGGACCAACCTCTACTACCCGGCTACGCCGGGTTACGACCTTGCCACGGGACTCGGTACGCCGGACGTATGGAACCTGGCGCGTGACCTCGAGAGTCTCCAGCGAAGAGGGTCCTGAATCTGATGGCTGGGACGGCTCTTCCGAGGTTTTGTCCCCGGTGTGGGGCGCCGGCGAGCGGCTCTCGATTCTGCGGTCGTTGTGGCAATGCACTTGCGATAAGCATGTCGCGGAGCTCGACCTACGCGGTCGCCGTTCCGGCCAGCGTCAGGACCCTTTTCCGTGGCAAGACCGGGACCAGACTCTGGATTGCCGTGATCGTTTGTGTGACCCTATTGCTCACCGCGACGGCCGCGGTCAGCTTCGCGCTCGCTTCGGCAACTGCACCTAACGCCCGCTGCATCGTCTTCTGCGGCAGGCCGGTGTTGGCAGCACCCGTCGATCCACCCTACAGGTACACCAGCTCCGCGTATGGCTACTCGGTTTCCCTCGAGTACGCTCTCAGCGCGTCGGACGGCCCAATCATGAAGCTGGTCGTCATGAACGATCGCTCGATCGGATGGCTGGTCACAAGCCGATATTATCCCGAACGGGGCTCATGGCCATTTGTATTCAGCGGAGAACCCGCAATTGGTAAAAGCGCCGAAGAGATTGCGACCGCTCTCGTGCATGCTGAACATCCTGAGGCGATTTTTGTTTACAGCATTCCGCAATCGGAGCTGGGCTACACACCTGGATACGGCGCTGTTTACGACCTGACCATTCGAATTGGAACGGGCCAAAGCGCTCACGCTCGCGTGGTTGTGGAGGTTGCCATAAAGCGCGGGCTCGCAGTGATTTTGGACAGCATCGGACCTTACGTGAAGAGCGCACCCGATGCGTACGGACATCCCAATCCTGCGGCGACACCCATGACGTCTTACTTTGTGGATGCCGCGAACAGCGTCACATGGCCTGGCGACCCGCCATTGTAAGCGCGATCAGCGCCGGCTAAAGCGGTGAGTCTCCTTCCCACCTCACCGTGTTCGTGATCCCCGTCATGGCGAATTGCACCAGCGTTTTCGGGGGGTTTGGGTGGCCCGTCTCGAAGTTGGGTAGGTAGACACCGAGCCCGATCGCCTCCACGGATATTCCCCGCTTGATCGCGACCATGATGATCACCCTGAATTCCTGCGCCTGACCAGCGCCTGGCGCATAACGTATCGAGTAGACCGCCCCCGTTCCCGCGGTGTAGCCGAGCTCAGCCTGAGGAATCGTGTAGAGGAGGGAGGCGTCGGGATAGCTCGAGGTCTGAATTGCCTTCAGGATCTGGTCCGCGCCGCGGCCGGCGGCGGGCTCACTCGACACCGTGAAGGGAAAGGCAGGTCCCTGAGGCTGGCTGGACAGTCGAGCTATGAATCGGATTGCCCGATCGTCCTCGGAGGCCACCTCGATCTTCATTCCTCCGCCGGATGAAAGAGGGGTGTATTGGAGCGACCATCCGTAGGCTCGACTGGTGTACGTGGCGGGACCCGGCAGTGGCGGCGCGAGTTGAGGATGATGGCAATCGCTTCCCGTGCATTGGAGCGCCTGAGGATGTTGACCGATCAGATACGCGGCAACACCGGTCAGGGTCATCAAAAGGAGCACTCCGGCCGCCGCCTCGATCCAGACGAGTGAATGCGTCACTCGGGGCAGCGCCGGCGCATGCGAATAAGCCCTTGGAATCGGCCGAGCTACAGATGCTGTGATGGGCGCACCACAGGCTGCGCAGTAGCGCACACCCGCACCCGCTGGCCGCCCGCACTGGCCGCAGAACGCAGTCATCCCGTCCCGCTTGTCGGCTGGAGCTCTGCGATGTCGCGTGCGAGGTTCCACGCGTCGGGCGTGCCAAGCCCCGTGGCCATGTCATAGCCGGGCGCAGCCGCGTACACGAGGTTGGTTCCGACCGTGATGTCATGGAAAGGCGGATAGCGTGGGTGGCCCGCGGCCAACCTGTACAGAACTGGGTTCAGGAATCCGGGCGCCCTGGAGTTGTGCTCCCTCAAGTACTGATTGATCAGAGCCATCATGCCCGCCCAGATCGGTCCGGACTGACTGGTTCCTCCGCCCTGACACCAGCCGCCGCATTGTGTGATGTAAACGGCCGCTCCCGTCGCCGGATCGGCATCGGCGGACACGTCGGGTACACGGCGCATGGGCGGATTGGATTGGTCGCCCGGTGCTGGACCTGTTTGGTAGGACGGCCTGGGGTAGAAAGTGCTGAGGCCGCCACCACCACCGCCGATGCCGGCCGGCTCCTCCCAGACTTGTTCTTGGTAGTAATTTCCGTCGGCGCGCACGCTGAGACGCGTGCCTCCGACTGAGGTCACGCTGGGTGGACTTGTGAAGAGGGATACCCCGACATACTGATCCGATGGCGTCGCATTGTTGTTGACCTCCAGACACTCGTAACCGCCAACATCGCCACTCGGAACCAGCACTGTTTCCCCAAGTTGCGCTGCCCTTTGCCACAAGGACTCGAAAGCTGTGGCCTGCGCTTGATCGTAAAAAGCCTCGCAGGCTTCGGCCTCGAGGACGACGATGGCTCCCGGATTCTCTTCGACGAGCTGCCGCATGAGGGGCAGCTCTCCCTTGAGTGTTTGAATTGCGGGATCTACGAAATATGCCTTCAGTCGCGCGTCGGGCGCGATCTCGTGCACCAGCTCGAAATCCATGGTGACTTCTGAAGCATCGAACGGTGCGGGTTGCTTGACACCGTGGTCGTCGGTGTGCAGCGGCGGAAGGTTGAATTTGGCGGTGAAAGTGTCGTAGTCGCTCTGCCTGTAGTTTCCAGGCAGCTCGAAGAAGACGATTGTCTCCCCCCGGCCGGAGGCGCCCGCCTCGACCAGCGACTGCATGTCGTAAGCCTTTTTGAGGTCGATTGGCCGCAGTCCCCCCGGGGGAACGGCGGGGCGCCAAGAATGGCCGCTTAGGTCGGGGTGATCCGTGATCCGGCTGATGCCGCCAACAAATGCGACCAACAGCTCGGGAATGTGCGGCATACCCTGGCTCGCATAAAAGCGTTTCGAACCGCGGACATAGTCATGAACCTTGACCCGGAAAAGAGACTGGACGCGGTCAGTTCGGCCCGAGATCGTCACCCAGCTATCACCGGGCCGCCACTCCGCTCGCAGCCCTGATTCCCGCATGAAGGCGAGCACCGGTTCGCCGTCTTTGCTTCGCAACGCGACGATTGCGGAGACGTCGGCTTCAGGGCGGCGCTCGCCGAGGTCACGCGCGCTTTCGACCAATGCGGACACCCGCGGTGCGGGGCCGTCGACCTGGTCCATGTTTCGTGGCACACAGCTGTTGGAAACGAGGAAGAACGCCAGGACGAGGAGAGCCCGAGGAGTCCTTCTGCTGTCCTCTCTATTCCGGCGCATCGCCAGGAAAGACGACGCTGTTCACGACACCTGGCATGAGCGGTAGCTTCGTATCTGCCGGATTGGGATGTCCCCCGGTCTGCTGTACGTAAGGCCCCAGAGCGACCATCTCGACCGCCAACCCTTTCTTGACCGACACGATCACGAGCAGCCTCGCGTGGGCCGTTTGGCCAGTGCCCCCGCTGATCGTCAGGTCGTAGACGGCGCCGTACCCGGGGTTGTATCCAAGGCCGGCGGCGGGAATCTGAAAGACGAACGCCGCATCCGAAAACTGACTCTGCTTGATTTGTTCCGCCACTTTCTGTGCGCTTCGTCCTTGAGCGGGCTCGGCCGTGAAGCTATAGGACCAGGTTCCGTTGAAGACCCACCGAATCGCCTTGGAATCCTGGACCGTCGGGGCCGCGTAATACTCGAGCGAGTACCCATAGGCCGTGCTCGTGTACTGCATGGGCGGTGGCAGCGCCGGCGAGGTCGAAGGGGGCGTCTTGCACGGCTCGGGGCATGGCTGTGGAGTCGGGCTGAGGAGGACGGCCAGGGATGCCATGACCACGATCAGGAAGAGAGCCGTCCCGCCGCCGAGCAACCAGATCCAGATCCGGCCCGATAGGAGACGAGGCGCTGTTGCGAGCCCATATCTCGCTGGCGCGGTGGCAGGCGCCGCTCCGCCCACCACGAGTGGTCTGCCGCAGCTTCCGCAGAACCGCGTCCCCGGCGGATTCTTGGTGCCACAAGAACCGCAATAAACGCCGGCGCTGGCGGGAGCAGGCATGCTCACCTGACCGCCCTCGCCAGCCGGCCGGCACCCGTTTTGGGCGTGGCGCGGGTCGCGATGCCGCAGTTGGGACAGAAGGCCATCCGCGGCACTATCCGATGGCAGTGGCTGCACTCGGTGGGCGGTCCAACCGGAACTTCAACCGCCTCGGCAAGCAGCATGTGATGAAGGGCGACGCGTACCCAGACCAGGAGGGCAAGCGCGACCACCGCGTACACCAGCACCTCGGTCAAGGTGCTGGTCGCGAGGACGCTGGTCACGCCGCGGCCGGCTTGCACGAGGACGGCTACCGCGATCGCGACAGCGAGTGAGGTGGGAAGGCCTCGGGCCTCAGCGCGCACTTTGCCGCGCCTCAACCACAGCGCCCCGGCAATCAGACCGGTCGTGCTTGCGTTGATGATCGGAATCAGAAGGCCGTGCTGCACGATCTGAAGGGCGTTGGTGACCGCCGGCGTGTCTGAGAACGGCCCCTGCTGAAGCTCTGGAAACAGGTCGACGAGAGTGGACCCGAATGTGAAGCCCAGGGCGCACGCCGCGCCAAAGGTGAAGCCGTCGAGGGTCTCATCGAAGTGTCGCCTCGTGTACATGACCATGGCGCCCGCAAGCATCAACAGCTGGGCGAGAAGTGGCAGCAACACCCCTGGAACGAAAACCGTCGCTGCGGACGGACCCAATGTGATGTTGAGAATTCGGTCCTGCGTGATGGAGGGACCTGTGAAGTAGGCCCACGCGGCGCCAAGGATCAATCCCAGAAGGACGGTGACGGCCAGGACCAGTATCGGCTCGTCTTCATAGACCTCGACCTCGTAGAGATAAAGCAGGTAGAGGACAAGGACGCCAACTGACGCGAGCGCGATGGCCGGGCCGGTCAAACGGACCAGTCCGAGGGCGACCAGCAGCCCGCCGAGCACGAGGAATCCGATGCGGAAGGGAAGGCTGCTGCGATGCGGCAGGTGAGGCAGAAGCGTTGAAACGAATGTCAGATGGAGAACGTGTTCACCCGGGTCGGCGGCGAAGGCGTGCTGTCGCCGAGCGCCCGAGGTGGACTGACTCACAAGGTGAGCCCCACACGAGCCGCAGTACTCGCCGGAGGGCACGGACCGGCCGCAGTTGAAACACGTGACGAGATCGACCTCCGCATCGCCGCCACCAACTCGGGCAGAAGGCGGAGGCGCGACGTCACCGGGTTCTTCAGCACTGCGTGGACGCCGCCTCTTTGCCGGTGGGGGGCCGCTCAAATCCGTCCACCATTACGTTGGTAGGCCTCTAGATCGCGAGCCAAGTTCCAGACGTCAGGCGAGCCGAGACCCGTCGCGAGGTCATAGCCAGGGGTTGCCGGATGGACGAGATCGCTGCCGACAACGATGTCGTGGAATGGCGGGAATGGTGGATTTCCCCGCGCCAGGGCGTAGAGCGCTGGGTTCAGAAACCCGACCGGCTTCAGTCCCTTCGACTTCAAGTACTGGTTGATCAGCGCCGTGATGCCGGCCCATATGGGTGCTGACTGGCTGGTCCCACCTCCCTGGCCGGGGCCATTGACACTGTCGTAGATGGCCATTCCACTGTAGGGGTCGGCATCTGCGCTCACATCTGGAATGCTCCGCATACGGTCTGGATTGAACTTGTTGTCAACCCCAGGCGCCTGCTGCCACTGAGGCCGCGCGAAAAGTGTGCTGACACCGCCCCCGGTCCCACCCGTTTCCGGTGCCGCCATCCAGACCACCTCGTTGTACCAGCTCCCATCCTGGCGAACGCTCAGGTGTGTGCCGCCGACAGCCGTCACTCCCGGAACGGACGCCGGGAGCGGGACACCGACGTACTCGGACGTCGGCAGGGCCTTGGGATCGTTTGTCAGGCAGCCGAACGCGCCGCTATCGCCGGTGGAGACAAAGACCGTATTTCCCTGCTGGGCCGCCTGATCGTAGGCGGATGTCAGGGCGGCGCTGTCTGCCGTTTGGCCTCGCTCACATTCGCCCCAACTGTGGCTGATGATCGCGCCGGGATTGTCCCCGACGATGTGCTGATGAATCGCCTTGAAGTCCTCGTCGGTCCGGAACGCACCGGTGTATACGACCAGGCGCGCCGCTGGGGCGATGGAGTGCACGACCTCGAGGTCCATGATCGTCTCGCCCTCACCTGGGTTGTCGGTCGGCCCAACCACTGTCACGTTCTGCTGCGGGAGGTGGTTCTGCTGTGAGAACAAATCGAAATCGCTCTGCCGGAAGCCATCGCTGAGCGACCAGAAGACAACGGTTTCGCCGGCTCCGTCGACTTTCAGATCATCTCGAAGCGGTTTCATGTCGTAGGCGGCGACGATGTCGGCGGGCTTGAGGCCACCTGCCGGCACCGAGTGCAGCACCAGCGGAGGCCGGTAGCTGGAAACCTGGCCCACATCAACTACGTATCCCCGCACGGGGGTCGGAATAATGGACTTGTCCGGACTGGCGTAGTAGCTGACACCGTTCGGGCTTACATAGGCGTGGATCCGAACGGCGAACGCCACCTCGACACTATGAGCCGGTCCTGCGACCACCGCGGTACGGCTCCCCGGCTGCCACTCGACATCAAGGCTACGCCCGAAATAGGCCCTCAGAGCATCCACCTCCGAGGTGGGTGGACCGTATGCGGCGGCAAACTCTGATGGCGTCTTGAAGCGAGCAAAGTTTGGCGAGGCGGGATCGTAGATGGCCCGCAGATCCGCTTCCTCTCGCTGCTTCGTCGGATCAACCAAAACAAGCGATAGCGACACGCGCTGGTTCGCATCGACCGGGCCTCTGTCGGTGGACGCCTCCAGGAGCGCGTGAAACCAATCGGTCGCGTATGACTTTGTTGTAGCGGGGGAGCTGCAGGCTGTCAGCAGCAGGACCCCCAGCGCCAGCAATGTCAGGACGCGGTTCGGGACCACCCCAGGGCCCGAGAGAGCCCTCATCACGGCGAGATGATGCGCCACCCCTGTCGGATCTGCAAGGGTGCTCCTGCTCGCTTCAAAACTCCGCTGAGAGCTCAAGCGACCTGCGGTCAGGAAGCCACGCCGCGCGCAATGTATAGAGGATGGTCGGCACGCCAAAGAGGACGAGGCCGATCGCTGGGAAATTGACCGGGTTCAGGAAGCCATCAGGAAGGCCCTCCACCGTCGTCGCGAAAACTGCCACAGCAAGGCCCACCAGGGCGTAGCCCAGGAACCCGATGACCCTCGAGTTGCGAGGCCAGAGGCGACCTTGGCGATTGGTGACACGGCGCCCGGACATCAGAACCTCCCAGACCACCGCGATTGCCAGCACCGTCGCGTTCGCAATCGCCACAACGGGAAGCGGGCCGCCGCGGAGGGCAAACGCAACTGAACCAATAAGACCGAGAAGAGCCATGCCCACGCCGGCGGCCCGTATCGGCAGGGGTATCGACACCAGTACAAGGCCCAAGGCCACCAGCAGGATTGCAACCTGGAGGGCCGGCAATACTTCCTGCAAGGTCCCGCCTTGGATCACGATGATGAGGCGGTAGGTGTTCACAATCGCGATTCCGAGCGTCCATACCGTCATGGCAGCTCGCCAGACGATCAGGACGGGATATCTCTCGGCCGCGAAGCCGAGGGCGATCAGTCCCAGCGTCGACACAATGACGACCGCGCTCGGGAATCCGAGCTGGGAGATTGAAATCCCGCGAAGCGCGGTCGGCAGATTGAAGAACAACAACCAGAGTCCCATGAGTCCGAGGAGGAGCATTGCCGCGAGTGGCGGTCGCCCGAGTCGCACTCTGAGGCCGGCCACGGCCAGCAAACATCCCGCGCCGGTCAGGCTGAGGGAAGCTGGAGGTCCGCCTGGCAGCTCCGGGATGCCCATTGGCCGGCCGGCGCCCAACCAGGCAACGGCGACGATCAGGAAGACGAGAGGATAGCTCGGTGGCTTGGGAATGCTCACAGCAGGGATTACCCAGCGTAGGAAAAGCAGATTGACGACGATCCACAACGCCGCGTAGGCGAGCGAACCGAATCTGAGGAACGCTCCGCGGTCGAGGATGCCTTCGACACCAAGCGCCGACGCGGCCACGACGACAGCAAGAATCCAGCCTCCGCGCCGTCCGAGCCGGGGGCCGATCCAGCTCCACCCGCCGACCCCTGTCAAGAACAGCAGCTCGCTCAGGTCGACTCCGGCCAACAGGTAGAGGGGGAGTAAGAAGGTCAAAGACATGTTCATGAATGCGATGACCGGTTGGCCCAGTGTGCTCACGTCAGCGAATCGCAGCTCCAGGTAGTAATAGACAGCGAAATAGAGCAGGAAAGACCCTGCCATGCCGACCACGGTGAGCGGCGTGATCCCAGGGCGCTTGGTTATCGCGCGGAATGCGGCGATGGTCCAGACGGGCACGAGCAGCGCCAGCTCAGGCGCGGCGATTTGCAGGATCAGCTGTGCATCGAGTTGGATGCCCTGCGCCTGTGCC
>Ga0209118_1001414_pt1 | contig 11196 bp, 7 predicted proteins | sample BlaSpr_A8_Ref_M1_FD_187988 | JGI IMG/M metagenome (GOLD analysis project Ga0209118, IMG submission 187988) | Forest soil microbial communities from Thunder Bay, Ontario, Canada - Black Spruce, Ontario site 2_A8_Ref_M1 (SPAdes) (version 2) | ecosystem: Environmental > Terrestrial > Soil > Boreal...
ACGTTGAACAAGCCGGTTTTCATCAACTCACGAAATCTTTCGTCCACCATCTCCGGGCTGTAGGTCTTGCCGGTAAACTTGCTGAAGCGCCGCTCGAGATAACTGGGCCGCAACCGCTCCAGGCCTTTCACCGTCACGCCATCGAAATGGTAAAGCGGCCCGGGCGTGATCGAGATGACGACGGGCACGTGACCTTTAATGGCCGCGGGCGGGTTACCCGTGGCGTCGACCTTCACTTCGTAATAACCGCGCGTCCGATAATAGGTCTGAAGCCGGCGCGGAATATCCGAGACGCGCCCATCAGTGTAAGGCTGCTCGACGAGATCGACCATCTGGCTTTGCAAGGTCTGGGAATCGTAGATCGTCTGCCCGGTAAAAGTGATGTTGCCGAAGAAATACTGGCGCCCTTCCGTGATCGGGATAGTCGCGTCCACGTGCGAGCCGTCCTCGGCGTAGTGGTAAATAGGCGGCTCGACTTTCGCGTCGAGGAAACCTAACGAGACGTAAAGGCGATGAACGAGATCGGCGCCTTCCTCCACATCCGCCGAGACAAAAGGAAGTTTTTTCTGAAGTTTTGAATAACGTTCGCGCGTCGGACCAACGGCGTATTCGAAAAGCACGTCGGCCGGCTGATGCTGGTTGCCGACGAAATTCACGAGTCCCAGCGTGACGAGCGGGCCTTCGGTGATATCGAGCCGGAGGTGATCGCCGGACTCTATGGTGTAACGCACGCTTACCTTGGCGTAGCCGTGCTTCCGGTAAAACAGTTCGAGAAAAAATGCCGCGTCATCGCCGCGCGCGGGAGTGAGACCGAAATCGTCGATCGTCGTGATCTGCTCCTTCAGCTCCGAGCGGAGGTCCTTCTCGCTGAAAGCGGTCTGCCCGCGGAACTCGATCACGCTGGTGTGTTGCGCCTTCTTCTCCTGCTGCTTCTTGACGGCGCGTTCTGCCTTGTCCTTCTCCTCCGGCTTCGGGACTTTCACCGCCGTCTGGCCGGCGGCGCTTCCGATCCAAAGCGCCGTGCAAAGAGCTATGAAAAACGCCCGGCTCATCTTATTTGAATCGGATCAGGTACTTCACCATGCCGCGAAAATCTCCGCCCACTTCCAAGTCCCCGATCAGAAGAAACTGCTCGTTGAGCTTGAACCGGGCGGTCGCGGTTTGCTGGCCCGTGCGCGGATCGACGTTGCCGACGTCGACCTGCAACTTATCAAAGACGGAGTTGCTCTTGGTCGCTTCGCCCTTCTTGAATACCTTCCGGTAAAGCTGCTGAATCAGAAGCATCGCGGCCCGCCCCGCGAGCACATTGTTGTTCCCGACCAGTTCTTCGCGGGTCACCCCGGTGGCGAGAAGCGAGATGATTTCCTCCTGCGGCAACGGCGGCTCGCTCGAGAAAACGGCCTCGGGAGAAAGCGAATTGCCGTAAACATAAACGTGGACCGTGTAATCGCGGATGAGTGATGTGCCCTGCAAATCGATCTTCGGATTAAAGGAATCGCTCGGATCGAAATAAAGAAAACCCTGCGCGATCTCAAGCCTGCTGAAAGGCAACGTCGCTTCCACGTTTTCCAGCCTAACGATACCTTGCAGCATAGGCCGCAACCCGGTTCCGGTGAGATGCAGGTCCGAGATAGCGCCGCCGTTGGCAAGGTTTCCGCGGATGAGAAAAGGATCTTTCGTCTTGATGGCGACATCGAATTTCCAATCGCGGATCGGAGGTTGCGGGACGGAAAAATCCGGCCGATCCGTGGGCGGCTGGGGCGCCGGGCGGCCGGGAAGACCGATCGGGATCAGGTCGATGTTCTTCAACAAAGAACTGTTCGTCAGCGCGACGTTGCCGCTGACCGTCGCGGCCTTGAGCGGCCCGACGACTTTGATGTCGGCGTCGGCGCGCGCGGTGAGCGAATCGTTTCGTGCCACGAGGATGCTTTCCGCCTTGAGTTGGAAATCGAGATTCGGCTCGGTCAATTTTGGAAAGGTCACCTGGCCCGAGATCGTAAACGGCCCCCCGGCCAAATCTCCGCTGAAGCGTTCGAAGTGAAGAACGTCGCGCTCGAAAGTCATCCGCGAATGGAAGCCGCTGAGTGAAGGCAGCGTCGCGTTGGTGAACCGCGCCATGTTGATTGTGATGTCGCCCGCGCCGCTCAGGACCGGTTTCGCGATGGTGCCGTTGATGTTGACGTCGAGCGCGACATCGCCGTCCAGTTGCGTGACGCCCGGGAGAAATTGCCGGAGGAAATTCACCGAGCTGCGCGGCAACTGCAATTTCGCCGTCAGCGGCGTGTTCTCATCGAATTTCTTTTCGGCGAGGATCTTCGAAGCATCGAACGGGATGTTCGCGGTCATCTGCAACGCCTGGATCCTGGTTTGCTGCAACTTCCCGTTGAAAACGAGCTGATTGTTTTGCAGCTCCGCGACCAGATCGAAAGTGGCGGGCTCGAGTTTCGGATATTCGGCGCTGTGAAGATCGCTCATGTGCACATCGAGCCGCGCGCCCACCTGTGCGAGCGTTCCCTGCGCATCGAGCTTCACGTTGATGAGCCCAGTCGCGAGCGGTTTCGCGCCGATGTCCTGGAAAAGCTTTTTCAGGTCGAGGTTCTCCGATTGAAATGTCACCAGCACTTTCCCATCCGAGGGAAAAAGCGGCTCGCTCGTTCCGAGATTCTTCCAGACGAACGGCAGCGAAACATAACCGGCCGCGTATTTCGCTTTCCCCTGGTCGACCTGAATCTTGCTGATCTCGAGCGTGGACCCTTTCGCTGTGAGAATGGCCTGGAAATCCATCTTGTCGCTGCCGAGGAAAATGGTCGGAACGTCGAGACCTTCGGGTGAATAGTTCGCGTCGATGTTTGCCTGAAGCGCTTGCAAATTTGCGTAGCGGCCTTTTTCCAGCGCGAGCTTGAGCTTGCCGGTATGCGCAAACTCGGCCAGCCCGCCGCTTCCTTCCCAATTGATCATGAGCGAACCGGCGATCTCGTTGTGGTTGCCGGTGGCGGCGAGGATCGGCTTCAGTCGAGCGAGATCGGCGATGTTCACGTAAACTTTGCCGCTGTAGCGATACGGCTTGTCGAGCGAGAGAACGCCGCTGCCGCCCATGAAGTCGCGCTCGTTCAGGGCCGCGGTGAAATCGTTCAGGTAAACGATGTTGTTCGCGATGGAGGCCTGCGCGCTTAGTTGCGGAATGGTCAGGCTGCGAATCTTCAAATTCGAGCCGTAGACCGAAAGCTGACCGTTCGCCTTGCCATCGCGCACCGTCACCTCGCCCGACATCTGCAACGGCCCGGTGATGCGGTTCAGAGAATCGATCGGCCAATAATCGCCCAGCTCGACTGCGCCCAAGGTGAGGGAAAAGTTCGCTGGCTGCGCCAGAACATGCGCGACATCGTCCGGCAAAAGGTATTGGCCGGTGAGCGTGACGCTGTTTTGCTTTCGCAGCGCCACGAGGCGTTCGATTTTCACCGACGCGCCTTCGCTGGTCAGATCGGCCTGGACCGAATCGAAAAGATTTTCGCCCGACTGGACATCCGTCATGTCGAGATGGATTTGGGAACGCAGATCGGCGTAATAGATTTTCGTGACACCGGCAGGCGGCATTTGCTTCGAAGCTTTCACCGTCCCGGTCACCTTCGCCGCGCTGCGATCCGCATATGAAATTGGGCCGCCGGTAAAACTCAGGTCGGCGCGAAGGACCGCATCCCTGATCTCGGCGCGTCCCGTCACCCTCGCGGTCCCGGCAAACGGTTCGGGAAACTTTGCCGTGATCGATTGCAGGTCCGGGAGCGACCCGGTGAACTCGACGGTCGCCGGGCTGCTGCCGAATCCATCGATGTGCTGCGGCAATTCGGCGCTTCCTGTCAGGCTCAATTTATTCAGCCCGGTTGTGGCTTCGCCCGAATCGAGAGTCGCGACGCCATCGTGCGCTCTGAAGTGCAGGACGGCGTGATCGAAGAAGAAGTTCTCCTGACGCAGATTTTTGACCTGCGCATCGAGAGTGCCGTCCCAAGTACGCGGCGCATTGATCGTTCCGTTGCAGGTGATCGAGAGCCGCTCGACATCGCCCGCCAAAAATTCCGGGGGCCGTCCGAGATAACCGCGCAACGTGTCGAGCGAAACGCTTTCCGCGACCAGGCGTAACTTCATGTTTACCGAGTGCGCCGTTTCCTTGAGGCCGAGCGAGCCTGCGATGGTGCCGCCGGCCAGAGAAGCGTCCAGCACCATTTCCAGCGATCCCGCCGCAATGTGGGATGCATCGAACGCAATCAGGCGAAACTGGTTCCCCTCGTCGAGCACCAGCCCGCTGATGACCAGATTCTTGTTCGTGTAAGAAGTCTTTGCCGCAACGTTGCGCCAGGCATCGGCATTAGGAATCTGGAGAATCGCCGCGCGCAGATCTCCGGGACCCTTTGGATCGAGGCCGAGATCAAAATGTTCGAGAACGAAGTCCGGCTTCTCGGCGACGACCGAGCGCACGAGCAGATTTGCCTCGGAAATGGAAAGACGTTCCGGAAAAATCGGAAACAATTTCATCGGCTGGTCCGGCGGCGGGATCTTCGGTTTCAAAGAAGCTTTCGCCGGATCCAAAACAATCCGTGTCCCGCGCAGCTCGGCATTCTTCAGCAGTTCCGTTCTGCCGTGCCAGGCCCAACCCCAGAGGCTGTAATCGGCCCGAATGTAATCGACGTCGATTGCTTCCACGATCGTCGGACCCGTCGGCAAAACGTGAAGATTTCGCACGACCAGGCTGGTGAAGATGTTTCCTTCAAACGTGAAGTCGATCTTCAGGTTGGCCTTGGCCGCGTAGTTGTTCGCGACGGCGCCGGCGATGTGAAAAATGATTGGCCGATGGAAGATCAGGACAATCGCGAGCAAAGCGAGCAGACCCCACCGGATTCGACGGCCCCAGGGCCAACGGGGTTGCGTGAGGGTCTTTCCGTCTTCATCCACGAGGGCGGTAATCTATTTCCACGAGGCTAAAGAGCAACCCACGGCATCGTGGGAGGCTCTCATTTGCGCTCGGCGGCTAAGGGCAGTCAATCACGCGTGTCATCCCGAGCCGCGCAGACGGCGAGGGACCTCACACACGTAGCTGGCGCTATCGCGAGACTTGACGCGCGATCCGCGATTGGCGCCGAATGTAACGCGAAAGCGATTGAGCCTGTGTGAGGTCCCTCGCCGTCTGCGCGGCTCGGGATGACACACCACAAGGAGCGGCGGTCTCCAGTCCGCCGTTGTTTTGGCTCGGCGGTTTGTAAACCGCCGCTCCTTGATTGATGCTTGTCGCTCGCGCATGAATCCCGAAAAGCTTTTCGATTATCTCGAAGGAAATTTGCCGGAGGCCGAGCGCGTCCAACTCGAAGCACAACTGGCAAGCGATCCGCAGCTCCAGCGCGAGCTGGCGATCGCGCGTGAGATGCATAAGCGCTCGCGCGGTTCGCGCGAGGTCTTGGGTGAAAGCGAGGACCAGGAAATCCAGTCGCCGGACAGCGGAAAACTTGGCCGGCGTCTGGCAGCTGCGTTCGCGATCCTGGTTTTCGTCAATGTGCTGGTGGGAATCGCGTTCATCATCGGGAAGAAAAAGCAGGAGCAAATGCCGGCGGACCTCCGCGCCCGGGAATTGGCCATGCGCCAGCAACTCGCCGCCTCCTTGCAAAAAACAATCGATACCACGATGCCGCCGCCTACTCTCAGCGCGGAGATCCGTTTGCCCGCCAAGGCGGACGAGCGCGGCAAGGTTGCCGACAACGTCGTCCTGCTCGCGACGCAGTCCGGCGGCTCGGCGGTCAAAGCTCCCGCGGACGACAAGGGCATCACCGTGATCGCGGAGATTCCTGCGAATCGCGAGGAGGAATTTCGGCGCGCGCTAGCGCTGTTGGCGCCGACCGAATTATCGTTGTCCCCCACTCCGACGGCAACGGCAGCCGCGGCAACGAACAAGCGAACGATCATCCAGGTGCGGGTCGGCGACCTGCCGGATTCTTCGAAGCCGTGATCGCGGTCACGTTCGCTTTACCGGCGGAAAGCGCGGATTTCGTCCCGCTGCTGGAGAAACCGACGTTGAACTCGCGCGAAGGCGTTGAAAGTATTCGCGGTAAAATTCACGGACAATCAGTGGCGGTCCTGCACACCGGCGTCGGCGAGAGAAGTTGCTGCGCGCAAATCGAGCCGTTCCTGCGCCGCCAGCAGTTCAAGTATCTTATCAGCGCCGGATTCGCCGGCGCGATTGAGAAGGAATTGCAGGTCGGCCATCTGCTTCTCTCCGAAAATTTTTCGAGCCCGGAGCTTTTGCAGTCGCCGCACCTCGACCTCGGAGACGAAGGACTCTTTCTCGGCAAGCTCGTGACCGCGCCGGAGATCGTCGATTCAATTTCCGAGCGCAATCGGATCGCGGCGAAAAGCGGCGCGGCGGCGGTCGACATGGAAACGGAATTCATCGCCGCGGCCTGTGCTGCTCACGGACTGCCGATGTTGTCGTTGCGCGCGATCAGCGACACACGTTCCCAAGGGTTTCCCGCGCCACCCGCCGTGTTGTTCAATGTGGCTAAACAGCGGACAGACTTCGTCAGGCTCGCCTTCTACCTGTTGAGTCATCCTTCAGCGTTCGGGGGATTGAATGCGTTTCGCCAGCAGATCGCCCTCGCCCGGCGATCATTGACGGCCACGCTCGACAAAATTTTGCGCAGCAGTTTGATCTAGGAACCTGCCGGCTCGATATGCACGAGCACGTCGGCGATCCGCGAATCGGCCGCTTGGATCGCCGCCTTAACTTCATGCGCGATGCGGTGGCCGTCGCGCACGGAGATTTTCCCATCCACGCCAACATGCAGGTCGACGTAATAGGAGAGCCCCATTTTGCGGACCAGACATTTCTCCACTTCGACCACGCCCGGCACCGCGGCCGCCGCGCGCTGAATGCGGGGGATGATTTCGCCGCGCGGCGCGGTGTCGAGCATCTCAATCAACGCCGGAAAGAGGAGCCGGCAGCCGTTTGCCCCGATAATGGCGCAGGCAAAAAGCGCGGCCCAATCATCCGCGCTTTCCCAGCCCGCGCCGCCGATCAACGCGATCGAGATTCCAATGAACGCCGCCGATGAAGTCATCGCATCGGCGCGATGATGCCAGGCATCGGTTTTTACGGCGGTGCTCTCCACGTTTTTTCCCAGCCGGATGACCGAGCGATAAAGGAGTTCCTTCACGATCACCACGACGACCAACACCGCGAGGGTAAATGTGGCCGGCGCGTGATGCGGCGTAAGAATCTCCCGCACGCTCTGGACGGCGAGGCCGAGCGAAGCGAGCAGCACGCCTACGGCCACGGCGGCCGCGGCCATTGGTTCCGCTTTCCCGTGTCCGTAGGGATGCGTGGCATCCGGTGGGCGCGAGGCGAATTTTAACCCGCTCCAGATCACCGCCGAGCCGCCGATGTCGAGGGTGGATTCGATTCCATCCGCGATCAAGGCGTAGGAATTACCGAAAAGACCGGCGGCAATTTTCGCCGCAGCGAACACCACATTCACCAGCATCCCAATCAGCGCCAGGCGCGCGCCCGTTTGCATATTGCTGGCGGGATCGTTCGATGTAGGATGCAAAACCTGCGGCATTATGAAGACAACGTTTAAGGCCGCGATCTACGAAACGCACGGAAATCCGGCGGAGGTTTTGCGGATCGTCGAGCTGCCCTGGCCCAAGCCGGCCGCTGACGAAGCCGTGGTCAAAATGATGGCGGCGCCGATTAATCCGGCGGACCTCAATGCGATCGAGGGGAAATATCCGGTGCGGCCGGCCTTGCCGGCCACGCCGGGAATGGAAGGCGCGGGGGTGGTCGTTGAGTTGGGTTCGGCGGTGCGCGATCTCGTCGTCGGCATGCTGGTGATTTTGCCGCACGGCATGGGAACGTGGCGCGAAGCGTGCGCCGTCGCGGCAGATAAACTGGTGGCGGTTCCAGCGGGAATCGAACCGATCCAGGCCGCGATGTTGAAAGTGAATCCGATCACCGCGTGGCGGATGCTGCACGATTTCGTTTCGCTCCAGCCGGGCGATTGGGTGATCCAGAACGCGGCGAACTCAGCGGCGGGACGCGCGGCGATCCAGATCGCGAAGAAGTGCGGATACAGGACGGTGAATGTGGTGCGTCGCCCGGAACTCATCGAGGAGCTCAAAGCGGAAGGCGGCGACGTGGTGCTCGTCGATGGCGAACATCTCCGCGATGAAGTGGCTGCGGCGACGGAGCGCGCGACGATTCGGCTGGCGCTGAATGCCGTCGGCGGCGAGAACGCGCTGCGCGTCGCCAAGACGCTGGCATCGGACGGCACGATGGTGACTTATGGCGCGATGAGTTTGCAGCCCCTCTGCATTCCCAACGGGATGCTCATTTTCAAGAACCTGCGCTTCACCGGATTTTGGGTGAACAAGTGGTACGACGCGGCGACGCCGCAACAGCGCGCGGAGACGTTCGGGCCGCTTTTCGAAATGGCGCAACGCGGATCGCTGCACGCAAAGGTGGAGAAAACGTATCCGCTCAGCGAAACCAAAGCCGCGATCGCGCACGCCTCACAGAACAAGCGCAGTGGGAAGATCGTGTTTACGTTCTAAGTTCCAAGCTCCAACATCCAAGCACCAGAGAAATTCCACCATCCAAACAGTCGCCGCCCTGTTCAGCCAATTTGAAGCTTGATGTTTCGAGCTTCTCTGGATGTTGGAGCTTGGAATTTGGAGCTTTCCGGCCGCGGCTCGCCGCCTCTCACTGCTGCGGCGCGGGCTCTTTTTTCGGCTGGCGCTTCAAGAGCGTGATCTGCTTGATCCGCGCGGAATCAGAAGGACTCCACGTCGCCACGTCGGGATCGTCCTTGAAGGCATTGTGCACGAGACGGCGCTCGTAGGAATTCATCGGCTCGAGTTGGAGCGACCGACCGGAAATGCGCACCCGCTCGGCCAGATCGCGCACGCGCTGCACGATGCGATCCTCGCGCATCGAGCGGTAATGCTCGCAATCGACAATCACTTTCGGCGCGTCCTTGTCCTTCGATTGAATGAGGCGATTGAGCAGGAACTGGATCGCTTCCAGCGTTTCGCCCTCGTGACCGATGAGGGTGTGACTTTCCTCCATGTAAATCTGCAAGGTGGGATTGCCGCCTTCGCTCTGGGTTTCGTCGATCTGCACGACGAAGCCGAGATAACCGAGCATCGTGTCGAGTAATTCCTTGGGCGTCATGGTCGTCCTTTACGCAGTTTCTTCCCTGCGGCCGGAGCAACTTTCTCCAGGACCGGCAGGGGCTGTTTCCGGTTCTGATAAAGCTGCAGAATCGTGAACAGGTTCTGCGTGGTGTAATATAATGCCAGCGCCGCCGCGAAATTGTAGCAGAAAAATAAAAAGATCAGCGGCATGAACATCATGACGCGCTGCTGAGTGGTGTCGCCCGTCTTCGGCGTCATCCGCATCAGCCAAAGATTGGTCGCGCCCATGATTAACGGCAGAATGTTGATGGGCCAGCCGAGACCGGGAATGAACGCCACCGTGTCGGGTTGGGAAAGATCGTGCACCCAGAGGAAACGCGCGTTTCGAAGCTCCGCCGCCTGCCCGAGCATGCTAAAGAGTCCGAAGAAGATTGGGATCTGGATCATCATCGGCAAACATCCGCCGACCGGATTCACGCCATGCTGCTTGTAGAGCTTCATGACTTCCTGGTTCATCTTGGTCGGGTCGTCTTTGTATTTTGTCTTCAGCTCCTGCATTTTGGGCGCGAGCGCCGACATCTTGCGCATCGATTTGTTCGCCTTGTTCTGGAGCGGCCAGAGCACGCCTTTCACGCAGGCGGTCAGAATAATGATCGAGAAACCGTAATCCTTCACGACGCCATAGATCAGGTTCATGAAATTGAGCAGGAATTGGCTGACCAATTTCCACATGCCGAAGTTCATGATCTCGGCTTCGTCGTGCCCGAGTTTCGCAAGCCGGCCATAAAGCTTCGGCCCGGCGTAAAACTGAAACCGGAGTGAAACGGTCTGGCCGGGCTCGATCTGGAAACCGGGCATGCCCATCGCGCCTTCGATTCCCAAAACATTCTGCGCGCCGTCCAATTTGATGTCGAACGGTTGCGCCCAAAGCTCGCCGGCCTTTGCGCTTAGCGGCGTAATGAGCGTGGTGAAAAACTGGTTCGTCATGCCGGCCCACTCCGCGCCGTTTACTTTTTCGCGGTAAAACGGCTGCGCCGCGCGCTTCTGCACGCCGACAAGCGGATAATTCTGCGCGGCGAACCAACTCACATCGATCCCGTTCGCTTTGCCCTCCACGCACCAGGCGAGGCGCGTGTAGGAAGGCATGTCCTTGGGATGAAGGGGACGGGTCGAGCCGAGCGTGACGAAGTATCCCGCGCTCTTGTAAGTCTGCGCGCCGTCGTTGCGAAAATCGACATCCATCTCCGCGAGGTAGTTGTCCTTTTTCTCGGTCGTCGGCGGCAGGAAAAATCTCTTCCGCACCGTGACGCCGTCCGGCGTCTTGCGCTCGAATTGCACGCTGCCGTCCGCCTGGCGCGCAATGACAAATTCCGGAAGCGCGATCGCTTCCGGCTGTTCAACGATGGCCCCGATCGGCGGCCGATCCGGCGAATTCAAGACCACGCGCTGGCCATTTTCCGCCGTGTGATTGAGGAGCACAACGTCGCTGATCGCGCCGCCCCGATTCGTCAGGCGAAATTCCACATCGGAATTGCTGAGCGTTTCCGATTTCTCGGTGAACGCTGGAACGGATTCAGCCGGCGCAGGTGTCGCGCTCGCGGCCGGCACCGGAGCGACCGAGGCGGTCGGGGCTGGGGCGGTCGATTCCGCAGTGGGCGAAGCGGCGGGCGAGGTTGCGGCCGGAACTTGTGGCGGAGGGGCGTGCTTGGCGTTGTAGATTTGCAAGCCAAAGAACGCGATGACGCAAAGGGCAACGGCAATCCATGCTTGTCGATCCATAAAAATTGCCCGCGAGGCTATTCACAAACCAGGTCGTGGGGATGTGGCAGATCCGAATGTGGGAGGCGCCTCTGCGCGGCGACCTCCGTAGTCGGGGTACTGAGGCCCCTCCCACTTTTGGGCGGAACGGGATCGTGCCCGCGGCCGCCCCACGGATTGCAACGGGCCAAACGACACACGCCGAACCAGCTCCCACGAAGCAATCCATGCGTTTCGAGCGCTTCCAAAAAGTAGGCGGAACAAGTC
>Ga0209118_1001416_pt1 | contig 11188 bp, 9 predicted proteins | sample BlaSpr_A8_Ref_M1_FD_187988 | JGI IMG/M metagenome (GOLD analysis project Ga0209118, IMG submission 187988) | Forest soil microbial communities from Thunder Bay, Ontario, Canada - Black Spruce, Ontario site 2_A8_Ref_M1 (SPAdes) (version 2) | ecosystem: Environmental > Terrestrial > Soil > Boreal...
GGAAGCTCCGTCCGAATTTGACGCTCAATCTTGGCCTCCGCTGGGAATACTTTCCTCCCCTAAACGAAGCCAAGGGCCTCATGAGCAATTACATCTTCGGCTCGCAGGGTTTCGTGAACGGCACGGTCCAAACCGTGAATCAATTGTACAACTCGGACAAAAACAACTTCGGTCCTCGCTTTGGCTTCGCCTACAGCCCGAACATATTTGGGCAAAGAACGGTGATCCGAGGCGGTTTTGGAATCCTCTTTAACAGGCCATTTGATACGGAATTCAGCAACATTCGGCAAAATACCCCATATTCTGCCCAAGTCGGCACTTGCTGCTTTTTTGATCCAGGCAAGATTAACGGACCGCCGCCAGGCTCGGGTATCCTGTATGGAATCGGATCCAATAGCCTCGCAACGAGTTACGCCCCAAATCCTAACTTTGCTTTTGGCGTGGCCCCTGACGGAGCGCTCTGCGGCAATGCCGCTTGTACCCAGATTCTCAAAGTGGACATCTTTGGCGCCCTTCCTAACGAGCCGACTCCCTATGTCTATGTTTATTCGCTGCAAACCCAGCTTGAGCCCGTCCGGAACTGGCAGCTCACCATCGGTTACCAGGGAAGTAGAAGTCGCAAGCTGGTAAGGACCATTGATATGAATCGGTTCCGGCCGGGTGACACTTTCGACGGCAATATCGATGGAGTTCAAAGTGCCAGCGCCGATGGGGTACCTTGCGGTCCGGCGAACCCCGCCTGTCCTGCGCCAGTGGTCGTGGGGAATAACCGATTTGGAAGAGTCTTCATCCCCCTTCCCGATGTCAATGCCAGTTTCGACGCTATGATCGCCCAACTCACGCATCGCTTTTCGAGTGGGTTCACGCTCTCCGCTTTGTACACTTTCAGTCATTCCATTGACACCAGTTCCTACGAGATCGGGTCCCAACAGACTGATCCGTCCAATCAACTCATCAATAAAGGCAGCTCCGACTATGACGTGCGCCATAACTTCCAGCTATCCGCTTTCTATGAACTGCCTTTCTTCCACAGCCGTCATGATCTCCTCGGCACCGTGGCAGGAGGCTGGACCCTGGGCGGCATTTTCGACAAGCACACTGGGTTTCCCTTCACCGCATTGATCGGAGCCTGCAATCCGAGCCGAGATCGGAACGGCGACAGTTTCTGTCCCGACATGCCGATGTCCTACACCGGTGGAATAATCGCCAATCCGTCGAAGCAGGACTGGCAGAACGGAGTGTTTCCCAATCCAGCAGCTAGTTTCCCGGGAGCGGCGAATCCCGTGCCGCCTGGGACCTTTGGACCAGGTTGCCGCTGCCGCAACATCTTTACCGGCCCGGGTTACACGGACATTGATTTGTCCTTTGGCAAAAATTTCAGATTCCCGGCCTCGCGCATTTTGGGCGAGAAGGCCGGTCTCGAGCTGCGCGCTAACTTTTTCAACGCTTTCAATATCCTCAATCTTGAATCCCTGGCGCCTGCGACTGCGCCGACGGATATCACCAACACCGGCCAGTTCGGCAGGCCCACCGATGGGCTCTCCGGCCGCGTCATCGAATTTCAGGCACGGTTTAGCTTCTAAATCGATTTGCCATTTTCGGCAGGGGCGAAGACCGCTTCGCCCCCGCCTCTTCTCGATTTCTTTTGGAGAATTTCTCGATGCGTCGCTTGAGGCCAGGCATAAATGCCTTTCATTTCGCCCTGCTGTTAGCAGCAGCGGTACTGCCCGTAACCACGCTTCAGGCGCAAACCGGTGCCTCCTCCCAAATCATGGAGATTGATGCCACGGCTCCTTCCCATTCGTTCCCTCACTTTTGGGAAAACATGTTCGGCTCCGGCCGCGCCGTCCTCTCTCTCCGCGACAGCTATCGCCACGACCTCCGCGAAACCAAACGCATCACCGGCTTCGAATACGTCCGCTTCCACGCCATTTTCCACGATGAAGTCGGCTTCTACGACGAAGACAAAGACGACAAGCCGCTCTACAACTTTTCCTATGTCGACCAAATTTACGACGGCCTCCTCGAAAACAAAGTGCGCCCATTCATCGAATTGAGCTTCATGCCGAAGAAGCTCACCTCGGATCCCAATGGGCTCCATCCCTTCTGGTACAAGCAGAACGTCGCGCCGCCGAAGGATTGGAACAAATGGGAACTAATGATCGAGGCTTTCACGAAGCATCTCGTTGACCGCTACGGTATCGAGGAAGTCGCGCAATGGTATTTCGAAGTCTGGAACGAGCCCAACATCGACTTCTGGGCCGGCAATCCGAAAGAGAGCACTTACTACGAGCTCTACGATCGCGCCGCACGGGCCATCAAACACGTGAATCCCCGCCTCCGTGTAGGCGGCCCCTCCACGGCGCAGGCCGCTTGGGTAGATCGCTTTCTTGCGCACTGTAAAGAGAAGAACGCCCCCGTTGACTTCGCCTCAACGCACGTCTACGGCAACGATAAAGCCGAAGATGTCTTCGGCACGCATGAACAAATTTCGCGAAATCACATGGTCTGCCGCGCGGTGAAGAAAGTTCACGATCAGATCGTTGCATCCGCTTTCCCGAACACGCCGCTCATCTGGAGCGAGTACAACGCCAGCTACATGAATGAGCCCGCGGTCACCGACGCTGCCTTCATGGGCCCATGGCTGGCGGACACCATTCGCCAGTGCGACGGCCTCACCGCGATGATGAGCTACTGGACTTTTTCCGACGTCTTCGAAGAACAAGGTGTGGTGAAGACGCCCTTCTACGGCGGATTTGGTTTGCTTGCCGAAGACAACATCCCGAAGCCGGCCTTCAACACCTTCGCGCTTCTCCACCGGCTCGGCGACACGCGCCTCGACGCCAACTCCGATAGCGTCCTCGTCACGCGCCGCAAAGATGGCTCGCTCGCTATCGCCGTCTGGAATCTCTTCCTGCCCGAAGAAGCCGGTTCACCGAAGACCCTCACCTTGCAGCTCAAGGGTTTGGCTTCCGCAAAGTCTGCCCGCATCACCATTGTGGACAAGGACCACGGCTCGCCGCTCCCTGCCTGGGAAAAAATGGGCCGGCCTGCGTTCCCCACGCTCGCGCAGATCGAGGCCCTCCGCAAAGCTGCCGCGCTACCCGTCGCGCTCTCGCAACCTGTCGTGAGCAATTCCCTCACTCTTACTTTGCAGCCACAAGCCCTCGCCTTGATCGAACTCGGCAAGTAGGGGTTGGACCTCGACGGCGGAGCGGCAGCACCAGCGTCTCGCTGCGGTAGCAAACCTGGTCATTGCGGATGGAATCCCGCGCGGGCCATTCCTTTTTTCGCGGCCTCGTTTTTCATGAGCTGCCCCCAAACAAAACCTGTTCGCGCGTTTTCCGCCATCAGCAACGTGATCCCCAGATCAATCCCAATCACGTCCGGGTTGTACCAGTTTTTGAGCGGATTAAATGCATCCACGAAGCCGTATTTTCGCCAGCCGCGTTTCGCGTGTTTTTCACGGATCGTTTGAAGCACGCGCAGCGCCTCCGCCGGCAAAAAGGGCAAAGAGCCTCCCGCCGCACAGGGGACGATGCTGCCGTCTATCGGTCCCATCGGTGGTGGCCCGCCCCACGCCACGTACCCATGCGCTGAATCCGAAGCCGTTATCCCCCACAAATCTTCGCTGTAGTCCGGAAATTGTTTCGCCAGCTCCAGGCACCATAGCTTGTGTGCCTTCGTCGCAATCACCGAATTATCGAAGTAGTTCGCGTAGGCATCCACTTTCCCGCGGAAGTCAAACCACGCGTGCGAATACTGGTGTACGAAGAGTGGAGCGTGGGACCCGATAAAGTGCAACCCGTTGAATTCAAATCGCGGGCGTTCCCACGCATCCCAGCATTCCTTCGGCAATGGATGCGTCGAAGACCCCAGGCCGAGCAGGTAGATCATCATCAACTCGCTGTAGCTGTCCCACCTCGCCTTGATGAACCCGCTCTCCGGTTTCCAGCCCATCGAGAGCGTTTTTTCTCCCTGCAGCAGCCAGCCCCAATCCACGCGCTCGTAGATCTTCGTGGCTAAGTCGCGAATCTCCGCATCGTCAAAATACGCGCAGCAGGCCAGCGCCCCGCAGAGGAAAATCGCTGTGTCGATCGAGGACACTTCCGACTGGAAATCGCGCTCGCCACTCTGCATGTTGAGGAAATGAAAGAAGAACCCGTGCATGTGACTCAAGCGCGTGGCCGCAAAGCGCAGCGCGTTTCGAACGCGCTCGCGGATTTTCTTGCCGTCCTCCCACGCCCGATGGTCCGCAATGCAAAGGGCAGTCAGCCCAAATCCAGTCGCAGCGATGCTCGCGGTTGCGCGGCCATCTGGGCCGTCCGCTTGGCTGCGGTCTTTTACGAGGCCAGTATAGGGATTCGATTCTTCCCAAAAATATCGGAAGCTGGCTCGCTCCACCTCTTCCAGAAAAGCGTCCTCTGCCGAAGAGAACCGATATTTAGTTGCATCGCTAAGCAACAAAGGTGCCGGCTTACCCTTCTTTGGCGGAGAAACCTTTTGTGGTGTCGGTAGTGGGTTCTGCAAAGACGGGGTTGCAAGGGAGGTGGAAATCCCCACGGGGAGCACACCGGCAATGGCCCCGACTTGCCGTAGCCATGCACGCCTAGAGATCTTTCGAATCGTCACCGGAGGCTCCGCCCGCAGCGAGGCCAATGTCGCGCCCGCACCGAGAGGATTGGCCTCTTCAAATCATACATTTGTTTTCCTGCGGGACGGCGGACTCCGATACCAGCCGGATAGGTCTTCAACGAAACGCGGAATTCAAGGAGATTCCGTACTGCGCTTCCAGATCGTAATGATTTCCATGGACCTTTCCTTCGCCGTTCGCGATGGTCAGCTTGCGGTTTTGAACATCGGCTACCCACTTCGGATTGGCGGAAGCTGCCGAGCGTGTCGCTATGATGCGAAGGCGCGCGACTTCCAGCGGCACATCTCCCGTCCCAGCTTGGTCTAACTGTTCAAAGTCGCTGAGAATCTGCGGCTTCACCCATTTCTTGATCCCGCCGGTCTGGACTTGAATGTCGAACATGAGCGCCGCCGCTCGCTGCGAACTCACGCCAAACTCGTTGCAAAGTGCGATCGCCTGCCGGAATATTCCGGCAGCGCTTTGCGCCTCGATATCCTGGAATTCCTGCATCCGGCCCAGCGTCTTGAATTGCCCCTGCCATGGCTCAAACAAAACATGTCGGATGGGATCTTGGATGGCCCGCGCCCACAGTAGTTGCTCTTCGCGGCTCTCCCCTAACACAGCTACCAGCGCTGAATAGTTGGGACCGAAGACTTGTCCCAGAAGGTCCGGTTGGTTCTGATTCATTTGCGCGAGAAGTGGCTGCAGGCTGCCCTGGCCGATATTCCACTGCAGCACGCCGAAGCTGATTCCTTGATCATCGAAGTCGCCGGAAAGTCCGGCAAAACAATCCGGAGGCGGGTGGTTGGTTTCGAATCCTCCGGTGAGCGCCAGGCACTGATGGTCAAGCGGCTTCGTGGTGACCGCGGGCGCCGGAACGTCCGCCCCGTTGAAAAGCGCGCTCCATGTTTCCGGTCCGACTCTCCCGTCCGCCGTCATGTCTTTCGATTGCTGGAAATTTCGAATGGCAGAATCCGTGCCTCCCCCGAATACTCCATCGAGCACGCCGCCGTAAAACTCAAGCGCGGTCAGCCGCTGCTGGATCTGCAATACTTCCGGCCCCCGGGAGCCAAGTAGATAGACCGTCATAGACGCCCCTCAAGCGATTTCAGCGCAACCGTATCTGGCGGAAAAATCCGGCAGTCGAACCTGGGAGAAATGCAATTCGTTTCGCATCGCGCCTTGTAGATCATGCGGCAATCACATCCCATTCGCCCGAGGTGAATATTTCGCTTTCAGTTCTCAACCTTATGGATTTCACCGACGCGCCGGCTAAGCTTTCCCTTTTGCGGGTCGAAAATTGGCTAAGGCTTGAAGGAAATCGTGCCAGTACGGCGCGCCAATACTCACAAGAATCCCCGTAAGCAGCGAACCAAAGAACTCGTAAAGGAAAGTCTGGAGCGGGGATTTCTCCCCCTTCCATGGTTGCCTATTGGTTTGCTTTTCGGGTTGGCTTTGGGGGGATGGCGCTGTTTGTTGTTGCTGTCCTGCATCTTGGGCCGGTGACGTAGGCTGGGGCTGTCCGGTTTTGTTTAACTGATCCGAACCCTGGGCTGGCTGAGTTTTCTGCCCCTGATACGGTTTATCGGTAGGAGGAGTTGATTCCCAGATCTTCCCGACGCCGAAACTCACGTCAGTGAGAAACCCCCGCATGTTGGTTTGAAAGTTTCTGATCTGTGCATCCGTTGCCTTCTGGCCGGAATTGGAAGTGGCTGCAGCGGCCTGCTCATCAGCGAGTTTTGTGGCTTTGTCGGCATAGGAGCCGGAAAAGGTCGCGCGCAACTGCTGGTCTGTGTAGAGCGCCTTCCAGATCGTCAACGCATTGATGTTGCACAAGAGGCACAGACCCAGTCCCGCGGCCAGCGCGAGGTTTTTCATGCGCATTTGGAATGTGTAGTTTACGTTGGAGATGTGAATCTTGAGTCGGGATTCGATGTCGAATACCCGTGCATTCTGATCCAGTTGTCTCAGAAACCAGCTCATGTAGGCGGGAGTTAGAAACTCGTCCCCGAGCCGCTCCCAGTGGATGTCCCTCACCCAGTCGGGTGCAGTGGGGTTCTGAATCAATGTCTCCCAGGTCTTCCCGGTCGTTTCAAGGACCAGGCGTTGGACTTCGTGTTTCAGGTTGTCCGAGTAATAGTCCAATTGGTTCTTGATCACCGATGTCAGCGTCTTCACCAGGAGGCTCAGCATCAGCATGATGGCGGCGAACCCTGTGAGAGTCTCTACGAGCGTTAGCATTTCAGCGGCCTGCCTGCGGCGCTGGCGGCGCGCCTGGCCCCTGCGCCGGTGGCGTCGGAGAACCCGTCTGAGGTGTGGAAGAACCGGAGGTAATTTGCGGTGGCTCGAACCGCGACCAATTTCCTACTCCCCACATATAAACGGCCAGCGTTATTTCCGAAGAGAGAACCGCGTACAATACTTGAATGCCGTTCATGGAAATCTTCCCGCCCTCCCGGATTCCGAGCAATGGGGCCAAAAATGGAAGCACAATCGGAAGAAGAACGGCGGCTACCGCGAAGCCTATCTTTAGTCTAAGCCTTGAGGTCTCGAATATCTTCATCATGAGGCCCTTTCAACCGCACGATCTTTCACCGTTGACTCTCCCTGCTCCATTCAAACTAGGCGAACCAATGTTCACTGTTTGCGAGCAGACCATCCACGCTCACGGCGGCATCCATTTCATGGAGAGGTTTACTTCGCACAACTTCATCCAATCCCAAGGAACGTAACTGAAACGATAAGGATGGAGCCAGAAGTTACGCTTTCGTTCGAATCTATGTCAAGCGGAAAGTCCATTCGGCAGGGGATTAGTATCCGGTTATATCCCTTAGACGGAAACAAATTGCTAGTCGTGTTCAGGTAGGCGAAAATGCTAGGCTTCGAAGCAACCGTGAGCCACGAAACTCGCTTTCGCTTACTGGCAAGAAAGTCCTTCCTCGCGGCGCTGGCCGGACTGACCAGCGGAGTGGTTTGCGCGCAAGGTCCGCCGGCTCCTCCTCAGCAGCTGCCGGTTGCGCCTGCGTCCTTGCAAAGGGAAACCATGCAGAATGTGGCGGAGCCCTGCGTTCAGCCGGCGCCGATGGTGCGGCTGGAAGACTACGAAGGGCCATGGAAGAAGGCCGTGGGCACCTTCGCCAGGCCATTGGAACGCAAGGCCGTGCACCCCCCGCACTACAAACCCGGCGCGAAATTGTGCACTCTCAAGCTGAAAGATAAATTCGTTCTGTTCGTGCAGGACTCGTTGGACCCAGTGACGTTTCTCGCCACCGGTTTCAACGCCGGTCTTGACCAAGCGGAGAACACCGACTCCAGCTATGGACAGGGGGCTCAGGGGTACGGCCGGCGCTTTGGCGCCGAATTCGCCGGTCAGGCCTCCTCCAGGTTCTTTAAGGATTTTGCGTATCCCTGGATATTTTCGGAGGACCCGCGCTATTACCGCCTGGCCCAAGGCAAGGCCGGGAGGCGCTTGCTCCACGCTGTCGAGCACGCGGTCGTGGCTCAACGCGACAATGGCAATCGCATGTTCAATTTTTCCGAATGGCTGGGGACCACGAGCACCGTCGTGCTGAGCAACACCTATCACCCGGACAACCAGCGCGGGTTCGCTTCCGCTGCGCAGCGCGTAAGCTACAGCATCCTTCAAGACATCGGCTTCGACGTGCTCCGCGAATTCTGGCCGGAGATTTCCCGCAAATTCAAGCTGCCCTTTCGGGGTGAACCCGATCTGGTGAGCCACGATTCGAATCCCGCGACCAACTGAGCCCTCGCGTTCTCAGCGGCCCGGCTTCTCCGCCGAAAAAAGACCAAGCACTCAATCTCATGGAACCCCGTTTTACTACCAGAGGACATCTTCAGCGTTAATCAGTTGGGCCAGATTTGCGGCGCAAGACTCCCGTCGGATGCGCCGTGTCGACCAATCTCTAGAAAATGGCGCCCCCTGACGCGCCGAGCTTACCCGTTGGTAAAAACACTTTGGCCCCAAATCAATTCGGAATATCATCTGATTTTGGGGGTAGCCAAAAATGTATCGTGCGTGGGTGGCGCTCATCTGGATGATCCTGCTTGCATCTCCAATCGCTCAGGCGGACCAGGTTGTCTTGAAAAACGGCGACCGGCTCAGCGGCGCGATCGTGAAATCGGATGCAAAAGTCCTGATCCTCAAGTCCGAGTTTGCCGGGGACGTGAACATTCAGTGGGATGCAATTGATTCTATTCAATCGACGCAGCCGCTTTATCTGGGCCTGAAAGACGGCGAGACGATTGCCGGAACAATCACAACGACAGACGGAAAACTCCTGGTAAAAACCAGAGACGGCGGCGCAGTCACGACAACAAAGGACACCATCATGACGGTGCGGAGCGAAACCGAACAGTCGGCCTATCACGCGGAGGCCGATCGGTTGAGGAATCCCCGCTTGACTGACTTCTGGAGCGGCTATCTGGACGCGGGTCTGAGTACAACGCGCGGCAACTCTCAGGTGCTGAGCTTTGCCCTGGCCGCGAAGGCTGTACGGCGAACGACGCGGGACGTCATCACCGTCTATGCCAACTCTATCTTTGCGAACAACGGAACAGCCGGTCCCACCGTCACGACGGCAAACGCCATCGGCGGCGGTGTGCGCATAGACCTGAACGTCACGGACAGGGTTTTCATCTTCGGCTTCACCGATTTCTTGCATGACCAGTTCCAGCGGCTCGATCTGCGAAATGTCCTCGGAGGCGGCATCGGTTATCACGTCGTTAAGACCAAGGCCACGCTGTTCGACGTTTACGGTGGCGGGGCGTATGACCAGGCCTTCTACTCGATTCCGTTGACTAGGAGGGACGGCGAGATCCTGGCGGGGGAGTCACTGTCGCATGCATTTAACGAGCGGACGAAGTTCAGCGAGCGCTTTGAAGTCTTTCCCAACGTCTCCACCGTCGGTGAATATCGCACGAAGTTCGATGCCAATGTAAACAGCAAGCTGTATCGCTGGCTGAGCTGGCAAATCACGTTTAACGATGGCTACGTGAGCAACCCGCCGGGCGGTGTCAAAAAGAACGACATGCTGCTCTCGACCGGCTTGCATCTCATTTTCGGCCGAACGGCCCAATAGCCCCAATAGCAACGATTCATGCCAGGGTGCCTCCAAGCAGGAGCGTTAACACAGAGTTCGCAGAGGGCACGGAACGATTCACGAATCTGCCCATGGATCGCTACATAATTATTGTTGAGGGAACCGAAAAGTGAGAATAGCCACCAACGAGCCACAACAGCCAGCGCGTGAAGATATATCTTCGGAGAACCAGGAACCTATTTAGCTAGGTAGCCTTTTTGCAAGTGCGACGTGCCTGCCGCGATGCTCCGTAGCTGACGTACAGGTGCGGGCCCTGTGGACTGGCGAATCACAAACTCCGGCTCAATGGCGATCTCCGGCACGTATTCGCCTCGGCCTTCAATTTGGTCGACGACGGTTTGCGCCGCGATTTGCCCCATTTTCACAAGTGGTTGCCTCACCGTTGTCAGTCCGGGATTGGCGTACGCGGCCCCGGCAATATCGTCGAAGCCGACTATCGAAATGTCTTCCGGCACACGCAAGCCTGCCTCGCGAAACGCCCAGAGCGAGCCGATTGCCGATATGTCGTTGTAAGCAAAAAGTGCAGTGAACGGATGTTTCCTGGCCAGGAGTTGCTTGGCGAAGGGATATCCAATGGCGGGGGTCGAATCGATGCCTTCGAGTTGGATGGTCAGCTCGGGGCGAATCCGAATGCCGAGCTGCTGGGCCACTTCGCAGATCGCGTTCCAACGCACGGTGGAATCCGAACTGATGGTCTGTCCCCTGATGAAGGCGATTTCCTCGTGACCGAGATCGCGAAGATGTTCGAGGGCCAGGCGCGCGGCGCGCTTGTGATCCAGGACGATGTTGGTCACTCCATCCACGCGCTCATGCCCCGCCACCGCCACAGTAGGCAGAGCAAGTTTTTCCGTAAGTGATGTGTCGGTGGTGATGAAGCCCTCCACGCCTCGCGTCAAAAGCATTTGCGCGTAAGTTTGCAGGAGCTTCGGATCATGCCGGTGGATCACGGTGAGAAAGAAATAATTGTTCTTGCGCAGGTATTCTTCGATGCCGCTGATCACCAGCGCGCCGTAGGCGTCGCCGATTTCTTCGGCGATCACGCCAATCGTATAGGTTCTCTTCAAACGCAGCGTGCGGGCAAAAAAGTTAGGCCGGTAATTGAGCGCTTGCGCCGCTTCAATGATGCGATTCTTTGTGTGCGTGGGGATGGAACGCGCAGCGGGAGAGTTGTTTAGGGCGGCGGAAACGGTTCCGGGGGTCAGCCCGAGGTGCTCCGCGATGGTTTTGAGGGTGACCTTGCCCTCACTGTGGGTGCCCGGCTTCTTTCTCGGCGGCGGCGTCATCGTCAGATTCTCCGGGCATCTTCCAAAATCGGGATATGGGGAATGGTATGACCAAACGCGAGTCCACGATCGGCGAGGTTGTCCCGACGTCCCGTAAACCGCGATTCTAGCGCAACTTGGACCTTGACAAGCAAAGTTTCAATGCACCTTGC
>Ga0209118_1001417_pt1 | contig 11182 bp, 6 predicted proteins | sample BlaSpr_A8_Ref_M1_FD_187988 | JGI IMG/M metagenome (GOLD analysis project Ga0209118, IMG submission 187988) | Forest soil microbial communities from Thunder Bay, Ontario, Canada - Black Spruce, Ontario site 2_A8_Ref_M1 (SPAdes) (version 2) | ecosystem: Environmental > Terrestrial > Soil > Boreal...
CGACGAGGTTGGCCCGCCGAGCGGCGCGACCACGCCGAAGCGGCCCACCGCTTCGGCCACCATCTCCGCGTCGGCCTCGGCAAAGCGCGTGCGCACCTCACGCATGGTGCGCGCCCGGCGCTCGGCGGCGATGCGGTCCAACAGCGCGCGCGCCGCGGCCCGCGCGTCGGCGTCCCATTCCGCGCCGAGCGAAGCCACGAGGTTCGCCTGCGAGCGCAGCATGATGCCGTCGTCCACCACCTTCAGGCCGTTGGCGGCGAGGGTGGCGCCGGTGGTGGTGATGTCGACTATGAGCTCGGCGGCGCCCGCGGCGGGCGCGCCCTCGGTGGCGCCGAGGCTCTCTACTACGCGGTAGTCGACGATGCCGTAACGCGCGAAGAAGCCGCGGGTCAGGTTCACGTACTTGGTGGCAACCCGCATGCGCCGGCCGTGGCGGGCATGGAACGCCGTTACCACGTCGTCGAGGTCGCGCATGGTGCGCACGTCGATCCATGCCTGCGGCACGGCGACCGCGACGTTGGCGAAGCCGAAGCCGAGGCCGTCGAGGAGCAGCACCTGCTTGTCGGAATCCGGGATCATCTCCCGCACCAGGTCCTCGCCGGTGACGCCGAGATGCACGCCACCCAACGCGAGCTGGCCCGCGATCTCGGCCGCCGACAGATAGGCGACCTCGACGCCGGGGATTTCCGGCACCAGGCCACGGTAATCGCGGCCGCCGCCCGGCTGCTTCAGGGTGATGCCGGCCCGCGCGAAGAAGGCGTGGGCGTTCTCCATGAGCCTTCCCTTGGACGGAACAGCGATGACGAGGCTCATGGCTCGTCTCCCGCCGCCGCCAGGCGGTCGACCCAGGCGGCGAAGCCCACGGCCGCCATCGGTTCGTCGCTGCCGAGCACGCTCATCAGCCGGTCATAGCGGCCGCCGGCCACGAGCGGCCCGGCGACACGGCCGTCGGCGTCGGAAAGCTCGAACACCATGCCGGTGTAGTAGTCGAGCGGCCGGCCGAAGGCGGTGGCGAAGCGGATTTGCGTCACGTCGACGCCGCCGGCGGCAAGGAAGCCGGTGCGCCGCTCGAAGGAATCGAGCGCGCGCGAAAGGTCGAGCGCGGCGTCCGCCGCAAGCTCGCGCAGCACCGCCGCCACCTCGTCGGGGTCGCCCTCGACGGCGAGATAGCGATCGAGCACGGCCATGGTCTCGGCGCGCAGCCCCGCGGTGGCGCCAAGGGAGGCCTGCTCGAGGAAGCGCTCGGCAATCTCCTCGACGCTGCGGCCGCCCACCGTCTTGATCCCGGCGATGGACAGAAGGTCGGCGACGAGCGCGCGGGCGCCTGCCGGATCGGAACCGGCGATGGCCGCGAGCACGCCGCCGCGCGAGGCGACCGTGCCGGGTGCGTGCTTCAACGTTGCGAGGTCGTCGGCGAGCGTGCCGGAGCGGTTGAAATCCTTGACCAGGCGCCGTCGCCACGCCGGCGAGAGATCGAGCGCCTCGATCAGTGCCGCGAACAGCTCTACGTCCCCCATGCGCAGCGCGAGCCGCCGGCAGCCGGCAGCGTGTGCGCTTTCCACCGCGAGCGCGAAGATCTCCGCGTCCGCCGCCTCGCGATCGTGACGGCCGAGGGATTCCACGCCCGCCTGGAGGAAGTCGCCGGCGCCTTCATCGCGGAACACCGGCCCGAGATAGCAATAGGCGGCCGCGCGCTTCTCCGCGTGTGCCGCGAGATGCTCGCGGCATACCGGGATCGTGAGATCGGGCCGCAGGCAGAGCTCCCGTCCCGCGGCGCCTGTGGTGAGGAACAGCCGCCGGCGCAGCTCCTCGCCGGCAAGCTCGAGGAAGATCTCGGCCGGCTGCAGGATGGGCGGCTCGACGCGCAGGTATCCCGCGCGCTCGTAAAGCGCCACGAGCGCGTCCCCGCGCGTCCTGCCGTTGATGGTGGGCGGCCCGGCCATGACATTGCGTCCCGAATGAGTGGCGGCCTGTAGCACGGCTGCCCGCGGCTGCAAAAAACCCGGCGTACACGCGCCGTCTTGTTGCGAGGTCGGTCGTGATATTGTATCAGATGATATAGTATATCAAATTGGTGTCGGAAATGTCGATCTTGCGTGGGTCGCTGGCGTTGCTTTTGGGATTCTTCGTCGTGCTGCCCGTTCGCGCGCAAACGGTTCAGCTTCCTGAAACCGTCGTCATCGCCACGTCACCGAGCCCGATCTTGCGACAGCCTTCGGACGGAGCGGGCACTCCGCTGCTTGGTTCTGAAACGCAGGCACTACTGCAGGGGACGCTTCCCATCGTCACCGATCAGTTCGCGACGGTCACGGTCGTTCCGAACGAGGAGATAAGGCGCAATCCAGGAAACACGCTCGGCGATTTGCTGTTCGCCAAGCCTGGCATCACCGGCTCGAGCTTCGCGCCCGGCGCATCGAGCCGACCGATCATCCGCGGCCTCGACATGAATCGCGTGGGTATCGTGGAGAATGGCCTTGGCAGTAACGGCGCCTCGGACCTGGGCGAGGACCACTTCGTTCCCATCGACCCGCTGGCGACCAACCAGATCGAGGTGATCCGAGGCCCGGCTACGCTACGCTATGGCTCGCAGGCGATCGGCGGCGTCGTGAGCGCAAGCAACAACCGCATTCCAAGCTCAATCCCGGCCCGTGGCATCGTCACGGAACTTCGCGGCAACCTAAGCTCGGCCGACAACGGGCTCAATGGAGCGGTGCTGCTCGACGCCGGTCACGGCAATTTTGCTTTTCACGCCGACGCCTATGGCCGCAGCGCAGGCGACTACGGCATTCCCAGCTACCCGTACCGGTTCGATCCGGCACGCCCGTTCAACGGCAAGCAGCCGAACGCGGCGCTGCGCTCCGATGGCGGGTCAGTGGGTGGTTCCTATATTTTCGATAGGGGTTTCTTTGGCGTCGCCGTCTCGCAGACCAACAGCCTCTACCGCATTCCCGGAATCGACGGGGAAGACCACAACACGCGCATCGACGCGCGCCAGACCAAGGTGAACAGCAAAGGCGAGCTGCGGCCGGATTCCTCCGCCATCGAGGCGATCCGTTTCTGGTTCGGGGCTACCGACTACAAGCACTCCGAAATCGGCCTTGCCGATCCGATGAATCCATCCACCGACGGCGTCCGCCAGCTGTTCAGCAACAAGGAGCAGGAGGGCCGGGTCGAGATGCAGCTCGCGCCGGTGAATTTGGCTTTCGCGGCGCTCACCACCGCGCTCGGCATTCAGGGCGGACATCAGCGGCTCACCGCGCCGAGTCCCGACAACCCGGGCCTTTGGGATCCGAACACGAACACTCGTGTCGCCGGCTATCTCTTCAACGAACTCAAGTTCACCGAGACCCTGAAAGCCCAGGTCGCTGGCCGTATCGAGCGGGTCAAGCTGTTCGGCATGACGCCGATCTTCCCAGGCGACTTTCTGCCCGACGGCAATCCCCTGGTGGGAACTCAACGCAGCCCCGAGTTCACGCCGAAGAGCGTCAGTTTCGGTGTCATCAAGAATCTTCCCTGGGACCTCGCGGCCAGTATCACCGCGCAACGTGTCGAGCGGGCGCCGAAACCGGCAGAGCTTTTCTCGCGCGGGGCGCACGACGCCACGGGAACATTCGACATCGGCAATCCGAATCTTAACATCGAGGTCGCGAGTTCCATCGAGGTCGGATTGCGCCGCGCTACGGGACCGTTTCGCTTCGAGGCGACGGCCTATTTCACCCGTTTCAGTGGTTTCATTTACCGACGGCTGACGGGTGTGATGTGCGACGCTACCTTCGACACCTGCGGTGTGCCTGGTGGCGTGCTCAAGCAAGCCGTCTATTCCCAACGCGACGCGATCTTTCGCGGCGGCGAATTCCAAAGCCAGTGGGACATCGCGCCGCTCTGGGCCGGCGTGTTCGGCCTGGAAAGCCAATTCGACATCGTGCGGGCGACCTTCACCGACGGCACGAACGTTCCGCGCATCCCGCCGGTGCGCGCGGGCGGGGGCGTCTTCTACCGCGACGGCAGCTGGCTCGCCCGCGTGAATCTCCTTCACGCGTTCGCCCAGAACAACATCACCGACGCCGAGACGTCGACCCCAGGCTACAATCTGCTCAGGGCCGAGATCAGCTACACGCGGAAGATCAAGGAGGCGGGCATCGCTGTCTATGAGATCACGCTTGGAGTGACCGGCGACAATCTGCTCAACGACGATATTCGCAATTCCGTCTCCTTCACCAAAGACGAGGTGCTTCTGCCCGGCCGCAACGTCCGGCTGTTTGCCAACGTCCGATTCTGATGAGGGAATGGGGCTCAACTCGCTGGCCGGGCAGGCGCTGTTCGTCGGCCCCACGCTCTATGTCAAAGTCGGTTCAAGACTTTTCGTGTCGCTCGGCTGGAACGCGCAGGTGGCGGGACGGGCGACGGGCTTCGCCGGGCCTCTCGATCTGGAGAATTTCGCGCGGCATCAGACCGTCTTTCGGACCGGTGCGTCCTTTTAGCCACAGGCCGTCCTTAGCCGTGCCGGGCGCTCCGCGCGTGCTGGAACTTGGCCAGGCACGCGCATAACATCCGCCCCGACTTTCCGGAGGCGTGCCTGCCGGCAAACGGCGGCGAGTAAGCAACCAGATGCGAGGCTCTCGGACCTGCACGACCCGTGCGGGGCGGCTCATGGCCGCCTTTGCGCTTGTCTGCGCCCTTGCCGCGCCGGCGCGGGCGGAGACGCTCGCCGAGGCGCTGGCCCACACCTATCAAATCAACCGCACCCTGAATGCCGAGCGCGCCAAGGTGCGCGCCATCGACGAAGGCGTGCCCCAGGCCCTTGCCGGCTATCGTCCGCAAGTGACCGTCGGTGCGAGCGGCGGCTTGCAGGCGGTGCGCAATCTCTTGCCCGGCATTGGCGAGGTCTCGTCCACGCTCAAGCCGTGGACGGCCGGCGTCACCATCAACCAGACGATCTATAACGGGCTCAGGACCGGCAATGCCGTTCGCCAGGCCGAGGCCCAGGTGCAGGCGGCCCACGAGGCGCTGCGCGGCATCGAGCAGGACGTACTGCTCGACGCGGTCAATGCTTATTCGAACGTGGGTCGCGATCGAACCCTGGTCGAGGTGCAGCGGGCGAATGCCAACCTTTTGCGCGAGCTCAACGGCGTCACACGCCGCCGCTACGACGCCGGCGACGTGACGCCCACGGACGTGGCGCAGACCGAGGCGCGCATGAGCCGGGGTGCCGCCGACCTCAACGCCGCCGAGATCGCGCTGGCGGTTTCGCAGGCCGCCTACTACCAGGTGATCGGCCTCTCCCCCGGCCGTGTCATCCCGGCCGATCCCATCGATGCGCTGCTGCCGCGCTCGCGCGAGGAGGCGATCGAGATCGGCCACCACGAGCATCCGGCGGTACTGGTCGCGAACTACAACGTCGACGCCGCCCAGTTCGCGGTGAAGATCGCCGAAAGCTCCTTGCTGCCCACGCTCAGCGCGCAGGGCAGCGTCTCGCGCAATGTGCAGACCGACACCACGCTCGGCACCGCGCGTACCGACCAGGCCTCGATCATCGGTCAGCTCAGCGTTCCCATCTACGACGGCGGGCTCGTGGCTTCGCAGGTGCGCCAGGCGAAAGAGATCTACGGGCAGCGCCGCATCGAGTTCGACGTGGCTCGCACCCAGGTGGCGACCGCGATCGTCGGCGCCTGGGCGGCCTATGAGGGCGCCCGCGTCGCCATCAACGCGGCGCAAGCCGAGACGCGCGCCGCCACCACCGCGCTCGCCGGCGTACGTAAGGAGGCCGAGGGCGGCCAGCGCACCACCATCGACGTGCTGAATGCGCTTCAGGATCAATCAAGCGCGCGCGCCCGCTTCGTGCAGGCCCAGCGCGACCGGGTCGTCGCGTCCTACACGTTGCTCAGCGCCATCGGGCGGCTCGATCACCGCCGGCTCGGCTTGCCGACGCCGGAATACGACCCGGTGACGAACTACCAGCAGGTACGCGACGTGTGGGGCGGCGTGCGCACGCCGAGCGGCAAGTAGCTATTCGGCGGGCCGCGGCGCCGGGTGCTCTTCCGCGGGGCGGCCCCCGGATTCCGCCACCTGGGGCAGGAACAGGCGCGCCAGCGTCGGGATCACGAGCAGGCTGCAGATCGGCGACAAGAGCATGCCGCCAACGATCACGCAGGCAAGCGGCTGCTGCACTTGCGAGCCGATGCCGGTTGAAATCGCCGCGGGGACGAGACCGATGCAGGCGGAAAAGCCGGTCATGAAGATCTGGCGCATACGGGTCTGCGCCGAATCGATGATGGACTCCTCGCTGCCTTTTCCCTGCTCCATGTCGCGGCGGATGTAGGAGAGGAGCAGGATGCCATCCATCGCCGACACCCCGAACAACGAGATAAAGCCGACGGCGGCTGAGACGCTGAAATTGAGCCCGGCGACGTACAGACCGAGAATTCCCCCGGCGACGGCAAACGGAATGCCCGCAAGCGCGAGCAGGCTGTCGCGCACGGAATTGAACAGGCTATAAAGCAGCATCAAGATGAGGATAAGGCTCACCGGCACGATGATGGCGAGGCGCTGCTTGGCGTCCACCAGCGCGCCGTACTCGCCGGCCCATTCCATCCGGTAGCCCGGCGGCAGCGGCACGTTACGTTCAATCCGCTCCTGCGCTTCTGCCACCGTCGACCCAAGGTCGCGATTGCGCACGCTGTATTTCAGCGGAACGAAGCGCTGGGCGTTCTCTCGATAGATGTAAGCCGCGCCGGTCTCGAGCCGCACGTCGGCAAGGTCGCCAAGCGAAATATAGGCAGGCGGCCATTTGGTCGGGTCGCTGTTCGGCAGCGCCACGGGAATCGAGCGGATGGCGTCCATGTCGCTGCGATACTTCGGCGCCAGCCGCACGGTGAGCGCGAAGTTCCTCTCGCCTTCGTAGACCCGGGTCACTTCCTGCCCGCCGATCGCGGCTTGTACGACGGCATTGATGTCGCTGATCGAGAATCCGTAGCGCGCCGCCTTGGCGCGGTCGATGCGGACGACCAGGTTCGGTTGTCCGAGGAGGTTGAAGGCGCCGGGATCGTTCACGCCCGGCACCTTGGCGATCTCGTCCTTCACCTTCTCCGACAGCCGTTGCAGGGTGGCGAGATCGGGTCCGAAGATCTTGACCGAGTTCTCGCCCTTCACGCCGGATACCGCTTCCTCGATGTTGTCCTGGATGTACTGGGAGAAATTGAAGTCGATGCCGACGAACTCGCGCTGCAGCCGGTCGCTGATCTGGCGCACGAGTTGCTCCTTGCTGAGCCCGCTTGGCCATTCGCTCGTGGGCTTCAGCGGCACGAAGAATTCGGCGACGAAGGAGCCATCAGGATCGGTGGCGTCCTCGCCGCGGCCCTGTTCGGACACGACGGTGCGAACCGGCGGATAGCTCCCGATCACGCCGCGAATGCGCCCCACTGTATCCAGGCCTGCCTCGAGCGTGATCGTCGGCGGCAGCAGCGCTCGGATCCACAGGTTGCCTTCCTCGAGCTTCGGCAGAAATTCCGTTCCAAGCCGCGATCCGATGCCGACACAGAGGAGCAGGAAGGCAATGGCGATCATCGCCGAGAGGCGCGCGTTGCGCACCGTGATGCCCAGCAACGGCTGATAGACGCGGCGGATGTTGCGCACGACGAGGGTCTCGACCTCGCGCACGCGCTCCGGCAGCAGGATCGAGGCCATGACCGGCGTCACCGTGAAGGTGGCGACCACCGCGCCGATCAGCGCATACGCATACGTGCGCGCCATGGGCCCGAATATCTGCCCTTCGACGCCCTGCATGGTGAAAAGCGGAATGAAGGCAGCAACGGTGATCAGCACCGAGAAGAGGATTGGCCGGTCGACCTCGGCCGCAGCGGTGAGCACCCGGCTCAGCTTCGCACCGGTATGGGGCCCGGCAACGGGATGACGGTGGGTGTATTCGGCAAAATGGCGGAAGATGTTTTCCACCATGATGACGCTCGCGTCGACGATGATGCCGAGATCGATCGCGCCGATCGACAACAGGTTCGCGGATTCGCCGCGCAATACGGTGATGATGACGGCGAGCGACAGCGCCACCGGGATCGTCGAGGCGACGATGAGCGCGCAGCGCAGGTCGCCGAGGAACAGCCACTGGATCAGGAAGATCAACACGATGCCGAACAGCATGTTGTGCAGCACCGTGTTCACGGTGACGGCGACGAGATCGCCACGGTCGTAGAACGCGTCGATCTTGACGCCGGCTGGCAGCGTGCCATCGGTATTCAGCCGCTCGATGGCCGCGCGCACGCGCGTCACCACTTCCATGGTGCGCTCGAATTTCTGCATCAATACGACGCCGAACATGATGTCGGTATCGCCGTCGCGACCGGCAATGCCGAGTCGCGGCGCGAAGCCGATCTGCACGCTCGCCACGTCCGACAGAAGCACCGGCAATCCGCCAAACTGCGCGATCACCACGTTTCCGATGTCGGCGGTCGACTGCACCACCCCGAGGCCGCGCACGTTCACCGATTGCTCGCCGAGCGCGATGGTGCGGCCGCCCACGTTGGAGTTGCTCGTGGAGATGGCGCTCATGATCTGCGGCAGCGTCAGCCCGTAGGCGCGCATGCGGTTGAGGTCGACCTCGACTTGGTATTGCTTGGTTTTGCCGCCGAGTACGATCACGTCGGATATACCCGATACCAGGCGCAGCCGCGGCTCTACGACCCAGTTCTGCAGCGTCTTGAGCGTGATCAGGTCCATCCCAGGCGGACCCTTGAGCTCGTAACGGATGATCTCGCCAACCGTCCCGGCCGGCGAGATCACCGGCTGCACACCATTCGGAAGCTGGACGTCCTTCAGGCGGTTGATCAGCTGTTGGCGGACGAAGTAGTAGTCCCGGCCATACTCGAACTGGAGACGCAGGAAACTGAGCGCGAAGACGGTATTGGAGCGGAGATATTTCAGGCCCGGCGTGCTCGCGACCGCGATCTCGATGGGGATCGTGACGTAGCGCTCCATTTCCTCCGGCGACTGGCCGGGGTTCTGGGCGATGATCTCGATGATCGGCGGTGTCGGGTCGGGATAGGCCTCGATGTTGAGCCGGGTGAAGGCGGCGTAGCCGAGGCCGAGAAATGCCGCGAGCGCGACCAGCATAAGCGGCCGCCGCGTCAGGCAGGAGGCGATCAGGCTACGCAGCACGTTCAGCCGACTCCATGACGATGCCCACTCGGCGAGCTAGTTTCCTGACGCCGCCCGGTCGATGAAGAGGTAACCCTTGGTGACGACGCGCTCGCCGGCTTCAAGGCCGGCGACCACCTGCACGAGGGACTCGTTGACGAGCCCGAGGCGGATCGTGCGGGACTCCAGCGTCTTGTCGTCGCGCGCGACCCATACCCGCGCCGTGTCGCCCTGGTAGATGATCGCCTGCCGCGGCACCGCGGGCGCCGGCTCGCCGTCGGCGCTGAATAGGGTGACGGTGGCGAACATTTCCGGCTTCAACAGATGTTCGGCGTTGTCGACGGACGCGCGTACCAGGATGCGGCGCGTTGCCGGGTCCACCGCCGCCGCCACGTAGTCCACCTTGGTCTTGAACACCCGCTCTGGATAGGCGAGCACCTGGAAGCTCAGGGTTGCGCCGACCGAGAGCTTCGGCGTGTCGGCTTCGCGCGCGTAGGCGACGAGCCAGACGGTGGAGAGATCGCCGATGACGAATACCGGGTCGCTGGCGCCGCTCGACACATACTGGCCGGGGCCGACCTTGCGCTGCACGACGGTGCCGGCGATCGGCGCGTAAATCGGCGTTTCGGGATTGATCTCGCCGCGGTTCTGAAACACAGCGATCTCTTCGTCGTTGCGGCCGAGCAAGCGCAGGCGGTTGCGCATGGCCTCGAAAGCGACTTCGGCGGAGCGCAGATCGTTCTCGGCCGCGATCAGGGCCGCCTGCGCCTGCTGCACTTCCTTGAGTGGCGTCGCCTTGCCTTCGTAGAGGTCGCGCTGGCGCTTGTCGGTGAGGCGCGCAAGGGCGAGCTGCGAGCGCGCCTTGTTCAGCGAGTTTGCCGCCGCGATGAAATCGTTCTGGCCCTGCACCATGTCGGCGACGTCGAGCATGAAGAGCGCCTGGCCGCGCTTCACCGTCTCGCCGGGCTTCGCCAGCAACCGGGTGACCCGGCCGGAATAGGGCGAGAAGATCGGCGTCGCGCGCTCCTCGTCGACGGAGATCTTGCCTTCCGTGACGATCTCGGCGTGGAACGCGCGCTTGCCCACAGGTTCAATCTGGAACGCCGCCCACTGCGCCGGCGTCGGCGTGAAGATGCGCGCGCCGTTTTCGCTCGCCGGCTTTCCGTTGGGCCGCTCGGGCTCGGAGGAGAAGCGGGCCTTGGAGGAAATGACGAGCGCGAGCGCGATCAGCGCCCCGACGACGACGAGCGTCAGCACGCGGTGCGAGCGCGCGTAGTCCCAGGCCGCACGGGCCGGCTGTTGGAGCACCAGGGCGTTCTCCCCCAAACGTTTGCCGCGGTATACCCGGGCACGAATGGAAGCAAGATCAATAGCATGGCGTGCTTAAGCCGCGGGCGCGACAGGGCCGCGCGGGGACTTGCGCCGATCGGCGAAGGGTTAAGGAGGGCGGTCTAAGGCCGTGGAACGGCGGCGGTTTCGGTTACGCGATGCCGTGGCGGGCGAGCACCTTGCGGACCTCTTCGACGAGCTTGTCCTCGGGCACCGAGAACTGCGCCGGCCGGGACTCGCGCCATTCCTGGTTGGAGGCGATGGCCGCGGCGGCCTTGGCGCCCTCGATCAGGTCCTTGATCTGGATCTCGCCTTTGGCCTTCTCGTCGCCGCCCTGGATGACCACGCAGGGCGCATTGCGTTTGTCAGCATATTTGAGCTGTGGCCCCATCTTGCCTGAGCCGAGATAGAGCTCGGCGCGGATGCCGGCGCTCCGCAGCGTCTGCACCATGCGCTGGTAGTCGGCGATGCGGTCCTTGTCGAACACAGTGACCACCACCGGGCCGGGCTCGGGCTTCGATTGCGCCTTGCCGAGATGACGGAGCGCGGCGAGGAGACGCGACACGCCGATGGAGAAGCCGGTCGCCGGCACCGGCTCGCCGCGGAAGCGCGACACGAGGCCGTCATAGCGCCCGCCGCCGCCGACCGAACCGAAGCGCACCGGGCGGCCCTTTTCGTCTTTTGTATCGAGCAGGAGTTCTACTTCGTA
>Ga0209118_1001418_pt1 | contig 11165 bp, 10 predicted proteins | sample BlaSpr_A8_Ref_M1_FD_187988 | JGI IMG/M metagenome (GOLD analysis project Ga0209118, IMG submission 187988) | Forest soil microbial communities from Thunder Bay, Ontario, Canada - Black Spruce, Ontario site 2_A8_Ref_M1 (SPAdes) (version 2) | ecosystem: Environmental > Terrestrial > Soil > Boreal...
ACTTATCACCCTTTTTCACTGCCTTGGTTTGCAGCGCCGCGGCGTTCGAACCGGCCTGCGGTTCGGTTAGCGCGTAGCAGCCGATTTTTTCTCCTCGCGCGAACGGCAGCAGGAATTTTTTCTTCTGCTCGTCCGTACCATAGCGATGGATCGGATCGCAGTACAGCGAGTTCTGCACGGAGAGAATCACGCCGGTCGAGGCACAGCACCGCGAAATCTCTTCGATCACGATGGTGTAGGCCACGTGATCGAAGCCCGCGCCGCCTTCGGCCTCGGGAAACGGCACGCCGGTCAGCCCGAGCGCTGCCGCCTTCCTGAAAAGTTCGCGCGGAAAATGCCCCGTCTCGTCCAGTTCTTTCGCCAGCGGCCGCACTTCCGATTCCGCGAACTCGCGAACGCTCTTCTGCAGCAGCCTTTGCTCTTCCGTCAGTTCGAGGTTCACCGTCGCGCTCCACGTCAAGCCAAACACGTGTCTGAATTTTGTATTCTATCGCGCCTTGCCGAGCCGCGCGAATCAGGCGAGTGCTTTGGAGAGACGTTCGTACGTGGTCTTCAGATCTTCCGGGTGCACGCGGGTTTCCCCCGTCACCGTCATGAAGTTCGAATCACCGATCCAGCGCGGCAAGGCATGCAGATGCAGATGTCCTACAACTCCGGCGCCCGCGGCCCGGCCCAAGTTCATTCCCAGGTTTATTCCATCGGGCTTGTAGTTCGTGCGCAACGCGGTTTCCACCTTGCGCGCGAGTTGCATCATCTCGCCGAGCGTTTCCGCATCACACAGATTCAATTCCGCCACGTGCGCGTACGGCACAATCATCACGTGCCCTGACGTGTAGGGAAAACGATTCAGAATGACAAATGCTTTCGCTCCACGATGCACGATGAGCGTCTCTGGATCATTATTCCGCGCCAGCGCATCGCAAAATAAACATTCCGGCTGCGTACCGCCAGCCGCCTGCGCCATGTACTGGTAGCGCCAGGGAGTCCAAATATGGTCCATCTCAATGCTTTCTTCGTGCTAAAAGCTGCGCGCACAGCATAGCGCAGAACAGGCCCAACAGTGACACACCAACTCTTGGTTGGCCCGAGCGTGCTCCGGGATCCGCATTCCTTTTTCTTATTGGAGGTAAAACCGCTCAGCCGGGATTGGCTGTGCTAACTACGGCCGCGGCGATTCTCCGCCGGCGGGCGCCGCGGCGGAAGCCTGGGCCTCCGGGCTATTCACAAAATCCTTCAGCTCTTTGCTGGGCTTGAAGAAAGGAATTTTCTTTGCAGGCACTTCGACCTTCTCACCCGTCTTCGGATTGCGGCCGACGCGCCCTCGGCGTTGCCGGGTACGAAAGCTTCCGAATCCGCGGATCTCGATCTTGTCACCCTTCTGGAGGGCTTCGATGATGCTATCGAAAATGGTTTCGACGATGGTCTCCGACTCTTTGCGAGGAAGTTCCGTGATGGTCAAAACCTCTTCGATGAGGTCGGCCTTTGTCAGTGTGGGTTGCTTGGTCATCGTCCTCATGCCTCGTTGCGCAGCCCGAGTTTGGACCGCCGCAGCTTGTCGACCGCTATGCGGCCGTCTTAAATGGTGAACCGAAACGGCTTAGGGCTGGAGCCGTCCCTGTAGATGCCCCTCTTCCTATCACTAAATTGACCCGCAGGTAAATGAAAATATAGCAGCAGCCCCTGGGGACTGGGCGTGATTACGTTAGCGCGCCGACAGCTTGGACTTGAGCGCGTCCCCAATCGTCGCCGTCGAGGAGGACTTCGACGTCGAACGATACTGCTCGATCTCTTTGCGCTCGATCTGCTTCACCGCGGCGCGGTAACTCAAGCCGATGCGGCGCGTCTCCGGGCTGATCTTGATGATCTTGAAATCATATTCCTTGCCCGGTTCGAGCGGCCCCGCACTTTTCAGCGGCCCCGTCGTGGGACGGAAGCCCGCATGCCCTTCGTCGCGGCGCTTGCGCTCTTCGATCTCCGTGTTGTGGCAGAGCGCTTCGATGTTTTCGCCCAGCTCGACGAACGCGCCGAACGTGGCGATGCGCGTGACCTTGCCTTTCACGATCTGTCCCACCCTGTTCTGCTTGAACCAATCGCCCCAGATGTCGTTGACTTGCTTGATGCCCAGCGACACGCGGCGGTTCTCCGGGTCGATCTTCAGCACCTTGGCGGTGACCGGCTCGCCCTTCTTGAATACCTCGTGCGGATTCTTCACGCGTCCCGTCCAGCTCACGTCGCCGACGTGCACCAGCCCGTCAAAACCATCTTCGATTTCAACGAACGCGCCGAACTCCGCGATGTTGCGCACCTTTCCGGTGACGATTGTGCCCACCGGATATTTCTCCGCAACCAAGAGCCATGGATCGGGCTGCGCCTGCTTCATCCCCAGCGAGACGCGCCGGTCGCTCGGTTTGATGTCCAGCACCAGCACATCCACCTCGTCGCCCACCTTCACCAGCTTCGATGGATGCTGAACTTTTTTATTCCAGCTCAACTCAGAGACGTGTACCAGGCCTTCAATCCCCTGTTCCAGCTCGACGAACACGCCGTAGTCCACGACTCCCACGACTTTGCCCTTCACCTTGCCGCCTGCGGGATATTTCTCCGCGGCACCCACCCAGGGATCCGGCGTCAATTGCTTCAGGCCGAGCGAGACGCGCTGCTTTTCCTTATCAAATTTCAGGATGATGACGTCGAGCTCCTGCTCCGGCTTCACCAGGTCCGAAGGATGCTTCACGCGGCCCCAGCTCAGGTCCGTCAAGTGCAGCAGGCCGTCGATTCCCCCGAGGTCCACGAACGCGCCGTACTCGGTCACGTTCTTCACGTGCCCGTGCACGATCTGCCCTTCGTTCAGGGTCTCCATCAACTCGGCGCGCTTGGCGTGCAGCTCTTCTTCCAGCAATGCGCGGCGGCTCACCACCACGTTGCCGCGGCGGCGGTTCAGCTTCGTGATGCGCACCTGCACTTCCGTCCCGGTCAGGTTGTCCAGGTTCTGCGCCGGCCGCAGGTCAAACTGCGATCCCGGCAGGAACGCGCGCACGCCGATATCCACCACCAGGCCGCCCTTGATGCGGTCCACCACCTTGCCGGTGATCGTTTCCTTGGCCTTGAACGCCGCGTCGATCTTTTCCCACGTCTTTCTGCGCAGCACTTTCTGATACGACAGGATTGTGAATCCGTCCTTGTGTTCTCCGGTGCGTTGCACTTCGATTGTTGCATTGGGTTCGGGACGCGGAATCTCCGTGTCCGTGAATTCCGAGGCGGGAATCAGGCCTTCCGTCTTTCCGCCCAGGTCCACCACGACGCCATGTTCCGTGTACGCGACAACCTTGACCTCGATGACCTCGTTCGAAGCAGCCGCTTCCTGCTTCTCGTCGTACTGCTCCATCAGCTTGCTCATCTCTTCCGAGCCAGCCGCTTCTTCATCCGCAGAGGAGACTTCGGTATCGGCCGCCTTTGTCGCGGTATGAGCTTCCGCCGCGGCATGCGCCTCTGCAGGTTCGGTCTGCGTAGCGGCCGGTTTCCCCGGGTCGCCATCCGCCTGCGGTACGGGAGCAGCATTGGCTTCCTGCGTCGCCGCATTCACCTGTTCGATGTGTTCCGCAGGGGTTGCAGGAGCTGAATGTTCAATTGCGTTGTCCGGACTTGCTTCGGTGTGCGTGCTGGACGGATCAGCTTCAGGTGCAGGCGCAGCAGCGGCCGCATTGTTATCGTGGTCGGAAAACATGGTTGTTGGCCTCCGGAAGATTACTTCGCTTAGAGCAGCCGTTAGGCGGCCCCGAGTTCAGTCGAAAAAAATCCTTGCTGCTTCCCGATCGGGGTTAATGCAAGGAGGTTAACCGCAGAGCGGTTACTTGGGACACAGATGCTGCGGGCGTCGAAAACGCTGCAACCTCAAAAGGATACTCGCCGCCTCAACCCTGTGTCAATGAACCGCGGTTCGGGGCCGGCCGGTGACGCTTTTAAGTGGCCAGCTTCCGCATGACGATTGGATTAACGCTGGCACAAGTTTTCGTCAACCCTTAAGAGTCTTTAGTAGCTTGCGTGCTCGCGCCCTCATGGCGGGCGTGCCGGCGCGTTCCGCCGCCTCAAGGATTTCCCGGATTTCGGGAAGAAGACTGCGGTCAGCGTCTGCCAGTTCCGTTAGGCCTTGCAGGGCAAATGTCTTTACGATCGAGCTGGTGTCTTCCAGGTATCGCCGCAACCCTTCGGCTGCGCGCTGTCGCTCATTTTTCGTTAGAGGTAGCCGCGGAATCATCAGCGCGAGGTGCCAGCGCAGCTCCTTTTGCTCTGCTTCGGAAAGAAGTCCCAATAGTTCGGTTTTGTACGGTTCCAGCAGGCCAGGCTCTTGTGAAGAAATCTTCTCAATCGCGTCTGCGGCGCGCATCCGGAGTATAGGATCATCGCTCCACAGGCAGCCGATGAGTTCGGGGAAGCGTTGCCGCTCACGCAAGATGAGCGCGGCAACATCATTCGCGCGCCCAATCGACCGCCTGTCTGTGCCCTCCAGCCAGTCTGTCAATTTGTTGCGTGGCATGCACATCCGCACAAAGCAGGTGTCTTGGATTCCAGGACTATGCCCGCGCGCGTCCCGCCTGCGTTTTTTCGCGGCGAAAATCCGGAGCCGTAACCTCCACGGTGCGGCACATCTCGTACAATCTCGAACGCATCCGGGTTCCGATTCGTTGATCCAGCGAATCTTCGCGCGTAGGCAGTATCAACTTACCGCCTGGAAGCCGCGCCGCTTCACCCTCCGAAGCCGGGTTATCGAGGTAATTCGTCGTAATGATGGTCGTCCGGTTCTCGTTATATCTGGCGTTCAGGACAATCCCGACGATGTCGCGCACCCAGTCCGACGGTTTGCTCGCGCCCAAATCATCCAGTACAAGAATCTCTACCGCGCGAATCGGCTCGAGAATCTTCATTTCCGTGGATTCGCTCGCCGGGCTGTAACTGGCCTGAATTTCCTTTAACAACTCGCGGTAGTCGCAAAACAATCCCGCGTGCCCGCGGTGAATCAGTTCCTTCAATGCGGCGACCGCAAGATGTGTTTTTCCAACGCCTGATGGCCCTATGAACAGCAATCCCTTTTCGGAAGAACTAGGATACTTGCCCACGAATCCTTGTGTGAGGAACTTCGCCTCTTTCAACGATTGCGCGTGTTGCGCCATCCAGGTCTTCCCGTCGGTGAGGTCTGTGACGTAACTCTCAAAATCGCAGTGCTCGTAGCGCTTCGGAATTCGTGCCCGCTCCATCACCCGCGTCGCACGGTCCTGCATCCCGCAGTCGCACGCCACCGCCACGCTGCCCGCCGCGCCATCCGGCCGCGGCACAAGCTTCCATCCCGTCCCCCTGCAAAGCGTGCAATTTTCCAGCGTCATAACGTGTTCGTCTGTGTAGGCGCCGGGCTTCAGCCCAGCACTTATTTGCTCCCGCGCCCACAGCATACGAGCGCCAAGCGCGCACGGCAAGTTGTCTGCGTTGGGAAAACTGTGGAAGGAACTACTCGTTTTCTTCTCTGAAAACTGATTACTGATAACTGATAGCTATCGAACAAGACGCGGCGCAGCCCGCACAATCGCATTCCGCGTTGTTCTTTCCTGCGCATGCGAAGAAGCCACGCGCGAGAGCTCCTGCTGCACCACCTGCGCGAACTCTCCCATCTGCCGCTCCATCTCGATCATCTTTTCGCGCATGTTCAGGATGATTTCGATTCCCGCCAGGTTCACGCCCATGTCCCGCGCCAGCGTCAGAATCACGTCCAGCCGCTCGAGATCGGACTCGGTGTATAGCCGCGTATTTCCCTGCGAACGCGACGGCTTCAACAATCCCACGCGTTCATAAAGCCGCAGTGTCTGCGGATGCAGCTTGTAGAGCTCCGCCACCGCGCTGATCATGTAGCCCGCCTTGGCCCGTTTTTTCGCTCGTGGTGGCATCGCTGCTCTCTTACACTCCAGCCTTACTGAATAAATCCTTTCGCGGATCCGACGGCGCGACGCTTTCCAGCTCCTTCATCAAATTTCTTACGCGCTCGTCCGTGGGCGGTGGCACAACCACCTGAATCTCAACGTACTGGTCGCCACGCGCCCCAGTTCTCGCGCTTGGCACTCCTTTTTCCTTCAATCGCAAGGTCTTCCCGCAGTTCGTTCCCGGTGGAATCCGCACCAGCGAGCGCCCGTCGATCGTGGGTACCTCAATCTTTGCACCCAGCGTCGCCTCCGGCACCGTCACAGGAATTTTGGTATACAAATCATCGCCGCGCCGTTCGAAGAACTCATGGGGCTTTACGATCACCCGCAAATACAAATCGCCCGGCGGAGCGCCCATCGTCCCGGCGTTGCCTTTTCCCGGAACACGGACGCGCGCGCCATTCGCCACGCCTGACGGAATCCGCACATCAATCGTCTCCGTATGCCGCACGCGGCCTTCGCCGCCGCACGTCTTGCATGCCGTGCGCAGCTTGCCGGTCCCGCCGCACCGCGTGCACGGCACGTTGAATCGCATCTTGCCCGCCGCTTGCTGAATCGTTCCCGTTCCGCCGCACACCGTGCAGGTCTGCGGCGAGCCCACCGCGCCCGTCCCGTGGCACGTTGGGCAGACTTCCAGGCGCGTAATGGAAAGTTTCTTCACCGCGCCGCGCACGGCATCCCAGAAATCGATCTCCACCTGGTACTCGAGGTCTCCGCCCGGCTCATGCTCCGGTTCCATGCCGCCGGGGCCGCCTCCGCCCTTGAAAAACTGGCTGAACAAATCGCGGAAGCTGGAACCACCGCCTGCCGTGCCAGAGCTGCCGCCAAAATCAAATCCACCGAAATCAAAATTGATGTCCGCTCCCCCTCCATCGGCGCCCGTTCCACCTGGACCGCCTGGTGGAATATTGTCGCTGTAGAAGCCGTACTGGTCGTACATCTGCCGCTTCTTCGAGTCGGACAGCACGTCGTAGGCTTCCTGCAACTGCTTGAATTTTTCTTCCGAGGATTTGTCGCCGGGATTCAGGTCGGGATGATACTTGCGCGCCAGCTTGCGAAATGCCGCACGAATATCCTTCGCGTTTGCCTTCCGCGGCACCCCAAGTAGTTCGTAATAATCTTGTTTTGCTGTTGTCGGCATCGTCGCCTTGAGGAAATACTTGTAGGGGCGCAGCATGCTGCGCCCCTACACGGTGCGGCTTCAGTTCGGACGTTTTGACTCGTCCACGTCCACGTACTCGGCATCGATCACGTCGCCAGGCTTTTTATCCTGCGCGCCGCCGCTCGAGCCGGCGGAAGAACTGGCGCCCGCCCCGGCGCCCGCTCCGGCAGCACCAGCCTGTGCAGCCTGCGTCGTCTTGTAGAGATCCTCGGCGACCTTGTGCAGCGAACGCTCGAGGTTTTCCGTCGCCGAACGCAGCCGCGCCACGCCGCCTTCGTTGATGGCTTTCTTTGCGTCCTCAATCGCCTCTTCGGCCTTCTTCAGGTCTGCTTCGGCGATCTTCTCGCGGTTCTCGCGGACCATCTTCTCCGCCTGGTACATGATGCCGTCCAGCCGGTTACGCGCCTCGACCTCTTCCATCCGGCGGCGGTCGTCTTCGCTGTGTGATTCGGCCTCTTGCCGCATTTTCTCGGCTTCCTCTTTCGAGAGGCCGCTCGACGCGGTGATAGTGATCTTCTGCTCCTTGTTCGTGGCCTTATCCTTTGCGCTCACGTTCAAGATGCCGTTAGCGTCGATGTCAAATGCGACTTCGATCTGCGGTGTTCCGCGGGGAGCGGGTGGGATTCCGTCCAGCTTAAACTTCCCAAGCGAGCGGTTGTCGGTCGCAAATTTACGCTCACCCTGCAGGACGTGGATCTCCACGCCCGGCTGGTTATCCGCCGCGGTCGAATAGGTTTCCACTTTGCGCGTCGGGATCGTGGTGTTGCGCGGAATCTGCACGGTCATTACGCCGCCGAGTGTCTCCACGCCCAGCGAAAGCGGCGTCACGTCCAGCAGCAAGATGTCCTTCACATCGCCACCGAGTACCGCGCCCTGGATCGCCGCGCCCACGGCCACCACTTCGTCCGGGTTCACGCCCTTGTGCGGTTCTTTTCCGCCGAAGAAGTTGCGAACCAACGCCTGCACCTTCGGTATGCGCGTCGAGCCGCCGACCATCACCACTTCCTGGATGTCGTTCGGCGACAACTTCGCGTCTTCCAGCGCCTGCTTCACCGGCTTCATCGAGCGCTCGAGCAAGTCGTTCATCAACTGTTCGAGCCGCGTCCGCGTCAAATTCTTCTCGAAGTGGATGGGTCCGGCAGCGCCCGCCGTGAGGAACGGCAGGTTAATGGTTGTCTCCATCATCTGCGAGAGTTCAATCTTGGCTTTTTCCGCCGCTTCCTTCAGGCGTTGCAACGCCATGCGATCCTTGCTCAGGTCAATGTTGTTCTCTCTCTTGAATTCATCGATCATCCAGTCGACGATCCTCTGGTCGATGTCATCGCCGCCCAGATGCGTGTCACCGTTGGTCGACTTCACTTCGACAACGCCAGCGCCGACTTCCAGCACGGAAATGTCAAACGTGCCGCCGCCCAGGTCGTACACCGCGATCGTTTCGTCGCTCTTCTTATCCAGGCCGTACGCCAGCGCCGCCGCCGTCGGCTCGTTGATAATGCGCACCACGTCGAGGCCGGCAATTTCGCCCGCCTGTTTGGTGGCCTGCCGTTGCGCGTCGTTGAAATACGCCGGCACGGTGATCACTGCCTTCGTGACCTTTTCACCGAGAAAATCTTCTGCGGCGGACTTCAGCTTGCCGAGGATCATCGCGGAAATCTCCGGCGGGCTGTAGGCCTTGCCGAAAATCTCGACTCGCGCATCCTGGTGCGGCCCTGGTACCACTTTGTAGGGCACGCGACGCATCTCTTCGCCAACCTCGTCAAACCGGCGGCCCATGAAGCGCTTGATCGAATACACCGTGTTTTCGGGATTCGTCACTGCTTGCCGTTTCGCCACTAGTCCCACCAGGCGTTCGCCTGTCTTTGTAATCGCGACAACCGATGGCGTCGTACGCGCGCCTTCCTGGTTGGGGATCACCACCGGCTCGCCGCCCTGCATCACGGAGACTACCGAGTTCGTCGTTCCCAGGTCGATTCCAATAATCTTGCTCATGACTGCCTTTCCTCCCTCAATCCTCAAAACTCTCTGGTTCGCCCATAACTTGCTGAAATCAATGCGAATCCAGCTCAGATTTTCTTCTCCAAGCTCAAGACAAGCGCGATTATACAAGTTGAGTGTGGCTTTGTCAAGTTTTCTTATAGCAATCGTAGTGTCCCCTTTTTCTGTATCTTACGCACGTCAATTCCTTCACGCTCCTGATATCCGGGAGTGTTTCCTGACCCTTGGTAATTCTTCGGTTATAATACCTTTTCATAACTATAGGCGGACCAGTTACGTAAGACCGTCTTGTGGCCCTCCATCCAGGCTCAATTCCGTCGCCCACCTCGGGAAAACGCTTGGGAAGGACTAGCTCCCAGTCGTCTCTGTCGGAAGTCCTTTATAATGAGCGCTTAGGAACTCCTGTTGTAAGTGCTGCAAACAATGGACGTAGAACCTTTTTAGAATGCGCACGTGAGAAAAATAGCCCATTCTGCACAATTATAGTGCAATGCAAGTCCTTTGGAATCCGCACTTACAAAATACATAGAGGGTGGTGGGTACAACGCTTCCTTCGATTTACCGAATCAAACCCGTGAGAGCTTCGCCGGACACGGGTTGGCGGATTTGCCAAGTCCTTCCGGAGCACCGCACATTTCGACCGGAAACCTGTGATAGTCTGACGGTGACTGTGCCAGTAGCTACTTCGATCGGCTGTTGGAGGACTGTGTGAGTCGTCGTGCTATTCTCGCGTTGGCTATTGTCGTCGGTTTGCTAGGGGGACGACTTCTATTGAGCCGCGGTATGCACCCAGGCTCAACGGCACGTGCCAGTGTCGATCGCGCACCCCTGCCGGCAACATCCGTGGAACGCAATCCTTCCTCGAACGATTTGCGACCTGCTCCCGCCGTTTCCACTCCGCCCGCGAGTATGAACGGAAAAGCCGCCGTACCCAAGAGTGCGGCGCCTGAGCCACGCGCGCCACAGGCGGCCGAGAGCATCCCCGACGTTGACCCGCACAAAGCGTTCGGGTCGAAGAGCGCTCCCGTGACCATGGAAGTCTTCAGCGACTTTCAGTGCCCCGCCTGCAAGACGCTCTTCATCACCACGAACCGCCAGCTCATGGACAATTACGTCAGCACCGGCAAGGTGTACTTGATCCACCGCGATTTCCCGCTTCCCATGCACGCGCATTCGCGCGTCGCCGCGCGTTACGCTCGCGCCGCGGCGCAGGTCGGCAAGGGAGAAGCTGTCGAGCAGGTCCTTTTTCAAAATCAGGAGAAGTGGGAGCAAAACGGAGACGTGGATGGCACCGTGGCCAGTGTTCTCTCCGCGGCGGAAATGGCCAAGGTCCGCGCACTCGTGAAGGGCGGCACGCTCGACGCGGCCATCGACAAGGACTACGCACTCGGTCAGATGTACCGCGTCAACCAGACGCCGACCACAGTTTTTCATTCCAAGGGTCAGACGTATCCCTATTCCGGTGTCATGAGCTACGACATTCTCAAGCAATTTCTCGATCAGTTGCTCTCGCAAAAATAAATGATGCAATCCAGCCCCTTCAACCTGCGCCGCGCGATCATCTGGATCGGCCGCCTCGTCCTCGCCGGAATTTTCATCTACGCTGGCTACGCCAAGCTGACCCTCGGCATGCATCCTCGGCCACCACTCGGAGTGGCTCTGACTTACTTCCAATTGCAAGTTGCCTCGTATGAAATTCTGCCAACGACGGCCGTTTACTATGTCGCGCACACGCTGCCGTTCGCAGAGATCGCGCTCGGTGTCTTTCTTCTCGTTGGCTGGCAGCTACGCGTCTGGGCCACGCTGGTCAGTCTCGTGATGATTGCCTTTTTCATCGCTGTCGTGCGCTCGTATGCGCTCGGAATGCAGATCAATTGCGGCTGCTTCGCCACTCCCGAGCCGCTCACCATTAAGACCGTCTTCCGCGACGGGGCTCTCGTAGCTCTCGCGCTCCTCATGACCATCTTTGCTTTCATGGAAGCGCGCAAGCCGCATCCCTGGTCCGCCCCCGAAAAGGCCCAGAGTAGAGCACGCTAGTTCTC
>Ga0209118_1001419_pt1 | contig 11162 bp, 10 predicted proteins | sample BlaSpr_A8_Ref_M1_FD_187988 | JGI IMG/M metagenome (GOLD analysis project Ga0209118, IMG submission 187988) | Forest soil microbial communities from Thunder Bay, Ontario, Canada - Black Spruce, Ontario site 2_A8_Ref_M1 (SPAdes) (version 2) | ecosystem: Environmental > Terrestrial > Soil > Boreal...
ACGACGTTCGTGTCGTGCAACGGCATTATGCGAAACTGCGACCGGATGATCGCGAAATCATGAAAGCTTTTCGCGTGTAGTCACGCCGCTCTAGCATTTGGAAGCAGTTCGCCGGCTTTCAAACGGTCAATGCAGCCATCCAGATCGCGAATATCGAATCTCGTGAGCCGATTGCCACGAATGAAGGGCTTTAGCCATTTCGCCACTTCAAATTGGCGTAACAGCTCTTTGCTGCCCACGTATGCGGCTGCCTCCTCAGGGGAAAGCCCTCGTTTAAGCTGAGAGTATTTCATTCAGCGCAATTATGGAGCGCACAAAACCTTCCGATGCGCCCTAAGCGGAGCTAAACGTGAAGAGTCGATGTGCTACTCGCCTCTTCAATCCGAATGCTGATGATTACTCCGTTCTCACTGCCTTCCAACCGCGCGTAACGTTCCGGTATCGCGCGCAGCCATTTCACAGCGAAATCCTGAAGTGCCAACAGCAGAGCCCGCAAGTTACGACCCATAATTTCCACGTCGTGGGACGAGAAGGTAAGACGCAGGATCTCCGAACTCTCGGTATGGCTGAAAGAGGCGGTGACCAGATGCTGATAGGGAAAGAGCTGCGCTTCGTTGCCAGAAGTTTCGATGCGCAGACAAGCGCACGGAGCTTCACGCTGCCAGCACGTTGGGGCGGGCGGGACGGATGGTCTGTCGGTTTCGCGTTTCATGAAGTTGCTTTAGGTCGGACTTGATGAAGGCGGCGGCCCAAGAGCGCATCGCCATGCGGCATACGCGCTTTGCAAACTCGCGCCCGTGCCGGATGGATCGAAGAATTTGTTGGCGCTCGCCATAGCGTTTGGCTCGATTGCTCACGAGATCGAGAGCGAGCTCGCGCTCACCGCTGCGCAGAATCGCGCGGTGCAGCTCTTGTTTGTCCGGTGTGAAAATCTGGACGCTCTTCCTGCCCCGCGAGATCGTGACATACCATTGCTGCGCGTTGGATGCGGCGCGCACAGCAGAGTCGGAGAACAAGACATGATCGACCGTCTTGCCTTGTGAACCATAAGACGTGACCGCGTAGCCGCGGAGGAATTGCCGATAATGTGGCGGCAGGACTCTGCCGTCTTGAAGGCGAATCGCTCCACTCGTTTTGATCGCCGCCACCGTGACGATTTCGCCGTTCGCCAGTTTACGCCCATCCCTCGTTGTTGCGTTCGCCTTTAACTGAAGTTTGTCGCCAGGCGAGAGCGCAATCTCGCGAGGCAAGCACACGCTGATGTGATCCAGGCGTGTCAACGGGACGTGGCGCACCTTTCCGGCCACTTCCAACGCCAGACGAGTTGCGGTGATTCCGATCAGTTTCCCTTGTTCTCCACGAACGTGTCCGCCGAAATCGCGGTTGATCACCAGAACGCAGTCGGGCGGGTAATGTCTCGCATCCAGCTTTTGTGCGGAGGTGAGATCGACCTGCTCCAATGCCGTCACCTGAGATTCTGCGGCGCCGACCAAGCCTCGCTGTCGAAGCCGACTGCGGATCGCGTTGTTGATCTCACGCACCTCGGCTCGTGTCTGTGACACGACAATGGCCGACGCTTCCCGCTCGGCGATTTCCAGATAAGCGTTGCATAACCGCTCGTTCTGTTCGCCGATCCCGCATTCGACGATTGCTCCGAGTTCTTCGAGCTTTCGGAACGATCGTGCCAAGTCTCTCGCGGCGGCCGCTTCGACTGCCTCGCGGTACTGCCGAATCCGTTTACGTTCTGTCGCGGTTCGCCCTCGTTTTGGCTCTTGGCGACGAATCTCCTCCAACTCGGCGGCGCGCAATCCCGAATAGCGTTCGATTGCGCGTAGAGCATCGGACGCTTCCACCGGTCCGTGCTGTCTTGTGTCGCCCGAGAGGATGACGCGACCGTGCCGCTCTTGAATGAGCCGCAACAGATCGTGCAATTGCCGGCCCGCGATTTGACCGGCCTCGTCCACGATCACAATAACGCCCTCCGGGATCGTACCGCGCTGAAGGCATTCGCTGACGGTTTGTGTCCGCGCCAGACCGTCGCGATTCAAATCGATCACCTGCTGCCGTTGCGGCGCAAGAACGAGAGATGGACGGCCGCCGCGATCGATCACGCGTTGCAGCCGTTGGAGCACGAAACTTTTTCCAGTGCCCGCCCCGCCCCTAAAAAGCGTGATGAAGTCCGTCGACTTTAGAATGAATTCAAGGGCGCGGTGCTGATCGGGGGCGAGTTGCTCCCCTTTGTTGCCGGCGCTGGTCGCGATTGGCGCGTGGCGACCAATCCCATCCTGCGCGGCCTGCACAATCTCCCATTCACGCGCGAGCACATCCCGGTGCGCGACCTTGTCGTCAGCGCCGCGCAGGTACGTACGCGATGCAGTCTCCTTCTTAATGTCAGCGACTGAGATTGAACCGCCGCGAGCAGTCTCGAGCGCGTAACGCCAAAGCTCATGCTCACGGACTACGGACCGGCGCTCGAACAGGTGTTCTTCCGCCCACGACACTGCTTCTGCAGGCGACAGATCCCGGTCCAGTTCAGACTTGATCTGGCGCGGCTGCCGTAAGGATGCCAGTTCTTCGGCGCTCAACTGCTCGGTCCATAACTGGCGAAATCTTGCCGAACCCACATCTTCAGTCTTACGTGCCCGCTCTTTATGCGCGATGTGTTCGCGAATCGCATCCTCGTTGCCACCACTTTTCTCGGGATGTGCCGCCAGAAACGCGCGCGCTTTCTCATCGATCTCACGATGACGTTTGGAGAAACGATCACAAAGGTTCCGCGCGATTCCGGTCAATTCGAAATCACCACGGGCGGAATTGGCAAGGCCGTAACCAAATCCGAGCAACGCTCGCGCCAGCTCGTGATAGTAAACGTTCTCAGCGTACTTCTGCGCGCCAAGCATCTCGTAATTCTGCAACGCCTTCCAGCGGCCCTCGCCGCGGTCATGCGTCGCGTTGAAGATAATGCAGTGCGTGTGCAGATGCGGATCGAGCGCTCGCGAAGTTTTATGTTCGAATAGTGCTGCAACGATGTTGCCTGTCCGCCGATCCGTGTTGTTGCCACCACCACGGACGCGAGCAGAGGCAAAGCGTTCGAGTTCAGTCAGCGCAATCTTTACGGCCTCGGCATGCGCGGCGACGATGCGCTGATCATCCCCAATAAGCGCCGCAATCGACACCGATTTTGGCGGCGAGAAAGTGAAGTCGTAAAACACGCGGCGATTCGCAACTTCATCAGCACCATCGTGTCGAACCGTGTTCCGTCTTTGCGTGAGCTGCTCCCCTGATTTCGGATGCTGATTCTCACAGAGCGCGAGAAATTCATCCCGGAGGACGTTGCCGGAAAGCCCCAGCAACGCCGCACCTTCTCCGATCCATTCAGCCTGAACGCGTTCGTTCTCGGCGTAGTAATCCCCGACGCTCAGGTGCTCCTCGAAATAGCCCTTCGCGTTTCTGAGGTTGGTCTGAGTTTTCGGCGAAAGCACACCGTCGAATAACACGTGACTAGTCGAGACTTGCTCCAACCAGGGAGCCGGGATCTGTCGTCGTTCTGAGAGAACACTGCGTGCATGAACCGCAGATTTTTAAGGAGGGACGCCCTACCCCTTAGCAAAGCTAAGGAATTTTCGGCTCGTCGCTAACCCGCTCCCGCAATCATGAGCGAAGCCGCAGACATCGCAGCGCGCACGCAACGCTTCAACGACGCCGCGCGCACATTCACGACGCCGCCATCGACGCGTCACGCAAAGTTGATGCCGCTCAAGGAGGGCATTGTTGAGTTGCGGCAAAAAGGCGCGTCGCTCCGGCTCATTCGCGAGTTACTGGCAACTGTGGAGGTGGCGGTCGGCACCGACACAATCGCGCGGTTCCTCGCCGACGTGAACGGCGACCAAGCGCCGCAGCGACCACCGCGACGGTCCGGCCGCCGGCGCGCGGCCGTCCCGGCAGTGACGAGCCCGTCACCGCCCGCACAAACAATCGCTCCGCCACCGCGCACCGAACTGCCAGCGGAGCGTCCACGCACACGCGGGCCGCGCGTCGCCGATCCTCGCAACCTCTGAACCAACCCACCTTCACATGACCAAACAAATTAACCTCGTCATCAACGGCAAAGGCGGAGTCGGAAAGAGCTTCTTCGCCACGAACTTCGTGCAGTATTTGAAGGATTGCGGGATCGATCATTGCGCGATCGACAGCGACCACGAGAACTCGACACTGAAGCGTTTCCACCCAGAGGCGGAATTCATCAACCTTGAACGTCAACGCGAAATCGATCGCGTGTTCACCGCTGCGGAGACTTCCGATCTGCTCGTGATCGACTGCCGCGCGGCCTCCACCGACCTGTTCATCGATTTCTTCGATGAGGTCGGCTTGGCCGAGGTGCTTCGCTCGATCGACGCGCGACTCACCGTCATCTGTCCGGTCAATCACGAGGCCGACAGCGTGGAGCAACTGCGGACCTTGTCGGACGCGCTACGTGACGGTTGCAGCTGGGTCGTCGTGAAAAACGAGGCGCACAGCGACGCGTTCAAGATCTACGACGGCAGCAAAACGCGCCGGCATGTTGTCGATGAGTTACACGCGCGCGAGATCTCGATGCCGCGCATGTACGATTGGCTCGTCACCGCTCTGAACGAGCACAACACGCCAGTCACTCCCGCGTTGGCGCATTCCGCGTTCAACCTGCTCGACCGGCAACGGCTAAAGACCTGGCAAAGTCGCTTCTACCGGCAATTGTATCGCGCTGCGGATCTGCTCCTGACCGATCCACACGCGGCCGAGAGATTCGCCGCGTGAATGCAGATGATCCACTGGAGCGAGCCATCGGCGAATGGCAGCGCAAACATCACATCGCCGATGGCGATCCGATGATCGCCGCGCTGGAGCTGGTCCGCATTTATCTCCGACAGACGCGTCATACTGACGACAGCCAGGACATCGCCATTCCGAGCTTCGAGGATTTTCGCGGCACGATCGAACTGCTCGACCGACGATCAAAATCGTTCATCAACCAAGCATCCGATCTCGTCGCTGAGCTGCGCCGCTTCGGGCAGAACGTCGAACGACTGAATCGTGTCCGTTTGGCGACGCTTCTAGTACTGGTCGCGTTGGCGACACTTGCCGGCGTGCTCATCGGCCGTTCTATATGAGTGCGACTCTCGGGTTTGCCGCTGTGGGCGTTTTTTGGCTGACGGCGATCATCAGTCTGATCTCGCATCTCTCTCGAGGGCGCGAGCATCGAGCAGTTATCCGGCTCGCTGGCTTCAAGTGGACGCGCGCAGACTTTTGCCGCGGCTGGCTCATCACGGGCGATACAGGTTCAGGCAAAACACGATCAGGTATCACGCCTCTCCTCTTTCAGGTCTTCCGCAACGAGCCGACATGGGGTGGGCTCTGCATCGACGACAAAGGCATATATTGGGAAACGCTTTCGGAGATGGCGCGGCACTTCGGCCGTGAAGACGATCTCATCCTACTGCAAGTCAGACCGGAAGACGCTGGTCTTCATTGGCAACCGAAGCACACATATAATCTCACGTCCGACCGCAGTATTCCGTACAACACTTTCGCCAAAGCTGTCGTGGATACGGCGGGGTCACTCGGGCAGGCGGGTGACAAAGGTTTCTTTAAGAGCCAGGCGCAGATTCACATCGCCGCCGCATTAGAAACGCTCCGCGAGATCGGGGCTGATGTGACGTTGGAGAACGCTAATCACCTGCTGCTCGATCAAGGCGACCTCGACGAAGCGATGACCGACCTCGCGTCGAGTCACCAAACGGCCCGTCGCCGCGAACTCTCCGAGCATTTCGCCAATCGTTTCCTTTCTCAGCCTCCGGAACAGGTCGGCGGTGTGAAAGAAACAATTGCGAATTATTTGCAGGCTTTTATGACACCAGACATTGCGGAGGTCTTCTGCCCTGCCGGCAATACTTTCGATTTTGCGGACATCGATCGCGGCAAAATCATCTGCGTGGCAATGCCGCAAAAATTTCAGTTGGAGCGCCGCTACGTGAACACATTCCTCAAGATGCTTTTCTACACGCACGCTCTCCGTCGGTTCGACAAACCCGCCGAGGATCGCCGCCGCGACAATCTGCTCATTTTGTGGGCCGACGAAGCGCAACGATTCGTCACCGCAAGCGAGGACGGAATGAGTGACTACAACTGCATCGACGTGATTCGCGAAGCGCAAGCGACCGTTGTCGCTGCCGCGCAATCCTCAACTTCCTTCGTCCCACCACTCGGACGGGAAAAAGCTCGCGTCTTCACTCTCAATCTCCGCAACCGCGTGATCTTCAAAGCCGCCGATGAAGAAGGCGCGGTCGAGAGTGCTGATTTCCTTGGCAAAAAGCGCGTGATCAAGAAATCGTGGGGCTACAACGGCGGCCAGATGTCGCGAAACTATTCCGACCAGGAAGAGCACAAGATTAAGCCGTACCTCCTGCGAAACCTTCCAAAACACACCGCCGTCGTCGTGCATTGCGAGCGTGGACATCGCCGAAGGCGGCTCCCGCCAATTGGGCCGGACGGACAAGTCTGCCCTTGGTTCCGTGAATCCTGACCCTACATTGCTTCGTTCGAGCATGGTTGCGTCGGATCTGTTAGACCGCGCAAAGAGCGAATGGTCTAGATTCGCGCAAGCGGTTAGTCGGCTTCAGGTATATTTTTGCTGCGCAAACGTGACCGCCTTTAGTCGACCGCGTGTATGGTGCTCAGGCGAAAAACGTCCTGGCCGAGTTTGATATTGAAAGCTTCCTTGCACATGAAGATTTGGAAGTTTCCGAGGAATGGCAGGCACGGAGACTCTCTGAGCTGCGACGGTGCGACCTTTTCGTCCCACTTTTGAGTCTGAACTTTCTCGCTTCCCTCGCTTCCAAATGGGCGCCACAAGAAGCCGGTTTCATCAAATCGAGGCCCGATGTCCTAATAACTCCGTTCTCGATTGATGGAACAACCCCGTTCGGCTTTTTATCTCACCTGCAAAGTCGGCGTATCCCGAATGAAGGATTGACGCGCGAACTTTTGATTGAGCCGCTCGCAACAAAAATGCCCTGAACGGCCTTGCCCGCTTTAATTCGAGCCGCAGGAGCCGCAAAATCTTTTCGAGATGCCGAGAGCAGGATGGCGCCGTTCGTGCGATGGGCGGAATAGCATCTGCTGATGAGGAAGAATGGTTCCCTCGGTCGCGATCTCAGGCGCGGTCGCCATCCAGACCGAGATTGTCTGTCCTGATTCGTTCTCCATTTGATATCCTTCGTAGTCTTCGTGTTTCCTGCCATATAAGCAAAGCGACACAACAAACCGAGAATTCCTCCGAAAAACGTGGAACGCGACCACGGAAACCGGCGCGCTGCTCTCCGCGCCTTAGCGTTGCCCATAGTCTTTCGCTTTCCGGACTGGATTTAGATCAAACCTCATTCGCCATTGCGGTTGGAAGACGTGCGCGATCAGAGAAACCGTAGAGTAGAACGTAGGAACGATGAATGTGCAGCGGGCACGCGGACGTCAGAGCGAGGAAAGCCGGACGACTTCCCCTGTCCGCAAAGGCGACATCGACATCACGCGCGGTTCCGCGTTCCGAGAAATCTGAAGATGAAACAGCTCGTAAGGCCTTCCAAATCAATCAAGAGCCAGCAGTACTCGGATACATGTGAATCCAGCGAAGGAAAAAAGAGCTGGGGTAAAAATGCTGACCCCAGTCACACATCGCTTCGCAACGCACATGCATGAACCAGCATCGGCTTCGGCGGGCTTACGGCCCGATCATCTTCAAACAGGTGAGGGGATTCGAGGACGAATTCGGCTATGGCCGCGATCGTGTCGAACGGTATCTCTACGATGATCGTCCCTTCGACCACAAATCCAATATGTTTGGCTCCGGTGCATTCAATCCAAAAGCCTCTGTCGCGCCCCTCCCGGATCGCAGCGGAATATTCGCAAGCAGGGTCGCTCATGCTATTCATGTTTCCGTGATTTCCGCCAAATAGTGGTGCCCCCTTGATATTGTTCGCGGATGCTATCCGATCGAAGCTGAGCAGGCGATATAGTTTTTTCCGCTCTTTGCGATTTATGATGGTGTCTTCGGGCTTGTCTCTGACGTTCAGCTCATCATCATCCACGCATGGGCGGACGGGTTTTATGCACGTGCTGATAGGAAGCGCCGCAGAGGGACCCGCGCAGCGTTCCATTGATAAAATCCCGGCGGCGTAATTCGCCCAACTGCGTCGGAGTCTTTATGCGGCAAGTGCGCGCAAGACACCTGCTGTGCCGATTCCCTCGGCCGTAAGATTGTTTTGCATTCACAACTAGCTCGTTCCGCTACTTAAAAAACGGCTCTCGCTCGGGAGCAACCATACTCGCCGGTCGACCGAAGGTTGTGCTTGTCGTGTATGCTCAAGCGCAACGGAAAGGTCGCGAATCGCGACGATCAACTCAGCCTCTTTGATTTTGCCCAAACCCGTGAGCGAGAAGATTTATCTAACGCAATACGGACTGATGGCCGAACGCCATTGGCGGGAGTTTCGGCCAGCAATGGTTCGCGAAATGGAAGCGAAGGGCACCTTAATGGAAGCGCTGTTCGAAGCGCAGGAGACGACGATCGACGAAATGGAAGCGCTCACCCGGCAGTTGGAAACGGAGCAGAAGCTGAGTCCGCAACAGGCGCACGACCAGGCTTGGGAGATGATTCGCGAGAAATACATCCTTCTCCCGCCGGAAGAGAGCTTGAGCTAAACGCGCGGAACTACCGCATCCGCGTTGAGGATCGTCTTGGCGACGGTTCACTGAAGCAGAAATTCCGCGACAATGTCGCGGCGATCGAACTCGTTAGGCGTCTGGATGCTGAGAGTCGCGATGCAACCGACGACGAGAAGCGCGTACTCGTAAAATACGTCGGTTGGGGCGGTATTCCGCAGGTCTTTGCCTCGCCGTCTCCGGCTGAGTGGAGAAGCGAAGGCGACGAACTCAACGCTCTGCTCGCGCCAGACGAGTACCAAACGGCGCGAGCTTCGACGCTGAACGCGCACTACACCTCCCCGACTGTGGTCTCCGCAATCTACGATGCTGTGGAGCGGGTTGGCTTTACACATGGCCGGGTGCTGGAGCCTGCGCTCGGTGTCGGAAACTTCTTCGGTCTCATGCCGATCGACATGAGCGCGAGTTCGCGACTCACCGGCATCGAGATCGATCCGTTAACCGCGAAGATCGCGCGTCATCTCTATCCCGACGCAGACATCCGCACCCAAGGTTTCGAGACGGCCGCGCTTGGCAATGGCTCGTTCGATCTCGCGATCTCCAACGTGCCCTTCGGCGACTACAAACTGCACGACCCGTCGTTCAACGAGCACAATTTTCTCGTTCACGATTACTTCTTCGCGAAAGCGGTCGGAAATATCCGCCCCGGTGGGTTGCTGGCCTTCGTCACTTCCAAGGGGACACTCGATAAGATCAATTCAGGCTTGCGCGGGTACCTTGCAGACAAAGTCGATTTCATCGGCGCGATTCGTTTGCCAAACACAGCGTTCAAAAGAAACGCGAACACTGAAGTCACCACCGACATTGTGTTCCTGCGCAGATTGGCCGTTGGCGAAAGCCCGAGCGGTCCGACTTGGCTAAATCTTGCGGAGCACCCAAATCGCGACGGCGAGATTTTTCAGATAAACGAATACTTCGCCGCGAATCCGCACATGATGCTCGGCCACATGGCGAATGCCGGCACGATGTATCGCAGCAACGAGCCCGCGCTCGTTGCCGATGATCGCGATCTATTGGCCGCACTCGGTGAAGCTGTGGCCGCGTTACCGCGAGGAATCTACCGCAGCGCGGAGCGAAACATCTCCGAGCCGCCAAATCGCGAGACAATCATCGCGCCGGACGACGTGAAGGAGAACGCCTTTACGTTGCACGATGGCGTCATCGCAATCCGCACGGGTTCGACGCTCACGCCGATTGCGAACCTGCCTGACGAGACGGCGCGCAGAATTCGCGGCCTGGTCAGAGTGCGTGGCGCGGTGCGCGAAGTCCTGCGCACGCAACTCGCCGATCGCACGGAAGACGAGATCGTCGAGGCACGGCGCCAACTCAATTCCTTCTACGATCATTTCGTCTCCCGGTTCGGTGCCATCAACGACAGCCCCAACCGTCGCGCCTTCCGCGGCGATCCAGACTTGGCGCTGCTCTGTTCTCTCGAGGATTACGACAACGACACGAAACGCGCGACGAAGGCCGCGATTTTTCGCGAACGCACCATTCAACGATCGCAGCGACGGCGTGTCGCAGAATCGCCGCACGATGCGCTCATCCTTTCGCTCAACGAAGTCGGACGCGTCGATCTCGCGCGAATGGGCGCGCTTCTATCGCGGACGCCTGACGAGTTTCTCCCGGAATTGAAGGGTGTGATCTACCGCAATCCAGAAACCCAACACTGGGAAACTGAGGATCAATATCTCTCCGGTGACGTTCGCGTGAAGTTGCAGACTGCACGCGCCGCAGCTGCGACAGACGCGACCTACGAAGAGAACGTCACCGCATTGGAGGCCGTCCAGCCGGAAGACCTCACCGCCTCAGAAATCGATGCACGACTCGGCGCGGTGTGGATTCCCGCCGCGGACGTCGAGGCGTTCGCCAAATCGCTGCTCGGCGCCGATGGCATTACCGTTTCGCACGCAGCTGCGCTCGGCACCTGGTTTGTCCGCGGTGATTTCAGTGCGCGCGGCACTGTCTCTAACACGACCGAGTGGGGAACGATGCGCTATTCGGCACTCGATCTGATTCAGGACGCGCTGAATCTCAAGACGCCCACAGTTTACGATCGCGATCGCAAGAACGACACGGTCGTGATCAACGCGCAGGAAACCGAAGCCGCACGCGACAGACTGGAGAAGATCAAGGAGCGATTCAAAACGTGGATCTGGGGGGATGATGAGCGCCGCGAACGTCTCTGCCGCAAATACAACGACGACTTCAATTCAGTGCGGCTCCGGGTCTTCAACGGCAGCCATCTGACGCTGCCTTCGAGCAGCGAACAAATCACGCTGCACGCACATCAGAAGAATGCGATTTGGCGCATTGTGCAGAGCGATAACACGCTGCTCGCACACGTCGTCGGTGCCGGGAAGACCTACACGATGGTCGCGGCCGGCATCGAACTGAAACGACTCGGGCTC
>Ga0209118_1001420_pt1 | contig 11159 bp, 10 predicted proteins | sample BlaSpr_A8_Ref_M1_FD_187988 | JGI IMG/M metagenome (GOLD analysis project Ga0209118, IMG submission 187988) | Forest soil microbial communities from Thunder Bay, Ontario, Canada - Black Spruce, Ontario site 2_A8_Ref_M1 (SPAdes) (version 2) | ecosystem: Environmental > Terrestrial > Soil > Boreal...
GCACCCGGAGATCAACGCCACCATTGAGGCGAACGACGGCCTCGCGAACGCAGTCGTCACGGTTCTCAAGCAGAAGGGCGTTCCCGCCAACAAGATTCCGACCGTCGGCCAAGACGCCAGCCTTGGGGGCATTCAAAACGTCCTTCAGGGCTACCAGTGCGGCACCGTGTACAAGGCCATCTACCTGGAGGCCCAGGACGCGGTCGCGTTGGCAACCATCCTGCGCGCCGGCCTCACTCCGCCGACCGCGCTCGTGAACAGCACCACGTCGCCCGCAGCGGGCAAGCCGGGCAACACGCAGCCGGCATCGCTCCTGGTTCCGCTCTGGGTCGACAAGACCAAGGTCGCCTCGACAGTGGTCAAGGACGGCTTCGTCGACAAGGCCGCGCTCTGCACGGCGGTCACCCAGGCCGTCTGCACCGCCAACGGCATCACCTAGTAGTCAGATAAGTGATTGGATGCCGCCGTATTCGCGCGGCGGCATCCCCTTTTCTCCAGCACAATTGACGCTGTGGCGCAGGTGACCCCGGACTCTCCCCCGGCGACCGAGCCCCTGCTCAAGGTGCGCGGCCTCGAAAAGCACTTCGGTGCCGTCCAGGCTCTGTACGCTGTCGACCTCGACCTTCCGGCCGGATACGTGACAGCACTCTGCGGGGACAACGGGGCCGGCAAGTCCGTGCTCACCAAGTGCGTCTCCGGCGTCTATCAGCCGGACCATGGCCAGGTCTTCTGGGAAGGTCACCCGGTCCACATCCACAGCACACGCGATGCGAGCCGGCTCGGAATCGAGACCGTCTACCAGGACCTCGCATTGTGCGACAACCTGGACATCGTCCAGAACATGTTTCTCGGCCGCGAGCTTCAGCGCCGCCGGCTGCTTGACGAGGACGAGATGGAGCGCCAATCCGCGAAGACCCTCTCCAACCTACGCGTCACCACCGTGAGGTCCATTCGCCAGCCGGTGGCGTCCCTGTCGGGAGGCCAGCGCCAGTCGGTTGCAGTCGCGAAGGCCGTGATGTGGAACTCCAAGCTCGTGATCATGGACGAGCCCACCGCGGCGCTCGGCGTCAATCAGACCAGGCAGGTGCTGGACCTTGTGAAGCGCCTCCGTGACCGCGGCCTGGCGGTGATGGTCATCTCGCACAACCTCAATGATGTATTCGAGGTCGCCGATCGTATCGCCGTCCTCCACCTCGGCCGGATGGTGATCGAGGACAAAGCAGCCGCGTTCGATCGGCAGAGCCTCGTCGAGTACATGACCACGGGCAGCTTGAGCCGCACGGCGCGCCGCGGCGCACCCGCAGAGACGAGCTGAGTGGCACGCATCGAGGCTCCCGACCTCCCGCCCGACCCGACCGCAGCCGTCCAAGCCGCGGCGGCCGAGCTTCCACCAGAGCTCGTCGCCCAGACGTTCGGTCAATACGCGCGGGCATACGTGGCTCGCGTCCGGAGTGGTCAGAGCGGCGTGCTGCCGGTCGTCGCCGGCCTGGTCGCGATCATGGTGGTTTTCGAGGTGATCAGCCCGAACCATGTCTTCTTGTCGGCCGGCAACCTGGTCAACCTCTTCCAGCAGAGCGCTGTGTTCATGGTCCTGGCAATGGCGGAGACGTTCGCCCTCCTGCTGGGCGAGATCGACCTGTCGGTTGGCTTCGTCGGGGCGTGTGGTGGGGTCATCGCCGTCCAGCTCGTCCAGCCGGCGACCACCAGCTGGCCCTGGTGGGCCGCGATCCTGGCCGCGCTGGCCTTCTGCGCGGCCGCCGGAGCCATTCAGGGCACGATCATCACTCGACTTGGCATACCCTCGTTCATCGTCACGCTGGCTGGTTTTCTGATCTTTAACGGGGTGATGTTGATCCTGCTTCTGCTGGGTCCCTTCTCGGGCTACCCGAATCTCAACATCCAGGACCCCAACGTGCAGGTGCTGTTCAACCTGATGGCGGGCACCATCGATCCGACGGTGAGCTGGATCGCCATGGCGATCATGGTGTTGGGACTCGGGGCGATCCTTTGGTTTGGGGATCAGCGCCGCCGGAGGAGCGGGCTCGTCGCCCCGCCGGTGAGCCTCACTGTGCTCAAGATCGCGTTGATCGCAGCCGCCGGAATCGTCGTCGTGGCCATCTCCGACATCAACCGCGCCAACTTTGGAACGCTGGCTGGCGTGCCGTGGGTGGTCCCGATCGTGCTCGCCGTCCTGGGGGCCTGGACCGTCCTCCTCGAGAGGTCGAAGTATGGGCGCTACGTTTACGCGATCGGCGGCAACGCCGAAGCCGCGCGCCGTGCCGGTATCAACGTGGCCTTGATCCGCACGGTCGCCTTCACGCTCTGCTCGATGACGGCCGGCATCGGCATGATCCTTTACGCGTCCTACATCGGCGGCATGTCCAACAACGTCCAGGGGGGCCAGCTGGTCCTTTTTGCCGTCGCCGCCGCGGTCATTGGAGGCACCAGCCTGTTCGGCGGCCGTGGCAAGGTCATCCACGGTGTCCTGGGTGGCCTCGTGATCGGGGGCATCTACAACGGCATGTACCTCCAGGGCCTGGACGTGCAGAGGATCTTCATCGTTACCGGACTGGTCCTGCTGGCGGCGGTGTCGATCGACGCGCTGTCCCGGAGGGCTGCGACCGCCGGGGGCGGGGCCCGGGTCTGATCACCGGGCGGCGTCCAGGATTGGGAATTCCCCCTCCTGGGTAAACGTTCTCCTAACTATGGCAACACCAAAGTCCGAGCTTCTGCCAGTCCTCCCCATGGACGACATCGTCGTCCTCCCCCACATGTCGGTCACCCTCGCGGTCGAGGGCGACGACCAGAAGGCAGCCATCGAGGCTGCCCGCCAGGGCAACCGCCTGATCCTGCTCGTGCCACGCATCGACGGCAAGTTCGGTACGGTTGGAACAGCCGGTCGCCTGGGCGAGTCGGCAGAGCTGCCGACCGGCGCCGAGGCTTTCATGATCCGGGGCGAGTACCGCGCCCGCCTGGGCAGCGGCCAGGCCGACATCGGAGGGGCCCTTTGGGTCCAGGCCGACCCGCTCCTCGACCCCGAGCCTCCGACTGAGAAGGCGCTCGAGCTCGCGCGCGAGTACCGCGCCCTGCTGGAGAACCTCGTCGAGTCAAGGGGCGTCCCGCAGGTCGTGCAGTTCCTGCGCGCCGCCAAGACCCCAGGCCACCTGGCCGACCTCGCCGGCTACTCGCCGGACCTGTCGACCGAGCAGAAGCTCGAGATCCTCGAGACGCTCGACCTCGAGACCCGCCTCGCGCTGCTGATCGGCTGGACAAAGTCGATCCTGGCCGACGCCTCGCTGAAGGAGAAGATTCGCAGCGACGTCGCCGAGGGCATGGAGAAGACGCAGCGCGAGTTCCTACTCCGCCAGCAGCTCGAGGCGATCAAGAAGCAGCTGAACGAAGGCAGCACCGACGTCGTGTCCACCTACCGCGACAGGGTGGCGAAAGCCGGCATCCCCGAGGGTGTCCTCGTCGAGGTCAACCGCGAGCTCGACCGGCTCGAGCGCACCAGCGAGCAGAACCCCGAGTACGGCTGGATCCGCACCTACCTGGACTGGATGCTCGACATCCCCTGGAACGTGCGGTCGGAGGACAACTACGACCTGGTCGAAGCCCGCCGCATCCTGGACGAAGACCACACGGGACTCGCTGATGTCAAAGACCGCATCATCGAGTTCCTCGCCGTCCGCAAGCTTCGCAAAGAGCGCGGGCTCGAGGTGCTCGGCGGCCGTGGCTCAGGCGCGATCATCACGCTGGTCGGCCCTCCTGGCGTCGGCAAGACGTCGCTGGGCGAGTCTGTCGCGCGCGCGCTGGGCCGCAAGTTCACGCGCATCTCACTTGGCGGCATCCGCGACGAGGCTGACATCCGCGGCCACCGGCGCACCTACGTCGGCGCGCTGCCGGGCCGCATCGTTCGCGCGCTGAAAGAGGCCGGGACCAAGAACCCCGTGATCATGCTGGACGAGATCGACAAAGTTGGCAGCGACTGGCGCGGTGACCCCTCTGCTGCGCTGCTCGAGGTCCTCGACCCGGCACAGAACAACACGTTCCGCGACCACTACCTGGAGGTCGACCTCGACCTCTCCGAGGTGCTGTTCATCCCCACCGCCAATGTGTCGGAGACGATCCCGGCTCCGCTGCTTGACCGGATGGAGCTGATCCGCCTCGACGGCTACACCGAGGAAGAGAAGGTCGCGATCGCGCGGGACCACTTGCTCCGGCGGCAGGTCACGCAGGCCGGATTGAAGCTCGAAGAGGTGAGCGTGACCGACGAAGCGTTCATGAAGGTCATCACCGACCACACCCGTGAGGCAGGCGTGCGCAACCTCGAGCGCGAGCTCGGCAAGATCACTCGCAAAGTTGCGACGAAAGTCGCGAAGGGGGAGCTGACTCCGCCGGTTGCGATCACTCCCGAGCGCGTTCGCGAGTACCTTGGCAAGCCCAGATTCGACAACGAGGTCGCCGCGCGGACCGCGGTGCCGGGCGTTGCAACAGGCCTTGCCGTCACCGGCACGGGCGGAGACGTTCTCTTCGTCGAGGCCACGGCGACTGACAGCAACGGGCATGGCAACACGGTGATCCTCACCGGCCAGCTGGGCGACGTGATGAAGGAATCGGCGCAGATCGCGCTGTCCTACGTCCGCTCCCACACTGACGAGCTGAGCATCGAGAAAGGCGCCGCCGACAAGTCGTTCCACATCCACGTGCCCGAGGGTGCGGTGCCCAAGGACGGCCCGTCGGCCGGCGTGACGATGACGACCGCGATCGTGAGCCTGCTGACCGGACGGCCGGTGCGGAGCACTGTCGCGATGACCGGTGAGGTCACGCTGCAAGGCCTGGTGCTCCCGATCGGTGGTGTCAAGCAGAAGGTGCTCGCCGCCCACAGGATGGGTCTCACGGAGGTGATCCTTCCTCGCCGCAACGAGAAGGACATCGACGACGTGCCGCAGAGCGTGCGCGAGAAGATGACGTTCCACTTCGCGAGCCGGGTGGGTGAGGTGCTCGAGTTCGCGCTCGAGCCCCTCGCACAGGCGAAGACCGAAGCCGCCTAAGCGGGTGCCGATCAAGGCGACGCCGGAAGGAACCTACGGGACCAGGGGAACGGGCCCCAAGTGGCTTCAGAGACTGTTCGAACCGCTCGCCAAAAGAGGGATCGAGTCATATCGGAAGAGCGGCGGAACGAACCGGATGGCCACGACGATGGGGTTCCCGGTGGTCCTGGTCACCACAAAGGGAGCGAAGTCGGGACTGCAACGCACGACGTCGCTGGGCGGCTTTGTCGACGGCGACCAGTCGTGGCTCGTGGTGGCTTCGAACGGTGGCTCGCCTCGTCACCCGGCCTGGTTCAGGAATATGGTCCAGCATCCGGACGAGGTCTGGCTCGAGGTGGGCAGCCGCAAGATGAAAGTCAAAGGGGAATCACTGCTCGGCCGCGAACGTGAAGAGGCCCTCGCTCGCATCGCGGGCATCTCTGCCCGCTACGGCGGCTACCAGAAAAAGACAGACCGCGAGATCCCGATCGTCCGCCTGACCCGTATGACTGGCTAACTGATTACCGTCCGCTCTTCGGTGAAAGTTCTCGTTCCCGACTCGCCGCTCCGCGCCGAGCTGGGCCCGCTGCCGGAAGGAGTGAAGCTCGTCGCAGAGCCAGAGCCGGATGTCGAGATGCTTGTCGCCGCCCCGGAAATTGCTGACCGACTCCCTGAGCTCTTCAAGTCTTTGCCGCGTCTACGGGTCGTGCAGTCGTTCAGCGCCGGCGTCGACTGGCTGGTACGGATGGTGCCTGCTGGTGTGGTGATCTGCAGGGCAGTTGGAGTTCACGACGCTTCAGTGGCGGACTGGGCCATGGCCGCCATGCTCGCGATGCAGCGCCGGCTCCCTGAGTTCATCGACAGCCAGCGGCGCGCCCAATGGGATCGACGCGAAGACGATGAGTCCGCGGACTTCGAGGGTCAAAGCGTGGTGATCGTGGGTCATGGGTCGATCGGGCGGGCGCTGGCCGCGCGGCTGGAGCCATTTGGCATGCGAGTGACCGGGATTGCCCAGCACCCTCGCGAAGACGCTCGGCCAACCTCGGCACTGCCAGATCTGCTGCCCCTCGCCGACGTGGTCGTGGACCTGCTGCCGCTCACGCCGGAGACCGAGAAGTTTGTGAACCGGGATTTCCTGGCGCGAATGAAGCCTGGCGCTCTGCTCGTGAATGCGGGAAGGGGGCGCACGGTAGACACGGACGCTTTGGTTTCGGTCCTCAATGCGGGGCGAATCCGGGCCGCGTTGGATGTGACCGACCCGGAGCCGCTGCCCTCCGGCCACCCGCTTTGGCGCGCACCGAACATTCTGATCACGCCACATATCGCCGGCTCCGTAGGGCAGTGGCAGCAGCGCGGCTATCGCCTCGCCGGGGAGCAGATCCGCCGACTCGTTGCGGGCCAGCACCTGGTTGGCGTTTACGCGGCCGGCCCAAATCCGACCCCGCGTGCGGAATAGGCCGCGCGCTTTCGCGCTTGCTGTTCGATGAGTCCATGAGCAAATCAGCTCACGAGATCCTCGAGCACGCGACCACCATCGCGGTGGTGGGGGCATCGCGCGATCCCAACAAGGCCGGTGGATCGGTGCCGGTGGGGCTGCAGCAGCGAGGCTTTCGCATCATCCCGATCAATCCCTTCGCCGACACCCTGTTCGGTGAGCGGGTCTACCGATCGCTGAGCGACGTGCCGGTCAAGATCGACATCGTCGACGTTTTCCGGCCGGCCGCCGACGCACCCGAGATCGCGAGGCAGGCGGTCGCCGTGGGCGCGAACGCGCTGTGGCTGCAGCTGGACATCCGCTCCGAAGAAGCGCGCCGGATTGCGGAGGCGGCGGGGTTGGATTACGTCGAGGATGAGTGCACCGCGGTGGTGGGTTCGCTGTACCGGATAAGGAAGCCAACCGCAGCGTAATCGCCTGCCGAGGCGTTTAGCCCGGACTGGGAGCCTTGTGCAACGACCTCGGGCGGCCCACCGGAGTGCACGGATGGTCCCTATGTTCATCGTTTGGGGGTTTGCCGCTTTGGTAGCTGCGTACTGTCTGGGAAGCGCGGTCCGGCGCTCCGGAAAAGTTCCCAAATGGGTTGGGCCAGCTTTCGGTTTCGGCTTCGCCCTCTCGATGGCGTCTTCGCCAGTGGTCAGCTTGGTGGGTGGCCTTCTGCTGACCGCGGCGGGTGTCATGATCGCGAGGGCGGCTGCCCAGACGGCGAGGAGCGCGGCGGCCTAAAAAGTCCTGTAAATGGCGTTGCGGGCGAACAGGTGTTTGGTAGAATTTGACGCGTGGAGTACGCGTCTACCAGTCCAGAAAATCAGGACCTCGCCCGGGAGCTTGAGGACCAGATCGGCGAGGATTCGGCGCACGCTCACGCGGTCCTTGCCCGGGTGGCAAGAGCGAGCGCGAAATTCGACGCCATCGGCGGCTGGGGGGCGGGTGGAATCCGATCGTTCCAGCACTGGATGACGATCAAGACCGGCTTCGATATGCACACAAGCGCGGAGCTGTTGCGAGTTGGTCAGGCTATGAGTCTCCTCCCCAGGATCGCCGCGGCGTTCGAGGCAGGGCAGCTTTCATTCGACAAGGTCCGGCAGATCACGACCGTGGCAACTCCGGCGACTGAGGAATTTCTCCTGGAGATCGCGCAGGGCGCCTCGGGCGCGCAGCTGGCGAGGATCTGCCGGGCTCTTCGTCGAATCGACGAGGCGAACGCTCCTGAGCAAGCGGACGATCACCTTTCTCGTCGTGGGATCTGGATGCATTGGGACGACAACGGCATGCTCGAGCTCAAGGCGAGACTCACGCCCGAAGATGCCGCTGTTGTACAGGCTGCTCTCGAATCGATCACCGGCTCTCGACCGGTGCCAGAACCGCCCGACGACGGCGTGAAGGATCCGGCCGACGACCGCTGGGCTGCGCGCAACGCAGACGCTCTCGTCTCGATGTGCGAGCACGTGCTCGCCGGCGGGGCCGACAACCTGATCGCGTCGACAGCTGCGCGCCATGTGGTGGTGCACGTCGACGTTGGCGTGCTCACCGGTGAGGCTGCCGACGGCCGCTGCTACGTCGAGGGCGGTGCCCCGCTGTCGGTAGGCGCCGCGCGCAGGCTCGGCTGCGATGCCGAGGTGGTGGCTGTGACCGAGCGGAATGGATTGCCGATCGATGTCGGGCGAAAGCAGCGCATCGTGCCGGAACGGTTGCGGCTTGCGCTCCATGTGCGAGATCGGTTCTGCCGCTTCCCGGGTTGTGGTGTGCCGGCGCACCGTACTGAGGCACATCACCACGAGCACTGGGCACTCGGTGGCGGAACCGACCTCGACAACCTGTTGCTCTTATGCGGGTTCCACCACCGGCGCCATCATGCCGGGGCGTTCCGGATCGAAAAGACGGCCGATGGGTACTCGTTCGAGACGGACGACGGGCACGTGATTCAGCCGCCTCCGCGCGATCCGATCGACCTGGACCGAGATCTATTACGGGCGCAACATCCGGGCGTTGATCCGAGTACGCCCGAAGCGTTGTGGGGCGGCGCGGAAATGGACTTCAGCTACGCCGTGAGCGTGATCGCGGATGCGCGCGAGTTTGCCGAGGCGAGGGCTGCGCCAACCGTCGCCGTCTCAGACGCGTACGCGACAACCGCGGCCTAGACCACCGTCGACCGTCGTGGTTAAGCCGGGCGGTGCTGGAAGAGTTCGGGCATGGATCCTTGGAACGTGGCGAGGCGGACGTGAACCTCGATCACCTCGTCGGAGCTGATGGGGTCTGTGGGGTCCATGTCGGTACGATGCTCGGTCCACTCCGCGCCGCACTCACAGCGATGGAAGATGCAGGTGTCGGAATGCGAACGGTAGAGATAAATGACCGCCTCGGCGAGCTTCCGACCGCACGCACAGTGGCCTCTATCCTCGGGCTGCAACCTCGGCTTCGGCATTGAACCTTTCCACTCAGGGCTGAGAGTGCCTGAACAGGACAACCAGGCAAATAGGCATGCACGGCGCCGCCTAGGCGCGCGCCCTGCACGAAGGGACAAACGAGTGGAGGAGTTGAGCCCGGCCAGCGGGAAGGAACATGCTCCGCTACTCTCCGCACATGGCTCGCAGCCGCCAGCGACGACACCTTCGGGATCGCAGCATCGAAAGCGAGCTGAAGTTCCGAGTGTCTGGAGCCCGCGACCACAAGAAACTTCGCGCGACGCTGCGCCAGCGAGGCGCGCACTTCGAAGGCCGGTATCGCGAGGAGAACTATCGGTTCAACGGGCCCGGCAAGGCCACGCGCAATACCACCCTCAGGCTTCGCGTCCTCGATGGAGGCCCGCGCGGAGTTATCACCGCTAAAGGGCCAGCCAGGTTTGAAGGTCGCGTCAAGATCCGAGAGGAGACTGAGGTCGCCGTCTCTGACGCCCACGCGACCCTCGACCTGCTTCTACAGCTCGGGTTCCAGGTGGCGTGGTCGTACCCCAAGCGCCGCACCCAGTGGCTGCTCGACGGCGTCGCCGTCACGCTAGACGTGCTGGAGTTCGGCTGGTTCGTGGAGCTTGAAGGACCCGTGGGCGTGCTGCCCGAGATGGCGCGCAGCTTCGGGCTGGATCCAGACCGCGGTCTGCGTGAGAGTTACTCGGTGCTGGCACGCCAACACCTGGCGGCTAAGAAGAGGAAGGCGGCTAAGAAGCAGGCGGCGCCGGAAACCGCAGCCTAGTTTTTCGCCGGCCCGACCCAAACGGTCTGGATGTTGACAAACTCCTTGATCCCATACGACCCCAGCTCGCGGCCGTAGCCAGAACGCTTCACGCCACCAAACGGGAGCCGCGCGTCGGAGGCGACCATTCCGTTGATGAAGACAAGTCCCGCCTCGACGCGTTCCGCCAGCTTCTTGGCGCGCTCGACGTCGGCGGTCCAGATGGCCGAACCGAGCCCGAAGTCGGTGTCGTTGGCGACCCGCAGCGCGTCCTCGGCGTCCTTGACCCGGATCACCGCGGCGACTGGACCGAACGTCTCCTCGTGGTAGGCCGGCATTCCCGGGCGCACGTTGGTGAGCACCGTCGGCTGGAAGTAGTAACCACCTCCGTTGCTCAGGCGCTTGCCTCCGGTCAGCGCGCGGGCGCCGAGGCGCACAGACTCGCTCACCTGGCGCTCCAGGTCGTCGACGAGGTCGGCGCGGGCCAGCGGCCCAATCTGGTTGCCGCGGTCCATCGGGTTCCCGACCTTCAACGCGCCGACGGCCTTTGCGAACAGCGCTTCGAAATCGTCCGCCACCGGCTCCTCGACGATGAATCTCTTGGCCGCGATGCAGCTCTGGCCGTTGTTCTGGTTGCGGGCGCGGCACGCGACGGTCGCTGCCGCAGCCACGTCGGCATCTCGCAAGACGATGAACGGGTCTGAGCCACCAAGCTCGAGGACTGACTTCTTGAGGGCCTTGCCAGCCGCGGTCGCCACCAACGAGCCGGCGCCCTCCGAGCCGGTCAAGGTGACGCCGGCCACGCGGCGATCACCGATGATCCGCTCGACGGCGCCCGAACCGATCATCAGCGTCTGGAACACGCCTTCAGGCACGCCCGCCTCACGGAACACCTCTTCGATCGCCAGGGCGCTCTGGGGCACGTTCGAGGAGTGCTTGAGCAGCATCACGTTGCCGGCCGCCAGCGCGGGCAGGCCGGCCCGGAACGCCTGCCAGAACGGGAAGTTCCAAGGCATCACGGCCAGCACCACACCGAGCGGCTGGAAGCGAACGTAGCTCTCGGACGCCGTGCTCTCGGTCGGCTCGTCGGCCAGGAGGCGGGCGGCGTTGTCCGCGATCCAGCCCGCGGTCCAGGCGCATTTCTCCACCTCAGATTCGGCCTCGACGATGGGCTTGCCCATCTCGGCCGTGAGGAGGGCCGCGTACCTCTGCTTATCGGCCCTGAGGACGCCGGCGACCGAGCGCATCATGGCCGCCCGCACCTCCAGCCCGGCGTCCCGCCAGCCATGGCGGCTGGCCCAGCCTTTGGCGATCGCGGCCTCGATCCCGGCCTCGTCCAGCTCGGGGAATGTGGCCAGCTCCCGGCCAGTGGCCGGATCGATGGATTTCAGCACCCTGTCGAATCATGGCACGATTGGCGACGTGGCCCGCTCACCGGTGAAACGGCGGCTTGACCGCCCCTCCGT
>Ga0209118_1001421_pt1 | contig 11156 bp, 9 predicted proteins | sample BlaSpr_A8_Ref_M1_FD_187988 | JGI IMG/M metagenome (GOLD analysis project Ga0209118, IMG submission 187988) | Forest soil microbial communities from Thunder Bay, Ontario, Canada - Black Spruce, Ontario site 2_A8_Ref_M1 (SPAdes) (version 2) | ecosystem: Environmental > Terrestrial > Soil > Boreal...
CGCTGCGAGTAGTCGGCGAGTCGGCGGCCGGCCGCCCCTTCGATGGCAAGCTCGCGCCGGGCAGCGCGGTTCGCACCCTGACCGGTGGCGTGCTGCCGGACGGCGCCGATTGCGTGGTCATGGTGGAAGAGGTCGAGGAGAAGGGCGATGTCGTCACCGTCCCGGCCACGCTGAAACCGGGGCAGAACTTTCATCAGCCGGGCGCGGACCTGCGCGCCGGGGAGCGGGTGCTGGCGGCCGGGGAGCAGCTTGGGGCGGCAGAGCTGGGGCTGGCGGCGGCGCTGAGCTTCCCGAGGCTGCCCGTGTTCCGGCGTCCGCGGGTGGCACTGATGTCGACGGGCGATGAGCTCGGGGAGGTGGGTGGGAAGCCCGGACGCGGGCAGATCGTCGATTCGAACCGGTGGGCCCTGCTGGCCGCCCTGCGCGAGGCCGGCGCCGAAGTGCGGGGTCTTGGAATCGGGCCAGACGAACCCGACGCGTTGCGCAAGCTCGTCGTCGACGCCCTGCGAGAGGTCGACGTCCTGGTCACATCGGGCGGCGTGTCGGTGGGCACGCACGACCTGGTCAAGCCACTGCTGGAATCGCTCGGCACGGTTCACGTCGGGAGGGTGAAGCTGAAGCCGGGCAAGCCCTTTACTTTCGCGACGATCCCAAATTCCACGGCCCCCCACCCCGACCCTCCCCCTGGCGGGGGAGGGGGAAACAGGCTTGCTTTCGGGCTTCCGGGCTTTCCGGTTTCATCGCTCGTCACATTCGAGGTTTTCGTCAGGCCGGCCCTGCGCAAGATGCAGGGCTTCGCGCGCCTGCAGCGTCCAACCCTGCCGGTCCGCCTGGCCTACGACGCGCGCGCCACGGCCGACCGCACCGAGTACCAGCGCGTCACGCTTCGTCGCGAAGGGCACGAGCTTGTCGCCGACACCACCGGCTCTCAATCCTCGTCGCGCTTGATGTCCCTCGCCGGAGCCCATGCGCTGGTGCGCATCCCGCCCGGTGACCAGGGCGTCAAAGCGGGGACCACCGTCGAGGCGATGATCCTGGCTCTGCCGTAGAACTCGTTCCTTCGAACGCCTGTTCGCTTTAGAATTAGAAATCCAAATGCCCTCCCGCTTTCGTGTCGACGCACCCTTCAAACCCGCCGGCGACCAGCCTCAAGCCATCGAGCAGCTGGTCGAAGGCGTGCGCGCGGGCCTGACGCAGCAGGTCCTGGCGGGCGTCACCGGCAGCGGCAAGACCAACGTCATGGCGTGGGCGGTCGAGCAGCTCCAGCGGCCGGTGCTGGTGCTCAGCCCGAACAAGACGCTGGCCGCCCAGCTGTGTGCCGAGTTCCGGCGGCTGCTGCCTGACAACGCCGTCGAGTACTTCGTCAGCTACTACGACTACTACCAACCAGAGGCGTATATCGCCCGCAGCGACACCTATATCGAGAAAGACTCCAGCCGGAACGACGAGATCGACCGCATGCGGCACTCGACCACGCAGGCGCTGCTCACGCGCCGTGACGTTCTGGTCGTGGCCAGCATCAGCTGCATCTACGGCATCGGCGCGGTCGAGGACTACATGGGTGAGTCGCTTCACATCGAGAAAGGGCAGGCGATCCGCCGCGAGGTGTTCCTGCGCAAGCTCACCGAGATGCTCTACGAACGCAACGACTACGACCTCGCGCGCCTCCGGTTCAGGGTGCGCGGCGATGTCGTCGACCTCGTGCCGGCCAACGAGGAGAAGGTGCTGCGCGTCGAGTTCTTCGGCGATGAGGTGGAGAGGATCCAGGAGCTCGATGCGACCACAGGCGAGATCCTCGGTCCGCGCGACGAGTTCACCGTCTTCCCGGCGTCCCACTACGTCACGCCGGCCGACAAGATGCGCCTCGCGATGGCCGATATCGAGGTGGAGCTCGAGGAGCGGTGTAAGTGGTTCGACGAGCACGGCCGGCTGCTCGAAGCTCAGCGGCTGAGACAGCGCACCAACTTCGACCTCGAGATGATGCGCGAGACCGGCACCTGCGCCGGGATCGAGAACTACTCGATGCACCTCACACGCCGCCAGCCCGGCGATGCCCCGTACACGTTGATGGACTTCCTGCCGGACGACGCGCTCATCTTCGTCGACGAATCCCACGTGGCCGTGCCGCAGATCGGCGGCATGCTCGGCGGTGACCGTTCGCGCAAGGCGGCGCTGGTCGAGTACGGCTTCCGGCTGCCCAGCGCGTTCGACAACCGGCCATTGAGCTTTGACGAGTGGGAGGAGCGGGCGCAGAACGTCGTCTACGTCTCGGCCACGCCGGGTCCATACGAGATACGCCGGTCTCAGCGAACCGTGGAGATGGTCGTGCGCCCGACCGGCCTGGTCGATCCGACGGTCGAGGTGCGGCCCACCACGGGGCAGATCGACGACCTGCTCGCGGAGGTGAAGAAACGAGCCGAGCTCGGTCATCGCTCGCTCGTGACGACGCTGACAAAGCGTTTCGCCGAGGACCTGGCCGACTACCTGCGCGAGTACGGCGTCAAGGTCCGGTACCTGCATTCCGAGCTCGACGCGATGGAGCGCATCGACGTGCTGCGCGACCTGCGTACCGGGACGGTCGACGTCGTGGTCGGCATCAACCTGCTGCGCGAGGGCCTGGACCTGCCGGAGGTGGCGTTCATCGGGATTCTCGACGCAGACAAGGAGGGCTACCTCCGCGCCTACCGGTCTTTCATACAGACCATTGGGCGGGCTGCCCGCAACGTCGAAGGCCATGTGGTCATGTACGCGGACAAGATCACGGACTCGATGCGTCAGGCGCTCGACGAGACCGATCGCCGTCGCAACAAGCAGATCGCCTACAACGCGGAGCGCGGGATCACGCCAGAGACTGTGAAGAAGGCGATCTACCAGATGGAGATCAACGCGAACGACCTTCAGGCGGACGCAGTCGAGATCATGGCGGGCGCAGGCGTGCCGCGTGAAGACCTGCTCGCCATCGTGCGCGACCTGGAGAAGGAGATGCGCCGCCTGTCGAAAGAGCTGCAGTTCGAAGACGCCGCGCGGGTGCGCGATCGGATCATCCTGCTGCGCAAGCGGCTGTCCGGCGAGGTGACCGGCAAGGAGGATGACGGCGACGTCGCGCTGGCCATCGCCGCCGCGCCCAAGCAGAAGACGATGGTCCGCGGCTATCGACCCGGCCGGCGAGGCCGGTGAGAAACGTCAAGCGCGCTGAAGGACTGCTTGCGGCGAAGCCGGACGGGTGGATGGAGACGCTCGGCGCACGCATCACCGAGGCCGAGCCGGGCCGCGTCGTCCTCGAGCTTGTCGCCGGACGCCAGCACAGGCACGGTGGCGGGGTGGTGCAGGGCGGAGTGATCACGCAGATCGCGGATGCCGCGATGGGGATGTCGCTGGCCACGCTGCAGGAAGACGGCATGTGGAACACGACGATCGAGCTGAAGATCAACTTCTTGAGGCCGGTGATCGAAGGTCGCATTCGGGCGGTAGGCCGCGTGATCGAGATGCGGCAGACGCTGCTGTTCAGCGAGGCCGACGTGATCGACGAGCGCGGGCGATTGGTCGCGCGAGCGTCCTCCACGTGCATGCCGGTGCCGGAGGGACAAGGACGTGAGTGACGTGACGACCGGGTCCAAATTGTGGGCCTGGCTCGGTCTGGAGACTGTCGAGACCGGTGAGGGCACAGCCACTGTCGACATGACTCCGACGGAAGACATGGCCAACCACTCGGGTTTCGTCCACGGTGGGATGATCAGCACGCTGGCCGACTCGGCCATGGGCCGGTCTCTGCGTACGCTGACACCAGGTGTGGTGAGGGCGATGAGCTTCGACCTGAAGCTCAATTTCATCTCAGCCGCGAAGATTGGCGAAACGCTGCGCGCGACCGGGCGCATCGTTCATGCCGGGCGCCGCACTGTGGTCACGGAGTGCCGTGTGGAGGGGCCGGGCGGAAAGCTTGTCGCCACCGCCAGCGGGACGTTTTCAGTGACCAGAGAAAAGGAATAGTTAGAAACCCAGTGCCCATAGACCACATCACGATTCGCGGGGCGCGCGAGCACAACCTGAAGAACGTCACGCTTTCGATCCCGCGTGACAAGCTCGTCGTGTTCACCGGGCTCTCGGGCTCCGGTAAGTCCTCGCTTGCCTTCGACACCATCTACGCCGAGGGGCAGCGCCGCTACGTCGAGTCCCTCAGCGCTTACGCACGGCAGTTCCTCGGACAGATGGAAAAGCCGGACGTGGACACCATCGAGGGGCTTTCGCCCGCGATCTCGATCGACCAGAAGGGCACGTCGAAGAACCCGAGGTCGACGGTGGGCACCGTGACCGAGGTCTACGACTACCTGCGCCTGCTCTACGCGAGGATCGGGCACCCGCACTGTCCCTTGTGCGGGCGCGAGGTCCAGCGACAGACGGTCGATCAGATGGCCGACCACGTCGAGAAGCTACCGAAGGGGATGAAGATCCTCGTCCTCGGCCCGATCGTCAAAGGCCGCAAAGGCGAGTACCGCTCCCTGATCGACGACGTGCGGAAGTCAGGATTCGTGCGCGTGCGGGTCGACGGCAGCCTGTACGAGCTGACCGAGCAGATACCGCTCGACAAGAACAAGAAGCACGACATCCAGGTGGTGGTGGACCGCATCGTCGTCGGTCCCGAGCAGCGGACCAGGCTCGTCGAGTCGATCGAGACGGCGGCTCGCCTAGGCGGTGGCTCGGTGATCATCGCCCCGGAACGCGGCGAAGAGATCCAGATGTCTATGGCATTCGCCTGTCCGTACGACGGGACGAGCGTGTCCGAGCCAGAGCCGCGCAACTTCTCGTTCAACAGCCCGCATGGCGCCTGCCCGACCTGTACAGGGATCGGCTTTCAGCTCGTGGTGGATGCGGACCTCATCGTGCCGGATCCGTCGCTGTCGCTCCGCGAAGGAGCGATCGCGGCGTGGAGCCGCTCGCAGTTCTTCTATCCCGAGCTGCTGGAGTCGGTCAGCAAGTACTTCGACATCGACATGGACAAGCCGTGGTCGAAGGTCACCAAGCAGCAGCGCGACCTGCTGCTCAACGGCACGGGCGACAAGAAGATCCGGTTCGGCTACAAAAACCAGTACGGGCACTCCCGCTGGTACGAGGCGCCCTTCGAGGGCGTGATCGCGAACCTCCAGCGCCGGTACCAGGAGACGCAGTCCGACTTCTTGAAGGCGGAGCTGGAGCGGTACATGTCAGACAAGCCATGCCCCGCTTGCAAGGGCCGCCGGCTCAAGCCCGAGTCGCTCGCAGTCACCGTCGCAGACCACAACATCGCGGAGGTGTGCGCGCTCTCGATCAGCAACGCGATCAGCTTCTTCGACCAGCTCGACCTGACGGAGCGCGAGCAGCTGATCGCTCGCGGCGTGCTCAAGGAGATCCGCGAGCGCCTGGAGTTCATGATCGACGTCGGGCTCGAGTACCTCACGACCGAGCGCGCGGCAAACACTCTTTCGGGTGGGGAGTCGCAGCGCATCCGGCTCGCCACTCAGATCGGCTCGAAGCTGATGGGCGTGCTCTACATCCTCGACGAGCCGTCGATCGGGCTTCACCAGCGCGACAACAGGCGCCTGATCAACACGCTGCTGCGGCTTCGTGACCTCGGCAACACGCTGATTGTCGTCGAGCACGACGAGGAAACAATCCGTTCCGCCGACTACATGGTCGACATCGGGCCTGCCGCCGGCGAGCATGGCGGAGAAATCATTGCGGCGGGCACGGTCGAGGAGGTGCTGCGCGACCCCAACTCGCTGACCGCGGCATTCTTAAGAGGAGACCGGGTCATACCGATCCCTGATAGGCGGCGCAAAGGGAGTGGCAGCAGGCTGCTCATTCGTGGAGCGCGCGCGAACAACTTGAAGAACATCGACGTCGCGATTCCGCTCGGCACGTTCGTCGCGATTTCCGGCGTCAGCGGCTCGGGCAAGTCATCGCTGGTCACGGACATCCTCAGCCGCAAGGTCGCGCAGCACTTCTACAGAGCGAAGGATCGGCCCGGCCCGCACGACGCGGTGGAAGGGCTCGAGCATCTCGACAAGGCGATCGACATCGACCAGTCGCCCATCGGCCGCACGCCGCGATCCAATCCCGCCACTTACACCGGGATGTTCACCTACATGCGCGAGCTGTTCGCGCAGCTTCCCGAAGCGAAGATGCGCGGATACAAGCCGGGCCGCTTCAGCTTCAACGTGCGTGGTGGTCGGTGCGAGGCCTGCCAGGGCGACGGCATCATCCAGATCGAGATGCACTTCCTGCCGGATGTGTACGTGCCCTGCGAGGTGTGTCACGGCACCCGCTATTCGCGCGAGGTCCAGGAGGTCAAGTTCCGCGGCCACTCGATCTCCGACGTCCTGGAGATGACCGTCGACGAGGCGCTCGAGGTCTTCGAGAACGTGCCCCGGATTCAGACGAAGCTCAAGACGCTGCGTGACGTGGGCCTCGGCTACATCCGTTTGGGCCAGCCCGCGACGCAGCTGTCGGGCGGTGAAGCACAGCGGGTCAAGCTGTCGGCCGAGCTGTCGCGCCGCGACACCGGCCGAACCCTGTACTTGCTGGACGAGCCGACGACGGGGCTCCACTACGCGGATGTCGAGCGGCTCCTCGTGGTGCTGCACCGCCTGGTCGACCACGGCAACACTGTGGTGGTCATCGAGCACAACCTGGATGTGCTCAAGACCGCCGACTGGCTGATCGACCTCGGACCTGAGGGCGGGGAACGCGGTGGCTACGTGATCGCGGCCGGCACTCCGGAGCAGCTTGCCGGCAACCCAGCGTCGTCGACCGGCCAGTTCCTGCGCGCACCGCTGGAGAAGGTCGGTCGGCGGCCGCAACGGTCGAACGGCGCGGTTCGCACGGCGGCGAAACGCAAGCCAAACGCCCGTCGTATCAAAGTCGCCGTGTGAAAAAAGAGCCCATCACCGCCGGATACGGCGCGCTGTTGCGCGTCCCGGGGTTCGCGCGCCTATATGCCGGGCTCCTGCTCGGTCGCGCCGGCGGGTCGATGGTCACCATGACGCTGGTCCTGTTCGTGCTCGCCCGCTACCACTCTCCGCAGCTGGCAGGAGCCACCGCCTTCTTTAGCATTTTCCCGGGCCTGATCGTGTCTCCGGTGGCGGGCGCCTTGCTCGACCGGCATGGGCGCACCCGGCTCGTCGTGCTCGACTACCTGATCGCGGCGATCACCGTCGTTCTGCTGGCGTTCCTGTCGGCCCAGAGCCTGCTTCCTTGGCCCGCGCTGCTGACGATCGTCGCGTTTGCATCGCTCACGAACCCGCTCAGCAACTCCGGAGCGCGGTCGCTGTTCCCCATCATCGCGCCGCCCGCGATGTGGGAGCGTGCGAACGCCCTGGACAGCAGCGGGCATGTCGTGGCGCAGCTGGTCGGTACGCCGGTGGCCGGTATCTTGATCGGCCTGCTCGGCCCCGAATGGGCGCTTGCCTCGTGCGGCCTGGTCTTTGGCTCCGCCGCCCTGGTCATGCTCCGCCTGCCCGAGCCGGCGTCGACCAGCGTCGCTGAAGGCTCGCTCGCCCTCAACGCGTGGAGGGGTCTTCAGTACGTGGCGCGCCACGCGACCTTGCGCGGCCTCGCGCTCACGCTGGCGACGTTCAACCTGAGCTGGGGCATCCTCACGATCGCGGTTCCGGTGCTGGTGCTCGACCGCCTGCACCAGGGCCCGGCCACGGTGGGATTGTTGTGGGGCGCCATGGGCGGCGCCGGCCTTGTTTCCGCCCTCATCGCTGGGAGCAGGTCCAGCCTGGGCCGCGAGCGACGGCTGATGTTCGCGGCCATCCTGGTCAGCGCGGCCGGGACCGCGCTGCTGCCGTTCGCGACCGCGCTGCCCCTCGTGCTGGCAGCCGTGATGGTGGTCGGCGCCGCCAACGGACCATTTGACATCGGTCTCTTCACGCTTCGACAGAGACGGACGGACCCGGCGTGGTTCGGCCGCGCGTTCGCGGTGTCGATGTCGGTCAACTGGGTCGGTCAGCCGATCGGCGCCGCGCTGGCAGGTCCCCTCATCGGCTCTTCGCTCAACCTCGCGCTCTGGGCCGCGGTCTTCTTCGCGCTGGCCGCGGCGGCATGGCCGCTGGTTGCGGTGCCGGCGCAGGACGAGGGCGCTACGGTACGGATCTCATGAGCCTCCGTTCGCGAGCCGTGATGGCCGTCGCGCTGACGATCGGGTTTTACGTGCTCGCGATCGGGATAATCTCCGGCCTCATCGCGGTGCTCTTCATCCCGAATGTCCCGGGTCGTGTGTTCGGTTTCTGCCTCGTCGGCGCAGCCGTGATCGCGATCTCGATCGTTCCATGGCCTCGGCGTTTTGTCCCGCCCGGGGCGATGCTCAATCCGGCCGGCCAACCTCAACTCTTCGCGGAGCTGCAGGGCGTGGCCAACGCGGTCGGTGAAGCAATGCCAGCTGAGGTGTACGTCACGCCTGAGATGAACGCCGGGGTTTTTCAGCGGGGACGGCGCCGGGTGATGGTCCTGGGCCTGCCGCTGATGCAGATCATGTCGGTGGCGCAGATGCGCGCCGTGATCGCCCACGAGTTCGGCCACTATCACGGGGGCGACACGCGCCTGGGTCCGTGGATCTACCGGACCCGCGAGGCGATCGAGCGGGCGCTTTCGTTTTCGTCGCGGCAGAGCGCGCTGCTGCAGCTGCCCTTTCTGTTGTATGGACGCATGTTCATGCGCGTCACGCAGGCCGTGTCGCGGCGGCAGGAGCTGACCGCCGACGCGCTTGCCGCGCGCACCGTGGGCGCGAAACCGATGATCCACGGGCTCCGGGCGCTGGCCCGCGGATCGATCGCCTGGAGCGGCTACTGGCGCCAGGAGGTCGTGCCTCTGATCGAGGCCGGTTTTCAACCTCCGGTGATGGAGGGCTTCGCGCGCTTCCTCGCCGAGCCGGGAGTCGCCGAGCGCCTGGACAAGGCGACGGAGCACCTGCTGGCCGAGTCGAAACCAGATCCGTATGACAGCCATCCTCCGGACTCGGAGCGGATCGCGGCCTTGGCCGCGCTTCCGGCCGGCCCTGAAGTCGACGAAGGCCCGCCGGCGATCACGCTTGTGAACGGGGTCGAGACGATCGAGCCGACGATCCTGGCCGGGTTCCTGAATCCCGGAATCCGCCTCCAGCCGATCCGCTGGGAGCAGGCAGGGACCGCGGCGCTCATGCCTGGCCTGCGCACGCGGGTGGCACGCCAGGCTCAGCTGGTGAGCGGGTACACAGTCGGTTGGCTGCCCGAGCTGCTGAAGTACGCCGACCGCCTGGGCCAGTCGGAGGCGAGCGCCGCGCGCCGCAAAGTCGCGCCGGACGAGGCTCGGTCGCTCGGAGTCGGGCTGGCCGGCGCGGCGCTAGCTACGGCGCTGTCACAGAACGGCTGGACTGCCGAGTCGCTGCCGGGCCGGCCGATTACGATGCGCCGAGGCGACGCCGTCCTTCAACCGTTCGAGGAGGCCGACCGCCTGGCGCGCGGCGAGGTCGACACGGAAACCTGGCAGCGGCGCTGCTGGGACCTCGGAATCCGAGACCTGAGCCTGGCTCCCTCCTAGGTTCGTCTATCCGGCGACGAGCGCGAGGATCGTTATGAGTCCGCCGATCACGTTGAGCACCAGCCCTGTGATGCCCCCGATCATGCGACCCCGCATGATGGCGCGGACGCCGGCGACCAGCCCGATGAGCGGCAGGAAGAAGAAGACGCGGTTGAAGAGGAACGGCACTGCGATGGAGACGATGCCAAGCAGCACCGACCATCCGGCAACGCCGCTGAACTGATACATGAGGTTGACGCCGCCACTCGCCGCCGGTGCCATCGGGACGATCGGCGGAGGTACCTGACCCGCAGGCGGGGTGCTGTATTGCGGCGGGGGAGGATAGCTCTCGACCGCGGGCGGGTACGAGGGCTGGGGCGTATAGGCGGCAGGCGGGATCGGGTTGGCTGGTGGGGACTCGGCCGGGGGCTCTGCCGGAGGCGGCGGCGGGGATCCGTAGCCGGGCGGTTGTTCAGACATAGCGCGCATCCTAAACGGAAGGCCGACGATCGCGCGGCCCTTCCGGCTAGCGCGAGTGGCCGAAAATGGCGATGCCCACGACGAAGATCAGGAACAGCACCGCGAAGATGGCGATGACTATGAGCGCCAGGTGGATCGCACCGATTACCATGCCGGCGGTCGCCAGGCCCATGCCCTGCTCACCCGTCTCTTTGATCTGCTTGCGCGCCATGTAGCCGGTGACGACTGCGATCAGGGCGACCGTGAACCCACCGACTCCGGGGATGACGTGGGCGAAAAACGATGCGATCCCGGTCACCAAGCTGACGACGGCCAGGGTGTTGGTGCGAGACCCCGCAGGCGAGTAGACGCCTCCCACCGGCCCCATGGGCACCGAGGTGGAGGGGGCGACCTGCTGGCCGGCGATCTGGGTCGGCGCCGCCGAGGGCTGCGACGGGAGTCCGCTGGGCGTGGAGCTCATGAACGTCAGTTTACGGAGGGCGTCGGTCTCGGCGTTGACCCGGGGTGCGTGGCCGCAAACACAATCAAGAAGACGAAGAACGCCACATAAGCGAGGATGAAAAGAAGCGTGAGGCCAATCGCCGTATAGCCGGCGATGAGCCCGATCAGCGCGAGGTTCGCGCCCGCCTCGCCCGTCCGCTTGATCTGGTGACGCGCGACGTGACCGGTGATCACCGCGACGATCCCGCCGACGCACCACGTGCCGATCACGGTCGATGCCCCAAACGCGACGCTGACGATGGCCCAAGGGTTGTACCGAGGCGACGCCTGGGCCGCCGGGAGGGGAGGTGGCGGAGGGGGCCCGGCCGGCGTCTGCATGCAGGCAGTCTAGGATCGGAGCCCACCCGTCGTTAGTTGACGAACCGGCCATCCTCGAGGTGAATCAACCTGTCCGCGTAGTCCCGCGCGGCTTCGTCGTGCGTCGCCACGAGCACAGTGGTACCGCTTTGCGCGACGTCTCTGATCAACCTCATCATCGATTGGGCGGTCTCGGTATCCAGCTGCGAAGTGGGCTCGTCCGCCAAAAGGACGAGTGGTTCCTTCACGATCGCACGGGCGAGCGCGACGCGTTGCTGCTCACCGCCCGACAGCTCATGGGCACGGTGTCCGGCGCGAGGTCCGAGGTCCACCCAATCAAGGGCTTG
>Ga0209118_1001422_pt1 | contig 11146 bp, 10 predicted proteins | sample BlaSpr_A8_Ref_M1_FD_187988 | JGI IMG/M metagenome (GOLD analysis project Ga0209118, IMG submission 187988) | Forest soil microbial communities from Thunder Bay, Ontario, Canada - Black Spruce, Ontario site 2_A8_Ref_M1 (SPAdes) (version 2) | ecosystem: Environmental > Terrestrial > Soil > Boreal...
TAGCGCAGGGCGATTGTTCTGGAACATGAATACGGCTGCGGATTACGAGGAAGCGCGGCGAATTCTGGAAGCGGAGCGCCCGTGAGCGAAGAGAAGCCGGTCAACTACTTCGAGTTTCGCGAGGTGTGCAAGAGCTTCGACGAGCGCCTGGTGCTCGATCACGTCAGCTTTACGGTGAAGCGCGGCGAGACGTGCGTGATCATGGGGCGCAGCGGCGTGGGCAAGTCGGTGTCGCTGAAACACATCATGGGTTTCCTGAAGGCCGATTCAGGACAGATTATTATCGACGGCGAGGACGTCACACATTTCAAGGAGTCGGACTTTGAGGAAGTGCGGCGCAAGGTGACCATGGTCTTTCAGTCCGGCGCGCTCTTCGACTCGCTCACGGTCGGCGAAAACATGGCATTTCCGTTGGAAGGTCAGCCGGGCCTGACCGATGATGACGTGGACGATTACGTATCGAAAATAGCGCGCATGCTGGAGCTCGAGAGCGTTTTCGACAAATTGCCCAGCGAACTTTCCACCGGGATGAAGCGTGCAGTGGCCATCGGTCGCGCGTTGGCGCAGAATCCCGAGGCGATCCTGTTCGACGAGCCTACGACGATGGTGGACCCGATCATGGCGGGGCACATGGGCGATTTGATCCTGCGCCTTAAGAAAGCGTATCAAAAGACTTCGATCGTGGTGACTCACGACACACATCTGGCAAAAAAGCTGGCCGACGTGGTCGTGTTTCTTCAGGACGGCCGGGTAACCTTTTTCGGACCTTGGGCCGATTTTGAGAATTCAAGCGATCCCTTCCTCAAGAATTTCCGCATGCAGGATGAAATGATTCCCGCGCTGGACGTGACTCTGTGAGTGGGGCGGCAAACGGCACTTCCGATCCAATCAAGCAATTGCGCAAGGAGATGGGCTTCTGGGACGTCCTGCTCTTCAACATCGCGACGGTGTTGGGTCCGCGTTGGATTGCCGCTGCGGCGCACAACGGGACCTCTTCGATCAGCCTCTGGGTGCTGGCCGCGGCGTTTTTCTTTGTGCCTTCCGCGCTGGTCATCAATGAACTGTCGTCGCGTTTTCCCGAAGAAGGTGGTTTATACGTCTGGGCCAAGGAAGCGTTTGGAGATTTTCACGGCTTCGTCGCCGGCTGGACGTACTGGATATACACGGTCTTTTATTTTCCCGGTTTATTGCTGGCGAGCGCTGCCATGAGCGCTTACATTGTCGGCGAGGGTGGCGCGACCCTGGAGCACAACCGCCAGTTTCTTCTTCTTGTTTCGCTGGGTTACCTGCTCGTCGCTGTCGCGCTGAACATCATCGGACTGAACATCGGCAAATGGTTGCAGAACGCAGGCGGAGTTTCCACCTACCTGCCGCTTCTGCTGCTCGTGGCCATTGCCGCAGCGCTGTGGAGCCACCACGATGCCATCACGCACATCACCTGGACGAGCATGAGACCGGTCTGGAATTGGGACACCGTGAATTTTTGGTCGCAAATCGCGTTTGCTTTCGCCGGACTCGAACTGGTTTCCGCTATGAGCGCGGAGGTTCACAATCCGCAAAGGACCTTGCCTCGCGCCGCGATGGCTTCCGGTGTGTTGATTGCAGCGATGTATATTGCGGGGACGCTGGCGGTACTTTCACTTGTCCCTGCTCCGGATGTTTCTCCGGCGAGCGGAGTCTTCCATGCAATTACGGTCGGCTCGATTGCATTGAAGCTCGGCTTCCTGGGAATTCTTGCGGCCATGCTGGTTACCGTCGGAAATGCGGGCGGCGTGGGCAGCACGGTAGCGGGCATTGCGCGCGTGCCGTTCGTGGTTGGCATTGATCGCTACTTGCCGGAAGCTTTTGGAAAAATTCATTCCCGCTGGAAGACGCCGTACGTTTCGATCCTCGTGCAAGCGGCAGTCTCTGGAGCGATTCTTCTTGTGAGCCAGATCAACGAGACGACACGCGGTGCTTATCAATTCCTCGTGGATGCAGCGATCATTTTGTACTTCATTCCGTTCTTGTATATGTTTGCGGCGGCAATCAAATTGTATGGTCGGCGCGACCGCACGGAGAATAAGAACGCCGTGCTAATTCCCGGCGGCAAAGCCGGCGTATGGGTCATCAGTATTCTGGGCTTTTTGGTTGTGCTGATTGGAATTATTGTATCGCTCGTTCCGCCGGGAGACTCCTCGGACAAGCTGGGATTCGAATTGAAGCTGGTCGGTGGAACGGTAGCTGCGATTGTGTTTGGGCTAAGCTTGTACTGGCGCGGAGCGCGACAGAAAAACGCAGGCGGGCCAGCAGTTTAGAAGCCTTCTGCCACGAGGCGCGCGACCGTGAGTTGCGAATCGGCCTGTGCCGGGTCATGTCCCGCCCGCAGATAGCGCTCCACGTATTTTCCTAGCACATCGCCTTCGAGATTGACGGCGTCGCCGGGTTTGCGATCACGCATGTTGGTGTTTTCGTAAGTGTAGGGAATCACGGCAACTTCGACCGTGAAATGCTCTGAGTTCGGCGTTACAAAATTCTGCCAGCGGGCCACGGTGAGGCTGACGCCGTCAATTGTGATCGAGCCTTTTGGCACGACGTAACGAGCGAATTCCGCCGGGACCTGCACTCCAAACCACCAATTTTCACCTTCGGGGGTAAGATGCGTGACGCGGCCGATGGTGTCCACATGGCCGAGGACGAAGTGCCCACCGAATTCCTTGCCCGCGGTGAGCGGCTGCTCGAGATTTACGTGTGCACCTTTCTTCAGTTCGCCGCTCTTGGCGCCGAACGACGTCTTGCGGATCGTTTCGCCGGATAGATCCGCGGAGAGGCGGTAGTCGTGCAGATCGACCACGGTCAGGCAGCACCCATTCACCGCGACACTGCTCGAAACAACGAGCGACGGCGCGACCGTCGGCGCGTGGATCGTGATGCGCCCGCCGTCGTCTTTCAGATCGAGCGCTTCGATCGTGCCGATGTGCTCAATGATTCCGGTAAACATTGTGATTCCGATCGCCTTCGAATCCGAGTGTACAGTATTTCGCGCCCAAGGTAGAAAGCACTAGACTGTCTCCTATCGGATGGGCGGAGATAACGACGAGGCCTCAGGATGAAAGCATGCTTGTTGCACGCGCCGGCTGCGATTGAAACGAACCCACTGGAATATGCCGACGTAGTGATGCCGCAGCCGAAGAGCGGCGAAGTGCTGGTGCGCGTGCGCGCCTGTGGCGTGTGCAGAACGGACTTGCACGTGATCGAAGGAGAATTGCCGCCGCGCAAAACGCCGGTCATTCCCGGCCACCAGGTCGTTGGTAGTGTCGAGAAGCAAGGAGAAAACGCGCGGCGTTTCGCGATTGGCGACCGCGTTGGCGTCGCCTGGCTTCATCGGACCGATGGAACCTGCGAATTTTGCAAGGCCAACGCGGAAAATCTTTGCGACAACCCGGTGTTCACAGGCTACAGCGTGGACGGCGGATATGCGGAATACATCGTTGCGCCGGAAGATTTCCTCTACGCCATTCCAGCAGGATTTTCCGATGAACAGACCGCGCCGCTGCTCTGCGCCGGAATCATCGGGTTTCGGTCGCTGCGGCTCTCCGGGATCAAAGCGGGTGGACGGCTAGGATTTTATGGCTTCGGCGCCGCGGCGCACTTGGCGATTCAGGTGGCAAGGCACTGGAAAGTGGATGTGTTTGCTTCCACGCGCGACGTTCGTCATCAAGAACTCGCCCTGGAGTTGGGCGCGATGTGGGCCGGAGGCACCTATGATGAGCCTCCGAATAAGCTAGACGCCGCCATCGTATTCGCACCGGCAGGAGAGATTGTCCCGGCAGCGCTGAAGGCGCTCAAGAAAGGAGGCATGCTCGTTCTCGGCGGCATCCACATGAGCCCGATTCCTTCGTTCGAATACCAACTTTTGTATCAGGAGCGCGTGATCCGCAGCGTGACGAACAATACGCGGCAAGATGGCGAAGACTTCCTGCGCGTCGCCGCCGAAATCCCGATTCGAACGCGTGTACAAGTCTTTCCTCTCGCGGAAGCCAACCGTGCACTCAACGCCCTTAAGAACGATGGCATCCCCGGCGCTGCGGTCCTTCGCATCGGAGAGTAGACCGAGCTATTTCTTGGGAACGTCCTGCAGATAAGCTTCGAGGGCAAAATCGGGGCCAAACTGCTGCGTGCGAACGATTCTTAGGGCCCAATGAGCAAGTTTTGGAGCGAGCGCGAAGGGGACGCGATTCTCGCCGGCGATCCTAGGTGCGTAGAAGAGAAAAAGTTTGTGGACGATGCCCGCAGCGAGCGCCGTTCCGTTCATCGTCGGGCCTGCTTCGAGAAGGACGCTGAGGATATCGCGGCGACCGAGTTCCACAAGTACATCTTTCCAATGGATGCGGCCGTCCTGCGATCTGGCGTGGACGACTTCGACACCCTTTTTCCGCATCAGCCGCGCCCTTTTCGAACTTACAGCCTCATTGGTGAAAACAAGGAGGTCGTCCTCGGCTGTTTCCACGATACGCGAGTCCCGCGAGAGGGACAGTTTGCGGTCGAGAATGACACGCAGTAAACGCCGCCGGCGCGGGAAGCCGCTGCGATCGGAAAGAAGCGGGTCATCGGCCTGTATCGTTCCAATGCCCGTCAACAGCGCATCCGAAGCGTGCCGCATGCGGTGAACTTCCGCGCGCGATTCTTCGGAGGTAATCCAGTTCGAATCCTCTGGCCGGCGGGCCTTCCGGCGGAATTTCTTGCGCTCACCACGAAGAGCGAGCTGACCGTCAAGGGTCATTGCCGACTTCAGCGTGACGAACGGCTTCTTCGTTCGAATCCAGCAGGCGAACGGCTCATTGAGGCGGCGTGCTTCTTCCTCGCAAACACCCGTGAAAACTTCGATGCCCGCCGCGCGGAGTCGCTCGAAGCCGCGGCCCGAATTGACGGGATTTGGATCATCCATGGCCGCGACGACGCGTTGAACTCCCGCGGCGATGATCGCTTCGGTGCAGGGCCCGGTGCGCCCAGTGTGATTGCAAGGTTCCAGCGTGACGTAAAGCGTCGCGCCGTGGGCCCTTTCGCTGGCGGACTTCAGCGCGACGATTTCCGCGTGGTCGCGCCATTCGTATTGGTGAAATCCTTCGCCGACGATCTGGCCTTCGCGCACGATGATGCAACCCACCATGGGATTGGGGCTGGCGAGGCCGGTCCCTTTGCGCGCCAGCGCCAGCGCATGTTGCATGAATCGAATGGCGTGTGGGTCCACGGTTTAATCGAAAAGAGAGTTGGCGTAGCTATCCGCGTCGAAGGGAACCATGTCGTTGAGCTGTTCGCCCGTGCCAACGAAGCGGATGGGCAGGCCCAGTTCGCGCGAGATGGCGACAACAATGCCGCCCTTGGCCGTGCCATCGAGCTTCGTGAGGATGATTCCGGTGACGCCCACGGTGGAAGTAAATTCGCGGGCCTGGGCAAGTCCATTCTGCCCGGTAGTGGCATCGAGAACCAGCAAAACATCGTGCGGCGCGCCGGGAATCACTTTCGCGGCGGTGCGCTTCATCTTTTCGAGCTCAGCCATGAGGTTCGACTTGGTGTGCAGGCGTCCCGCGGTATCCACGATGACAACATCGGCGGAGCGCGCCTTGGCGGCGGCAACGGCGTCGTAAACAACCGCCGCGGGATCGGCGCCGGATTTCTGTTTGATGACCTCGATGCCGTTGCGCTGCGCCCAGATTTCCAGTTGCTCGACTGCGGCGGCGCGAAAGGTGTCTGCGGCGCAGAGCACCACGCTGCGGCCCTCCTGGCGAAGCCGGTTGGCGAGTTTCCCGATGCTGGTGGTCTTGCCCGCGCCATTGACGCCAACAATGAATATCACGCGCGTGCCACTGCCATTCTGCGAGGTGGCAATGCCGCTCCCAGCCGCTACGTCCGGCCGGACGGGCGCGTTCAGAATTCGAATGATGTGCGACTTGATTTCGCGCTTGAGCTGCGCGGCGTCCGAGAGCGCGTTGCGATCCATTTTTTCGCGCACCGCGTCGAGAATCTCGCGTGTCGGCTTCACCCCCAGATCAGCAGAAAGAAGCGCAGTCTCCAGATCCTTCAGGATCGAAGGATCGATCTTGCGCTCGCCGAGAAAAATCGCATCAACGGTCTCGGAGAGCGCCGCCTTCGTCTTGCTGACGGACTTCTTCAGCCGTTCAAGAAGTGTCGGCTCCGGTTCATTCTTCCCAAAAAGTGAAATCATAAGGCTACACGCGCGCCATTCGCGGCAACCTAAAATTGTAGCAGATGCCGCCTCGTAGACCGTTACTAGACACGCCCGGAAACTCACCGGACTGCATCAAACACATTGAGTGCAAAGGAGGCGAGGAGAGTAGGGGGTATCGCAGCTAGACGTGTACTTCGACCGCGCTGAGGCGGAGCTTGCCGGCAGTGACAGCGGACTCGAGAGCGGTCACCACCACATCATCGAATTTGGAACCGGTCAGGGCCCTGATGCGGTTCATGGCGTAGTCCAGTTCCATCGCTGTCTGGTAGGGGCGGTTGGTGGTCATGGCATCGAGAGTGTCGGCCACGCCGATGATGCGCGCCATCAGCGGAATCTGCGGGCCCTGCAAACCATACGGATAGCCGCGGCCGTCCATGTGCTCGTGGTGCAGCTCGATACCTGGGAGCATCTCCTTCAACTGCGAAACCGGGCGCATGATGTTCGCGCCTTTCACGGTGTGCTGCTTCATTAATCCGAATTCCTCGGGTGTCAGCGAGCCCGGCTTTTTCAGCACGCGGTCTTCGACACCGATTTTTCCGACATCGTGCAGCAATGCCGCAATGCGCAGCTTGTCCAATTCTTCCGTGCTGAGCCCCAGCTCCTGGCCGATCAGCGTCGAATACTTCGCCACGCGGCCGGAGTGGCCGCGCGTGTACGGATCCTTTTCGTCGATGGCCGCCGCGAGCATGCGGATCGATCCGATAAACAGTTCGCGGTTTTCCTCGGCGGCTTCCTTCAGGCGCTCGATGTATTCCTCGATGTCGCCAGCCATCTTGTTGAAGTTTTCAGCGAGTTCGCTGATCTCCGAAGCCCCGCGAACGGGAGAGCGCTGATGAAATTCTCCTCGGCTGATGGCACGCGTGGAGGCCGCCAGCCCGCGAATGGGTTCGCTGATGCCCACCGCAAAGAAATAACCGACGAGAATAGCGGCCAGTATAACGACGGTGACGAACGCCAGCGCCTGCCGGTTCAGTTCGGTCACGCCCGTGTCGCTCTGCGCCTGATCGAGGCTTCGCTGTGCGATGACCGCCCAATTCACTTCAGGTAAAGTACTGTAGGTTCCGATCATCTCGATCGGGTGTTTCTTGCCGGATTCGGTGAAGCGAACCGTTTCCGTGTTGCGAAGTTCCTGGGGCAACGCTTTCACTTGCGCAACAAGCGAATTGCTGCTGACGTCCGCGCCAGGAACATAGTTTTTCGTGTCCTGGTGTGCCACCAGGCGGCCGTTGTGATCCACCAGAAAAACGGTGCGTCCCCGCACGCTGGCTTCCTGCAAACGGTGAACGATGGGATCGAGCGAAACCACCGCTGCCAGCATTCCTGTAAAATTGTCGTTCACGTCTTTCAAGGGCACGGCCACGACGAACGCCGGGCGGTTTTCCGGCGCCAACGCCAGAGGATCGCTGCGAAACTTGACCACCTGCAGTTGCTGCGACTGCAGGCAAGTAACGAAGGCCCGCTGTAGCGCTCTCGCCACGAACGGATCCTGCTCGGCCCGGAAATTTCCCTGCGAGGCGCTGGTCCCTTTTCCGGACTTGCCAACAGCGGTCAGGTAAATGAACGTAGTGCGATTGCTGTCAACGAAATTTTCCAGCAGGCGGGTGACCTTGGGTTCCGCCGCTGTATCTTCGACGTTATCAATCAGGCCCGTGAGTGCGAGGATCTGGCGTTCGCTCAGGAGCTGTTGCGTCAGGTTGGATTCGAACAGCTGGATTTCCTGCGCCAGCGACCTGGTCAGATCGGTTTGCTGGACGCGCTCGGTATCCACCAGCTTGTCCTGGCTGAGCTGCAATACCTGGCGGTGGTAAAGACCAATGGGAAGCGCGCTGACCAGCAAAAGCGCACCCAGAACGAGCCAAAGGATGCGCACGCGCCCGGCGCGCACACGTCCCCAGCGAGATTTGGCATCCAGCGGCATCACAACTATTCATTTTAGAAGAACCGAGGGCACTCAGGCGGTCCGCTAGCGCCCCGCGTCGCGCATGTGCAACTGGGACTTTAGTACTAGGGTCGGAAAAAGTGAACCACCACAGGTTGTCCGTAGGCAAAAACCATTTAAAATGGACCGTTCAGCATGCACCGCTAACCCAATTCCTCCTCTGCCTGCTAACAACTCACAACTGAAAACTAAAAACTGCAAACTAAGAACTGAAAATCGCGCGGCGCGTCTACTCCCGCTTTAAAGGCCGCTCCATGATGTCCCGGATAGCATCCTTCGGAGATTTTCCCGCGTGCAAAATCGCGTCCACCTGCTCCGTGATCGGCATTTCGATTTCATGTTCGCGGGCCAGCGCCAGCAACGGCGCGGCTGTATTCACCCCTTCGGCAACCATGCGCATATTCGCGAGGATTTCGCGCAGAGGACGTCCTTTGCCGAGCTCGATTCCCACGAAGCGATTACGGCTGAGCGAGCCCGTGCATGTGAGGACCAAATCGCCCAATCCTGCCAAGCCGCTGAGCGTTTCCCGCCGCGCCCCCAGCGCCGCCGCCAAACGGGCCATCTCCGCGAGGCCGCGGGTAATCAGCGCCGCGAGGGCATTCGAACCGAGACCAAGCCCATGGCACGCGCCGGCAGCAATGGCCATCACGTTTTTCATCGCACCGGAAAGCTCCACACCCAGAACGTCGTCGTTGGTATAAAGACGGAATCCTGGGCCTGCAAACTCTCCTTGCAACTCGGTGGCAAGCGCGGCATCCTGCGAAGCCAGAACGACCGCCGTGGGTTCGCCGCGAGCGGCTTCCACGGCAAACGACGGTCCGGAAATCACGGCGATGCGCGGTGCAAATCTCGGCGTGACGACTTGCGCGATCACTTCGCTCATCCGCAGGTGCGTTGCTGGCTCAAGACCCTTGCTGGCGCTGACGAAACTTGCGACGGAGCTGACGAAGGGAAGCGCCGAAGCGTAAACGCCGCGAGCATGAGCGGAGGGCATGGCGCCGAGGATCACTTGCGCGCCGGAGGCCGCAGCCTCCAATTCAGAATGAACTTCAACGCTCTCAGCTAATTTCAACCCGGGAAGATACGTTTGATTCTCACGTGCGTGGCGGATCGATTCGGCGACTCCGGCGTTGTGCACCCAAAGCGAAATTTGGTGCGGTTTGCGGCTGCGCGAAAGAACAATCGCCAGCGCCGTGCCCCAGCTTCCCGCGCCGAGAATCGCGATCTTCGTCATTCCACTTCCTTCTTTTTCCCAAACGAAAAGCGCGGCTCCGTGCCCTCGACGAGACGCTGCAGGTTGCCGTCATGTTTGTAAATGACCAGCAGAGCGATAGCCAGCGTCCCCACGTCGATGACGATCGGCGGCGCATGATGCGGCGCCCACAGAAGATAAATGAGCAGCGGCATGGCCGCAGCCGCCGCGACGGAGCCCAGCGAAACATAGCGCCAATAGGCTACGCAAAGAATAAAGAGCAACAGGGCACTGACCGCTGCCAGCGGGCAGAGGGCAAGAAACACGCCCAGAGCGGTGGCCACACCCTTGCCACCTGTGAATTTCAGCCACACCGGGAAACAGTGTCCAAGCAGGACTGCGAAAGCGCCGATCATCATCCACGCAGCGCTTTCATTGGTGACACGGCCGGCGAGCCACACGGCTGCCGCGCCCTTCGCAGTGTCGAAGAGTAACGTGAGAATTCCCGCCAGCGGGCCCACCACACGCGTGACGTTGGCCGCGCCGATATTGCCGCTGCCGGCTTTGCGCACGTCCCCGCCGCCAAATAATTTTGTGAGCAACAGCCCGAAGGGAACCGAGCCAAGAAGGTACGCGACGAAGGGAATCAGAAAAAGTGTGAGCGAAATCTCAGCCATGCCCCGTCAGGCCTCCGCTGCCGCGAACGAAAAACTTTCGAGCGTAGTGTACTCCGCGCCAGAGGCTTTTAGCTGGCTTTCGATCAGATGAAATTGACCGGCGTGGAGCGAACCAAAATCGCGCGCCGCGTTTTCCTGGATCGCGTAACGAAGTTTCTCTTGCAGCCCGGGAGGCTCGAACCGTGCAAGCGTCAGATGCGGCGAAAAAGGCCGCTGTTCATGCGGGATGCCGAGTTTTTCCGCGGCCTTGTCGATATCGGCCGCCAGAGTTTTAAGATTCGGCGAGCCCTCGATGCCGGCCCAGAAAACGCGAGGATGTTTTTCGTTGGGGAAAAAACCGAGCCCGCGAAAATTGAGCGTAACAGGCTGATCGGAACGCGCGAGGGAGAGAGCGTTTCGAATGGCGGCGAGTTTTGTTTCCGGCACTTCACCAATGAATTTGAGCGTCACGTGAAGATTCTCCGGGCGCACCCAGCGAGTTTGCGGCGAAACCGCGCGAAGGGACTTGAGCAAAGCCGCGAGATTTTCCCGTACCGCCGAGGGAAGCTTCAGCGCAATAAACAGACGCATGGAAGCTCAGGACCTTTTGGCACCGCGCGCCGGCGGCTCCCCGCCGTTGTAGAGGAAATGGATGCGCACCAGATCAAGCGCCAGTTGCGAGGCGTGCCAGCGGATCGCTTCGCGATCGCCCGGAAAAACCACGCCGCGCTCTTTGACGCCACCGGCATGCGAAAGCGCGATGTGCACGGTGCCCACGGGCTTTTCCTCGCTGCCACCGCCCGGCCCCGCAATGCCGGTGATGCCCACGCCCAGTGTGCTGCCGACGTGGCGGCGAATTCCCTCGGCCAGCGCGATCGCCACTTCACCGCTTACTGCGCCTTTGGACTGGATGAGTTCCGGCGGCACATCGGCCCATGCCGTCTTCAGCTCGTTGCTGTAGCTTACGACCCCGCCCAAAAAATACGAGGAGCTGCCCGCGATGCTGGTGAGGCGCTGCGCGAGCAGTCCTCCGGTGCAGCTTTCTGCAACCGCGATGGTGGCCTCGTTCAGGGTAAGGTCGCGGGCGACTACTTCGTGCAAGGGTTCACCATTGCGAGAAAAAATGCGAT
>Ga0209118_1001423_pt1 | contig 11143 bp, 12 predicted proteins | sample BlaSpr_A8_Ref_M1_FD_187988 | JGI IMG/M metagenome (GOLD analysis project Ga0209118, IMG submission 187988) | Forest soil microbial communities from Thunder Bay, Ontario, Canada - Black Spruce, Ontario site 2_A8_Ref_M1 (SPAdes) (version 2) | ecosystem: Environmental > Terrestrial > Soil > Boreal...
GATTCGCCGTTCACGACTCGCGAAACGGTCTTGATGCTGACCTTGGCAAGCGCCGCGACCTCCCGCATCGTAGGCCGCGATTCAGGTGTCAACGTTAGCTTCCCGCGCTCAAGATAGCTCCCCTCACGAGCACTGGGCAATTCTTCTGTTGCAGTTTATACAGATTTGTGATATGTAAGACAACGTTGTCTTTTGACAACGTTGTCAATTCCGGGTCTGCTGCCTGTTTGAGAAAGGGGAGTCTCTGTATGAGTGACACGAAACGCGGATCATCGAACCGGCCGATCGGGCTGGCAATCGTCGGTGTCGTATTCGCCCTGGTGGCCGGCGCGTGCTCCGGAGCCGGTGGAGGCGGAGGTGCTGCAGGGTCGACCACGATCACGATGGCAGCGGTCGACAATCCGCAGATGGCTGACCTGAAGACGCTTCTCCCCAATTTCGAGAGCGCGCATCCGAACATCAAGGTCAACATCGTGACCTTGCCCGAGGACCAGCTCCGCCAGCAGGTGACCACGGACGTGGCCGCCAAGAGCGGGCGGTTCGACCTCTTCACAGAAGGCACCTACGAGGTTCCAATCTGGGCCAAGCTTGGCTGGATCGAGAACCTGAGCCCTTACATCGCCAAGGACTCCTCCTACGCTCCTGAGGACCTGATCGCAGGAATCAAGGGCGCACTCACCTACAACGGCAATCTCTACGCGGTGCCCTTCTACGGCGAGTCCTCCATGCTCATGTACCGCAAAGACCTGCTGTCGGCCGTGGGCGTGACGATGCCCGACCATCCCACGTGGGACCAGGTTGCGGCAGCCGCCAAGGCGGTCAACAGCTCGAGCGTTAACGGAATCTGCCTCCGCGGTCTACCCGGTTGGGGCGAGCAGCTCGCTCCCCTGGACACTGTGGTCAACACTTTCGGCGGACGCTGGTTCGACCAGAACTGGAACGCCACGCTAACGACGCCGGCGTGGCATGACGCGGTGACCTTCTATGTGAACCTGCTGAAGAACGCCGGCGAGCCGGGAGCCGGCAACGCTGGGTTCACCGAGTGCCTCAACGCCTACAACAGCGGCAAGGTCGCGATGTGGTACGACGCCACCGTGGCGGCGAGCAACTTCACGGGAGCCGCGGCGACGAACTCGGGCTACGCGTATGCGCCAACCAAGCTCACGCCGTATTCCGGTTGGCTGTGGTCATGGGCGCTTGGCATTCCGTCGACCAGCACCAAGAAGGATGCTGCATGGACTTTCATCGACTGGGCGACCAATAAGGATTACATCAAGCTGGTAGGCACCAAGCTGGGTTGGGCGCACGTGCCACCCGGAACACGCACCTCGACATATGCGATTCCCGAGTACCAGGCAGCCGCCGGCGCATTCGCGGCGGTCACAGTCGATTCCATCGCGCATGCAGACGTGACTCACTCCACCGTCGACCCCGTGCCCTACATCGGCGTCCAGTACGTCGACATTCCCGAATTTCAACAGCTTGGCGACCAGGTTTCGCAGGAGTTCGCGAAGGTGATCGCAGGAGGTCAAACGGTCGACCAGGCCTTGCAAAAAGCTCAGGCGCTGGCAGCGGCCGTCGGCAAGACGTATCAGCACTAGTTAGCTTTCTCGAATGAGCTCGGTCGCAAGCAGCGGAGGCGTGCGGGTGCAAACCGCCGCCTCCGTCGCGCGCCGGGACGGCTGGCTGCGGCGTTTGCCGCTGTTGCCGGCCTTCGTCTACGTGGTGATCGTCACCCAGATCCCGTTTGCGCTGACCATCTACTACAGCTTCTTTTCGTGGAACCTGCTCAAGCCGGGCAGCTTCAAATTCATCGGGCTCGACAACTACGCGAATCTCGTGAGCGACGAGAGCATCAGGACCGCCATTTGGAACACCGTGGTCTTGACGGTCAGCGTGATCGGGATCTCGGTCGTGCTGGGCCTGGCGGTTGCCGCCCTCCTGAACTCTGAGGTTTTCGGCAAGGGACTGATGCGGACGCTGATGATCGCGCCTTTTCTCATCATGCCGACCGCAGGCGCCCTGATCTGGAAAGACACGCTGCTCAATCCGCTGTTCGGGCTGCTGCCCCATCTTCTGAGCCCGTTCGGTCTCAGCCGTGTGGACTGGGTCAACCAATTTCCGATGGCAACCGTTGTGACCGTCGAGGTCTGGCGCTGGACCCCGTTCATGATGCTGATCATCCTCGCCGGACTCCAATCGCAGAATCCCGAGATCCTGGAGGCAGCTCGCGTCGATGGAGCGACCGCCTTTCAAGCTTTCAGGCGAATCACGCTTCCCTTGGTCCGGCCCTTCCTCGAGCTGGGCGCGCTGCTTGGATCGCTGTTCGTCGTGCAGACCTTCGACTCGATTTACATGCTGACCTACGGCGGCCCCGGTCAGGACACGACCAACGTTCCGTTCCTGCTCTATCTGGTCGCCTTTCAGGGCTTCAGCATCGGGCAGGCGTCGGCGATCGGAGTGGTCGCGGTCATCCTCACCACCATCGTTGCGACAATTGGCCTGCGCACCCTGTTCTCCATCTTCCAGGTGGAACCCAGGCGATGAGCTCAGCAAGTCCGAACCTGAATGCGCTTGCGCGCAGCCCCAAGGTGGTGGCCCCCCGCCCTTTCCCGACTTCGAAAGTCCTGTGGTCGGTGGTCGGCTGGCTGGTGGTCTTCATCTTCTTCTTTCCCGTCTTGTGGATGTGGCTGGAGGCCCTCAAGACTGAGCCGCAGGCCGCCAGCTCGCCGCCGACCATTCTTTTCGTTCCGACCCTCGAGGAGTTCCAGACGGTGCTGTCTGGCGACTTTCCGCCCTTCTTCATCAACTCGGCGATCGCCAGCATCTTGTCGACCTTGCTGGTCCTCGTCCTTGGTCTTCCGGCCGCATACGCGCTGGCCATCCGGCCGGTCAAGCGGACGCGCGACGTGCTTTTCTTCTTCATCTCGACTCGATTCCTACCCTTCGCCGCCAGCCTGGTTCCGCTCTACCTGCTGGCTCGCGACCTGCAGCTTCTCGACAACATCTTTGCCCTTGCGGCCATCTACACCACGATCAACCTGCCGCTCGGGGTCTGGCTCCTACGTTCCTTCCTCCTCGAGATCCCACCCGAGCTGTTTGAGGCCGCCCGTGTTGACGGCGCTTCATTTGCAACCGAGATCCGGCGCATCGTCGTGCCGCTGATCGCGCCTGGCATCGCGGCCACCTCGTTGATCTGCCTGATCTTCAGCTGGAACGAGTTCTTCTACGCGGTCAACTTCACATCTTCGGTCGCAGCCACCGCGCCGATCTTCCTGGTCGGCTTCATCAGCGGCCGCAGCCTCTTTTACGCGAAGCTGGCCGCCGCCGCCACGCTTGCCAGCCTCCCCGTCCTGATGGCCGGTTGGATCGCGCAGAAACAGCTCATTCGCGGCCTGACAATGGGAGCCGTCAAATGAAGGCGGTGGTGATCGAAAAGCCGAACCAGATGACGGTGAGTCGAATCGAAGATCCGACGCCGGCCTCGGGCGAAGCGGTGATCAAAGTCGAGGCGTGTGGCATCTGCGGCACCGATATTCACGTCCTCCATGGGGAGTTCGCTCCGACCCACTACCCGATCGTTCCGGGCCACGAGTTCTGCGGCGAGGTGGTGGCCGTGGCGCCGGATGTCCGCAACGTGAAAACCGGTGACTTCGTGGCCGTCGATCCGTCGCTGTTCTGCGGCAAATGCCGGCAGTGCCGGCTTGGACGTTTCAATCTCTGCGAGAACTGGAACGCGATCGGGGTCGGCTCGGCGAACGGCGCCTGCGCCGAGTTCGTGGCGGTCCCCTCGGCAAACGCCTTCCGGTTGCCGCCCGACATGCCACGCCACTGGGGAGCGCTGGTCGAGCCTCTCTCGTGCGCCGTCCACGGCCTCGACCAGGTCGATCTCCAGGTGGCGGAGGATTACTTGATCTATGGAGCGGGCACCATGGGCCTGCTCCTTGCCCAGCTGGCGAAAGACAGCGGCGCCGGCCGGGTGGAGATGGTCGAGAGGAATCCCCAGCGCCACGCGCTCGCGAAGCGCCTGGCGGCCGATCGAGTCGCTGTCTCGGCGGACGAGCTGGACCGGCCGCAGGGCTGGGACGTCGTGATCGACGCGACCGGCGTGGTGCCCGCCATCGAAGACGGACTGCGAAGGGTCGCCCGAGGTGGGACTTTCCTCATGTTCGGCGTGGCAAACGCGGATGCGACCGCCACCTTCTCTCCTTTTCGCGTCTACAACGACGAGATCAAGATCATCGGCTCGATGGCGGTGCTCCACAGCTTTGAGCGCGCCCTGACCCTGCTCGCCAAAGGCGTGATCGATTGCGAGTCCATGATCACCAATCGATTTCCGCTCGATAAGTACCAGGGCGCCATCGACACTTTCCTGTCGGGAAGCGGGCTCAAGGTCCAGGTGGGGCCGCGGATGCCAACGCCCTAAGGGAGGCTGGCGCACGCGCGTGGCGCCCGGCGTCTGGCGAGCCGGCCCGTACACGGGAAGGCCGCCTCCGTTAATTCAACCCTCACCGCGACTTGACGCTGGAGCCTGCTGCTGCTATATGGCCACCAAGGGCAGGCGCAGTCCCGCCCATACCAAGGGAGGCGCTATATGCGCAAGCTCATCCTTTCCGCCGTCCTGACCCTCGCCGCCGTGATTTTGACGGTACTGCCGGTCCTGGCAGACAGCGCGGGGCCAGGAATCTAGTCAAGGAAGGGCCGCCCGCGTGACTTTACACATGGTCACACTCCTTTCTGGCGTGATATAAACGCCAACATCAACAACGGTCGAACCAAACCACGCGGGCGCCTTCCCGGCATCGAGGTAGATCCCTCGCTCGTCAGGCAGGCGCGGCTGGCCGCCGGCCTCAGCATGGCGCAGCTGGCGGGCTCTGACTTCACGCGACAGACCATCTTTCTCATCGAGGCCGGCAAGGCCCGGCCCTCGATGAGAACCCTCGAGATCATCGCCGGCCGCACGGGAAAGCCTGTGCAGCATTTCCTCAGGGGATCGGCAAGTCCGGCGGCGAGCGATCGCGGCCTTGCTGACGCTCGGGTAGAGGAGCTCCAGGCTCTGTGCCTCCAGCACCAGTTCGACAAGGCGATCGCGCTCGGCCTTCACCTGCTCGAGCGCCCCATGGCAGCGAAGCTCGAGGCCCGTGTCAGGCACTACGTCGGGCAGGCGTTGGTGAGGTCAATGCGACCTGACGAGGGACTGGAGCATCTGCGGCGGGCGCAGGCGCTCCTCGAAATTGAACCGGACCCCTGGCTCGTCATCGAATGTACCGATTGGGAGGCGAGCGCTCTCTATCTGAACGAAGACCCTCGCGCCCTCGCGGTCGCCGAGCGGGCGCTCAAGCTGTGCCGGGCCACGGAGCCGCGCCTTCCCGGAACCGAGGCGAGGATCCTCGAGCACATCGCGACGATTCACGTCAAGAACCATTCTTTTGACCTGGCCATCGCCTTTTACGAGGAAGCCCTTCGGGCCGCCGGCACGATGCGCGACCTGCCCCGTCTCGGCAGGACATACCACGGCCTGGGCATTGCTTACCAGGAACGTGGCGATATTGGAAAAGCGATCGAGTACACACATAAGGCGCTTGCCCTCTACGCGCTCGAAGACGACAACGCACTGCAAGCCACTGGCCAGAACGAGCTCGGCCTGCTGCTGATGAGACAGGGCCAAATGGAACGTGCGGAAGATGCGTTTCGATCGGCCATCGCATACCTGGGCCAATCGGGCACTGAGAGGACAAAGAGCCACTTCCTGTTGAGTCTCGGAGAGCTTCAAATGAGAACTGGGCGCCCGGCTGACGGCATCCAGGTGGTCAAGGAGGCCATCGACCTGGCCAAAAAACTGGATGAACGCCTGGCCCTTGCCAGCGGACATGCTCTGCTCGGCCAGCTCTACGAGCACGTGGACAATCACGAGCTGGCCGACAAGGAATTCCGCCTGGCCATCAGGCTGCTGAGCGCAGAAGGCCGAACCGATCGGCTCGCCGAAACTCACGCGGCCTATGCCGAAATACTCGACGCCCGCGGCGATGGCCGCCTGGCCAGCCGGCAGTGGAAGCAGGCGGCCAAGCTGGCATTGCAGCGGCGGCCCGCCGCCCTTCGCACCGCGAGAGCCGTCTAGCCGGGCGAGACTCGCGCGGCGCCTCAACGCTTAACATGCCCCGGCTATGAGTGGTCCGGTCTACGCGCTCAACCTGTTTGACGTCTCAGACCGCCAGGAATACCTCGCCTACTCGCGGCGTTCGGCCGCGGAGGTTGAAAGACACGGCGGACGCGTGGTCGCCCTTGGCCGTTTTCGCGAAACGCTGCTAGGTGATGTCGAACCTCGGCAGGTCATGATCCTGGTGGAGTGGAGCTCTCGCGATGCTTTCGAAAGCTACCTCAGCGACCCTACTCTGGCGGACCTGCATCCTCACCGTGAGCGGGGCGCCGCGCGCTACGTATGGCAGCTGTTCGACCGACTTACTGACCTCCGGCCGCTGCTCAAGGACCCGTAGCAACGGCGTCCGTCAGCCTGCTTCAGCAGCAATCTCCCCTCCCCCGAAGGGGGAGGCTGGCGCCTAGCGCCGGGTGGGGGATGGTGGAGTTTCTTCAAGCCACATGAATCAGGCCAAAAGAGTCCTGATCGTCGAGGACGACCAGAACCTGAGGGTGGTGATCCGGATGGTCCTCGAACAGGCGCACTACGAGGTCCTCGAAGCGAGGCATGGCGCAGCCGCCCTGGAATTGATGGACCGCGAGATGCCCGACCTGGTCCTCGCCGACCTGAGGATGCCCCTCATGAGCGGGGTCGAGCTCATCGGCCGCCTGCGCTCGAGCCCAAGGACCGCGTCGATTCCAATCGTTCTGCTGAGCGGACTCCTGCCCGACCCCGAGGTGACCAGGCTCGCCAACGCGGTAGTGGCCAAGCCATTCGAGCCGGCCGACCTCCTGGCAGCCATCAGCGGCTCCCTCAACGCCGGAGGGGGCGACCAGCCTCCGCTTCGCTAAGTAACTCGAGGTGAGCCGAGCAGTCGCATTCGCAAGGCCAGGTTCTCGCCCTGCCCGATCGCGCCTGCACCGATGAGAAGGTGGAGGACCTGGATCGTCCAGTGCCAATCGCCCGTGACCAGGTTCTGCTGAGTCAACCCGAGGATCGGCGCCGCCAGGCCCCAGGCCACTGCCAGCACAACCCAACTCATGGAGATGCCGGCGCGAGCCGCAAAGAACGACAGCGCCCATAAGGCCAGGACAAGCACGAAGCCAAGGAGCTCGTGAATTGGGACCACCTGGTCGGCGCGTCCTGTCCAGATCGCCAGGCCAAGCAGGATGAGCAGCAAGCCGGACACGCGAATGGTCATCTGGGCGATGGTGGCCGCTCTCGTCATGTGATGACCTTGCCATACCATGGGTCGGGTTGGCTGACCTGAAGCTCGGGATATTCGTACCGCAGGGTTGGCGGATGGACCTGGCCGACGTCGCCGACCCGGTCGAAAAGTTCGAAACCATGAGCCGAAGCGCTCGGGAGGCGGAGCAGGCCGGGTTTGACGCGATCTGGGTCTACGACCACTTTCATACCATTCCGACCGCTCAGCTTGAGGCGACTTTCGAGTGCTGGACTTCGATGGCCGCTCTCGCGCGCGACACGAGCACGATCCGGCTCGGCCAGATGGTCACCTGCAACGGCTACCGGACGCCCTCGCTGCTGGCGAAGATGGCGAGCTGTGTTGACGTCATGAGCCATGGGCGCCTGATCCTCGGGATAGGCGCCGGTTGGTATCAGCACGAGTACGAGGCCTACGGGTTTGAATACCCGGAGACGCCAGAGAGGTTGCGAATGCTGCGCGAATCGCTGCAAGTCATCAAGGCGATGTGGACGCAGGAGCACGCCGAGTTCGACGGCCGCTACTACCACCTTCGCGGTGCGATCAACGAGCCGAAGCCGGTGCAGAAGCCCCATCCGCCAATCTGGATCGGCGGCGGCGGCGAGAAGGTGACCCTGAAGCTCGTGGCCCAGTACGGCGACGCCTGCAATTTCAATGCTGACGTTCCAGCCGTTCGCCACAAGCTGGACGTGCTGCGGCAGCACTGCGAGACGGTCGGACGCGACTATGACTCGGTCTTGAAAACGATCGAGCTCTACACGATTCTTGGCGACCGGCGCGAGGTCGATCGCGTCGTTGCGGACACCGCGCGCAGGACCGGCAAGGACGAGGCATTCGTGCGCTCCTGGCACCCATGGGCCGGCGATGCCGAACGCATCGTCCAGGCCATCGGCGACTACGTCGACGCGGGGATCGATTACTTCATCGTGAATGTTCCCAACGCGTTCGAGGGCGGCGTGATCACCCGCTTCGCCGAAGAAGTGTTCCCGCGTCTTGGAAGGCGCGTGAATTTGAAGCCCGCCTGACCCGACGATGTCGCGCGACGTGGGTGTATCACCTTTGGAGCTGAGCGAGGTGCGTGCCCTGACGTTCGACGTGTTTGGGACCACGGTCGACTGGCTCTCGGGTGTAACCGCCGAGGCATCGCGGCTCGGCGCATCCAATGGTGTTGATGCGGACTGGGTGCGCCTGGCCCTGGCGTGGCGCACGCTTTACATGCCATCGATGGACAGGGTCCGGCGAGGCGAGCTGCCCTGGACGAACTTCGACCGGCTCCACCGCATGTCACTCGACCAGGTCCTCGGCGAGGTCGGCGCCGAAGGTTTCGATCCGGCCGCGCGCGAGGAGCTCACCCAGGCATGGGAGCGCCTGCCGGCGTGGCCCGACTCCGCACCGGGCCTCAAGCGCCTTGCGAGCCGCTTCACCGTGGCGACGCTTTCCAACGGCAATCGGGCCCAGCAGACCGCTCTACTCGATTTCGCCGGACTTCCCTTCCAGCGCATCCTGTCCGCCGAAGACTTCCGTCACTACAAGCCCGATCCGGAGGTGTACCTGGGGGCGGCATCCGCACTCGGCCTGGAGGTGGGCCAGGTGATGATGGTGGCGTCGCACAAATCAGACCTGCGGGCTGCGCAGGCGGCGGGCATGCACGCGGCATTTGTCGAACGGCCGCTCGAGAAAGGGCCTGGCGGAGGGGCGGATCTTTTGCCCGATCCTCGCGCCGACGTGCAGGCCACCGACTTCATGGACCTCGCGGACCAGCTGGGCTGCTGATCTGCTCGGCTGCGGCGCCGCCTCTAGTTCACAAACGGGCGGATCATGGCGGCCAGCCGCTCGGGATGCACGATTCGCGTCTTTCCAGGAGTGGTTTCGACGATCCCGGCGGCACGCAGCTCCTTCAGGCTTCGTCCCACCACCTCGCGGGACGACCCGATCGAGTAAGCGAGATCTTCGTGCGTGGCCTTCGCCTCGAGCCGGCCATCGGCACTCTGAGCACGGTTCGCCCGATCGAGCAGGTCGAAGGCCAGCCGCTCGGAGACCGTGCCAAGCGTCCGCACCGCGACCACCAACAGGTCGTAGTGAACCCGCTCCGCCAGGTGCGTGGCGATGGCGGTCATCACGTCGATGTCAGTCGCAGCCAGCCGGCATACGACCTCGATGTCGAGCAGCGTAAAGGTTGACTCGAGGACCGTCTGCACACCCGTCAAGGGAGGTTCTTCATCGACGCTGATGCCGCGGATCAGGTTCCTTGCGCCGACCAGGTTCCCGGGGTGGATGAACGCAACGGTCGCCTCGCGTCCGTCGCGAGCGCTCATGAAGACCCGCGCCAGGCCCTTCTCCAACAAGAAAGCACGAGCAGGAGGGCCCGGGCGGAAGGCTACGACACCGGCGCGATAGTCCGCGCGGGACGAGCCCTCGAGCACGCGTTGCTGTTTTGCCGGGCTCAAGAGCGAGAGCAGATCGACACCGCCGGCGAAAGCCGGGGTCCCCACGAGGGCAAGTATGCACGCGGAGCAGCGCGTCACCATTGCCGGCAATGAGGCGCGACTACCGGCTGCTGCTCTCCATCAGGCTGTTGCGCAGCTTCGGTTTTGGCTTCGTCCCGGTGCTGCTCGGCTTGCGCTTCGAGCAGCGCGGCCTCGGTGCTGGACAGCTGGGCGCCGCGCTGGCCGTCGGCGTGCTGGCAGCGGCCTTATCCGGATTGCCGCTGGCCGTCCTGGCGGCAAGACTCGGGCGCCGGCCGGTCCTTGCGGCCATCGGGCTGCTCATGGCGCTCACCGGGGCGGACCTGGCCCTCGCGACCCAGCCCGTCCTGCTCGTGCTCGCCGGAGTCACCGGCATGCTTGGCGCGTCCGGCGCCGATCTCGGTCCGTTCCTGGCGATCGAGCAGGCGGCCCTGGTCGAGTCGGTCCCCGACCAGCGTCGCAACCGCGCCTTCGGTCGCTACTCGCTTACGGGCGGCCTCGCCGTGGCGGCCGGTGGCCTGCTCGCCTCGCTCGGCACGAGTCCGGCTCGAGTCGAGATGCTGTTCCTGCTCTTCGCGGCGCTCGGTGCCCTGACCGCCACCACCAGCCTGTTCCTGTCGCCCGAGACGGCGGCGGCCTCACCCGGGCCCATCATCAGCCGCGCATCGGCGCGACCGCTGGCCGGGCTCGCGGCGCTGTTCGGGCTCGACGCGCTGGGCGGCGGGCTCGTGCTTCAGACGGTGATCGCCTACTGGCTGCACATCCGGTTCGGCGCCGGGAGTGCCTTGTTGGGGCCGTCGTTTGCGTTGATCGCCCTGGTCCAGGCCGGGTCTTATGAGGTCGCATCCAGGCTGGCGGACCGCATCGGGTTGGTGCGAACCATGGTTTTCACCCACCTCCCGAGCAACGTGCTGCTGATGCTCGTGCCGTTCAGTCCCAACCTGGCCGTGGCGCTTGCCCTCCTGACCGTTCGCTTCTCGCTCGCGCAGATGGACGTTCCCGCCCGGCAGGCATACGTCGCATCGATCGTCCCGCCCGGCGAGAGGGCCGGTGCGCTGGCGCTCATGGGCGCGGTTCGAGGCGTGATGCAGGCGGCCGGACCGTTGATCGCCGGGGTCGCGATCCAGGCCGCGGCGGCGGGCTTGCCGTTCCTGCTGGCCGGAGGCCTGAAGATCTCCTACGACCTCGGTCTCTACGCCGCCTTCTCGCAGCGTCCAGGAGGCCACGAGGTCCCACGCACACCGCGCAAGCCATAGCGAACGAGAGGCGCAGCCGAAAAGGCCGTCGACGGATCTTCGGCGCCCATGCGGCCCATCT
>Ga0209118_1001424_pt1 | contig 11139 bp, 10 predicted proteins | sample BlaSpr_A8_Ref_M1_FD_187988 | JGI IMG/M metagenome (GOLD analysis project Ga0209118, IMG submission 187988) | Forest soil microbial communities from Thunder Bay, Ontario, Canada - Black Spruce, Ontario site 2_A8_Ref_M1 (SPAdes) (version 2) | ecosystem: Environmental > Terrestrial > Soil > Boreal...
GCCCGAAAGGAATAAACCTAGCGCGAAAAATAGGGCCATCGTTCCGAAGCCCGCGCGTTTCATTGGATGACCTCGCGTCCCACGGCAAGATTCAATTGACTTGCAGCGTTCAGATAGGAAGCAACCAGGTTCAAATAATTGACTTGCACGCTGCGGTAGTCGGCTTGCGCGTTCAGAAAATCGAGGAGAGATGCAGCGCCATGCTCGTAGGAAAACGCAATCGTGTCGCGTATTCTCGAAGCCTGTTGTAGATACCGGTTCTTGTACGGCAGGAGGAGAATCACTGTGCTTTTGACGGTCGCATATGCGGAATCCACGTTGCTGAACACCTGTGCCTCGGCAGCGTCGTGCAATCTCTCATTGCGCGTGATATCGAGCTGCGTGCGCTTCTTCTCCCCCTGGTTGCGGTCAAAGATGCGGAGGGGAATGCTGATACTCGCACCGAGCGTTTGGTGGGCAAACGGGTTGTTGAACGACGGATTGTGTGTATACCACGCGCTCAAGGTCGGATCGGTTGAGCCGTTCGCAATAGCGAGCTTGTGATCGGTTTGGGCTTTGTCTATGGCTTCAACAGCCGCCTTTAAATCCGGCCGCGTATCCAACGCCGTCTGCCGGATCTCCTCTAGCGAAGCAATTTGCGTCGAAAAATCGTATGGCCCCGTGACGTCGAATTGCTCCACCGGCGTGCGGTCGTTCAAAAGCGCAAGAAGCTGAATCTTCGCTGTTCGCAGATTCACTTCCGCGGTTTGTAAATCCGATTCGTACTGCACCCTTTGCAATTCCAGACGGTCCAAATCCACCTGTGCGATCGCCCCCGCTTTGTATCGCTCGCCATTCACGTCCAGAAGATGGTCGTAATACGAAAGATTCTCTTTTGCCAGGTCAAAGACCACTTTTTCCTGAAGCGTTTGAATAAATGCCATTCGCAAAGTAAAAAGAAGAGTTCTCTCTAGGTCCGCCTGGCCGGAAATGGCGATTCCCGTCGCCTTTTGAGCGCTCTCCAGGCGTAACTCCCGCTTGCGCCGCCGTTCGTGCAGATAGCTAAAGTTGCTTGAAAACTGAGTACCGGTGAACGGCTGCCAGACTCCTTTGTAAGGGGCGATTTGAGTCCCATCCGTTGACAGAGTAAGCCCCGGATTCGGACGCAAATACGCCGTGATCTCCTGCGCTTTGGATTCATCGATGCCCAGCTTGCCGGCAAGCAGCGTTGGATTATTCTGCCCAAAGCGCTGGCGCACCTGCTCCCAAGTCAAAGGTCCCGCCGTTTGCGCAAGCGCGCCGGCGGGGAATAATGCTAGCAGTGCAAGATATTTCCTGAAATGTTTCTTCATGATGCTCTAACTCCACAAAAAGAGTAAGCTCGCGGGCCTTCGTTTCTCCGTCCCGCATGAGCGTCCGCCAACTTCCCGCCGAAGACAGCGCCAAATCAGAAAAGTTTGGAGACAAGGGCCCAAGCTTCATAGACCTTCTCCAGGAACAGCTATTGTGAGGTAGAGGTCGAGCTACTTCAGGCGAGCGGAGCGGGCGGCGCTCGATCACTGGGAACCTCCCAGCGCATCGCGACCGCGAAGAAGACTCTCGAAATCTCCACAAGCCTTCTCAAGACCGGCAGATGGGGAGGGCGCACGAATGGGGAGACCAATACAAAAACGGATGTTGCCGCGGCTTGCGGGGAAGAGTGCGAAAGAGAGCCAGTCCCGGCCATCACTCGCAAAGACTTACTCTCTTCCACGAAGATCTCTTGATCGTGCAAGTCGTCTGTCATGGAGATGACAAAAAACAAAATGATCGACGCGCAGCTCATCGCGATGATCTTCTGCTTATTACTCGGCCCTCGTGCCGGGGGCCGTGTGGTGCGAAAAAGATTGCAGCCCAGCAGCGCAAACCCGGAGAGCGCCAGACACAGCCAGACGAGGTTGAGTGCCAGCTCCATAGTTAAAGGTTATGGTATGCATTCCGCCGGGCGGGTGCAACAGGCAGCCCACGGCCGCTTGGCGATTGAGTTAGGGGCAGGCCGAAAATCAGAGGCGCGGCTAGACCGACGGGGGAGCAGACGGCGGCTCGGAAGAAGGAGCGGCGGCGGGAGGCGGCGGCGCGGGTTTGGTGAAACGCGAATCGTCGATTTGCGGATCGATCTCGATCTTCTCCGCGACGAGGGACTGCTTGAGATTGGTGCCGGGACTGCCGGCTTCGATCTGGAAAGCGTATTTCAGCCCGTTGACATCGCGGTAGTCTGAGAAAAACGATTCCCAGGGAATACTTTTGTTTTCCACCTTGCGAGTACCCGCCCATTTCGTAAGCAAAAAGGAAGAGGCATCAAAGACATAGAAGCGGGCGTCGCCATTCTTATTGGTCAGCTTCAGGCGATAGACGGGCTTGTCATCGAGGGTTTCCTTGCCCACAAGTTCGATTTGGCTGCCTTTGGATTTGTAATCGACGAGCGGGCCGTCGAAATCGGCTTCGTCGGAGATACTCTTCAGGTCCTCGGCGGACATGGGCTGGACGTCCTTGTTTTCGGTGAAGGGATTGATGACCCATCCGGCGGCGTTGCCGTCGTAGACGCGGACGATTTTCTGGCCCTCGACGGTAATCTCTGTGTGCATCTTGTGGGGACGCTTGAGTTCGACGGTGAAAGCGCCTTCAACGCCCGGTGCGAAAGTGATGTGGCCGGTGACGCGCTCGGACTGGACGGCCTTGATCTTGCCGGCTCCGCCGCGCGCAGCCAGGGCTTTGTTTACAATTTCGTCGGCCGTCTGTGCGGCTGCGACAAGCGGCCAGGTGCAGAGGAGAGCGGTGCAGAGAGCTTTCATTTTCATGTGTGACTCGTTTGCGAGAGATGGCGATTGAGGGCCGCGAGCCCACATTCATCCTAGAAGTAGAAGCGGTTGTGGTCAAATCCGTTGCCAGGTAGGGCCAAGAAGACCAGGTACGCGTCCGCATTAAAGATTGCGAAACAATTTCTTGTTACTCTCTTGAATATAGATTGGTGGCGACGCCGAAGGTGGGAATAGGAAGAATCTTCGGGAATCGAGGAAGCGGACCTATGAGATTGCCAGCTCAAGCCGGAGCTCTCTTGATTTGTTTGGGTTTTTGCGGTAACGCTTGGGGCCAGCAAGAGCCCGCGGGAGAGGGGCGCCCGATAACGCCCGCGGGCACGCTGGTGATGGATGCGGGAACGCATCTGCCGGCCGTTGGAGCTATGCCCATGGCGATGCTTCGAAGCCCGGACACGCTCGGCCGGAACGGAAAGGGCCGCTATCTCCTGGTCATCAACAGCGGCTACGGTGTCCAGTTCAGCGAGGACACCAATAAAGCCCAGCAATCGATTGCGGTGATTGACCTGAATGCGAGTCCCGAACCGACAGTGATCCAAAACGTATATTTTCCCACGCCACAAAGCGCGAATGTGGGCATCGCTTTTTCGCATGCGTCTCATGCCGACGGGAGTTTTGAACTGTATGTTTCCGGGGGATTCGAGAACAAAATCTGGATTTTCCGTTTTGATCCAAAGGGAGCGGCGCCGCTCCAGCCGGGATCGCCGGGACCGGATACGAAAGTAAAGGCGCCCTCGTTTGAGATCAGCAAACCGGGTGAAGTGTCACCGGCTGATTACAACAAGGGGAAGGCTGCGCTGTACCCGACCGGGCTGGCCGTGACTCCCGACGGGACCACTCTGGTGACAGCGAACAACCTGGGAGACAGTGTGACGATTGTGCGCGGGCTCAGCGGGGCGCGGCGGATGGAGAGGGTAGATTTGCACCACGCGCGGCAGTTAAACGAAAACATTTATCCGTACGGCGTGATTGCGATCGGAAAAGGGAAAAATGCGCGGGCATATGTCTCGTGTTGGAATGATTCGTCGGTTGCGGTGATTGCGCTTGGCGCCAAGCCGATGGTTCGAGAATACATCACCGTTGACCGGCATCCCACGGCGATGGTGTCCAATGCCGAGGGAACGCGGCTCTTTGTGGCGAATTCGAATGCGGACAGCGTTTCGGTGATTGACACGCAGACGAATCGAGAGATCGAGCGCATTGATGTCCGGCTGGCGGAAAACGCGTTGCCCGGGGCGAGCCCAGAGGGAGTAGCGCTAAGCGAGGATGAAAAAACGTTGTATGCAGCGAATGCTCATAGCAACGCGGTCGCAGTCGTTGCACTCTCCGAGGAGGCACGCGGCGAGAATGCCGCAGCGAAAACAAAGGAAACGGCGAAGTCGAAAATCCTGGGATTCATTCCAACGGGTCAGTATCCATCGTCCGTGGCCGCGGCAGACGGAAGATTGTTCATCGGAAATGGCAAAGGAACGGGATTCGAAGCATCGTCCATGCGTGTGAACAACAGCGGGCGGACACCGAATCCGCCGAACGCCGCGTTTCCTCCGAATAAAGAAAAGAATAGGCAGGGCGGGCAATACAGCGGGTCGATTGTTTCGGGAAACATCAGCATGGTTCCACTGCCGGATGAGCCGGCGCTGGCGCACTTCACGCAGCAGACCCTGCAGAATGATGGGCTGATGGACTTCGCGCCACCGAAACTTTTTGCCGGGAAGAGCCCTATCAAACACGTGGTCTACATCATCAAGGAGAATCGCACGTACGACCAGGTTTTTGGTGACGTGAAGACATCAGGCGATGGGCATGCAGCGGACGGAGAACCCGATTTTGCAATTTTCGGGAGTGGCGCCGCAGCGCAACGGCCTGCCGGCGCGCGGCAAGTGGTGACGCCCAACCACCGCGGGCTTGCGCAACGATTCGGTTTGTTCGACCGGTTCTTTGTGAATTCAGAAGCAAGCCCCGATGGCCACAATTGGGCGACGGCGGCGTTCTCGACGGACTACGTGGACAAGGGGTTTCGCTGGGAATATTCGGACCGAGGGCGCACGTATGACTGGGAAGGTTACAACCGGTTGCCGGATTACGAGCCTCCGGGAGATCTGGAACTCGGGAAGTTCAAGGGCGACGTGCTGGCAGCGCTGGCAGACTTGCTGGAAAAGCATCTTCCGTACCGGCAGGGATTCACAGACCTGGCGGAACCGAAAAGTTTGTATCTATGGGACGCGGCGGCGCGGGCGGGTTTGACCTACCGAAATTACGGCGAATTTGTAACCGTGATTTCAGCGAAAGACGTCGAAGCCGCCGGGCAAAAAAAGCACAAGAGCTATCCGGACATTTCGAATGCCCAGCGCGCCATACCCAATAAAGAGTCGCTGCAGAAGCATCACAGCCCGAGCTTTCGGAGTTTTGACTTGACGGCGCCGGACAGCATGACGGTGGATTGCTATAAAGCGGCTCTGGATCCGTCGGCTTCTTCCGATGCGGCTGTGACTCAGGACAACTCCAATGCGAAATGCCGAGGAAACTCGAGACTTGGCGAATGGCTCGCGGAGTTTCGGGAATTTGTAGCCGAGCGCGAGGCGGGTCATGCGGACCCGATGCCGGCTCTCAATGTTGTCCGATTTCCCAACGATCATACGACCGGAATGAAGAATGGATTTCCAACACCGCAATTCATGGTTGCGGACAACGATTACGCGGTGGGGCGGCTCGTGGAAGCGATTTCCTCGAGCGTGTATTGGAAAGACACAGCGATTTTCATCGTGGAAGATGACGCGCAGGCGGGACCGGACCATGTGGATTCGCACCGGTCAGTGGCGCTGGTCATCAGTGCGTACAATCGCCCGGGAGCATTGATCCACTCGTTTCACAATACTGTGAGCATGATCCGCACGATGGAAATGCTGCTGGGCATCGCGCCGATGAACCAACTCGATGCTTCGGCCGTGCCGATGGATATCTTTCAGGAAACGCCGGATCTAACGCCCTACAAGGCCGTTTTGCCAACGATTGCCGCGGACAATCTAATGACGCATAAGCCGAAGGACAAGGCCACCGCCGAGTGGATGAAAAAATCGATGCGGCAGAACTATGCTCATGCAGACCTTGCAGATCCGAAGGTTCTGAATGCCGTGATCTGGTTCGCGTGCAAAGGAAGCGGTTCGGCGGTTCCCCGCTCGGCGGAATTACCGGCGTACGCGGCCATGCGCTTGGGGATTTCAGAAGCCGACGATGCTCAGAAAGCCCCCGCCGAAAAAGACGATGACGACTGAATAGGCGAGGATTGAACGCGATATTCGACCGCGGGGATGAAGGAGCTGCAAGCAGCGTGATTGCGACTGGCGAGAAGGTGAATGACTTCGCGAGATTCGCTACGTGGTCGCTGCAACTTGGCGATCATTTCTGGGGCTTGGCCCAGACGATGTCGTACTTGCGGTCGAAGGTAACAAACATAAGGCAGGCGTCCTTGGATTGGCAGCTGAACCAGTGCATGGCTTTGCCGGGCATCATGGCAAATCCGCCCGGGCCGAGAGTTTTTTCGGACATGCCGTCCATGCCGGTGAGGACATCGCCACGGACGACGATCAATTGTTCTTCGGCGGTGTGATAGTGGGCGGGAACCACGCAGCCGGGAACGGCTTCGAGAAGAAACGTTGACGGACCGGTATCGGGATCGCCGTTCTCCAGGGCCGCCTTCAGACAGGCGGGTTCGCCGTCCGAAGCGAGTTTTGCACTTGCGAGAGGTGTGACCACCCCGTGATGAGGGGTCTGCTCGAGCGATGATGCGACGGCGGCGAGAACGATCAGAAATGGCGCGAAGCAAAGAAACATCCTCGTGGTTTTTCCAGAAACAACGCTCATTTTTCTCATGGTAAGGCTCCAGACGCGCGTGGAATGTGCTGTCGTGCTCTGTTTTTTATCACATCCGGCTGCGGAGAACACCCCCAAGGAAATGCGCGGACGGTGAATGGCGATGCCGCAGCGTTGAGGAGGGAAGTTAAACGGCAACGATGAAGGAGCCGTCGGCGGCGACGTAGCCGTGGGCCATCCGCGGCGTGTTGAATGCGAAGCCGGGGTTGCCCGCGCGGTCTAGGAGGATTAGACCGCCGGTGGCGTGGGTGAGTTTGGCAAGAAGATGCACGGCTTCGCACGCAGCGAGATGTGCGGTAGATTCATCGCAGGAAGTCGCAGCGGAGCTTTCCACACAGGTTGGGAACTGGCGGAGCAAATCGACAGCCGTCTTGGCCATGACGATTTTCATAATGGCTTCGCCGTAGCCGGTGCAGGAGACGCCGCCGCCTTCGGAGTCAGCATAGCAGCCGCAGCCGATGAGCGGTGAATCGCCGACGCGCCCGGGAAGCTTGCAGCAGGTGCCGCCGGTCGAAGTAGCGGCAAACAGCTTGCCGTCGCGATCGATGGCGACGGCGCCGACCGTTCCCTGCTCGTGCCCGCGGTGATGCTCGGCGGCGTGTTTGTCTCCCTTGCACTTCATCCAGGCTTCCTGCTCGGCTTCGCTGACCAATTCCTCCGGCTTACAAAGCTTTATTCCCTGCTCTTTGGCGAAGCGCTCCGCGCCTTCGGCCACAAGCATCATGTGCGGGCAACTCTCCAGAATCTTGCGCGCGAGTTGAATGGGATTCTTGACGTGCTGCAGGACGGCGGCGGCGCCAGCGCGAAGCGTCGCGCCGTTCATGACTATGGAGTCGCACTCGATGCGGCCGTCGAGATTCAGGTGTGAACCGTAACCGGCATCGAACACAGGGTCGTCTTCGAGGACCATGACGGCAGCTTCGATGGCGTCCAGAGCAGAACCGCCGCGGGTGAGGATGGACCAGCCAGCGGCGAGCGCGCGGTGGCAGCCGGATTTGCAAGCGTCGACGGCTTCGTCAGGTATGTCCCACGCGCCGCCATGGACAATCAGAGAAGGTTTCATCGAAATGAGAATGGCAAAGGGATAGCAGTTTGTCTAGGAGAGGAGAAGAAAGAACTGACAAAAAAAAAGGAAGGAAAGACTTAACACAGAGATCGCAGAGGCCACAGAGTGCGCAGAGAAGAAAAAACCATCAAACAAACAAATCGAGAACGAAGAGAAGCAGGCCAATCAAAAGAAGTATGGGGCCGCGATTGAAGCGGCTGCGAGGGAGGCGGCTCAGAGAGCGGACAAAGGAAGTGGGGATGGCTTTGAAACGAGATTCTTCGCGGATGCTGTAGAACGGGCCGATCGGAGTGTAGCGAGAGAAATTGCGCCGGAAGATGGAAATTTCGTCATGAACCCAGACGGAGAAGTCGTCGCGGTTGCGCCACACCAGTGCAGCGCCGCCCACAAATAAGAGGTAGCCGAGAAAAGTAAGGAGCCCGAGCGCCGGGCCTGTTCCCCAATGCATATTCCCTCTCAAGCGGCCCACACGAGTTATTCACTAGGACGCCTGGGAAAGCCGAATGGTTACTCGTCGTCGTGAATGGTGACGAGGCGGACGACTTCAAACTCTTTCTTACCCGCGGGTGTAGCGACTTCGATCTCCTCTCCAACTTTGCGGTTGAGCAGCGCCTTGCCGATGGGGGAGGTGGTGGAGATGAGGCCCTTCTCGGCGTCGGCCTCCTCGCTGCTGACCAGCTTGTATTCGATCTTGACGTCGCGCTGCATATCCAGGACGGTGAGCCGTGAGCCGTAGCCAGAGCGGTCCTTCGGGATATTGCTGAGGTTCAGCATGCTCAGGTCGCCCATGCGCTTCTTGAGGTGGCCGATCTTGAGGTTGACGTAGCCCTGGCGCTCCTTGGCGTACTTGTACTCCGCGTTTTCTGAGAGGTCCCCATGGGCGCGGGCGACCGCGATCTCCTTGGGGAGCTCGACACTGAGCTCATGCGAAAGCTGGTCGATTTCGTCTTGCAGCTTCTTCTTAATCTTGGCTAGCGGGTCGGACATGGTTGTCGGCTGTAAATTCGCTAAAAAAAGTCTGCGGAGTCCGGGATTCAACAGAGGGTTTCCCAGACCCCGCGCAAGCAAATATTATAGATGCGGGTGAAGTGAAGTCACAAGGGGAAGCGGCGTATCGAAGCAGAAAGTATCTTTTCGCGCCGTTTCCGAGCCAGGCTAGGGGGGTGGCTTTCCATTTTGGACGGCATTTACGGCCTGTCAGCGCACTTTTACTTCCAGGCTCATGGCCTTGGTGTTGCCGGCGGCGTCCGCGATGGTCAGGGTGTAGGTTGTTGTTTTGGTGGGAGTTACATCGACGCAGCGGGAATAGGAGGGCCAGACGGGATTGGCCTGAGGCTCAAGCTTGACGGTTTTGGCGTTGGCGACGCCGTAGCATAATTGCACGGTTTCGCCCCGGCGAATCACTCTGGGGGTGGCGTAGAAATTCTGAATGGCGAGTTCCTTTCCGCCAAGTTGTCCGAGCGTGATGCGATCCTGCTCCTGCTGCTTCTGAGTTCTCTCTTCTTTCGCGCGCTTTTCAATGCTCCGGTTTTCTTGCCATCGCGAAAAAAGGATCCCGCCCACCACCAGCAAGGCGATGGCGAGCGCGGCCGAGGAGTAAAGCAGGGGATTCTTGAAGGCGGATTTGGCTGGCGGATCTGGTTGAACCAACATTTGTGTACCCCGCGATGGAAAGAGCTTTCACAGAAAAAATAACCCGGAATGGCATCCGGAGGAAAGATGCTTCGAGCGTCCGGCAGGACTCACTGCTGGGCGGCGTGAGCCAATTCCCGCCAGGTGACGAGCTTTATGTTTTGTTCCCGAAGCAACTGGCGGAATGCGGGACTCGTGAAGAAATCGAAGTCGCGCTGGCGCCAGGCGGCACCCCAAGTGTCACGCTCGCGCGTAGCAGCTTTCATTTCGTCATCGGCGAAGGCGAGGTGGATGACGAATTCAGTCAAGCCTGGTTGAAGATTCTTGAGGGCGGTCTTGTAGAAGTCGGCCCAATTCTCCGGCGGGACGCCCGGATCAATCGTAATGGTGTGGTCGAGGACGATGTCAGCGGGACTCAAACTGGATTCCAGATAGGGCCGGTCCGCGAGCCAGTCCCGCGCGAGGAAAACCGGCAGCTTGTAATCGTGGGCGACGCGAAGAAGAACCTCAAACAGATCTTGGCCATTCTCGTACAGCCGGTATTGGTGGGAATCGAGATGCGTGGGGTGGATGCCCATGGCGTAAGCCCGATCAATTTGCGCGCGAAGTTCCAGCTCCACTTCCTTTGGATTGATGCGGGTCGCCGGTGTCCAATCGTGATGGAAATAGCCGTTCTCGTCGACCAGGCTCGGGACCTTGTCTTTTGCAGCGACCGGGCCCCAGCGGTAGTAAACCCGCTCGCTGGTCAGGGTCAGATGGAGACCAAAATCGGCGCCGGGGTGAGTCTTCGCGAAGTCAGCAATCTCCGGAAACCACGGGCAGGGCACCATGATGCTGGCGGAATTGACGAGACCCGTCTCCAGAGCTTTGATCGTCGCTGCGTCGACGGAATGAGTCACGCCTACGTCGTCGGCGTGAACGATCAGGATTCTCGCGTCGCGGGAGAAGCCCAGTTTTTCAGCGAGAGATTCAGTGTTGCTTTGCGCGTGCGCATTGAGGAACGCGCCTGCAAGCAGGAACAAGAGCAAAACGGAAATCGGTTTTCGATTCATGAAAAAACCTCAACAACTTTTCCCGCTATTCCCCGTCGCCCGCCAGAAAACTGCGCAGCAATCTGAAAAACTCTTCCTGTTCCTCGATACACGGAAGATGGCCGCTATGTTCGACCATGACGAACTGGGCCGATGGCACAGATTTCTTAGATTTGCTGGACGCGCCGGAGATATTCTCTCACTCCATGACGGGAGTCTACTCGAAGTTTCCAGGTAGACGCCTCGACAGGAGGCGAAGCCTTCAGCGCCCGGTCTCCAGGAGCCCGTCCCGCCGGCTCCAACCGGTGTAGGGAAAGCCAGCGCCCGAGGTCCCGTGAAAGCGTCGCAACCCGAGTAGCCTATGCAAATTAAGAATCATTGACATTCAAATTTCAGGTCGCTATACTCCCCGCCCAATAGGATAGTTAACCGATTTAGTTGAGCGTGCGGAACCTTTTCGCACATTCTTTTTGGGGTGAAGGAGCAAGTCATGAGCCTATCCAAACTTTCGATTCGGGCAATGCTGACGCTGGCCTGCGTAGCTCTTTTCGCTGCGGGAGCTCACGCTCAATTCAAGGCCAGCCTTCAGGGCACAGTGATGGACACTAGAGGTGGAGTTGTCGTCGGCGCCAAGGTGACCGTCACGAATCAGGATACCGGCGTCAGCCGTGAGACTGTCACCAGTGCGGAGGGGTATTATCGGGTC
>Ga0209118_1001425_pt1 | contig 11136 bp, 10 predicted proteins | sample BlaSpr_A8_Ref_M1_FD_187988 | JGI IMG/M metagenome (GOLD analysis project Ga0209118, IMG submission 187988) | Forest soil microbial communities from Thunder Bay, Ontario, Canada - Black Spruce, Ontario site 2_A8_Ref_M1 (SPAdes) (version 2) | ecosystem: Environmental > Terrestrial > Soil > Boreal...
GAGGCAGGTCACGAACGTCTTTCGAGTCCTTCAGTTTTCCTTCTAACACCCAGTTACGAAATTGCTTCATGAACGTTGGATCCTTGTCCCGTTTGTCGCGCAGATCCTTCTTCTTCATGAGTTCTTCGAAGTGGCTGAACCGGTTGACACCTTCCTTGTCTCCGGTCTCTTCGATGTATCTCCTCGTCTCCTCGAAAGCCGCGATTTTCTGAGCGATTTTGCTCCTTGTCCAACGCAGATGAGAGGCGAGATAATCGTACGTTTTGTTATAGATGTTTTGCATCTTCCACACGTACTCAGCTTCTTCGTAAGCTCCCCACCGGATCTTGCCTGCGACATGCAGCTCTCCGAGGAGCATCATTAATTGCTCCTCGGTCACGTCGTGCGGCAACATTTTGACGAAGACTTCTTGAAAGCGCTTATCGACGGGATACTTTTTCTGCAGCTCCCGTAGCGCGACTGTTCGGCAATTCCCTTCCACTACCACTCCATCGCGCCGGACGACCGGATCTTCGATCAAGCCACCATTGTTACGAATGCTTTCGTAAAGATCCTTTACCGCGTCCTGCTTCCAAAGGGCTTTATGCAATTCTTGATCCGTTCCCGCGACTCCGTGCGACTGCAGCTTGTAACTGAGCCGTTGATTGTGGGGATCAAGCTTAAGAGAGCTCACTGCAACGCGCTTCCGCTCCAAAGCAAAATCGCGATTTCCAAGTCGAATTGAGACGGTCGTGATGCCGTCAGTTACCTGCTCTACCATGGTTACCATAATATTGTTCCTGTTGAGGTTGATTTCATGGCCACACTCTGGATTATGTCTATTCAGTAGTCAATATTTTTTTTAGTCTCAATGGAACTATTTAGACTAGACGCAGACTCGACTGGCATCTAAGCTTGCCCAGCGATGACCAATCAACGCGTGAAAAGCAGCGCTGACCGGCCGGACTCGGTCCGTAACCCCGCCTATCAGGTCGGCCTAACTCGAGACGCACGCACCCAGATGGCGGTCGTGATCGCGGTGGCGGTCATCGTGTTGGTGCTCGCGGTTGGCGGCCTCCTCGCATTCTTTTACAATTCGGAGCATGCAAAAGATCTCTGGGTGATCATTGGCCCGATAATATCGGCCGTTTTGTCAGGGTTTATCGCCTTCCTCGTCGGGAAACGCTACGGAGCCGCGACGAAGTAACAGGTCCCTCCGACCGATCGAACCCCAATTCGGCAGCATTATATCGAAGGTCAAACCAAGCCCGCGGTATTTCTAGCATGCAATCGCGCCGCGGCGGCAGACGCCGGAGAGCATTTCCAGCACGCGTCGAGATGCGGTCGACCGCATTCGCGGTGGGCTGCGTTATCGTCGATGACGTACTGGGAGAGCATCGAGCGTACGGCGTTCTCTCTCGGCAGAAACCGTTGAGAATCCTGGCCGAATCCCCCATCGACGAAATCATTGTATCGTAAGCGGCTTACGATGTTTTTAACGCGTCAAAACTTGCCGTCGATCTGGGACACAAACAAAGGTAGAATTGATTCGGTGGAGGTCACTCGCGCGAGAGTGATCGTATCAAGCAAATAAAATGACAAAGGAGCGGTCACATTCAAAATCTGGAAAGCCGGCGACCAAAAACGCGCGCGGAGGACTGAAAGGGAAGCCGAACAACAAGCCGTTTCGCCAATCGTGGGCGGATCATAAAAAGGAAGAGAAGGCCTTGGAAGAAGCGAAGTATACTCGGCTTCGGCCGCGATAGCGGTGCGATCGACGCAAACACGTCGCGGGCAATTTCCCGGACATGCGGAAGCATGTCCCTCCCATTCAGCACGCGATCACATAGCAGCGGCAGACGCCGGAGAGCATTTCTCACAACGCGTCGGGAATACGCTCGACGGCGTTCGCGGTGGGCGCGGCGTTATCGTCGGTGAGGCACTGAAAAGATCATTTGCCAACTGGAGGACGATTTTGTCGGTCGGCTTTCATGCATCGTAAGCGGCTTACGATAGCCGCCTATGGCGCTGCGAAGTTCTTTTGCGGAGCGCACGCTGCCAACCTGCGGCAGTCGACAGCTTGCCGGCTGCGTTCTGTCCGAGTGCCACTGCTGCGATATTGTTCGCGAGGCGTCTCGACAGGCTGCCGAGACGAGCAGGCTGGCAGCCTGCGCTCCCCAAGACAAAATGAGCGAGCTTAGGCCGGGACCAATTCGATCTTTACTTTACGCCCGAGGGATCTGGCGGCGCGGTTCAATGTCGCGAGCGTGACCGAGGTGTTTTCCGGATCGAGCAGCCGATGGATCGCGGCCCGCGACGTCCGCATCTGCGCGGCCATGGCACTTTTGTTTACCCGTTTCTTCTTCATCAGGTCATCCAGTTTCAGGGCCACGGCGCGCTTGAGCGCGGCGGCGTGCACTTCCTCCCGGAGTCCGTCCTTTTTAAGAAAGCCTTCGAAGCTGCTTCCGCGATGTTGGTTTTTATTTCTTGCTGCTTTTGATGTAGGCATTTTTGCGTTGCAGAGTCAAAGCTCTGTCGTCCTTTGGAGTTCTTTTGGTCTTTTTGATGAATCCATGCAGGAGAACGATCTCTCCTTCGTGCACAAAGAATAAAGTCCGCGCGATTCGCGTGGGCAGTTTACTGCGCACTTCCCATATGCCAGACCCGATGTTGGCAACGAGCGGCATGCCGAGAGGCCAGCGAAATTGCACTGTCATGATGTCCACGCCGATAATTTTTCGTTCATGCTTCGGCAAGTCTTGCAACCAATCCCGCACCGGCTCCCGCCCCGTTTCCGTCCGAAAGAAAACCGCGGGCATACGTATGAGGGGCACTGCATGACTGTATCATTTGTGATACAGCTGCCAAGCAGAAACTGCGCCCGATTCCGACAGACGGTCGGCGGTCGTAGATCCCCGCTACAGGAGCGTCAGGCTAGCAGGCGATGGCGTGGCGGCGGCAGACGCCGGAGAGCATTTCCCACAACGCGCCGAGAATGCGGTCGACCGCGTTCGTGGTGGGCGCGGCGTTGTCGTCGGTGACGTGCCGAGTCAGCATGGAGCGTTCGGCAGCGGCGTGTTCGCGATCGGCTTCGACGTGGACGGTGAAGTATTCGTAGGCGCGCGGCTCAGTCATCTTGTAATTCTCGACCAGGCCTTTGACCTTCGATTCCGAAACGGCGGGGATCTGGCTTTCGTAAGCGTAGAGCGCGGCGAGGCCCTCCGCCGTCGTGCCCTCGGAGCAGACGGAGCGGAACGTGCCGATCAGGTTCGAGGTCTCACTCCATTTCTCGGAGGACTGGACATCGTCTTTCGAAACGCCGAGGGCTTCGGCAAATTGGAGCCACAACTCAGGATGGTTCGGAGAGCCGGCTTCTTCGTCGATGAGGTTATCGAGCAATTGGCGGCGCGTCGGTTGATCGTCGCACTTTGCATGGACGGCGGAGAGATAAGTCGAAAAGGCGGCGACGTGGTGGTAATATTGGCGGGCGTAATCGGCGAGCGCGGCGCGGCTGAGTTCGCCGCGGGTCCAGGCGAGATAAAAGGGATGGGTGAGAAGATGTTTCGCGGCGATTTGGCGATCGATGGAGTCGAGGTGAGCGTTCATGTCGGGCTTTCTAAACGTTGACCGTCCCAAATGCAATTCGTTTGCGGGAACCGAGCGTCGCGTGTCAGTCGGTTCCGGGCGGTCCTAAAACGTGGCATTTTTGTCGCTGGCAGAATGCGTGCACGCCGGTATCTCGGCGTCGGTTTACGTTCATTCAATGTCGCCACTGAAATTTCTCATGCGCAAAACCTGCCTTTTTCTCACCTTCTTCGTCGCGTTCGCGATTTTCACGATCCATGCGGCAACGACTTCGCCATCGCCCGAACCGTCCGCCAAAGCGGCTCCGCCTCCGAGCCGCGCCGCCATTCAGACCGCGATCAAAGAAGGTTTCGCGCGGCAGACTCAGCCGGTGACCGATCACGTCCACCTGATCTGGCGCTCGCGCGGAAGCACCGACGCGCCGTTCGAAGGCAACTCGATCGTGATCGAACAAAAGAATGGCCTTGTCGTCGTGGACGCGGGCGGCGCGCCGGTTTCAGGTGCAAACATCGTGGCGCAAATCAAGGCCATCAGCAAAAAGCCCGTGCGCCATCTGATCTACACCCATTACCACGGGGATCACAATCTGGGCGCAGGCGAGTTTCTGAAGGCGTGGCCGGAGTTGACGATCATTTCCACCGAAGCGACGCGTCGCAACATGCTGGGGCCCGCGATGGATTACATCAAGACCTACAGCAAGGGGCACGAAGAAATGGTGCAATTCGCCGGAAAGGCTGCGACCGATCCGCAGCTGCCTCAGAACCTGCGTGATAAGTGGGCGCAGGTTGCCCGCGTCGGCGTTGGCATGATCGAGGCCTACAAGGACCTGAAGCCTTACCCCGCCACGATCACTTTCACCGATCGGCTCATGTTGAACGACGAGATGGCGCCGGTGGAAATCATGTTTCTCGGCAGAGCAAACACGGATGGCGATGCCGTGATCTGGGCGCCAAAACAGCGGGTGCTTGCGTCCGGCGACATCGTGGTCAACCCGATCCCCTACTCTTCCGCCAGCTTTCCAGGCGAATGGATTGGTGTTCTGGAGAAACTGAAAGGATTTGATTTCGCGTATCTGATTCCGGGGCACGGTCAGATTCAGACGGACCGCGTCTATGTCGATAAGTTAATCGGGCTGCTGACGGAGGTACGGAACAAGGTGGGGCCGTTGGCGAAGCAGGGTTTAACCGTGGAAGAAATTCGCAAGCAGGTGGACATCGAACCGCTGCTGGTCGCCTTCGCGGGCAACGACCGCTGGGATCGCGCGCAAATGAAAGGTTTTTTCTTCGGCGCGATTATCTCTAATGCGATGAAAGAAGCCAGGGGTGAACCGATCGTGCAGGGGCACGACGGCGGGTAGCGGCGCGTTTGGCACCAACGCAGGTTCTTTTCGACAACCAGGCGACGAGTCGGGAAGATCGCTACATCGCGCCGAGGATGTGTTTGATGCCGCGGATGGGGATGACGACCCAGCTCGGGCGATTGTTCAATTCGTAGCCGACCTCGTAGACGGCTTTGTCGAGCAGATACGCTTCGAGGAGGATCTGGAAATCGCCTTCATCGGGCGGGATGAACTGCGCGCCATCGGTGGCTTCGAGATAACTTTGCAAAAAGACGCTGCTCATCTGGCGATACCAGAGATCGGCCCAGCGCTCGAGAAAGGGCACATCTTCGACGCGCATCGCAGGTTGCCAGAGCGCGCTGTAAGCGGCGTACTGAAACGAGCGCATCATGCCGGCGACATCGCGCAAGGCGGACCTCTTCAGTTTTCGTTCGCCCAGCGCGCGGGCCGGTTCGCCTTCGAAATCGAGAATGATGAAATCTTTTCCGGTGTAGAGGACCTGGCCGAGATGGTAGTCGCCGTGGATTCGAATCTTGGTCGCGTTCGACCGGCGATCCAGGATGCGCTGCTCTTGCGCGAGGATTCGCTTTTCCGAGGCGAGGACCTGCGCGGCTTCGTCGCGAAAAGCGCCGGGCAGCGTGGGCATTTTCTTTTCGAGCAAGGCAAAGGCGCGGCGCAACGAGACGCGCATGTTTTGGTAAACAGAGCGTTGCGCCATGGCGTTGAATTGCTCCGGCGCGAAAGCGCGATCGTCGGCGCTGATGGCCAGGGCGCGATGCAATTCGCCAGTGCGCTGGCCGAGCAGCTTGGCTTTCTCGGGATAAATTCCTCCGATCAATTCCTCGAGAAGTGGGCCGGGCGGCGTGGTCTGGTTTTGCAGATCCGCTTTCCGGGTCAGGACGCGCTCGTAATACCGGCCGACCGCATCGAGCGTCAGCGTCCAGGCATCGCCTTCATTCGCGACGGCGCTTTGGAGAAGGCAGACTACGGTGGGCTCAGTTTTGGTGCGGCGATATTCGATCGCGCCAAGAAACGCCGGGACGTTTGCGAACTTGGCGCGCGTGGTCAGAAAACGCGTGACTTCCACATCCGGGTTCACGCCATCTTCGAGTTTCCGGAAAAGCTTCAGGAAAAATTTGTTGTCAAAAAGCATCGACGAATTGCTTTGCTCCGCGCTCAAGACTTGCGAGGCGGGCACGCCGGCGCGCGCGTCACTCGGGAAAGCACTGCTCGTCTGGCCGACGATGTTGCCTTTCAGTCCGCGCGTGGACTGAGCAGCGCTCATGAGCGTGAAGAGATCCTTTCGGAACGACTCGTCGTAAACGGCGTCGTGCAAGATTGCATCTCCGTCGCCGGGCAAGCGCGAGATGACGGCATGCTGGGCAGAGCGCTCCAGGGCGCGGGCGGCATCGTCTTTCGCGATCTGCACCGGGAGGGCATAAGTCTCGGTCGGACCATCGAGATAACTGACTTCGACAAACCAGATCTGCGCGGCGCCCTCTTTTTCCGCGATTGGAATTTCCTCGATGATGCGCATGCCGCGCAAGGTTCGCGCCTTGGCGCCGAACCAGCGGCAACTGCGAAGGTAAGCCGGCAAAACCTCCCGCTCGATCCGCGCGCGCTGACCGTTGTCGAGCAGCGCGCCGACCGTTGGCGCCGAATCCAGCATGGGAATCTTGCGTTCTTTCGACGCAACGGAGGCCGCTGTTTCTTTTCGAAGCACAAACCAGTAATGCGAATGGGGCCCGAGCGTGATGACATAAGGCGATTTCTTGATGCGCGGGAAAAAATTCTGGCTGAAGACTTCCATGAGCGAGCAGCCGCTGAAGCGGGAAAGGTCGAGTTCGGCCGCCTGCGCAAAGCGCGACAGATTCACGACGACCAAAATCGTCTCGTCATCGTGCCGCCGGAGAAACGCGAGCACCTTGTTGTTTTCGGGGAGAAGGAATTCGAGCGAGCCGCGCGAGAAGGCGCGGAAATTTTTCCGCATCGCAATCACGCGGCGCGTCCACCAGAGAAGCGATGAGAGATTCTTCTGCTGGTTCTCGACGTTGATCGCCTCGTAGTGATACTCGGGATCGATCGTGATCGGGAGATAGAGCTGTTGCGGATTCGCCTTGGAGAAACCGGCGTTGCGGTCGGGGCTCCATTGCATCGGGGTGCGGCAGCCGTTGCGATCGCCGAGATAGAAATTATCGCCCATCCCGATTTCGTCGCCGTAATAAAGGACGGGCGTGCCCGGCATCGAGAAAAGGAGAATGTTGAGCAGCTCGATTTTGCGGCGGCTATTGGCCAGGAGTGGCGCGAGCCGGCGGCGAATGCCGAGGTTGATACGCGCGGTCGGATCGTTCGCATAAACGCGCCACATGTAATCGCGCTCCTCGTCGGTCACCATCTCGAGGGTGAGCTCGTCGTGATTACGCAGGAACATCGCCCACTGACAGGTCTCGGGAATCGGCGGCGTCTGATCGAGGATGTCGATGATCGGAAAGCGATCCTCCATCTGGAGCGACATGAACATTCGCGGCATGAGCGGGAAATGAAAATTCATGTGCGACTCGTCGCCCTTGCCGAAGTAGGCGACGGCGTCCTCGGGCCATTGATTGGCTTCCGCGAGCAACATGCGGCCGCTGAACTTCGCGTCCACGTGCGCGCGCAGTTTCACGAGGTATTCGTGGGTCTCGCGCAAATTTTCGCAGCTCGTGCCCTCGCGCTCGTAAAGATATGGGACCGCATCGAGCCGCAGCCCGTCCACGCCCATGGCCAGCCAGAAATCGAGCACCTTCTCGACGGCTTCGTGCACTTCCGGGTTGTCGAAATTCAGATCGGGCTGATGCGAATAAAAGCGGTGCCAGTAATAAGCTTTCGCGACTGGATCCCACGACCAATTCGAAGTCTCGAAGTCCTTGAAGATGATCCGCGCCTCTTTGTATTTCTCCGGCGTGTCGCTCCAGACATACATCTCACGCTCGCGCGAACCGGGCGCGGCCCGGCGCGATTTCTGGAACCACGGGTTTTGATCGGAAGTGTGATTGATGACGAGTTCAGTGATGACGCGCAGGCCGCGCTCATGCGCCGCGGCGAGAAAGGCACGGAAATCGTCCAGGGTGCCGAAGTTCGGATTGACGTCGTAATAATCGGCGATGTCGTAGCCGTCATCGCGCATGGGCGACGGATAAAACGGCAGGAGCCAGAGGGCGGTGACGCCGAGTTCCTGGAGGTAATCGAGCTTTTCGATCAGGCCGCGAAAGTCGCCGATGCCGTCGCCGTTGCTGTCGTGAAAAGTTTTGACGTGCAGCTCGTAGATGACGGCGTCTTTGTACCAAAGCGCGTCCACGGCTGGATCAGGCGTCGGGTTCGACATGAGGCTAACAGTTGGCGCAACAATGGACGCGGCGCAATCTGTAGTCGCATCCTGTCGCCGCCACCAAGGAGCGGCGGTTTACAAACCGCCGTTGGGGGCGATTTGGAAATCGCCCTTCCTTGATAAAGCGCTTCGCAGAGCGAAGCGCGCTATTTCTTCGGGAGCGCCATGGCGTGCGCGGCGACGCATTGCCACTCGCCGTTCCGCTCCACCCACGTGTCGGTGAAACGATAAGCGTGCGAAAACGATTTCCCGGCCGCGTTCTTGCCGCTCTCCCGCGCGATGCCCGTGACGACAGCGACGTTCGGCCCGAACGTGTGCACGGAAATTTCTTCCGAGACGGCGGATTTGTAGACGCTCTTATCGGATCGGGCTTCCGCCAGCAGCGTCGATTTGTTGCCGATCTTCCCGCTCGACGAGGTGCCAACGAAATCGTCCGCGACGATTCTCGCGATGACCCCGGCGTCGTGCGTTAGGAGCGATCCTTCCCAACTCTGTTCCAGTTCCTTCAACTTCGCAGCGGGACCGCTTTCCTCGACAATGGGCGACGCAGAAGGTGTGGGTTTCGGTGTCGGAATCGGTGTGGGTTTTGGCGTCGGCTTCGGAGTTGCGGTCGGTCTCGGCGTTGGCGTGGCGGTTGGTTTCGGTGTCGGAGTTGCCGTTGGTTTAGGTGTCGGAGTCGCGGTTGGCTTCGGTGTTGGCGTTGCCGTCGGCTCGGGCGTAGCCGTTGCGGTTGGTTTCGGCGTTGGCGTCGCGGTGGGCCTTGGCGTCGGCGTCGCGGTGGGCTTCGGCGTTGGCGTCGCTGTTGGTTTCGGGGTCGAAGTCGGTTTTGCTGTGGGGATCGGAGTCGGCTTGGGGGTCATCGCCGCTGTCGCACTGGGAGTTGGTTTCGGCGTCGGGGTCGCCGATTCTTCCACGGGTGACGGGCTCGTTTGCAAAAAAGGAGTGGAGGCCGCGTCCTGCGCGCGCAAAAATTGCGCGGCGGCAAGGAACACGATCGCGGTGACGAGGAAGCGCATAGTGATGTTTCTCCTGAGAAAAATTTCTTTGCCGACGCTAGCGCGCGTTCGTCCGCCCGGTCAAGACCAATACCTCCGAGCGCGCGCTACCATTGAAGAAGAGCTGCCGGGTGTCAGCTCCCCGGAACTGTCAGGTCTTTCTTATCTTTGTCCTTGGCCCAGAGATGAAAAGTGTAGCTGAAGACGACGTAGCCGAGAATGTCGTGCGGTTTGTCGTTCGTAATGTAAACCGCGGGATTCATCTGAAAATCCGGAGTGATGTTCCAGGTGACTCCGATGGTGGATGAGTTGCCGGTGCCGCTCTGGAAATCGACCTGGGCGCGCCACGTTTTGTTGAAGTCATAGGCGTAACCGAGAATGGCTTGGTTCCGATAACCGGCGTGAACGGCGCCGGCGAAGAATTTTTGGTGCTTGGTGCAATAACCCCCTTCGATGTACGGCTGCGGGTCGATGTGACTGTGGGGCGACCAGTTGATGAAGCCGACCGACAACAAATACGGCTCCTTCCTCAAGAGCCCGATCTCCGTGGCGAAAATCAACTCGTTAGGCTTGAAACCTTTGAAGACCGCGGCCTCGGCCCAGCTCGTCAGACCGACCTCGGCCTGCAGTTCATAGGGATTGGCGATGCGCTTGTCCTGGATTTGCAGACTTAAGGAAAAGTCGCCCTCCGGTTGCAAATCGGGCGTCACGATCTGGCTCAGGCCCTTGGTCGTCGCGCAGGAATAATGAACCGCGCTGAAGGTGAACAAGAGGAACGTCAGCCAAAGCGCTTTCTTACTCATCGCGGTATTTTTCACATGTCCCAGCGAGGAGACAAGCGGTTAATGCTTGTCAGCTGAAAAAGCGGAATCAGTTGGACGAACGAGGCCGTTGCCACTAAATCTCGCTACCTCATGAACGAATGGATCGCGAAGGGTAAGGGCGCCTAGCCACGAAGATGGCCATTGATTATTCATCGAGAAACGGAACGCCCGACGAACGGGTCGAGGCGCCGGGGCCGCGGCTCCCCGCCTCCGCACCGGAACTGGACCCGGGCGCGCCGACCGATCTCGAGCTGATGCACGCGATCCAGAAGGAAGACCCCGAAGCGCTTTCGGTTTTGTACGATCGCTACAACGGGATTCTAAAAGCACTCATCCTCCGGGTGATCCACAACGAGGCGGAGGCGGACGACCTGTTGCAGGAAATTTTCATGGAAATCTGGAAGCAGGCGAAGAATTTCTCCGCCCAAAAAGGCAAACCGCTCGGCTGGATGGTGACGCTGGCGCGGCGCCGGGCGATTGATGGATTGCGTAAAAAACAGGCCTATACGCGTGCCGGAGAACGCCTCCAGAGCGAAACCGAGCAGCAACCCGACGCCTGGGTCCACAACGCCACCGAGGAGGAAATCACCTTCGGGGATACCCGCATCCTGGTGCGCCGGGTGATCGATACGCTGCCGGTGGCCCAGCAGGAGGCCATAAATCTTGCATTTTTTCGCGGAATGAGTCAGCGCGAAATCGCCGCAAAAACGAATACACCATTAGGCACGGTCAAGACGCGGCTGGAATTGGGGTTAAAAAAGATCTACGACGGCCTGAAAGAACTGCGAGATGAGCTTTGAGGAATTCCAAAATCGGGCGCGGCTTTACGTGATTGGCGCGCTGGAAGCCGACGAGACCGAAGCGTTCGAGCAGGCTCGAAAAAAGTTCGGACAAAAGGCGGAGGATTTCATCGCCGATTGCTACAGCATGCATGAGGCGTTCGCCCTGAGTTTGCGCCCCGCCAAATCGTCCGAAGCGTTGAAGGAACGGCTGATGTCGATGGTGCGCAATCGGCAGAAGACGTGACTGTAGCGGCGGTCTCTGACC
>Ga0209118_1001426_pt1 | contig 11136 bp, 12 predicted proteins | sample BlaSpr_A8_Ref_M1_FD_187988 | JGI IMG/M metagenome (GOLD analysis project Ga0209118, IMG submission 187988) | Forest soil microbial communities from Thunder Bay, Ontario, Canada - Black Spruce, Ontario site 2_A8_Ref_M1 (SPAdes) (version 2) | ecosystem: Environmental > Terrestrial > Soil > Boreal...
TCCTCCATGCCCTTCAGCAGCGCCTGATCCTGCATCTGATTGAGCTTCGAGATGCACAGAAAATTTGCGCGCCCCTTCATCACCGCAACTTTCAGGTTCGGAGCGAAGTGTTTCTGCAGAAAAGGAATATCCTTCTGGTAGAGCTGTTCCTGCAGCGACTTTGTCGCCGTGGAAATCACCACGCGCCGTCCGCTGCAAATCGCCGGTAAGAGGTACGCCAGCGTTTTGCCCGTGCCCGTGCCCGCTTCTACGATGGCGTGATGATGCGATTCAAACGCATGGTGTACCAATTCCGCCATCTCCAGTTGCCCGGGCCGATGTTCGTAATCGGAGCTGACCGTGGAGGGATCAAACCCGCCCTTCATGCATTTTTCGAGGAATCCCCCTGGCCCAAACACCTCCTGCATCGACGGTCTGGCCGCTCCCTCAGACGAGGGCTCCGGGGCGCCCTCCGGCGCGCCTGCGGCTGCCGTTGGGTCATCCTCTATGGGCACATACTCGTGCCGGGCGGTCTTCGCCACACGCTTGACCTTTGCTCCCGGGGAATCCCCCGCCGAATTGGACGCGCGCTTCGCCAGAAATCCGCCTTCACTCTCCCCCAGCGAGACAGGGAGATCAGTTACGATAACATACCCTTTCCCTCTGCCCGGCCAGCAGCCCCCCAGAAGCAGTGAGACAGCTTCCGGTTACCCGGCTTCTCTTTCACTATCCAGATTTTCTGGCACCGAACATCGTATACTTGCAACACCCCCTGCCCCCGCCCGAGGAGCTATGCACATGCTGGACGAAGAATGGATCAGCAAACTTGAAGACGGCAGGAAGGTGAAATTCATTTACCAGGAACTGCCGGAAGACGGGGCATTCATCACCGCGCAGCTTGCAGGGAATGAGGTCGTCTATTCGGTCGTATTGACCAAAGCACGAAACCCGCTTAGTCGTGAAGATGTTGAAAGTCATTTCAAGGGCGAGCTTTCGAAGAAGTAGTCATACCCAATTTGGGACTTCATCCGCGGAGCAACCCATTCAAACTGCCCACCACCAGCCAATCGCGAAGCTTGCTTAAGTCTTATATTTGCGCTAACGTTTATTTCAAGCGGTGGCGCTATGAAAGAAATCGCGAGTTCCCGCAAGGTTAAGCCCAAAGCAAAATCCGCGCAAAACCGTGCGTTCGACGCCCAAGCTTTTCTGGATTCGGCCGGCGTGGCGCGAAAAGTGAAAGAACTTAAAAAAGCGGAACTCGTCTATTCCCAAGGTGATGCCGCCAATGCCGTAATTTATTTGCAAAAAGGCGGTGTGAAGCTCACCGTCGTTAATGAAGTCGGCAAAGAGGCAGTCGTTGCCATTCTGGGACCGGGCGAGTTCTTTGGTGAAGGCTGTCTTGCTGGTCAACCCGTTCGCATGGGGACGGCTGCAGCGATTACGCCCAGCACTGTGCTGGTCATTGAGAAGAATGAAATGTTCAAGGTTCTTCACCAGCATCATGCCCTCTCCGACCGGTTCATCGCTTTTATGGTGGCACGGAACATTCGAATCGAAGAAGACCTGGTCGACCAGCTTTTCAACTCCAGCGAGAAGCGGCTCGCGCGTACTCTTCTTTTACTGGCACGTTACGGCAAGGAAGACCAGCCCCATGGATTGATCCCCAAAGTATCGCAAGAAACGCTGGCGGAGATGATCGGCACAACGCGTTCTCGGGTCAACTTTTTCATGAATAAATTCAGGAAATTGGGCTTTATCAAGTACAACGGCGGTCTTCAGATCAACACTTCTCTCTTGAGCGTCGTGCTGCACGATTAGCTCAAGCCGCCATACCATTCGATGGCATGGCCGAAACTCACCCGTATTGATTTCTTGTTGAGATTTAGTTTTTGCCCATGAAGGCTAGTTCAAGGAACCGGGCCCTTCGACCACACGCGCTCGCAGCGGCCGGTCCCCGCGCTTGTCACAATTGCCTTGGCGTTCTGCCTCATAGTCGAGCTTGATGGCAATGGCGGCCAGGCACTTTGCCCGTTCAATCAATTGAAATTCGCTGGCAGAGGGGCTTCGTGGAACGCTGCTGTACATTTCCAGAGACCCAATCACTTCGTCATTCTCGGCAACCACGCCTTCGGAACAGAAAGTATACAAACCAAAATGCGCCGCGTTTATGGCAATTGAGGCAAGCTCGCTTGAATCGTCCCCTGGCAGGGAGATGAGCGAAACCACATTGCCAATCTGGCAATCGAGAGCACTGCAAATTCCGTTCAGTAGTTCTGGGAGGGGCGCCCGGGTGGAAATCGATTGCAGGAGTTGTTCTTCCGCGGCCAATAAATACTGAATTTTGTCTTCAAAATGGCGAGGCACGGTGCGTTTCTGTGACCTCTCGCGTGAACCGAAATCATGTTCATTCATCGGAGCTTCCCCTTTCAGGCCGTGTTCAGAGCAATTTGAACTTGGTCACCGAGCTGCCGGGTTTTGGGAGCGGTCTATTCCGGCCGCGCTCCCTTGGCCAATGCACGCAGATTGCCTTGGCTGGTCGTCTGGCCTGATGGCTAGCGTCCGCCGTGATCGTGATCCGGGTGGCGGTGGCGCCAATTCCAATACGCTCTTTGCTCCCCCTGTTTCACTTCCACAAAAGGCCGGTATTCTCTGTGTCTCTCACCGAGATATTGGCGATAGGAACGGTCTTCGTTGTCATCCCAATTGTGGTAGTCCTTGTGGGAACGGTCGTAGACCCGGTTGCGATCATTCTCGTCACGACGGTGTTCTTCTTGTCGCCCGTTGTCTTGTTGTCTGGCCGCGGCGCGAATCGCCGAAGGAGCAGCTAGAGCAGCGGTGAGAACAACGAAACTGAACAAATACTGGTAGCCACGGCGCATGTCGTCTTCCTCCTGGCTCAAGAGACCCATTGCGGAATTCCTAGCCCACAAGGAGTATGCAGTGATCGCCCTGGAAGCGATGTACGATACAGCACACCTGCTGTGATTTGTGGGGTTCACTTCCGGCCGGTACAAACCGCCGCATTCGAATCCGGTAAAAACGTTTAGGTGAAGTCGCCGGTTTGCGCCGCTCGTGTCTGCTTGTCTTTCATCGCATACAGGGCTCTGTCTGCGGCGAAGAGCAGCGTTCCGATACTATCGGCATCCTTCGGAAAACTGGCAACTCCCACGCTGACGGAAAGCGCTGGTTCTTCGGCATCTTTCGCAAGAAGATCGCAAATCCGCCGTGCTACTAGTGTGGCGGCGGGTATGCCGGTCTCTGGCAACACCAGGGCAAACTCGTCCCCACCTTGCCGCGCAGCGGTGTCGATGGACCGGCAGCAGTCCGCCAGGATTTGCGACAGCCGGCACAACGCCCGATTTCCCGCCAGATGCCCTAATCGATCGTTGATCGCCTTCAATCCATCAAGGTCCAGCAATAAAAGAGAGAATTCCCGCCCCGTGCGCTTTGTTCGGCAGATCTCCGCCTGCAACACATCGAAAAGACGGCGATGATTGGCCAAGCCCGTCAGCGAATCGCTGAATGCCTGGCGGCGCAGTTGATCCTCGAGCGCGCGCTGTTCCGTTACGTCAACGGCGATGATTTCATAGCCGAAAAACCCTCCATGCTCGTCAAATACGCCGCGGCCGCTGAGCTTGACTTTTAGGATCGTCCCATTTTTCCGTTTCCACTCAAGTTCGACCGGCTCGATTCGCACCGAGTCGGGGGAGCTTCCGGCCGATGGCTTTCCCTGACCAAGATCGAGGACAATCTCTGACGCACGATTCGCAGCCAGTAGTTCCTCTTTGGTTTCGTAGCCGAGCATCGCCAGGAGAGCCTGGTTGACGTCCAGAAACTTCCCTTCCGTATCGCACCGGCATATTCCGTAAGCGGGATTCTCCACCAGTGCGCGATAGAGCGATTGCGAATGCCGCAAGGCCTTTCCGGCCTCCTCCAGTTCCGCCCGCAGATTCTTTTCGTTCAAGATTCGACGAACGGCCATGGGCAATTGCGCGACACGCTCTCGTTCAACGTAATCGAACGCGCCATGAGCGGTTAGTTCTGCAATGGATTCACTTCCCATGGCGGGAGTCACGAAAAGCAAAGGGGTCTCCTGCACCGTTTGATGGAGGAGTTGCAAAGCCTGCGATCCCTTCCAATTCGGGCTAGGATACTCGGCAACAACAACATCATAGAATTGGTTGCGAAGCTGTCGCGTACATTGCTCTAAGCTCAATACCAAATCGGCAGTGACAGTGAATCGTGCCTTTTTGAGCTCTTCCACGCAGCTGTCTACTACATCTGCATCGCGATGGATGAAAAGGACGCTGAGGATACGTCGCCTGTGCGACGACGTGCTATCCGGGCGTAAACTCCTCCGCGCCGACTGGAATTCGTTCTGAGCCAGATTTGACATGCAAGCCCACACCCATAAATGGCCTACCGGTCCTCAGAGCTAAGGGACAAGCAGCCTTGAGAACGACCCCTACGCCCTTACCATATCCCGCTACATAAATGGGGTCTGTGCAATTTTGAACAGTTATCGTATCAGGCAAGCCCAGGGGGGGGGTGGACAGGGGGCCCGGGATTCGCTGACTCATTGGTCTCGCTGGCTTCCATGTTCAAAACGTAGCGGAAATCAGATTTTCGCCTAGCCGAGGCTGCGACTACAGATTTTTCCGCTAGTCACTCGCCGCAAGTCCCGATGCATCTCGGCCCGCAACGATGTCTTAAAGCAGATTCGCTGCTTCCGGAGGTGCTTCATCATCTTCCTCACCGAGGTTTTTGTACGGCGTCTACGTCCTTATCGCCTTTCCCCTTGGAATATACTGGGTTACTGATCGTTCCACCAATGCGAAAGGGAAATTGCAGCTTACCGTCTTTTAATGTCGCTCCGGACAGACGAGCGACGGTGTTGGTGAAGAAGCTCTCTTTGGTGGTAATCTCCGCCAAGCCACGATAGTTCAGGTCGTCAGAGCCCGAGACGCTGACGCTGCCCGAGCCATCTACATCGACTCCGTAGCCGTCAATGTCTATGACCTTGCTCGAGATCCGCTGATTGGCCAGCTCCAAATCGGTGGTGATCAGGTTAAACGAGGAAGGATCATCTTTGGCCGGTCCAAGATCGTTGAAGTGTGCCAGCTTCATCAAGTTCGCGTTGAGTTTCAGGCTGGGCACCTTGCCGTTGCGCACCGTCACGTGTCCGGCGCCGTGGATTCCCGCCAGCGGACGGAGCGTGTGGGCAATTTCTCCTTCTAACTTTACGTCTCCTTGCATCTTCCCGGTCATTTTTCCGCCGCCGTTTGGGAAGGCCGCCAAAAGATGCGCCACATTAATTCCGCTCAATCGCGCATCGGTCTTAAAACTTGCGGTCCTTCCCGACAAGTCAAAGAAGAGTTCGCCCGCGGCGCTCCCCCCATAGATTTCTGCCTTGATATCCGTGAAAAAAGCGTGCCTCGCCTCCAACCGCAATTTGGAATTTAGGTTCTTTACCTCGACCGAGCCGAATCGTAAAAACCCCACTTTCAAGCTGCCTTGGCCGTCCATTGAGGAAGAGGCAGGATTGATAATTCCCACCAGGTTTACTTGCTCCAGTTCGCCGGAGATGTCATTGGCTTCGAAAAAGATAGGACCCGCTGCGTCGGATGGCAAAAGATTCGAAGCGATCAGCCGCCCCCGCTTGATTTGCACCCTTGAAATCACCCCGAGAGGCATGGTATTTACCGAAGCCTCCGCTTGAGGATTCTCGAAATTCCACGGACCATCGGGGTCCGAAGTCAGATTCAACATCGGATCCTCAAGTACCAGCGACTTGATCACCACCTGCCGGTGCAGGAGCGCCCCTGCGCTAAGTTCTGCATCGATACGCGCCACCTTGACGATATAACCAGACGGAAAGAGCGGGGGATTCTTCACGCCGAAATCGTCAATCTGAATCGATAATGGAAAAAACGTAAGTCCAAGTCGCCCAATCTCGACCTGCTTTCCAGTTTTCCCCTCGAGATAGGAGATTACCTCGGGCCGGTAGCGATCCACTCTTACAAGTGCGGGTCCAACGAAAATAAACGCTACCAAGAATAGCGTGGCGATTCCAGCCACCATCAGGCCGGTTCTTCGGCGGACGGTCATAACAACCTCCAGACTACAGTTATTTTTGGTGCGATGAGCAGGGCTGCGAGAACGTAGAGCTGCCTCCGCTTCGCAGCCATTAAATTGCGTCGATTGAGGGGAGCCACCGCTATCTGCTTACAGAGTACGAACCGTCCGCCGCCGGGCGATATTCCGAGTAAGTCAGAATTTTGTCAATGTCGAGACTCTTCAGAAAGAGGATTCTGGCGCTTGCTCGCACTTCCAGCCGTTTTGGCACCCATACACCGTCACCGACACACGTCTGCTCCAGGATTATGTGCGAGCCGCGTTGCACCCGGGCCACGAATAATCCCATCGAAAACGACTGCGTTACCTGGCCGTCCACCTTGATCCACCCGAAGTCCCGCTTGTCGACCCAAAGTTTGCCTTCCACCTTAGAGAACATCTTGCCGAACTTGCCGTGCGCCTGATAGCCCTGATGCGGCGTGGCTTTCAGCACATAGGCCTGCCTGCCGTCAACTTCCTCTTCCCCGATGAGGCGGAAGTCGAAGGCCTCGAGAATGTCGCGGAGGAAAGACCTGTTTTCCTCATCCTTGCGGACCCGTGCAGCCTGCTCCTCGAGCGTTTCATGCTTCAGCCTTTCGAGATCCTCGTCGCTTTTCCTCTGTTCCTTGACCGTTGGAACCTGCCCGTTGTGTTCCATGAGCTGCTCGAAGCGGGCGCCGTTGACAACAATCATTCTGGTGACGTCGACATTTTCCGATTTCATCTGCCCGAGCGCATCTAGACGCCGATCCTCGTCACGTTCCATGTAGGTGTAATGGCCGCGCGCCTGCCAGCTGCGCTCGGTGGCCGCAATTGACAGGCTCACGATCTGACGGGCGTCTAAGACGCCTCCCAGACTCTGCTGTTTGTCCAGCCCGCTACTTTGAGCGAACAGCGCAGGGGAAGCCGTGAGCAAGACTAGGAGCATTGCTGTTCGCGATTTTGTCAAGGTTTTCATTGTGGACTCGGGGGAATAGGAGGACCTGGGCGAATCAGGATCCTTCAATAATATAACGCACCGAGTGGTGGAGCGTCTGTACGAAACGAGACACTTCGTTGTGTCTATTGGGCCCAACCGGTGCGATGAACTCCGGTTTAAGTACAATTTCTTGGTTAGCGGCTATTTGGCCGCCTCGCGGGCGATCGACCTAACCCCGTCAAACGATATTGGGTGAGGAAGTAGGCGTGCACGAGTGCCTCACGTTGGTTCCATTTTTGCTCCCATGGCATGAAGGAGTCGAAATGAGCAATGCGGGAATCAAGAGGACGGCCATCACTGAGGGAAATTCATTCGGCGATGAATGTTTTGGAAGCGGGGACTGGCGCGCATATCCGCCGGAAAGTTGGCGTCGAATTGCAAGTAGGCCACGCCGGGGGAGCGTTGCTCAAATCCTTTCTCGAGCCATTGGATAGCACGATCCACGAAACCAAGTTCGGCAAAGAAGGCGGCGAGAATAAACGCATCGATACGCCAATGCGCCGATTCCCGGGCCTACCCATCTGCATTCCACTGCAGACTCTAGGAAGCCGCCAATAGTTCTCTGGCGAGGAGAACGGCTTTCTCCACTTGCGATCCGTCTAACAGGCGGCCGCGCGCGAAATCGCGCGTTCCACCGCCCTTGCCGCCAACTTTGTCCAGGACTTGTTTAAGGAGAGCCGCCAAATCTTTCCCCGCCGATGGGTGCTGAGCAAAAAGCAGGTTGCCACCCTCCGCCGTGGCCAAAATCGAAATTGCTTTTTCGGATTTTGCGAATGCGCTGGCAAACAAGCCGAGGTAATCGGACGGAACGCCTTCGAAGACACGAGAGAACACACGGATGCCGTCGACGCCGAGCGGCGTAGTCTGCAACGCAAGCGTGGCCTCGGCTTCTGCAAGGCGTTGTTGCAGGGTGCGAAACTTCTTGAAGTTTGCGGCGCGTTCTTCGAGGGCGCGCGAGACAGCCGAGACGAGGTCTTCGGGAGCACAACTCAATTTTTCGGCGGTTTGGCGCAGCCAGTGGAAATCATGACGCGCGGCGCGTTCCGCACGGCGGCCGCAGACAAATTCGACGCGCCAATCCTGGCGGACTTTGGTGCATCGGCGCACCAGAACCATTCCGATTTGTCCCGTAGTCTTCACATGCGTGCCGCCGCAGGGTTGCAAATCGGCTCCTTCGATTTCGATGGCGCGGAGGATGCCTTCTCGATCGACTTCTTTTCGAACGCCGAGTTGCGACAATCGGTCCGCGGTTCCGTAGCGGACGTTGACCGGGCGATCCTCGAAGACAATTTGATTTCCGGCGCGCTCGGCGCCTTCCAGAATTTCGTCTGTTGGTTCCGGGCCGCGCAGGTCGATCGTGCAGACTTCAGTTCCAAGATGAAAGGAAACCGTGAGCAGGCCGAAACGTTCCTGAAACATGGCGGAAAGCAGATGCTGGCCAGTGTGCTGTTGCATGTGGTCAAAGCGGAGTGGCCAGTTGATGCAACAGTTCACGTCCGGATCCGCTGGGCGGCGGTCGACGAGATGAAGGATTTCGTCTCCTTCATCGCGTACGTCGAGGACATTGGCGTCCCCAATCTTGCCCAAATCGTTGGGCTGGCCGCCGGACGTGGGATAAAAGGCCGTACGATCCAAAATCAAGCCCCACACGGTTCCCGTGATTCCGGAGTTCACATCCGGTGGAAGCACTTCGCAGTGCATGACCCGCGCGGTGAATTCTTTTTCAAAGGCGTCGTCGTAGTAAAGTCTGCGGGTGGCCATCATGCTACTCCACGGGCGCGGATTGGAGCGCGCGCTGCCAGGCTTCGGCGTATTTGTAACCGGTGCCGGTATTGAAGAGCACAACGGTTTCTTCCGGCTTGATCCAGCCAGAGGCCGCCAGCTTTCTTGATGCGATCACGGTTGCGGCGCCTTCTGGCGCGGCGTATATGCCTTCGAGTGAAGCGAGTTCCCTGCCCGCGTGAAGCATTTCTTCGTCCGTCACGGTCAGCGCAATGCCTTTCGTCTGCCGAAGCATGCTCAAGATCATTAGATCGCCCAGCGGTCCGGGAACGCGCAAGCCAGATGCGACCGTCGCGGCATTCTGGAAGAACTGCGCCGAATTTTGATGTGCGTCCCAAGCACGAACGATCGGCGCGCAACCTTCGGCCTGGACGGCCACCATGCGGGGTCGCTCCGTGCCGATCCAGCCCATCTCCTGCATTTCGTCGAAAGCTTTGCACATGCCAATCAACCCGACGCCGCCTCCGGTGGGATAAAGAATCACGTCCGGCAGTTTTCCTCCGAACTGCTCCCACAATTCGTATCCCATGGTTTTCTTCCCCTCGACGCGATACGGCTCTTTCAGCGTGGAAACGTCGTACCAGCCTTCGCGATCCTTGTGCTCGGCGACATATTTGCCGCAATCGGAGATCAAGCCGATCAGCTTGACGACCTTCGCGCCAAAGGCCTGGCATTCCATCACGTTGGCTATGGGGGTGTCCGCGGGCATTACGATGACTGCAGGAAGCCCCGCGGCCGCGGCATAGGCTGCAAGCGCACCGCCGGCATTGCCCGCCGTGGGAGCCGCCAATGCCGTTGCGCCGAGCTGCTTGGCGCGAGAGACGGCGGCAGTCATCCCGCGGGCCTTGAAGGAACCGGTTGGATTCAATCCCTCGTCTTTGATGAATAGGCGCTGCAAGCCCCCCTTTCCACAACGTATTGAAGCGCCGAGGCGCTCCGCATGGACCAGTGCCGTCATGCCTTCACCGAGCGAGACCGGCGGATCGTTGGGCAAAACTTCCGCGTAGCGCCAGAGAGTGCGCGGGCGCGTTTTCAAACTATCGAGAGTGAGCGTAACGGCGGCGCGGCGCAAGTCGTATCGAGCCAAGAGAGGCTTCCCGCACGTGCATAGGTGCTGTTCTATCGACGCGTCGTATTTCTTGCCGCAGGCGGAGCACTCCAACTCGAGGACATTCAGGGGTTTGGTCATGACCGAGAAAGTCTAGCACAAGCGTTTTCAGCGCCGGCCGAGTCAGGTAGCGCTTCTTCTGATTTCCTTAATCCCCTGCCCAAGGTGGCGCCGCAGAAGAGTCCTGAGAGTTACGCCATCGGCGTATCCGACTCGTGCCGCGATTTCCTCTACACTCCCGTCAGTCGTCTTCAGCAGATGCACCGCGCGTTCCACACGCAGCTCCTGGAAGTAAGATAAGGGTGACTTCCCCAGTACGGCTTGCATGCGGCGAGCCAGTGTTCTCTTACTCGATCCGGCTGCTGCCGCGGCATCGTCGAGCGAAAACCCATTCGTAAGCCGGCCTCGCGCCCAGCGCTCGAACCGCTCTACGAGTGGATCAGAGTGGGCAAGATGATCGGTGAGGATATAGGCAGACTGTGACGGCCGCGAATCCACAATCAGATACTTCGCTGTCAACGCGGCAAGCCTTGGGCTCTTCTGCCGGATGAGCCATAAGGCCAGGTCCATGTGGCTTAGGGCCGCTCCAGCCGTAACGAACTTCCCGGATTTTACGATCATCCGCGATTCATCCAGGCGTACCTTCGGATATCTCTGGCGAAATAAGGGAGCGAGCCACCAGGTTGTGGTCGAGTCTTGGTTATCGAGTAGTCCTGATTCAGCCACGACAAATGTCCCGATACAGGCGGCCGCCATGGCTGCGCCTCGCTCCGCCCACCAGCGCAGTGTCTCACCCGCGTCGCTCACATCGGATCTCAGAAGAGCTGCCTGCAGTGGGCCTGGCATCTTGAATCCGATCGCTGGAACCACGACCCAATCGGGAATGATCCGCATGGGGGCAGCAGCAACTGGAACGATCAGCCCTTGCGATGTTTTGACCGCCTTGCGCACTCCGACGATAGCGACGTCGAAGCGCGGCCAAGCCAGACCAGACATTTCCGCGAGCTCGTTTGCGGTCTCAAATGCATCAAGCACGGTCGCCAAACCCGTGTCAAAAACCCCATCCAGCGCGAGCACGTAAATCCTCATGGCAAATATGATATCAACTTTGGCGATCTTGCCAATGGCCTAATGACGGCGTGAGAGCTATCTTGGTTGCTCCGGAGACGGATCG
>Ga0209118_1001427_pt1 | contig 11126 bp, 9 predicted proteins | sample BlaSpr_A8_Ref_M1_FD_187988 | JGI IMG/M metagenome (GOLD analysis project Ga0209118, IMG submission 187988) | Forest soil microbial communities from Thunder Bay, Ontario, Canada - Black Spruce, Ontario site 2_A8_Ref_M1 (SPAdes) (version 2) | ecosystem: Environmental > Terrestrial > Soil > Boreal...
TACCGCATGTACGGTCATCCGGGAGTGCACTACGTCCGCCGATTGGTGGAGTTGGGCGGTGTAACGGGCAAAGTGACCGTTGCGGATTTGCACATTGGAACGTACCGCCATGCCTTTCTGCTCTCCGACGTGCTGCCGGAAGCCACCATTCAAACCGTGGACTGTTGGAACGTAGAAGGCGAGTCGCCCGAAGAAGCGGTACAGGACGTGCGCGACCTGGAATTGCCGCCGACAGGCAATCCGCGAATCGTCGCTTCCAAGGCAGACCACCTTACTATCCCGCTTCCGGATGCTTCATGCGGAGCCGTTTGTTTTGGGTTCGGGACGCACGAGATTCCCACGGGCGGCGCCCGCGAAAAACTCTTCAGCGAAGCGGCTCGCATCTTGAAGCCCGAAGGGAAAGTCCTTCTCTTCGAGCACGGATGGGACGTCCACAATTACGTCATTTTTGGCCCGGTGATCCACCATGTCACCAAGCGCCAGGATTGGGACAAGTTTTTGCACGAACGTTTTGAAGACGTGAAGTATGCGCGCAGCAACCAGGCCGTCGACCTTTTCGCCGGAACGCGGCGATAAGGAAAAAATTCATGGCCATCCAGAGCGGAGACGCGGACGTAATTGTGATCGGTGGAGGAATCGCCGGGCTGGGTGCGGCTGTACGCTTGAAGGATCGAGGGCTTGAGCCCTTGGTGCTGGAAGCCGAGTCACGTGTCGGTGGCCGCATGACCACCGATCGCGTCAACGGGTTTGTCGTCGATCGCGGCGTTACCCTGCTCGGCAATTCCTTTGGCAGTATGCGCGCTCTCGTGCGGCGGTTGGGGCTCTCGCCGCTGGTGTGCAAAGGCAAATTCAGCGTAGGCATTCAGGACGCCGCCGGCTGCCACGGCTACCGCAGCGGACGCTTTGAAGATTTGCTCTTCGATCGCAGATTTTCCTGGCGCGCCCGCCTGGCCAGCATCCGTTTCGGATTCGATTTGCTGCGTCATCATCGGGCTCTCGTCCATGGCTGCAGCACCCTCAGCGGTCCGCTCGACGGCGAGGACGCGCGGACATATTTTCGGCGGATTGGCGGGGAAGAAGTGTTCGAACGCATCTTCCGGCCCGGCTTGAATGGTCCCGTTGGGGGAGCCGTTGAAACTTCTTCACGCGTAATACTCATGCAGGTGATCTGGAACCTGCTTGTCCGTGGACAATGGAATCTCACGGGTGGTGTCGATCGCATTCCAGAAGCCGCTGCTTCTCAAGTGAAAGTCTTGACGGAAGCGCGCGCCTTGCACGTCGGGCAGAAAGATTCAGGGGTTCAAGTCGAAGCGCAAGTAAAAGGCAAGCAAGAGACACTCCGAGCGCGCGCCGTCATCTTCGCCACCCCCGGCCAACTTGTCCCCGCAATTTGCGCGGAACTTCCGGAAGACACGCGCGGTCTGCTCGCTCGCACGCAATACTCAAGAATTGTCAATGCGGCCGTCGCTCTTTCTCGTCCTCCAAACGTGCCCTACGCCGGATATGCCTTCACGGAAGACGTCGTCGCTGGCGCTGAAATTGAGATGGAACACTTGCGCGCACCAAACCGTTGCCCCGAGGGCGCGGGCATGGCCGGAGTTTTCCTTTGGGACACGCCCCAACTTCGCCGCCTGGATGCAGGCGACGAATCCCTCAAGGAACAAGCGAGCGATATCGTCGAACAAAATTTCCCCGAATGCCGCGGCAAAATCCTTTTCGTCCACCTGGTCCGCTGGAACATCGGCATTGCGCAATTTCCGCCCGGCAGATTGCGCGAAATGACCGCCTTGCGCAAACAGGTCGCCGCCTGGAACTCTCCCTTCGATCTTTGCGGCGACTACCTCGACGGCCTCTCCAGCGAAGGCGCCCTCCGCACCGGCGAGGAAGCCGCGGAACGGACAGCCACGAAATTGAAGGCGCGTTGAAGCAAGACCCTTCAATCCAGCTTGACGGCGGTGGCCGCTCCCGCTAGGCTGGCGAACGCATGCAATCTTCGTCAAGGAAGCTCCTTGTCGTCCTGATCGGGCTGCTGGTTCTGGGGTTTGTCCTCTACCGATCAAGCGGGATGATCAATCTCGCGGATTTCAGCGGCGCAAAGCTGCTCCACGCGGTCCGCAGTGCCAATCCGTTCCTGCTCATCCTATCGCTTGTCGCGATTTACGGCTGTTATGCGTTGCGCTCGCTGCGGTGGAAGGTTTTCCAGGAAAATCTGGGTTCCTCGCGTTTCGGACCGATTTACGCGATGACGCTTGCCGGTTTCGCGGCGGTGTTTCTCTTGGGGCGTGCGGGAGAGCCGGTGCGGCCGCTCCTTCTCTCGCGGAAGGAAAAGCTGCCCATTGCGGATCTGTTTGGAATCTACGCGCTCGAGCGCCTGTTCGATCTGGCAAGCGCCGCGGTCATTGCGGCGATCGGGTTGCTCCTGTTTCGATCGCACGGTCATGTGGGTGACACGGCGGGCAAGCTGGAAACCGCCGCAAAGACCACTGGCTCGCTGCTCTTTGCGGGCGTCATCGGTGCCGTTGCGTTCTTGCTGTACCTGCGGCTGCATGGGACTGCGTTGCTGGAGCGCCACTTGCAAGGCTGGGCGAACGCGCACGGCTGGCGCGGCAAGATAGCCGCAGTCCTCCTCGGTTTTGCTCGCGGGGTGCAGGCCATTCGATCCTGGAGCGATCTTGCGCTATCTGTGTTTTATTCCGCGGCTCACTGGTTCCTCGTTCTGCTCGTTTACCTCTGGGTCTCGCACAGTTTTGGCGGAGCGCTCGCAAGTCTCAATCTGGGAGACGCGATGCTCGTGATGGCGTTTACGCTGGTGGGTTCGGCGGTGCAGTTGCCGGGAGTGGGCGGCGGGTCGCAGGTGGCGTCATTCCTTGCTTACACGACGGTCTTTGGAGTAGAAAAAGAAGCCGCAGCTGCCGCGTCGATTGTCATGTGGTTGATTACGTTTGCGGCGTGCAGTCTGGCGGGCGTGCCGTTGCTCATCCATGAAGGGTTTTCGCTTGGGAAATTGCGGGAGATGGCGGAGCACGAAAAAGAAGCCGTGGCCGAAAATGCGGCCCAGCAAGGAGAATCAGCCCGGTGAAGTGTCCTTTTTGCGCGCAGGTTGACGACAAGGTGATCGACTCGCGGGAGGGCCGCCTCGGCGATACGATTCGGCGGCGTCGCGAGTGCCTGAAGTGCAGCCGCCGGTTCACAACCTACGAACGCATCGACGAAATTCCCTACATGGTCATTAAGAAGGATGGGCGTCGCGAGCGCTTCGAGCGGCAAAAGATTTTGCAGGGACTTTTGAAAGCGAGCGAAAAGCGTCCCGTGCCCACTCCCAAGCTCGAAGGAATCGTGGATGAAATCGAAGGTGTGGTGCAGGAGTCCACGGACCGCGAGCTGACCACCACCGAAATCGGCGAAATGATCATGCACCGGTTGAAAAAGTTGGATAAGGTCGCGTATGTGCGATTCGCGTCGGTGTACATGGACTTCAAGGATGTGCAGGAGTTCATGAGCGAGCTGAAGAACCTGCTGAAGGATCGTGTCAAAAAATAATTTCTTTTCTTGTCGAGGAGTCTCCATGAAGAAATGTGCCTTGATTAGTTCGTGCGCCTTGCTCGTGTTCGTGTGCGCGTTTGCGCGAACGATTCTCGCAGCAGGGCAGGCGAAGAAGGCGCCGGTGACGGAGGCGCCATTGCCACAGATTGACAAGGAAAAAATTCGCGCTCATGTGAAATATCTTTCGAGCGATGAATTGGAAGGACGGGGGACGGGGCAACGCGGCGGCGACATCGCGGCGAATTACATCGGGAAACAGTTTGCGTCGTATGGGTTGAAGCCGGCGGGGGACAGCGGCACTTTTTTTCAGGAAGTGCCGATGATGGGAGTGAAAACACTCCCGGACACAACCTTCAAGTTCGTGGAGGCGAGCGGGAAATCCTTCGAGGCGAAAAATCTGGCCGAGTTTGTGACCAACAACGAAAGCCAGACGGAGACCGCGGACATCGATGCGCCGATTGTTTTTGTGGGTTACGGAATCAAGGCGCCAGAGTATGACTGGGACGATTACAAGACTATTGACCTCCGCGGAAAAGTGGCGCTGCTTTTCGTGAACGAGCCGAGCTCGGATGATCCCGATTTTTTCAAGGGCAAGGCGCTGACCTATTACGGCCGCTGGACGTACAAGTTTGAGGAGACGGCACGTCGCGGAGCGGTGGCAACGCTGATCATCCACCGTAAAGATCTCGCGAGTTACGGATGGGACGTGGTACGCAATTCATGGGGAACCGAGCGCTCCTACCTGAAGAAAGACGCAACGCCGAAATTGCAAGCGGCTTCGTGGATTCAATTGGACGTGGCAAAGAGAATCGTGGGCATGGTGGGCCTCGATCTCGACAAGATGTTTCAGCGAGCGCAGATGAAGGATTTCAAGCCGCTGCAATTGCCGATTCGATTGAAAGCGCATGTGGCGAGCCAGTTGAAGCCGTTCCTGTCGAAAAATGTCCTGGCGATGCTGCAAGGGACGGATCCCGTTCTTGGCAAAGAGGCGGTGCTATACACCGCGCACTACGACCATCTGGGAATCGATCCCAATTTGCCGGGCGACAAAATCTACAACGGCGCGAACGACAATGCGACGGGTTGCGGGATCTTGCTGGAGCTGGCGCGTGTGTGGGCAGCGATGCCGGTGGCGGCGCCGCGCTCGGTTCTGTTCGCTTCGGTCACCGCGGAGGAGCAGGGATTGCTCGGCTCGGAGTATCTGGGAAAACATTCTCCGGTACCGCCGGGAAAGATTATGGTGGATTTGAATTTTGACGATGTGCCGCCGCTGGGGACGCCGGAAGAAGTGGAAGTCAGCGGCGCGGAGCGGACAACGTTTTATCCCGTCCTGCAGGCGACGGCGCAGGATTTTCATCTGGCGATCCGTCCCGATCCTCGGCCCGAGGCCGGACACTATTACCGTTCCGATCATTTCAGCCTGGCGCGCGTGGGCGTGCCGTCGTTTTCGATCAACGAAGGCATCAAGTACGCCGGCCATCCGGCAGAGTGGGGCGAGGAGCAGGCCAAAGATTTCACCGAGCACCGATACCATCAGCCGGGCGACGAGTACAGTCCGGACATGGATTTTACCGGCGATGCCGTCATTGCCAGATTCGGCTTTGTGCTCGGATCCAAGGCAGCATGGCTGCCAACACTGGCGGGCTGGGTGCCCGGCGACGAGTTTGAGGCCGCACGAAAGCAGAGCCTTCACTAAGCTGAAATCCAGAGGATCCTCGGCTCTTGGTGGTCGAAATGGATTGACCACTTTCCCTGGGATCAAGTGAGAACTTTTCCGGCAGGGCCGAAATGCTCCATCGCCGCGATGCCCCTCCCTGACAAAGTCGGGGCAGGCAGGCTAGGAATCCTCGCCTGATTTCTAGTTAACCATTACCGTTACCCCTCGCCCTGTTTTTCATCAGTGTTGGTTCTAAAGAAAGTTAGAGGCGCTACTTTGAGGCATTCTTGCAAGCGCTGATTCTAAATAACTTAATTGAAAAATCATGGGGCTGCCGAAAAACAGGGAAGAAGCCGGCGGATGAAAGCTGCGCAGAATAACCTGGAAGATAGTGTACCACAGCGATAAAAAGAGTCTAGGAAAATGATGTAAGACAGTTGGTCAGATGTTCCGTAACGCGATATGTCTGGCGCGCCGGCTTAGTCACAGTCTCAGCGGACGAAAGGATAGATCTCGTCAGCGATCCAATAATTTGCCAGGACGGTGGCAAGAAGCGTTCCCATCAACCAAAGTCCCCAGCGTCGGCGTCTCCAGACGGTGCTTAGGGATGACTGCTGCATGGGAATGTCCACGAGGTAAGCGACGCTGTAGCAAAGATTGGCTAGTAAAGCGAGGATGGCGAGGAGTAGAAGCGAAGGCAGCGTCATTGCCGGGCGGAAATGGGGCCAAGTTGCCGCGAGCCAGACAACGACGACCGCGGTGAGGACAAAATTATAGACGAGGCGACGTGGCTCCCAAAATCGGATGGCATTGGAGAGGAGCCCCCGAACCGGGCCAGATGGTGACTTGCCAAATCCTTGTGACTGAGTTGGAAATGCGGTTTCCATATCAGGGCTCTCCATCTCCCGCGCGAGGCTGATAGCGTCAAGATACGCCGTTGCTTCCTATTGTCAAGTACTTTGTAATGAAAAGTGAATTGAAGGACCCAGGGGTTTGATTCTGCGTCGCCAGACAGGAGTCAATTACTTCAGTCTTAGCAACGTGCGAAAAGGATTGTTCCAGTCCCAGCGATGGATCTCAAAGTCCTTGCCGGGCGTTAGAATGTCGGCGGTTTGAAATTGATCTGCCAAGCGAGTCAGGCAGGCTTCAGCGAGATCGAGCTTGCGATCTCCGACGAAGAGCGGGGCTGTCGTCCATGGACTTTGGGGTTGAGCCACATGTGTGGTAATTTTCGGCGCAAGGGCAAGTCATCAAAATCGTTCTGAAAGGGTGCACACCATGATTTTGGGCATGACTACATTTACCTTTGTGCACGTTGTGTTGAGTCTGATCGGGATATTCGCGGGATTCATCGTCCTGTTCGGGCTGTTCGGCGGGAAACGGCTTGAAGGCTGGACGGCGATCTTTTTTGTGACCACGGTGGCGACGAGCGTGACGGGGTTCCTGTTTCCCTTCCACAAGTTTTTGCCATCGCATGGGGTCGGCATCGTATCTCTGGTAGTGCTGATTGTTGCGATCCTGGCGCGCTACGCCTTACACCTCGCTGGCGGCTGGCGCCGGACTTATGTCGTCACGGCCATGATTGCGCAGTATCTGAATGTGTTTGTCTTGATCGCGCAAGCCTTCGGGAAGGTGCCGGCGCTGAAGGCGATGGCTCCGACGCAGTCTGAGCCGCCATTTTTGGTTACGCAGCTGGTCGTTATGGCGATTTTCGTCGTCCTGACCATCATCGCGGCCCGGCGCTTCCGCCACGAAGCGGTTCGCACGGCTTGAGCGCGCGCGCTTTCCGAGCTAGACCGCGTTGCATCGAAATTGTCATGCCCGTCATCTAAACGGCATGGACCGATCCTTCTTCAAGTGTGCAGTGCAAAACATGAGGACGAGCACGTAGCCAAGCGGAGAACCTGAAGCGAAATCGCCATCGAGGAGAACACTTATGTCGACGATCACAACCAAAGACGGAACGCAGATTTACTACAAGGACTGGGGCGCGGGACAGCCTGTCGTCTTCAGCCACGGCTGGCCGCTGAGCGCGGACGCCTGGGAAGACCAGATGCTGTTCCTGGCCGAACGTGGATATCGATGCATTGCGCATGACCGCAGGGGCCATGGCCGGTCGAGCCAGCCGTGGGATGGCAACGAAATGGATACCTATGCCGACGACCTCGCGGCGCTCGTGGAAATGCTCGAGTTGAGGAACGCGGTTCATGTTGGCCACTCCACGGGCGGCGGTGAAGTCGCTCGTTACATCGGCCGTCACGGCACGAAGCGCGTCGCCAAGGCTGTGCTGATTAGCGCTGTGCCGCCACTGATGCTGAAGACGGCGGCCAATCCCGGCGGATTGCCGATGGACGCGTTCGACGAGATTCGCGCCGGAGTCCGCAACGACCGCGCGCAGTTTTTTAAGGATCTCAGTGCGCCGTTCTATGGCGCCAACCGGCCTGGCGCCAAGGTCTCGCAAGGCTTGCGGGACTCGTTCTGGCTTCAAGGGATGATGGCCGGGCACAAAGCTGCTTTCGATTGTATCAAAGCCTTCTCCGAAACGAACTTCACGGAAGATCTCAAAAAGTTCGACGTACCGACCTTGATTCTTCACGGAGACGATGACCAGATCGTGCCGATCGGTGCTTCGGCTGTTCTCTCGTCCAGGTTGGTCAAGGGAGCCACACTGAAAGTGATTCCAGGCGCCCCGCATGGCATGTGCTCGACGCTCAAGGGCCAAGTCAACGCGGAATTGCTGGCGTTCCTACAGCGGAGCCATCAAGCGTCCGCGTAACTGAGAAATCATACAATTATTCGCGTGGAAGCGCGGCGAGCAGCTCGGGCGTAGTGTGGATTGTGTGCGCGAAGCTTGGCCGGTTCCTATCAGCGCGGCCAGACGCCAGCGGTGAAAGATCGGATGGTGTGAAAGCCGAGCCTCTCGTAGAGCTGCACGGCGGTGTGGTTGTCCGATGTGACGGTCAGTGTTAACTCCCTGAATTTCATGGAGCGAAGTGCTTCGGCGGATGTTTGCATGAGCATGCGGCCGAGGCCGTGCCCCTGGTAGCCGGGCAGGACGCAGATTTGCGTTGTGTGGCCGACGCCGGGGGAGACTTCGCTGGTAAGAACAGCGGCGATAAGTTCATCGCTGCCGGGCTCGTGAAGGACGAAGGATGCGCCCGGCACGAACTGGCCGCAACCGGGAAGCAGGATGATGTTCTTCAGAAATTTCAGCGCGCCGGTGCGGCTGCGGTACTGGTCGTTGATCTCGCCATCGACGTGATTCGCGTAAGCCAAGTAGATTAGCTTGGCGCAAGGCTCGAAATAGCGGTCATTCCAGCGGTTTAGGCGCATGCCTGCCGAACCGCCGGATTTCGCGTCGAGCAAGTGCTGCAGATCCAGCAGCATGAATTTGCGCGTGTAAAGGTGGAATCCCTGGTCGAGCAGCGGCGTTTCCACCGGGCCGCTGAAGGGCATCAACTGCGCTTCGATGCGCGCGAGATGCGGGATGGCACGCATGGAGTACAGCATTTCTTCCAGCAGGCGCCGGCCGATGGAATCCTGCGGGAATTTGGAGGAGACATACAGGCCGCCGATCAGGCCTTTCTGATCTTCGAGGACGTAAAACGAATAGCCGGCAGCAACGCTATTTTCGAAGGCTACGCATCCGGCCAGGGCGTGCGCGTCCAGGAAGCGCTTGATGAGTTCGAGCGCGCCCCGGTAGTCCCAATGCAATTCGTCGCGCCAGTGCCGGGCTTCTTCTTCGAGGAGCGGCTCTATCTGACGGACGGTGGTCTGTCGCAAATCGACGATGTTCATGGATGAGGGGAAAGCGGCGCGACCCCTGCCGCGCCATTCCATCATAAAGGAAGTGAAGGAGAGAGCAAAAGGAAAGGAGGTAAAGGAGGAGACACAACCAAATACGCTGGTCCAGGGAGCAGTGGATAAGATGTGCTACGATGCAAATCGTCATATTTATATTTTAAGGCAGAGACGCGCGGCGTTCGCCGCCAGCCTAGTTGCGCAGACGACGAATGCAGATCCTCTTCGAGCTTCGCTATCCAACCAAGTGGTACACCAAGCTGTTCATGGCTCTATCTGCGTTGGCCTTTTTTGCAGTGCTGGCCACGACGGCCATCGCGGGCTTTCTCGTGTACCGAATCGTGAAACCGCAGCGGACCAGCACCGAGATCAACATGGCGAGCTTCCCGGGGCGGCCGGAGGTGCTGGATTTCGAAGTGCCGGGGGGGATCGGAAAGCGTGAAGGGTGGTTCTTTCCCGGGTTTCGGGGAGCGCCGACGATTATTCTGTGCCATGGCTACGAGTCCAGCCGCGGCGAGCTGTTGACGCTGGAATCAGCGCTGCAGGACCACCAGTACAACGTTTTCATTTTTGATTTTGCAGCACATGGGGCAAACGCGGGAATTAGCACGCTCGGCTTTCGCGAGGTGGAAGAAGTGCGCGCGGCGGTCGACCTCCTGGCCGCGCGGACGGATGTGGATCCAACGCGGTTCGGGCTGTGGGGCTACAACCTTGGCGCTTACGCGGCGCTGCGCGAAGCGGAAAACGACAAGCGGATTCGCGCCCTGGTGCTGGACTCTGTGTATGACGAGCCGAAGCAGATGGTCAAGGTGGGCGTGGAGCGCAACGGCCTGGGCGGTTTTCCATTCATGGTGCGCGCGGCGGAGTTCAGCTTTGAGTATTTGAACTACGCTCACCGTGAGGACCCGCCGGTCTCCCGGAAATTGATTACCCTGGCGGGCGTCCCGACGCTTTATATTCAGGCGCTGGACGATCCGGAACTCGCGGACACCACGCGACAAATGTTTCTGAAGGCGCCGGAACCGCGTGAGCAGGCGATTATTCCGCATGGTAATTTTGTGAGCTTGGACGACGAGGACAAGCGCACTTACGAGAACCGCGTGGTGTCGTTTTTTCTAGTGAGGCTGCCCGCTGTCGGGAAGGCCACCAGATGATCGTCGTTCGATTCGGTAGAGAAAGAAACCAGTCTTCTCTAGATTGAATGGGATTTCTTCGCAGGTGATGTCCAATTCCATCACACCCCTACAGTACTTCCCGCCCGAGAGAATGTAGCCCTCGCGGGGGTGTTCCGCATCCCACTCTCTAACCTCGTGGTGAAGGTAAAAGCTCAAGCTATAGCGTTGGCCGCGGCTCATTGCTCTCACCAGCAGCTCCTGCGAAGGAATTCCGTTGCGCCGAATTTCCTCTGAGAGCGAGCGCCCGGACGGATCCCAGAGAAAGTAAGATGACAACAAACCATCGGCCAGCGAAACAGCTAAAAGAATCGGTACGAAACAGAAAGCGGCGAGGAGCTTGCGATGGCCAGTTGCGGCACACGATGGATAGAAGATTCCCAGGAAAATATTGGATGCACCCACTAGGGCAATGACCAAGCCAGCCATAACTCCGAATTTCTCGTTTGCGCGAGATATGTGCGGCGTTGCCAATCTAACGAGGGCGAACAAAAGGAATACAATGGCGGCCGCCGTGATGATGATGAACCGAAATGATTTTCGGTAAGGAGATGCCATTGCGACGCACGAATGTGTCACGATCAGACAAATCGCCGGAATAGCAGGGAGGATGTAGCCGGGCAGCTTCGACTGCGAAAGGCTGAAAAACAAGACGATGAACACAGACCAAACGAGCAGGAATAGAGTAGGAGAGCTTATCTTTTTGGATTCCGCAATCCGCGCGCTTCCCTCGATAGCTGTCCAGAACATTGCTGCGGTCCACGGCAGGAAGGCCACCAGCAGAACCGGGATATAAAACCAAAAAGGCTGGATGTGCTGGAATTCTGGAGTGAGGTAGCGCTTGAAATTGTGCTCGATGATGAAGATGCGGAAGAAGTCGGGGTTACGGCGGGCGCAGAGGACGTACCAGGGAAGAGCGGTGAGGCAGAAGGATACGAGAGCGGCGGGATGAA
>Ga0209118_1001428_pt1 | contig 11126 bp, 6 predicted proteins | sample BlaSpr_A8_Ref_M1_FD_187988 | JGI IMG/M metagenome (GOLD analysis project Ga0209118, IMG submission 187988) | Forest soil microbial communities from Thunder Bay, Ontario, Canada - Black Spruce, Ontario site 2_A8_Ref_M1 (SPAdes) (version 2) | ecosystem: Environmental > Terrestrial > Soil > Boreal...
CCCCTACTGGACCGGCGCCGACGCCTGCCTGCACCTGCTGTCGCTCGTCAGCCTCGTGGACCACGACCTCGCCGTCGTCCACCTGCCTCTCCTGCCGGTCGCCTTCTGGCGGCTCCTGCGCGACCGCGGCGTCCGCCTGATCGAGGTGCCCGACGAGGAGCTTCTCACCCAGGCGCCCAACGTCCTCGCGCTCTCGCCCCGGCAATGCCTGATGCTCGAGGGCAACCCGCTCACCCAGGCGCGCCTCGAGGCAGCCGGCTGCCAGGTCCTCACCTACCGCGGCCGGGAGATCTCGCTGAAAGCCGAAGGCGGCCCGACCTGCCTCACCCGCCCGCTCTGGCGGGAGAGCGAGGAGCCGCAGGCGCCGCGATAGGATCGGAGATAGACTCGCGATTGGAGAGCACACTCAGTGAACCATAGCGAGATCGTCAGTTTTCTCTGGGGCGTCGCCGACCTCATCCGGGATACCTTCAAGCGCGGCAAGTACCAGGACGTGATCCTGCCGCTGACGGTCCTGCGCCGGCTCGACTGCGTACTGGCTCCCACTAAGGAGAAGGTACTCCGCAAGCAGGCCGAGCTGAGCGACAGGAAGCTGCAGAATCCCTACCAGCAGCTCTGCAAGGCCTCGGGCTTCGCGTTCTACAACACGTCCCGGTACGACTTCGAAAAGCTCTTGGCCGATGCGCCCCACCTGGCGGCGAACCTGCGTAACTACATCGCCGGGTTCAGCCCGAACATGCGCGAGGTGCTGGAGAAGTTCGACTTCGACAACACCATCAGCAAGCTCGACGAGGCGGGACTGCTGTTTCAGGTGCTGGAACGATTCAAGCAGGTGGACCTCCACCCCGAGAAAATCGACAACCCGACCATGGGAACGATCTTCGAGGAGTTGATCCGGAAGTTCAACGAAGCGCTCAACGAAAACCCCGGCGAGCACTTCACTCCTCGTGACGTCGTGCACCTGATGGCCGACGTCATGCTGGCGAGTGACGGCAACCGCATCCGCTCGCTCGGGGTGGTCCGGACCGTCTACGACCCCTGCTGCGGTTCTGGCGGAATGCTGATGGTCACCAAGGAGCACATCACAACCGGCCTGCGCCAGAACGGCGACATCGTCCGTCCACCGCTCAATCGCGAGGCGGAGATCCACCTCTTCGGCCAGGAGGTGAATCCCGAGACGTGGGCGGTCTCGAAGTCGGATCTCTTCATGAAGGATCCGACCGGCCGCGACGCTGACAACATCGCTTACGGCAGCACTCTCTCGAACGACCGCCATGCCGGCATCGGCTTCGACTACCTGATCGCGAATCCACCCTACGGCAAGGATTGGAAGCGCGACGAGGCCGCCGTGCGCGCGGAGCACGAGCGCGGCGCAGCGGGGCGCTTCGGTCCCGGGCTCCCGCGCATCAGCGACGGACAGCTCCTGTTTCTCCTCCACATGCTGGCGCACGCGAAGGACGCAAAGGATGGTGGCTCCCGCATCGCGATCATTATGAACGGCTCGCCGCTTTTCACCGGCGACGCCGGCAGCGGCGAGAGCGAGATCCGGCGCTTCATCCTCGAGAACGACCTCCTCGAGGCGCTCATCGCGTTGCCCGAGCAGCTGTTCTACAACACCGGGATCGCCACCTACGTGTGGGCCGTCACGAACCGCAAGGCCCCCGCGCGACGCGGCAAGGTTCAGCTGATCGACGCGACGTCGTTCTGGGTGCCCATGCGCAAGAGCCTGGGCGACAAGCGCCGCATGATTCCCCTCGATCGGGTCCAGGACCTCCTGAAGCTCCTCGCCGGTTTCGAGGACGGCGCGACGCGCAAGATCGTCAAGGACGCCAAGGAAGAGGAGGTCGTCGTCAGCAGGATTTTCCCCACCACGCATTTCGGCTTCCGCAAGATCACTGTCGAGCGCCCTCTCCGGCTCAATTTCCAGGCCAGCGCCGAGCGCCTCGAGCGCCTCGAAGGAGAACGGGGGTTCATGGCACTCGCGCAGTCGAAGAAGAAAGGCGCAGCCGGGACGAAGGAGCAAGCTGAAGGGCGAGCCCAGCAGGAGGAAGTCCGCAAGCTCGTCCGCGGGCTCCCGGAGACGCTATACAAGGACCGTCATGAGTTCGAGCAAGTGATCGAGTCCGCGGCCAGGAAGGCAGGCGTGAAGCTTGCCGCTCCGGTCGCCAAGGCGATCCTCTCCGCCCTCTCCGAGCGCGACGAGGCCGCGGCGATCTGCCTCGACAAGAGTGGTAATCCCGAGCCCGATCCTGAGCTGCGCGACACGGAGAGCGTCCCGCTGTCGGAGAGCGTCGAGGCGTTCTTCGAGCGTGAAGTGAAGCCCCACGTCCCTGACGCCTGGATCGACACAGAGAAGCGCGATGCCAAGGACGGGGAAGTTGGCATCGTCGGCTACGAGATCAATTTCAACCGCTACTTCTACCGCTACACGCCGCCCCGCCCGCTGGAGGAGATCGAGGCGGATATCCGCGCGATCGAGCAGGACATCTTGCAGATGCTGGCCGAGGTGACAGGCGCACGGGTTGCCGGATGAACCGAGGAAGTTCAAGCCGTCATGCGATACCGGGGAAGGTCGAGCTAAAAGAAGGGCGATGGCTACGGTCACTGAAGTTGGGGTCGATGGAATCGTCTGGAGCGCCATACCCGCCTGAGGTCAGAATGCGCAGGATAGCGGCACGGCCAGTTGAGTGCGGGCCGTGGCGAGAGCTACGCTGTCGCCGATCTGCTTGATGGCAGGTGCCTCGATGCCGAAGGGCGTCTTTCTCTGCTACCGCCGCGACGACACGGCTGGCTACGCGGGCCGGCTGTATGATCGGCTCAAGGCTCGGTTTCCCCACCGTGTATTCAGGGATGTTGATGAGATCGCTCCCGGCTCTGATTACGTCACGGCGATTGAGAAGGCCCTGGGCGGTTGCGGAGCCTTTGTTGTGCTGATCGGCCGGCAATGGTCGTCTGAAGGACGCTTAGATGATTCGGCAGACCTCGTTCGGCTGGAGATTGCCACGGCGCTCCGTCAGGGTCTGCGCGTTGTCCCGGTTCTTCTCCGAGGCGCGACAATGCCTTCCGCCGACGATCTTCCCGCCGACCTCGCTGCGCTGGCGCGCCGCCAAGCTCTGACATTCAGCGACGAAGACTGGGACCACGATTGTGCTCGCCTCATCGCGGCGCTCGAATCCGAGCTCGGCGCGCATCGTTCGAGACTGACACGCCTCGCGCTAGCGGCCATCGCCTTGGTAGTCCTCCCGGCCGTTACGATTGTCGTCTGGCCAAGGGTCAGACCATCGTCTCCCCCTAGCGGAAGCTGGACTTACTCTCCCGGGAGCAAGGCACTTGAGCGGGCTTCGGCATCTCAGGAAAGTAGGCAGGAAGGTAGAGAACATGGGCGAGAAACAAGCGCTGCAATTCGAGAGGACATCACGTCGGGACCCAAGCCGCCAGATAGTTCGCAGATGGAGAGATATTTCATCCGAGCCTTTAATTGCGATGACGGGGGGCGCGCGTTCGTGAACGGCACATTAGTCGCTACAGTTGGTTTCGGAGACGATAGCGGCTGGGTGGACGTGACTCGCTTTCTGAGGCATGGTAGAAATAGCATAAAGTTCCAGGTTATAAATGAAATTGGGGCAATCACGTATGGTTTTCAAGTCAGAAGAGACCAGGCAATTCTCTTCAATACTTCCTGTGGCGTACATCACCAATATGGATGCGAAGGCAACCGTGATTTCCCAGTTGGCGTGGCCCGCGAGCTATCCTTTGATCTTATTCAGCCATGAACAACGGCTTGTGGTGACTGTGAGACCAACTCTCGCACGGCCTGGCCACCAAAAACGTCGACACTTGACAGTAAGTGACGACATTTCCTAGAATGGCTGGTATGAAGTACTTGTCCCTGACCCAGGCCAAGCTCGAGGCGGCGGGGATCGGGATCTTCTTTCGCCCGCGCGACCTGGGGCCGCTCGCGCTTTCCTTCCCCGACCTCCAGCGCCTCGTGGCCGCCGGCAGGATCGAGAAGGTCGGGCGCGGGCTCTACCGCCTGGCAGCGGCCGGGCCGGACCAATTCGAGACCATCGCCATGGTCTCCTCCGCAGTCCCGAGCGGTATCGTCTGCCTGCTCTCGGCGCTCCGCGTTCATGGCATCGGCACCCAGGCGCCGCGCGAGGTCTGGATCGCGCTCGATCGCCAGGCGCGCAGACCCGTGCGGCTGGCGACGGCGGTACGCATCGTTCGCTTCTCGGGGGCGATGCTCACCTACGGCATCCAGCTGCGCTCCATCCTCGGGGTCCCGGTACGCATCACCTCCCCTGCTCGCACCGTAGTGGACTGCTTTCGCTACCGGAGCAAGCTGGGCCTCGACGTCGCCCTCGAAGCGCTGCGCGAAGCGCTCCGCATGAAGATCACGACCGTCGACGAGATCATGCGCTCGGCCGAGGTCTGCCGTGCCCGCACCGTGATGCGGACTTACCTGGAAGCGCTGGCGCCGTGAGCCAGCTCCGGAACGTCGCGGCATCGGTGCACGCCCGCCTGCTGATCCGCGCGCGCGAGCGCGGCGAGGACTTCCAGTTCGTCCTGCATCGCTATGCTGCCGAAAGGTTCCTTTATCGCCTGGGCAAAAGCGGCCAGCGCGAGAGCTACGTCCTCAAGGGCGCCATGCTGTTCGCCCTCTGGGGCGGCTCGCTCTACAGGCCGACGCGCGACCTCGACTTGACGGGCTACGGGAGCAGCGAGCCCGCGGACGTCCTGGGCTCCTTCCGGGAGATCTGCCGCTGCCCGGTGGACGACGACGGGGTGATCTTCGACAGCTCCACGCTCGCCTCCGAGCCGATCCGCGACGGCGCCGAGTACGACGGCCTGCGCCTCCGCTTCCAGGCGACTCTCGGCAATGCCCGCATCCCGATGCAGATCGACATCGGCTTCGGCAACGCCATCGTGCCGGCGGCCAGCGACGTCGAGTACCCAACGCTGCTCGATGCGCCAGCGCCGAACATCCGCGCCTACCCCCGTGAGGCGGTGATCGCGGAGAAGCTCCACGCCTTGGTGGTGTTCGGGGAGCGCAGCACCCGGCTGAAGGACGTATACGATCTCCACGTCCTCGCCAACCAGTTTTCCTTCGATGGAACGCAGCTCGCGCGCGCGATCGCCGCGACTTTCGAGCGGCGCCGCACGAGGATCGATACCGCCATCCCGGCCGCGCTCACGCCTCGGTTCTTCGCCGATGGCGCCCGCGCGGCACAGTGGCGCGCATACCTCACGAGGAACGGACTGCCCGGCGCGCCCGCGGACCTCGCCGCCGTGGGCGAGCTACTCCAAGCCTTCCTTGGTCCTCTCTGGAGCGCGCCCGCCGAGGACGGTGCCTTGGCCGGCACTTGGACGGCTGGGGGTCCCTGGGGCGTCCCAAGAGAGAAGCCGCGGACGTGATCAGCGAGCCTACTCCTTGCCCCTATCGCCAGAGGCTGTGACGTGATCGTGGCAAAGAAAGAGCACCGTGCGTTGGACCTACGTAGGTTCAAGCCCTATCCTGCCTACAAGGACTCCGACGTGGAATGGCTCCGAGAGATCCCGGCGCACTGGGAGTCACTGGCCCTCAAGCGTCTGGTAGCTCCGGAACGGCCCATTACATACGGCATTGTTCAATGCGGCCCAGAATATCCTGATGGAGTGCCTTACATCCGACCAGTCGATATGGAAGATGAAGGTGGAGTCAAGGTCGAGGCTTTGCAACGGACGGCCCCGAGGATCGCAGCGGCCTATGCACGATCAACTGTCCGACTGGATGATGTCGTTGTGTCGATCGGCCCGAGCTTCGGGAAAGCTATGATTGTACCTGCCGAACTCGAGGGGGCCAACCTCACTCAAGGAACGGCGCGCGTAGCCCCCGGTCGCGGAGTCACCTCGCGCTTCCTTTTCTGGACCCTGCGAGGTGAGACCACCCGACAGGCATGGGACTCCTGTTGCTCGGGCGCCACGTTTCGGGCATTAACGCTAGAGACTCTCGGAACATGTGCGGTTGCATTGCCGTCCACTCACGAGCAAGCCTCCATCGCGGCGTTCCTCGACCACGAGACAAGCAAGATCGACTCGTTGGTGGCGAAGGAGGAGCGTCTAATTGAGTTGCTTAGGGAGCAACGCACTGCCCTCATCATTCACGCTGTCACCAAGGGTATCGATCCGTCCGCCCCAATGAAGGACTCCGGCGTCGAGTGGCTAGGCACGACGCCTGCCCAATGGGAGATCATGAAGGTGACGTGGCTATTCTCGATCGGAAGCGGAACAACGCCCCGGTCAGAGGACCCAGCGTATTACGGCGGTGAGGTACCTTGGATTACAACGTCGGAGCTTCGAGAGTCGGTAGTGGTCGCGACGCAGAAGTCGGTAACTAAAGAGGCGCTCCGTGACCATCCAAGCTTGAAAATGCATCCCGAAGGTAGCGTCGCTGTTGCAATGTATGGAGCTACTATCGGCCGCCTTGGCATCCTTGGGGTGGCTGCAACAGTTAACCAGGCCTGCTGCGTCTTTAGTAATCCGAGGAACGTCGACACCTGGTTCTGGTTCTATTGGCTCCAGATGAGGCGCTCTTATTTGATTTCGCTGGGTTACGGAGGCGGCCAACCGAATCTTAGCCAAGAACTCTTGAGATCTATCCGCGTGCCTTTACCCCCCCTCCGCGATCAACAAGCAATTGCACAGTATCTCGACCGAGAAACGGCGAGGATCGATGCACTGGTTTCGAAGGTCCGTGAAGTCATCGACCGCCTCAAGGAGCTGCGCACCGCCCTCATCTCCGCCGCGGTGACCGGCAAGATCGACGTGCGGGAAGACGTCGCATGAATCCCGAGATCTCCGAGCGGAGCTTCGAGGACGCAATCGAGTGCGCCCTGCTCCGGTACGGACCTGACGCCTGCGCGGAAGGCGTGACCGTCCTCGAGGCGCCGCCGCCTTACGGCGAGACGCCTCCCGGCGGCTACCTCAAGCGGCGCTACGTGGACTACGACCGGGCGCTCTGCCTGCTCCCCCGCGATGTCCTGGATTTCGTCCTGGCCACGCAGCCGAAGGAGTGGCAGAAGCTCTCCCAGCACCATGGCCCGGCGGTCAGGGAGCAGTTCCTGCGGCGCCTCGCCGCCGAGACCGAACGGCGCGGCGTCCTCGACGTCTTGCGGAACGGCATCAAGGACTCGGGGTGCAAGTTCCGGCTCGCCTACTTCCGACCCGCGAGCGGACTCAACGAGGAGACGCGGCGCCTGCACGCGGCGAACCTCTTCGCCGTCGCGCGCCAGCTCCGCTACAGCTCGAACACCGAAAACTGCCTCGATCTCGGGCTCTTCGTCAACGGCATCCCGATCTTCACGGCCGAGCTGAAGAACCCGCTCAGCGGACAGGATGTCGAGGACGCGATTCGGCAGTACAAGACCGACCGGGATCCGCGCGAGGCGCTGCTCGCCCCGGGCCGCTGTCTCGCACACTTCGCGGTCGATCCCGACCTGGTCTATGTCGCCACCCGGCTCGCCGGGCCGAATACGCGGTTCTTGCCTTTCAACCAGGGGAAGTTCGGCGGCGCCGGCAACCCACCTGCGCCGCCCACCCGGAGAGGCTACGCCACGGAGTATCTCTGGGAGGAAACCTGGACACGCGACAGCGTGCTCGACCTCGTGCGCCAATTCATTCACGAGGTCGAGGAGGAGGACGACAGGGGCCGCAAGACCGGCAAGCGCTCCCTGATCTTCCCCCGCTACCAGCAACTCGACGCCGTGCGCAAGCTCGTCGCGCACGCGCGCAGGGCCGGCACGGGCCAGCGCTACCTGATCCAGCACTCAGCCGGGAGCGGCAAGAGCTTCACCATCGCCTGGCTGGCCCACCAGCTCGCCACGCTCCATGATGTGGCAGACCGGCGGGTCTTCGACTCGATCGTGGTCATCACCGACCGGCGCATCCTCGACCGCCAGCTCCAGACCACGATGCGCCAATTCGAGCAGACCCTCGGAGTGGTCGAAAACATCGACACCACTTCGCGCCACCTGAAGGAGGCGCTCGAAGCGGGCAAGACGATCATCGTCACCACGCTGCAGAAGTTTCCCGTCATCGCGCGAGAGATCGGCGAGCTGCCGGGCAAGCGCTTCGCGGTGATCGTGGACGAGGCGCACTCCTCGCAGTCGGGCGAGAGCACGAAGAGCCTCAAAGCCGTGCTCGCCGCTCGCTCGCTCGAGGAGGCGGAGCGCGAGGAGGCTGGAGCGAGAACCCCTGAGGAAGAGCTGGAGAACACGATCCTGGCCGAGATGGAGATTCGCGGGCGGTTGCCCAATCTCTCGACGTTCGCTTTCACCGCCACACCCAAGCCCAAGACCCTCGAGCTCTTCGGCACGCGGCGCGCCGACGGCAGGTTCGAGCCCTTTCATCTCTACAGCATGCGGCAGGCGATCGAAGAGGGGTTCATCCTCGATGTGCTTGCGAGCTACACCACCTATACCGCCTACTGGCGACTCTTGAAGAAGGTAGAGGACGATCCGCGCTACGACAAGAAGAAAGCCGAGTCCCTGCTCAAGTCGTTCGTGGAGCTGCATCCGCACGCGATCGGCGAGAAGACGCGGATCATGGTGGAGCACTTCGCCGCGCAGGTGCAGGACCAGGTTGGAGGCAGAGCCAAGGCCATGATCGTGACCCGCTCGCGGTTGCACGCGGTGCGCTTCAAGCTGGCAGTGGACAGGTGCCTCGCCGAGCGCGGGCTGCCGTGGAAGGCGCTCGTCGCCTTCTCGGGGACGGTCGAGGACGACGGCCGATCGTACACCGAGGCCGGCATGAACGGCGTCCCGGAGACGCAGACGTCCAAAGCGTTCGAGCGGCCCGATTGCCGCTTCCTGATCGTCGCCAACAAGTTCCAGACCGGCTTCGATCAGCCGCTTCTCCATACGATGTACGTGGACAAGAAGCTCGGCGGCGTGAATGCGGTGCAGACGCTGTCACGTCTGAACCGCACCCACCCCCCCGAGAAGCTGGGCACGATGGTGCTCGACTTCGCCAACGACGCCGGCGAGATCAAGGCTGCCTTCGAGCCCTACTACGAGACGACGCTGCTCTCCGAGGCAACCGACCCGAACCTGCTCTACGAGATCCAGGGCCGGCTCGCCGCGTACCCGGTCTACACCCAGACCGACGTGGACCGCTTTGCGACGGTGTACTTCGACCCGAAGGCGACGCAGGACCGGCTCTACGCGGTCCTGGCATCGGTGGTCGAACGCTACAAGGAGATCTCGGAGCAGGAGCAGCGGGACGTCCGCGGGCTGCTCACTGACTACGTGCGCCTCTATGCCTTCCTCTCCCAAGTGTTGACCTTCGCCGACGCCGACCTCGAAAAGCTTCACGTCTTCGCGCGCCACCTCCGGCGGCTGACTCCCGCGGACCGGGCCGAGCTACCGAGGGAGGTCCAGCAGAACATCGACATGGAGTCCTACCGCATCCAGCAGACGGGAAGCGGGCGGCTTGCCCTGGGGCGCAAGGCCGGCGTGCTCGACCCCGTGAGCACGAAAACCAGCCATGGGGCCGTCCCGGAGGAGATGGAGGCGCTCTCGCGCATCATCGCGGCGCTGAACGAGCGCTTCGGCCTCAACCTCGGGCCCGAGCACCGCGGGACCCTCGGCCAGATGATGGACCGGCTCGACGCCGACCCCGGGCTCGACGCCAGCGCCCGGGTCAACACGCGGGAGAACGTGCGACTCACCTTCGACCAGAAGGTCGAGCACGTGATCCAGGAGATCGTCGATTCGAATTTTGAGCTCTATAAGCGCATCACCGACGATCGGGCCTTCGGAGAGGCGATCAAGAACTTCCTCTTCGACCAGTACTTGCGGGCGCATCGTCAGGCCGAGGAGCTGATCAAGCGCGGCGAGTCGAAGACGCTCGAGTTCAAAGCCACGCTGCGCTGGAACCTCAAGGAGGACCACCAGGACGACAAGATCCTGACGCACGCGGTGCTCAAAACGATCGCCGCCTTCTTGAACACCGAAGGCGGCGACCTCCTCATCGGCGTTGCCGACGACGGCTCGATCGTCGGTATCGAGCGCGACCAGTTCGAGAGCGACGATAAGTTCATGCTCCATCTCGCCCAGGTGGTCCGCAACGCTCTCGGCGACCGAGCGAGCACTTGCATCGATCCCAAGACCCAGATCGTCCAGGGCAAGACGGTTTGCGTCGTGAGCTGCCAGCGCAGCCCCGAGCCGGTGTTCCTGAGCTGGAAAGACATGGCGGCGAAGCCGGGAGGCGATTTCTTCGTGAGGAGTGGACCGGGCACCGTGAAGCTCCCGGTCGACAGCACCAACGAATACATCCGGACTCGCTTCCCCGGCTCTGCTAGACCGGCCGATTCGCCCTCGGCGACGGTTGACCAGCGATAAGACTCAAATGGCCGTCGATCCAGCCTGCCGCTCGATGCAGTGGCAGAGCCAGAGACCCACGGGCTGATTCGGCGCCGCCTTCTACCCCTCTTTGCGGATGAGCTTCCCGAGCATGACCCGGTCGGGCTGCAGCAGCTCGGCGATCCGCGAAGCGTTCACTTCGGCGACGATGATCTGACCTACCTCGGTGTTGACCTCGGAGAAGATGCCGTGTGATTTCATCTTCGCGGCCTGGTACTGGTTGTCTTCGGTCGGGCTCACGTAGTGCACCACGTCCGCCTTGTAGCGGTTCACCAGGAAGAGGTGGATCAGGGTCATCAGCCGCTTCTGGCGCAGCTTCTCGTCAAATGTATTCTGGTCGCGCACCGAGAGGATCCGGCGGCCGAGGCGGTCCCGGATCGGCGTAAAGACGACGTTCGCCTCCTGCTCCTGGGCGGCGCCGACGATGGTGAGCTCGAGCAGCTCCGAGCCGGCGCGGTGCGGCCGCAGCTCGACGCGCAGCGGGCCGGGGAGCTGGTAGTGCTCGCACCACATCGCCAGCCACTCCTCGAGCAGCTTCTTCGGCACTTCGGTCTGGATCAGGTGCTGGTGCTGGGTCGAGCCCTTGCCCATCGCCTTGGTGGTCGCCGTGCGTCCCGAGGAGGCGAGGAGAGCGGCGTCGACGCGCGGCCCGCCGGCCAATGTCTGCGGCGTGCGGTAGGGCGATTCGACCAGGCGGAACTTCCGCTGCAGACGGGCGAGAGCGAG
>Ga0209118_1001430_pt1 | contig 11114 bp, 8 predicted proteins | sample BlaSpr_A8_Ref_M1_FD_187988 | JGI IMG/M metagenome (GOLD analysis project Ga0209118, IMG submission 187988) | Forest soil microbial communities from Thunder Bay, Ontario, Canada - Black Spruce, Ontario site 2_A8_Ref_M1 (SPAdes) (version 2) | ecosystem: Environmental > Terrestrial > Soil > Boreal...
ACCACATTGGGTTCCGTTGACCTTGATGTGTCGGCAACGAGCTGCTGTAAAGGACGACATAGATGCTCCTGAGAGAAGTTGGGACGTTATCGGATGGAATCCATCCGGTGATCGGTGTTGGTGTTAGTGGGGTACCCCCCTGTTGGTCGGTATATTAGAATCATTGACTTAGCGTCGCGCTCGCGGCAAAGTCTTCAAAGGAAGATAGTTAGAGGTAAAGTCTTGATTCGGCATGGGTTGGTGGTTCTTATATCCTTAATCTGCCGGATAGGTCACGGCTGGCGCGGAGTTATCGGTGGATAGGCCGCGCGTTTCTCGATCGTGTTGAGCTTTACTTTTATTATAGGACAGGTTGTCAAGTGTTATTCGTGAAAAAGTATGATGAGTGCCTGCGCACGCGCGGGAGTAAAGGATGTCCCGGGACAATGTGTCAAGGATGTCATGAGACTGAACAAAAAAGCGCGCGAAGGATGGGGCACCCTCCGTGTGGTAGTGTCAGCGGAAGGCTGGGCCACCCGTCAATGTTAAAAACAAACCCGCGTTATACTTCGTCGTTAACGTGGCCACGCGCCCGTCACAGGTGGTTGTGATGAAAGAAGAAGCGTCCCGTCTGTACCCGGGTTTTGTCGAACCCTAACTTGAGATTAACGGATCAATGCAAATGATCGTTCCCTCGCCAGCAGCTAGAACGCGGGGGAGAATCGAAGCAAAGACTTCTTCGTCAAAGCACACCCCAATGTGTTCGATGCTAGTCAGGATTTTCTTTAGCGATATACGAACGTTTTTCCACGACTGTTGATGCAGCAGTTTGAATGTGTCGAACGCGACCGCATCCGCAGCTTGTAATGGTAAGTAATCTTGCCAGGATCCGGGAGCGCAAGTCCCCAGCTTATGCCGATGCGCCCATTTGATGTCGTTTTTCATCATCATAAATAACTCAACAGGAGTCGTTCCGAGATCGGTGTTGTGATCGTAGATCACAGAAAATTGGCCGTTAGGATTGATGCGAGGGATTGTCTGTTCGGCGGCAAGCGTTATGCAGTGCTTAAAGCACAATTCATAGGGGGTACCCAGTCGCTGTTTTGCCAAAGGCGGGAGCTTGTCATAAGGCTTTCTCATCACGCTACAAGAAACTAGGTGTGCTCGACGCTCTACAATTCGCTTGATCAACTTGACTGTAAATTGTTTGCTTTTCCGGTCGGTCCAACCCTCGAATTCATAATCTTTTGCATTCAGATGAGAGGCATGAAAGCGTGATACTCCAAATTTTCCCGGCACATGGTGCCAGCGTTTCTCAAATGCGTCCCATTCCGTTGCCTCTGCGATCAAACCAGCAACCGTATAGACGCCCATATCGTAGCTTTCGTCACAGTAGTACCAGAGCACTAGACGATGCCTCTTTCCCCTGAACATCAGCCCGATGGCCGCCCCTTTTCGTGTTGACCGAAATCATCCCATGCTGGGAAGACCCCACCGCAGCGTCTAGCCGCCCTTAATCAGTGACGCAACTACTTCTACCAATGGGTTGTGCGGAAATGCGAAGTTCAGAGAGGCTACTCCGACCGTCGCCAACGTTTTGTGCTTGGCGATTAGGTTGAAGCGTTGCGCAGCGTACACGGGTCGTTGTATCACGGGCCAGATTATACGGTGAGCCAGTGCCGAGATGGCCACGAGGACGAAGATTGCGCAGAAACAGCCCACTATCAGCATCGCTAAAGAGGCGTGCACCCAGGTAAGCAAAGCGGCTTCGCCGTTTGAGTGTATATGTCCGCCATTCTTACTTACGGCCTGCATAACGGGCTGTATCCATAAGGGCGGTCGGTGAAACCATAGGAGCGGATGCAAAAGCAGAATCGTCAGGAAGCCGTTAAGAAGAACCGCCACAGCAATCCCGAGGTTTGCTAGAGTATGAGAAGCCTTCCGCAGACTCCATCGTGTGACCGCGATTATGAGCGTGCCGACGACGGAGGCAACAAGCAATCCAACCACTTCGGGAGTGTAATCCCAGTTGTGAATGTGCATTTCGTCGACGACAACCAAAAAAGGCAGTCCGAGCAGGACGATCAAAACAAAGAAGCAGATAGGTGTTCGGATCTCACTTTCAGGAATGAGTGCCAGAAATACTCCGAAAAGCAGGTAAATCAAGAATGACGAGTCAATCGCGTTGGAGGCAAGCATCCCAAAACAGAGCGCCGTAGAGGCTTTGCCCCAGCAGACAACCAAAGTCACCAGTCTAATTGTAACCAGGCGAGGACCTAACAAATTATCAAACGCCAAGGTGCTCAGAATACTAATCTCGTGGAAGAATGCCGTCGTTCTGTTTACTGCGCGCGTCCGGTACTCCTCGACGTGTACCCATAACGTTTCGAGCCTGTTTTGAACACCCTTCTCCTCGCTTTCGGTAAGAAAGAACGCCACATATAGCAAAAGGAGACCGGCGATAGCAGCGGCGCCGCGGGTTACAAGCGATATAGCTTCATCCGCCCACAGGATCATGAGGTTTTGGTACTGGCTGGTTGGATAACCGTGTCGGCTCCAAAACGACCGAGTAGACTTGGTGCGCTCAAGCAAACCAAGGCTCGGAGGAAAGAAGCCGAGCACATGAAGATTGTAGGCTGTGATTTGGCCGGGTGGCCCACCACACGCGGCGTGAAAAGCAAGCCCATTGTGCAATCCGTCTGGTTCCCACCCCTTCGACTCCGCTCAGGCCAGGCTCTTGCGCAAAGAACGCGCAAGGATGGGGCACCCGCGAAGTCCAACACAGCGCCGTTCAGAGGAGCCCTAGGGCAGCGCCCGTAATTCGGCCTCAAATTTCTGTGTAACCTTCTCAAATCCCTTTTCGGTCGGATGCAGTTCATTGGCCCACCATTGTTTATACGCATCATTCTTGAGGTCGTTCGAAAGCGTTCCCCGCAGATCGATGTAGTGCACATACAAGAGAGCCTTATCGCTGGTCACAGACTTCAGCATCACGTTAAGCTGGTCGATGACGACCTTCATCATGGCGACGCGTTGATTCAGATCGTTTGGATCCTCAAGCTTGAAATTTTTTTCCCGAAATCCCGGATCCAACCAGGGCCCAGGGAAAGGCCATCCACCCAAAAATCCCCGCCCATCGGGAACCGGATAGTCGTAACCATGAACGAGAATCGGCACCGTCTGTTTGAAATATTCCTGGCAGGCACTGGTCAGGCTGCTAAACAAGGAAACGTAGGCCCGCGCGATCCTGTCCTCAATCACTCCATCCACTACGGCTTTATTCCAGCCGCCCGGGGTCAGCGAAAATGCATTATTCAACAGCATGCCAAATTCGTTCCCCGCTACATCGTCGCCGCCGCCCGACAACAGCACAGCCTTCGGGACGGCGCCTCGCGCCTTGATCTTCTCCAGTTTGCGCGTAAAGCCGTCGATCTGACCTCCTTGATAAGCCATCTTCTCAATCGGGTCGCCTTTGTGCGCCGTCGATTCTATGTTGTATCCATAGCCATCTTCGAGCACCTTCAACACATCATGAAATGGATAGTCGAACCATGAATCTCCCACCGCCGCGAGAAACCCCGCGGTCTGGATCGTGGAGGCCGATACCGGACCACCAGCGATCGAAGTCTGGATCTGCATCGTCATGGCCTGCGTGTGGCCTTGCAACGCCGCCGCCCGCCGCACTTGTGCTGCGCGGCGCCCGTCCAAAATCTCCTCCGCCTTTTTCTTCCCAGCCGCAATCGCCTCAGCAATGAAATCTGCCATACAGATCCTCCTAATGAGCGAATTGTCCAGGGGAAGAATTCAGGGGAAAACACGGTGGAGTATACTCCACTTCCTGGCGGGGGGTCCCACCAGACCTGAAAAGTATAACGCGGGTTGCTTTTGAACATTGACACCCGATCGTTAGGGGTGCGCCACTTCTCACGCTTCTTGAGAAGTGGCTCGCCGAACTGCTGGCATTGTGAGACTCCGCTTTGCGCGGCCGGAGGTCAGAATCTTTATCTTACGCACGCTCATTTGGGGCATGCGCGGCGTGAAAGGCAAAGCCCATTGTGCGATCAGTGTGGTTTCCCACTCTTGCGCAAAGGACGCGCAAGAATGGGGCACCCTTGGCGTGAAGGGCAAAGCCCACTGTGCGATCAGTGTGGTTCCCACCCCTTGCGATGGTGCCACAAGGAGTGGGCCACCCGGCGACGTGCGGCACTGAGTTGGGGTGGACGGGCGGGGACGCCCGTCGCTCCATTAACTCTGGTTTGGACGGGCGGTGACGCCCGTCTCTCCACAAATATGATGGCTGGCTGCGAGGCCGTAAGTCGGCCTCGCAGCGTTCTTCGGGATGTGTTCAGAGTTAGTAGACGGTAATGCTCCCGTCCAGCAGGTTGCCGCTGTTGTTGTAGCCGTCGCTGAGGGTAATGCTGAAAAGGCCTGGGGACGCCAACGAGCTGTCCGCGGCGACAATGGTGAACGTTACTGGCGAGCCGTTGTCAGTCCCAGATCCGGTTAGGGTTACGGTGTGCGCGACCTCGTCAAAGGTAGCTGCAGTGACCTGCGTGGATTGAAAATTGACGCCTGAGCCGGAATCGCTGAAGGACGCGCTTCCAGTTGGTTGGTTGGAATCGTCATAACTGAAGTTGAACGTTGCCTGGCCGCCTTTCTTGCCGTTTATGTGGCCGCTACCGTCCGCTTCGTGGGAAGTGCCTGCACACTTGCCTTTGGCGGCGATGCCCCCGGCTGCCGTCTTTTCCCGCGTGAAGTAACTGACAGACGGACCGGCGTGGTTATCCGCGTAGGCAATGTTGACGAGATGGTTCGGGTCCATCGCAATCTGGAAAAAGTCGGCGAGGCTCCGATCGGACGCGCCCGTCAGGCCTCCGGTTGAGATCTGGCCCGTGTGGTTGGAGTGGTCGGTGGCCTGGCTGAACGTGAAAGTTGGGGAGACCGCATGACCATTGACGCTCTCCGCAACGAACACGTTCCAGTGCGTGCTGGCGGCCGGGACTGTGTTCGAGTTCCCGACTTGATCGGCGCCATACCAGGCAATGGCCACATGGCCGTTGGCATCAGCAGCGATCCAGGGGAAGACGTTCGACTTTCCGGCTTGGGACGTTTTGCGGGTCACTTTGATGGCCGGAGACCAGCGCGTCCCGTGATTGGTCGAGAATGAGTAATAGACGTCAGTGTTATCCGACCAGGTGGCGTATATGTAGCCGAAGTTGTCCACCGCGAGCCCGGGGAACAGGTTGCCGAGACCGGCTCCCGAAGGACACGTCGAACCCGCACCGCAACTGAAAATTTTGTAGTCGGTGAAGGTTAGAGCGGGACTCGTGACGCTCACGCCCGTTGCCACGCCCACGTAGGCAGCATTCAGAAAGGTGTTGCTGTTGTTTGCATTGTCCGTGGGATTGTCGGGGCCCACAAAGATCTGGTACAGATTTCCGTGGCTGGAACAGCTGGTGTTGTCCACCTTGATCTGTCCCGCGATGTTGCCGGTGGGAGGGCCGACGCTTGGCTCGGTTGCGGCATCAACCGCCTCGCCCAAGGCGCCGCTATAAGTTGCGCCTCCATCCGCCGAGCGTTGCACGAAGATTTGGGATGTAGTCCCAAAATCGTGATACTCCATGTAGACGTGGGAAGCATCGTTGAGGCCATCGATCCACATGCGATCGTCGAAGGGAACAAACGCGGTGGCCGGATTCGGAGTGCTGAATGCGTCGGCACGGTTGGTAGAGTGGCTTCCCGTAACTTCCGCCGCAGCGAGGCTGACCACGGCTAGATTGGGAGTGTTCGAGTTCGAGGGATCGGGAGTATTCACGGCAACGTCGCCATCGCCTCCACCCGGCGCAAACCCGCTCGAACTGCAAAACGGGGTTACGAACATGCCGCAATCAGGCTGACCTTCGTACTTGAACGGCAGCGTTCCGTTCGCGTTCGGCCCGGCGTCTGCGGTTTTATACCAGCGCCACAGGTCAAGACCACCGGGGACTCCGCGGATGGACTCGACGTAGATTGTGCCCTGAGAGTCGACGGTCATGCTGGGCTCGACAGCCTGTCCAGCCCCCGCGGGCAGACAGAGACTCTCGTTGGGATTGTAATTCGCGGTCCCCGGACCAACATATGCCGTGACAGCCTGACCGGTCGGGCAGTTGTGCTGACCGGTAGGGTTGGGCGGTGGAGTGGACACAGCCACATTGATTCGTACCGGGTAATTGGAAATTCCGGTGGTCGCGTTGAACTGGACAGTGTTCCGCAGAAAGTCTCCGTTGGCCGAGGATATGACAAATACCGGAATGGCTGATGGGGCAGTGGCTGCACTGTCACGTATGAGGAGGAGAGCGGTGCCTCCGGCGGCCTGACAGTTCGCGGCTATTTGGGCGAACAGCGTAGTTCCGGAAAGGTCGCGGGTATCGGCCAGGCAGATTCGTCCGCTCGTTGCGGCTGGAAAGTCGGTAGGCAAGGCCCCGCCGTTGGTGTCGAAAACGAAGTTCGCGGCTATTGGCGCGCTAATGTCCGAGCCCGCGTTGGAGGTGGTGGACCAGACCGCCGGAATACAGTGCGGCAGGACGGCGCAGCCGGCAGTGTTCGGGGGCTGTGGACCGTTATTCAGTACATCGACGGTGTTCTGAGCGGCGAGAGGAGCCACACTAAGCAGCAATATGGCTCCCCAGAAGGACAACATCAGCAGCTTTTTCATCGCTTCTCCTTATGCTGTCGCTCGACGGCGACGCGCAGCTGTGACTACGCCAAGTGGATGCGGAAACAATTCGTTCCCAGGGAAATGAAATAAGCCAATTTGCGTATGAAGCGATAAGAAAGCAGTTTCGCGGACCCGATCACGGTCCACCTGCGACCAGTGTATTAATGGTCCGCTCAAAGATGCTGGTAGTGGTACCAGGGTTGTTTCCCGCGGCTAGTTTTATCGCGGAATGTCCACGGAGCGGTAAATGTGCCGCGAACTTTAGAGCCGGATGTCGTGCCTGAATTGGTCGGGGAGAGTGGATCTTAAATCTCGAGCACAGTTTCCGGATTGTATCTTCAATTCGAGGGGAGAGCACCCGACAGATTGCTACAGGCGAAGGGCGTTTCAAATACAGTGTTTAAGGTATCGCCGCCGCACAGCGGCTGTAGCGCGGAAGTATCATGCAGTAAACAAGCCGCTGCGTTTCACTGCGACAGCGCGAGAAGGGACGCATTCACGGAGTGACTCGGTCTTCCTTCACGCGGTCTTGGGGTTAAGCCGAGCCTCGATCTCTTCCAGCAAAGCAGCACCGGCTTCACCGGCATCGCGGGTGGAAAACTCGCTGCCCAGTTCGATCACCGGGAGCCTCTTGCACGCGACCTGGAAGGCCTGCTGCGTGGCCGGGGACGTGGTCAGATCGGGGCCTGTCAGCAGGAGGTCAAATTTCGTGACACGCATCAGGATCAGAGCGTCGCCCGGGTGGCTGGTGGACTGAACGTCGTATCCAGCGCGGCGCAGCAGTTCGCGCAAGTAGGCGAGCACGTCGCGATTGCAGTCGACGCACAGAATGCCGCGGCCGGTGGAGACGGGCATTTCGGCGGGCGCCCCGGTACGATAAAAGGCGGCGACCGCCTTCTCCTCGGATTCGTGCGCGTCGAACACCTGTGTGAGGCGCGACATCTCCAGAACCTTGCGCACCTGTTCCGTCACATTGCAGAGCTTCAGGTCGCCGTGCGCTCGGCGGATGCTGGTCAGGCTGCGAACCATCGTGCCCAGGCCGCTGCTGTCGATGAATCCAACCTCGCCCATGTGCAGGACGATCGAGCGGCGGTCGCGCAACAACCAGTCGACGTGGGCGCGCAACGAGTCGCTCTCGGCGCCGGCAACAATCCGTCCGTTGCAGCGGACGATGGTAACGCGTCCGACCTCGCGAGTGTCGAGGGACAAGGGCAAATGGGCCTCCGATAGGGCTGAGAGCGAGAGTGCGAAATCGCCACATTATATCCCTGAGGGGGACGAACCGGTGTGGAGGGCGAGGAAGCAGATTTAGATCGGGGAGAGAGCGTTTGAACCTTTTTGAGAAGTGGCTCGCCGAACTGCTGGCAATTGTGAGACTCCGCTTTACGCGGCGGAGGTCAGATCTTTATCTTACGCACGGTCATTTGGGGCACACGCGGCATGAAAGGCAAAGCCCATTGTGCGATCCGCGTGGCTGCAGAAAGACTTGGCATTCACGTCGGTCCGCCCTAGAAAATGTGAAGAAACAGTCGGGGAACATCCCGTTTCCCCGGTTTGTTCCCCCGGTTTGTTTCTCGAGCCCCCGCCAAGTCGCGGCGCCGGGTTCAGCGCCACTCCAGCCCCATATTGTCATCGGTTATGATCAGTCGGTTTTGCAGTCGCCTTCGAAGCTGATCGTCGTTTTCCACTGAATTCAGTGTGCGTCCAGTGGGGTCCTCCGGAATGCGTATGATCTCGTCCAATTTCTTCATTTGTTTTGGATCGTTCGCGTCGATTACGGGCTTTCCATCGATAACATAGTTCAACAGGTCCGCTCTCCATCTCACGCGGTCGAACACAAGCGGAGAATCGCTTACCGCCAACGCGTTCACAAAACGCAAAGAGTAGGGGTATACCGTTAATGCGGTCGCAATCACATCATCCGATCCGGTGGTGTTATACAAGAGCACGCCGCCCGGCTCCAGGTGTGCGCGGGCAATCTGCAAAAACTCCACCGAAAGCAAACTACTGGCGTGATTTCGCCAGTAGAAAGTAGTATTCATTACGATCGCATCAAACTTTGTCTGCGGATTCCACATCAGCCATCTGCGACCATCATCGATCTCGATGCGCACTTTAGGGTTGTGAAGAAGAGTTCTTACCGTTGAGTATTCTGGAATGAGCTTCAAATACCCTGGGTTGATCTCGATGACCGTTAGGCTTTCGACCTGTGGATTATTGGCCACGACCTGCGCCCATGAGCCCGACCCGAGCCCGATCATCAGAACTCGGTGGGGCGCAGGGTGAAATGCGCTGATTGCATATGGACGGAGAATGATATTGACATCGTGCAGCAGGTCGACACTGAATCGGCCATCGTATACCCCCCCTCCGAAAAGAATTCCGCCAGGAGTGACGCCGATCGTGCCACTGCGAGTTTCAACGACTTCCTGAAAATGCAACGCTGGATATTTATTCTTGAAGAGCAAGCGATCATAGAACGTCCTGAACAGCGGCCGGGTGGCGACAATCATCAGGAACATCGCCATGGCAGCAAGCGCGACTCCGGGTCGGAATCGGACAAATGGGCGGGCGGAAACAACAAACACCGCCACGGCAAAGAAAGCTCCTCCCAGCAGAAGCAGTATCGATATCTGGTATACGGACAAATAGTCCATCAAAATGTAGCCCACCAATAGCGTTCCCAACGTCGAGCCAACAATGTTCGCCGCATACAGGTAGCTGAGTGAGGCTCCCGCACGCCCCGCCGGATTGACGGAAACATGCGCGACCAGCGGGAACGTTGCCCCGAAAAAGCTCGCTCCAGCGCAAACTAATAGCAAGATGATGGAACCAGGCCATCTACTTCCCACACTGTCGGGAGACGTAAACTTGAGAGCCAGCGCAGAAAGCGGACCTACGGCAAATGCAAACATGGCGGAAGCAAACATCACCGCACTCAATCTGCGCACGGCACTTTCGCGGTCGTGGTTTTGCGAGTAGCGCTCGACGGACCTCGAGCCTAGAGCCAGGCCGAAGAGATAAGCGCCTAGCAACGATGCGAATGCAGCTGCCGTATCACCCGAACCAAAAGCCAGCAAGCGGTACCAGATGATCTCGTAGGAGAGCGCCGCGAAGCCCGAGAAACCCGCGCAGCCAAGGGCGAGAAAATAGGGCATCAGTCCGCGGGGATTGCCCTCAGTAATCTTTGATGCACGACAAGAATCATCATTCTTCGACTGTCGACGTCGAAGATCGTAGACAAGGGCGCCGGTCGCCACCAATACATTCACTGCCGCAGCAAATCGGACCGAACCCGACTGCCCTAAATGCCGCATCAACCACCCTGCCGCCAGAAAGCACGCAAAACCAGATCCCAGACAGTTTGCGTAATACAGCCCTCCAACGGAGGACCCGACATTGTGCGACGACCGCACCGAGTATTCGACGAGGAGCGGTAAAGTAGCTCCCATGAGGACCGTTGATAAAACAATCACAAAGAAACCGATCAGCCTGGTTTCCAAAGGTGATGTTCGCGCGGTAAATTCGGCAATGCGATGAAAGAGATTCAGCGAGACGATTCCGAAGATGCCGGTGAACAACTCAGCCATGGCAAATAGCGCGACTGGCGGGAGCCGCCTGTTATTCGAAAGCCTTCCCCCAACTAAACTTCCAAATCCCAGACCCAGCATGAAACCGCTGACCACGATCGTGACCGACTCAATATTGAGTCCATAAATGGCAAACAGCGCTCTTTGCCAAACGATCTGATAAATAAGCGCCGGAAATCCGGAGCAGAAAAATAGCAAATGAATCCAAGTAATGGGCCTGTTACGCCCCGTTGCCATAGATATGGATGTTATCTCAAGACCTCTCAGCGCAACCCGTACAGAGCGTCCAGGGATGACAATTTCAGAAGGATGTTGATTCGTCAAATTGAGTCACGGAGTTTGCGCAGAGCTTAGCGCATCGACTCTTCGATTTCGGAGATCCAGTCAGGCCGCTTCAACACTTCTCGCGGCTTGGGGCCGTCGGCGGCGCCTACGATGCCATCGCGTTCCATCAGGTCGATGAGGTGGGCGGCGCGTCCGTAGCCGATGCGCAAGCGGCGCTGGAGCAGGGAAGTGGAGGCCTTGCCGAACTCGATCACGAGGCGAACCGCATCGTTGAAGAGCGGATCGTTATCAGTATCGTTGTCGTTGGCAGAAATTTCTCCGGAATCGTCGCCGTCAGCGGCGGACTCCCGGTCTTCTTTTGGCGTCTCCAGGAATTTTTCTTGATACTGCGCCTGACCCTGCGCCTTCCAGAATTCCACGACGGCGGCGATTTCCTTTTCGGTTACATACGGCGCATGCAGGCGGTGGACGCGCGCGGAGCCGGCGGGCAGGTAGAGCATGTCGCCGCGTCCGAGGAGCGATTCGGCGCCGTTGGCGTCGAGAATGGTGCGCGAGTCGACTTT
>Ga0209118_1001431_pt1 | contig 11113 bp, 9 predicted proteins | sample BlaSpr_A8_Ref_M1_FD_187988 | JGI IMG/M metagenome (GOLD analysis project Ga0209118, IMG submission 187988) | Forest soil microbial communities from Thunder Bay, Ontario, Canada - Black Spruce, Ontario site 2_A8_Ref_M1 (SPAdes) (version 2) | ecosystem: Environmental > Terrestrial > Soil > Boreal...
GCGACGGCTTGATCAAACCTCTCAGAGGAACTCTTCCTCCCCGTAGAAGTCCTGATCCACTAAAAAGATCTTTCTATTACGCCCTTTTTCAACACCCACGCGATTTTTCGACAACGATCCAAATTCCCGCTCCCAGCCAAATGGGGTGGCATCTGTTCTTCAGTCACACTTAGTGCCTCGTGTTCGACCAGGTGACTTCCATCGCAATTCTCGTCCCAGGTGCAATGTTCAGCAGTCGCGCGGCTAAGTGGACCCAGTGGCATTCCAGAACAAGAATCTCCCACGGTCAGAAGCCTCCATTCTCAACTTTGGAATTCAAGGTGGAAAGCGACATACGCTGCCGTCCATTCGCGTCGAAGTTGGATGGATGCAGCCAGCGTTCGAATGCCGCTTTTCGTTTCGGCCATTCTGAGTCAAGCATCGAAAACCACGCCGTATCTCGGTTGCGTCCCTTGATGATCATGTGCTGGCGAAAGATTCCCTCGAAAGTAAAACCCAGACGCAGAGCCGCGCTGCGCGAAGGCGCATTGAGCGCGTTGCACTTCCACTCGTAGCGGCGATATCCGAGGTCCTCAAAGACGTGCCGAGCCATCAGATACATCGCCTCGGTCGCTCCGATCGTTCGCTGCAAACGGGGAGTGAACAGGATGCTGCCAATCTCAATCACCCGATGTGCAGGTTCGATCCGCATATACGCCGCGTATCCAACTGCCTCCCCGGAAGACCTGTCGAGAATCGCGACAAAAAGGGGATCATCGGAAAGCGCCTTCTGCCGCAAGCTGGTATCGAATGCCGCGCGTGTGGCAAACGGCCCCTCGAACAAGTACTGCCACAACGCTTCATTCTGCTCCCCGCCTGCACTGGCAAAGAGCGCTTCGGCGTGAGCGTTAGGATCAAGAGGAACAATGCTGACGGTGCGCCCCTCGAGACGCGTGCGTTGCGGGCGTTTCGCCGGCGCGGTATCAACCGGCACATCGGCGGAAGCAGACGTGGGCGTGGCTTTAATCGTGGTCATGAGAACCTCTTGGGACGGCGGCGCTACATTTTCTACATGTGAGGCGCAATTTCCTCCCCGAGCCGTATCACTTCGCTTATCAGATACTCGAAATCTTCCCGTCGGCTGCGATGATTTACATTGGCCACTCGAATCGCAAAACGCCCGCCCAGGATTGTGGACGATGGCGATGCCACGCCTGACTCCTGCAATTGCAGGAGGATCTCCTTATTCAACGCAGTCAACGTGTTCTCATCATCGATGCCACCCCGGAAGCGGAAACAAACGATGTTGAGAGGTGCGGGCGCGAGCAATTCCAGCCGCCGATCGGCCTCGACCATTTCAGCCAGATACCTCGTCTGCGCTACGTTCTGCTCGACCAGCGCCTGGAACTTGCGCAGCCCGTGTTCCTTCAAGGAGAACCACGCTTTCAGAGCGCGTGAGCTGCGGGAAAGTTCCAAGCCATATTCCTTGAACCACATCGGCCCGCCGGCCAGCCCTCTGCCCTGATGATCCAGGTACGCGGCCTGAACGGAAAATGTCTCGCGATGACGCTCGGCCGAGCGAACCAGCACGCAGCCTACATCGTAGGGCATATACATCCATTTGTGCAGATCGAAGGCGAGCGAGTCGGCCCGCTCCATCCCGCGCAACGAGGGTCTCAGTGCAGGCGAAATCGCGGCCGTGGCGCCGAATGCGCCGTCAACATGAAACCACAGGTTTTCCGAGCCGCAGAAATCGGCGAGGGCGCTGAGGTCATCGATCGCACCCGAATTCACCGTTCCCGCATTTCCCACCACGCATATCGGCACCCTGCCTGCCTTTCGGTCCGAGGCCACTGTGCCTCGCAAAGCCTCCATCTTTATGCGAAAGTCTCTGCCCGTCTCGATGTAGCGCAGCCCATCACTACCTAGACCGAGGGCCTCGACCGCCTTCTGCACGCTGTTGTGCGTTTCCGCGGAGCAGTACACCACCAGCGGACGCGAATTGGTCAGTCCCGCTCGCTTTACATCCCAGCCTGCCTTGACGTTTCTGGCCACCCCCAATCCCACGAAATTAGCGACGGACCCGCCGGTGACCAGCAACCCGCTGGCTTCCGCCGGGTAACCCAACGCCTGCTTGAGCCATGACAGCACCTGCTGTTCCACATAGATGGCCGCGTGGTCCCCGCCATGAACGTTCGAGTTCATTGCGGACGCCAGCATGTCCGCCAACATCGCCCCCGGCGTCCCGCTCCCGCAGACCCAGGCCCAGAAGCGGGGATGAATATTGCCCAGCGGAAAGGGCAGAACATTTTGTTTGAAATCCCGATAAGCAGACTCCGCCCCTTGCGGCTCCAGCGGCAACGGCTCCGCGAAGCTCGCCTTCACCTCCTCCGGCAAGGGCTGCCACGACGGACGTTCACGGATGTTCTCCAGGTAGGACAGCATGTCGTCCACCATCTGGTGGCCGAGAGCGCGCAACGCGCTCCAGTCCTGCGGGTCCAGGGTTTCCTCGAGTTTGGCCGCGGCGGTTGTGCTCATGTTCTGCGTTGCTCCTTATACTACGAACGTAGCGTCGCCAGCCGGATATGTACAGACTCAGATTACGTGCATTATGACGGGTACAGTTACACACTCGATAAATCTGTTATGCTTTTATTCGCATGGACACTACTGCGGCCGAAAGCACTCCCCCTCTTTACCTCCGGATTGCCGAAAGGGTGAGCCAGCAAGTCGCCCGGGGATCGCTCCGTCCCGGGGATCGCGTGCCCTCCCTGCGGCGGCTGAGCCGGCAGCAACGCGTCAGCATGTCGACTGCCCTGCAGGCATACCTGTGGCTGGAGAATCGCGGCTACCTGGAGGCGCGCCCGCAGTCGGGGTTTTACGTGCGCACGCCGTTCTCGACCCTGATCCCGGAGCCGCAATTCGACGCGACCAAAACAAAACCGATCGCGATCGGGACCAGCGCGATCCTGGCCGAGATTATGGAGTCCGCGAACAATCCTGCCAACATCCCGCTGGGTGCGGGAAATGCCAGTCCGGAGTTGTTTCCCAGCGACCGATTGAATCTGATTCTGCGCCGTGTCATCCGTCGGCAGCCATTGCACAGCATGCGTTACGAGTTTCCGCCGGGATGGGAACCGCTGCGCCGCCAGATTGCACGTCGTTCGCTGGACATGGGATGCAGTTTCTCGCCGCGCGATGTGACCATAACCTGCGGAGCCCTGGAGGCGCTCAACCTCAGCCTGCTTGCCGTAGCGCGCCCGGGTGACGTGATCGCGCTAGAGAGCCCGACGTATTTCGCAATCCTCGAGAGCGCAGCGTCGCTGGGCATGAAAGTCATCGAAATACCCACTCATCCGCAGACCGGGATGGACCTCGGAGAGTTGGAGCGAGCGATCCGCAAGCACCGGGTCAAAGCATGCATCACCATGACCAACTGCCACAACCCGCTGGGCTACGTGCTGTCGGATAAGCACAAGAAAGACCTTGTCGAACTGACGGCGCGTTCGGGTGTCGCGGTAATTGAAGACGACGTTTATGGCGACCTTGCCTTCAACGGCTCGCGCCCGCGACCGGCGAAGTCATTCGACCGCAAGGGACTGGTCCTGCTGTGCTCGTCTTTCTCTAAGATCCTGAGCCCGGGCTACCGCCTGGGATGGGTGGCAGCGGGACGCTTTCGCGCTGAGGTTGAGCGCTTGAAGTTCCTGGCGAACGTGGCCAACGCTTCTTTGCCTCAGATGGTAGTTGCAGAGTTTCTGGAATCGGGCGGCTACGACCGTCACTTGAAGCGGCTCCGCACAAATCTGGCTACCCAGGTCGACCGCGTACGCCAAGCCACCGCTAAATATTTTCCCGAAGGGACCCGCATCAGCCGGCCTGCCGGTGGATACATGCTTTGGGTCGAGTTGCCGCCGACGGTCGATGCTCTAAAGCTTTATCGCGCCGCTTTGACGCAAAACATCAGTATCCTGCCTGGAGCTGTTTTCTCCGCCACCAACCGGTTCAAGAATCACATCCGCATCAACTGCGGTCATACCTGGTCTGAAACTTACGATCGCGCCCTGCTGACCCTGGGCCGTCTCTGCGAAAAAGCCGTCTAGCCATTTCCCCGGTCCCAATGTCAGATCAGACAGTTTTTCCGCGCTCACGCGCATGCGACCCACACTCTGACATGAGCGTCCATAAACAGCCGACAGCCTAGCCAACCCACATTCCCAAACTAGGTGTCGCAGGAGCGGAATCCACACTCCAGTAGGCTGCTCGACACTCGCCCATTCCATGAACCATACTTCGCCTACAAAAAACCATAGATATTTGAAGGCCGGACGAAGCAGGCCGCCACGCGAATCCTCTTAGAATTAGTTACTTACAGACTATACATAACTTGGCGACATGTGTGCATTGGAGTGTCTGCAACCCTTGTGTATCTCCGTCTAGTGAATGCTGTCTTGTGGTTCGGATTGGGTGAGAGTAATCCCGGCGCAGCGGTACAGGACAATTTGAGTTCCGTAGGTAAATCCAATTTCGTGGAGAAAGCAATGAACGTTAAACGTTTATCGACCAAGACCCGGGAACTGCTCCCCGTCTTGATACCGATGTTTGTGCTGCTGCTGTTCGTTGGCAGCCTGTTCGCCCAGGAAACGACGGGTGCTCTGCAGGGCACGGTGAAGGATCCCTCGGGCGCGGTCGTGTCCAACGCTCAGGTCGTTGCCACCAGCAATATACTGGTAGGCAACAAGACCACAAACACAGATGCGAACGGCTACTACCGCTTCGCCAATCTTCCGCCAGGTTCCTATGTCATTACGGTGACGGCGAAGGGTTTCCGGACCACCAAGCGTGAAGGCTTGATAATCGAGATCGGCCACCTTCCTACGGTCGATTTTGCGCTTGAGGTCGGCGGCACCGACACCGTCGTCGAGGTCACCGGCGCAACGCCTGTGATCGACGTGACCCAGAACACCACCCAGACCAACATCACTGAGGATATTGTCCAGGATGTCCCGCACGGACGCTCGTTCCAGTCGGTCATTCAGTTTGCACCCTCGGCTCGCAACGAACCTTTGGCGGGAAGCAATATTCTCAGCAATGGAAGTGGCGGCGGTTCGCCGGGGAACGAAAGCAATGGAAGTGACCACGGCTTCTCGGTGGCCGGCGGTTCCGACTCGGAGAACTCCTACTTGGTAGAAGGCCAGGAAACGGCTGATTTGGCCGGTGGATTCTCGCATTCAAACGTTCCTTTCGATTTCATTCAGGAAGTGCAGGTAAAGAGCTCAGGCATCGAAGCCGAGCACGGCGGCTCCCTGGGTGGCGTGGTCAATGTGGTCATGAGGAAAGGCAGCAACGCCTACCACGGTTCCCTATTCGCTCAGTTCGAGAACCAGGGACTGGATGGCTCGCCGACTTCCCGCGGACGCTACGACGACCTTTCTACTGGTACTCCCACGAGCTGGGGAACGATTGATCCCCCGTACTTGAACTATCAGCCGATAAGGCCGAAGACCAGCGACGTATTCCCGGGGTTCACCATTGGCGGCCCAATCCTCAAGGATCGCATATTCTTCTTCGCCGGTTTCAATCCGGAATGGAATGACGAAGAGCGCACCCTGAACTACGGCCCAGCCAATGGCGGGCTGACTAAGTTCAGCCAGAATCAGCAGACCTACTACACCACCGCGCGCATTGATGCCAGCGTTACGCAAAAAATCCGCGTCTTCGGCTCGTGGCTGTACCAGTATCAGCGCGAGACTGGGCAACTTCTGCCGCGTGCCGACTCGGTCCAAGGTTACTTTAACCCCGCCACGGGATGCTTCGGCTTGTCCGCCACGCCGTGTGTCAGCAACGGCATTCCCAAGTTCGTATATTCTCACGATCTGGGCTTTGCGGCTCCCAACACCACCACCAACGTGGGCGCTGACATAACCATCACACCACACCTGGTCGCTACCACCCGGTTTGGCTATTACTTCCAGAACTACCACGACTTCGGCTACCCGACCAATGGCACTATCTTTAACTTCCAGGCGTCGGGCATCAATGCCAATGCGGCCTGTGCACCTCAGCCTTGTACTGGCCCCGCGCTGCCGGCCTCGTTGCAACAGTCGGCCGGCTATTTTAACGTCGCCAACAACCCATTCACTACAGCGCGAAACGCGAATAAGGCAATCCAGTATGATGCGGATCTCGCCTGGTTCAAGAGCGGATGGAAGGGTACGCATAACTTCAAATTCGGTTATCAGCTCAACCGTCTCCACAACGATATCGATCAGAAATACAATGAACCCTATGTCCAACTTTTTCCGGGGTTTACTGCGGGTACAACGGACTTTAACCCGACCACTCCGACCGGCATAGCCACTTGCGCCACGCTCGAGGCGAGAACCGGCTACGTGGATCCTGCGACATTAAATCCTGTCTGCCAGGGTCTATATGGCTATCTCTCAGTCTACGACTTCGGCACACAGGGCATAGCCACCAGCTTCAACCACGGCTTGTTCGCCCAGGATTCCTGGACCATCGGCCGCGGCATTACCATCAACGCAGGCATTCGCTTTGACAAAGAGTACCTGCCGGGCGAGGGTCAGGGAGGCGGTGCGTCGAGCAAGCCCATTCAGTTCAGCTGGACCGATAAGGTTGCGCCTCGCATTGGCGCTGCCTGGGATGTCTTCAAAGATGGAAAGATGAAGGTGTTCGGCAGCTACGGCGCCTTCTACGACATCATGAAGCTGAACGTGGCCATCAGCTCGTTTGGCGGCCAGTACTGGCAACAGTGCTTCTACGCCATGGATACGGCGGACCTGACCAAAATCCTCCCTGCTTTCAACAGCGCCGGTCGCGACTGCGTTGGGCCGTCCGCTTCGAGCGCGGCCAACTGGTCCGGCGGTACGACGCCTGCGGGGTTGACCTTCATTGAGAACCAGAACTTCCGTACCTTCCCCACTACCTGTTCGACTTGCAGCTCCACTCAAGAGGGAGTTGCTCCTGGCCTGAAGCCATACCGGCAGCATGAGTCAGTATTTGGTGTTGATTACCAGATCGCCAAGAATCTAGCGTTCGAAGCGCGCTGGGATCGCCGCCGCTTGGATCATGTGATCGAAGACTCTTCTATTTTCAATGCCGCTACTGGCAGCGAGACTTTCGTCATCGTCAACCCGGGCCAAGGCGTCAACCAGACGTTCGACGGTTTCTGTAATTTCATTTACGGTGCCACTTCCGGGACGGCGTGCGCAGGAAACCCTCGTCCTCCGAACAACACGATCCCGGGAGCTCGCAGCTACGATGGCTTGGAACTCCGCCTGACCAAAACTCACAGCGACCGTTGGTTCGGCATGTTCTCCTACACCTACAGCAAGCTGCGTGGCAATTACACGGGCTTGACCAGCACAGAGCTTGCCGACGGGGGCTATGGCGGCCGCAACTCGCCCAACAACAGCCGCTCCTTCGACGAGCCGTACTTCTCTTGGAACTCTAGCGGCAATTCTTCCAGCGGATTGCTCCCAACCGATCGCCCGAGTACGTTCAAGGGCTATGCGTATTACGAGTTGCCTTGGAGCAAGTTCTCCAACAAGCTCACCACCGACCTCGGGATCTTCCAGTACTTTTACCAGGGCTCACCCACCAGCTCCTACTTGGATGTTGGCTACGGAGGCGGCGGGTGGCCGGTTTATGTGGCGAACCGTGGAAACTGGGTCGACGTGACGCAAAACCAAGCTACCGGCGCGCTCACCGTCGGGAGCCCGCGCGTCAACCGCACTCCGTGGTACATGCAGAGTGACTTTAACTTCCAGCAGAACTACAAGGTGAGCGAGGCAAAGATCCTCACTTTCACAGCGACTTTCACCAATCTGTTTAACCAGCACTCCGTCACTGCCGACAACGCGCAAATTGACACCCTCTCCGGCTTCCAATTTACGACGCCATCCAATGCCGGGTGCGGGGGCCCATGCTTCATCGGAAATGGCGTACCTTTCTATGCAGCGGCCATGAGGCCATATAACCTCTCGGCCGCGCTGAATACGCAGAATTCCCATGGCGGCCCGATGACACTTAACAGCCTGTACGGGACGCCGCTGTTCTTCCAGTTGGCCCGTACCATCCGTCTAGGGGTGAAGTTCACCTTCTAACCGGGTTGGATACGATTTACCGGGAGCCGGAGTTCCGGCTCCCTTTCTTTTTTGGCCGAGCCTGTTCGAGCGCTTGGAGGTGAAAGTCCTTTCACCTTCGTCAAGGCTGCCGGGGCGGTGACAAAAGACGGCGAAGAGGAAACTCCGAAAGAAGCTATTGCGGCAAACTCCATTCGAAACTTGTCCGATACAATCGAAAGAGAGGCACTCTTCCCGGCGCCTCCGCGCACAACCGCCGTATCGCTGCAGCACATAAGGAGACAGATTTCGATTGCCATTTCTAACTAGACGGAGGTTTCTTCAGGCCGCTGCAGGAGCCGCCGCGACCGGCGCTCTGGTCCTGGCAGAAGACGCCACAATTCTTGAGCCAAACCGCCCCATACTGGTCGCGATGGAAATCGAACTCGCCCGGTTGCCGGCTGCGTTCGATGGTTTCACCATAGCGCAACTCAGCGATTTTCACTACGACCCCCTCTCGGCGGTACCAATCAGAGCGGCGATAGAAATCGTCAACAACCTGCATCCGGACTTAGTCGTTTTGACTGGCGACTTTGTCACGGTTCCGATATTTCATCGCCGGTTCCACACTGCAAAACTCGCTGCGAGCGCTGCCGAACCCTGCGCCAGCCTTCTGGCGCAGTTGCATCCGCGTCTCGGGATGGTGTCCATTCTCGGAAATCACGATGTGGATTCGGATGTTCCCAGGATTATCGAGACTCTCCATTCGCATGGCATTCCCGTTCTCCGCAACCGTTCTATCCCTCTTGAGCAAGGAGGATCGCGAGTTTGGCTATGCGGTTTGGATTCGGTGTGGGAAGGGCACGCAGACGTGGATCGCGCTTTGCGCGGAGTCCCCAGCCATGAACTGGTTGTCTTGTTGGTGCACGAACCGGACTTTGCAGACCAAGCGGCTCTCTACCCTGTGGATCTTCAGCTCTCGGGACATTCGCACGGCGGGCAAATCTGGCTTCCCGGCATTGGCGCTCCGTGGCTGCCGACGTTGGCCCGAAAGTATCCCCGCGGGCTGCACAGAATTGGCCCGTTGACTCTGTACACCAACATGGGACTCGGCACAATTCGTTTGCCGATCCGCTTGAACTGTCCTCCCGAAGTCACGCTCTTTACCCTGCGCTCGGGGGACGGCGCTCTCAAACAAAATAGATGACCTAAAGACCCTCTGACCAAGTTGCCAATGTAGGCGCGGTGTCCACGCCCAGGCGGCGCCCCGGTTGAAATTCATACTTAATCGGAGTTTCCCTAGCTATCTCATGAATGCCGCGCACCGGCAGCACACGATTCAGCCTTAGCAGGTTATGGCCAGATGAGCACTCACCCTTCAAAACCGAAGGATGGGGCAGTTCTTTCTCGGCGAGGTGGAGAACAGGTGGGCCAGCCCCCAAGTCTCATCCGTTCGACCTTGGGGCCGACGATACAGACAGCCCGATCAATTAGGTTTCAGCGACTTCTTTGAAAGCTCGGCCTCGAAATGACTCTCAACCTCTCCACGACTAAGCGGGTTTTTTGCGTTGGTCAATACGATCGAATAGACGACTTTGTTGCCTTCAACCTGAGCGGTGATGAACGCCCGCTCGTCCAGTTCTTGGTTGGTGAATTTCACTCTTCCGCCATCTGCAAGTGTTTTGATCCACTCATCGCTTGGCATTCTCAGTTCCTCCACGGGCGAGTCCATCAGTGCCGCTTGGCTTTTTTCTTGCGTAGAAGAATACGTTTCACTACAGCGGGCATTTTGTTGCCCGTGACTTCGCGGTAGATGCGTTCGATAGGAGTCTCTGTTCGGGGCCCATGTACTCTCATTCAGCACCCCACTGCCGATTTATCCCGGATAATACGCCTTACCAGTCAAGATGTAGCATTTTTTTCGTTTTCTTCGTCTTCTCTGCTCGGGGCTTGGGGCTAGCGGCGTCGGCGTGCGATTGTGGCCGGCGATTGCAAAGTGTGCAGACTCCTATAGCCGGGACTGTGCCGAGCCAATCGAGCACCCGAACGCTGCGCCAATCGCCCTCTGTCAAAGGGGCGAAGCTTCCTCGTAGTCAGCACTGCACTGTTAGGACACTGCCTGTCCCTCAGTTGCAGATGCCGGTGCAGAGTTCGGCGTATAATTCACGCCGTGATGGATGACGAGAGGATAACAAACTCTATTGCAACCTTGAGCAAACAGTTGCTCATTTTGGAGAGCAATCAAGCAGCGCTTCGAGCCGCCGTGAGCGTCCTGAAATGTCTGACAGCAATCGAAATGAGTCCAGACGATCCATTAGAAGCTCTAAACCGGCTTCAGGGATTGGAAAAGATGCTCCTGAAGTCTGACCCAAACGCTCTAGCGCGTCAAGAAGCCGCTGAAGTAATTGAGGCGGTAAGACTCTGGAAGAAGCTGGGCGGCGGGCATCACGAGTCTTAAGATCGCATTCTGGCGGGTGAGGCTTTCGCGCAGAAGTATACTCTCTGAGGATCTTCGGAATTTGACTTAGGGTGGCCCGTCCTTGCGCTTTTTTTACAAGGGCGGGTGATCGCATCTCCTATGCTGCCGGCCGGATTTGCGGAACCGATCAGTGCAGGCGGATGCCGCCGACTACCTCCTGCATGTCAACGCCGTTGCTGCTGTCCATCCACGCGGCCAGGAAGTCCGCTCCCGCCCAGGCAGTCCCTTTCGGCGAGCATGCCGGTCACCGAAAGGCCGGGCCAGCCCCCCAAGAAAGAGGGTAAGAAAACCGGCGAGGTGATCGATCCATGCACCCGCCCCTTGCAAAAAACGCAAAAAACGCAAAGAGCGGGCCACCCCAACCCTTTCCTTCATCTGCTAAGGTCCGGGGCACCCGGCATGATAAGGGCGGCGAAGCGGAACAACCCGCAACCCGAGTCGTAATGCCGCACGCAATCAATTCTACGGATTAACACGTCCTGCCTGCCCCAAAGATGTAGAACTTCCCCAGGCCGGTATTTACCTCGTGACCACCACCATCAAGGTGGATCTCCTGCGCGCCTACGTAGGCGAA
>Ga0209118_1001432_pt1 | contig 11103 bp, 10 predicted proteins | sample BlaSpr_A8_Ref_M1_FD_187988 | JGI IMG/M metagenome (GOLD analysis project Ga0209118, IMG submission 187988) | Forest soil microbial communities from Thunder Bay, Ontario, Canada - Black Spruce, Ontario site 2_A8_Ref_M1 (SPAdes) (version 2) | ecosystem: Environmental > Terrestrial > Soil > Boreal...
GAGCAACGCAGCGCGCATGTCGGTAGACCTGTAAGCGAGTAGCGCAGCCGGCAACGCAGAGATCGGCCGCCTAGGCGGATGAGCCCGCAGGGTGCCAGGGGCGCCGCGCAGCGCCGCCCCTGGCATTTCCGGCGAATTTCTGGGGCGGGACACTAGAAGCCTCGCTCGCTCAGATAGACGCGGTTGGCGCGCTGGTCGCGCGCAGGTTCGCCCAGGGGATTGTCCGGGTCGGGCAGGACGTCCTGCTCCACGACGAGCCATCCCGAATAACCCGACCGAATCTCGGACAGGACCGCCTCGATATCAAGGTCGCCCTCGCCCAGCCGGCAGAAAGCTTTGCGCCGCCAGATCTCGGCGACGGGCGCCGCCTCGCGGACGATCTGGTCGACCACGGACTGCCGCGCATCCTTCAAGTGGAGGTGGTTGATGCGTGAACCCCACTCACGCATCGCGCGGACAGGGTCGCCCTGGCCGAGCAGGAGGTGGCCGGTGTCCAGGCACAGCCCGATCGAGGTCAGCTCGAGCAATTTCTCGATCTCCCAGACCGCCTCGACATGCGTACCGGTCTCGTGGTGGAAGGTCGGCTCGTAACCGCGCTCCAGGCACACCGACTGAGCCATTTCGACTCCGGCCGCAAAGCGCTTCCAGCCCTCGTCGTCGAAACCCAGCGAACGATCCATCGCCGCCTGGGCCGGTCGGGATCGGCGGAGGTCGCTGCTCGCATCGGCGAGAGTCGGTTTCGGCGGCAGAGCTCCGATCCCCCGCACCGAGTCGAAGACGTCCAGCAGCGAAGCGAGGCCGATGAGCGCGTCCCGCATGGCCGCGGGCTCGCTGAACGGCAGCTCGAAGAATCCCCCCGCGAGGCCGAGGCCACGACGGGCCAGGCCGGCGGCGAGATCAGCTCCCTGCCCCAGGTATCCGACAGGCCCGAGGTCGATGCCCTGGTATCCGGCCGCGGAAACCTCATCGAGGACCACGTCTCCGGCGGGAACGTTCGGCAGGATGCCCACGGTCAACTCGAAAGCGCCGTAGCTGACGGGCGCGCTCGCAACGACGATCGGCGGGACCTCTTTTGCGCGCGTCTCGGTCAAGCGATTACCGCGCCGCGATCAAGGCCGGTGCCGAAGGATGCTCACGCGGCGTCCGGCTTCGGTGCACCGCAACGACGGCCTCACAGAGGGCGATGTCATGCAGCGTGTCCGCTCCGGAAGTGATGGGTTGGCGGCCCGTCGTCACACATTCGTGAAAGTGGATCAGCTCCTCCTTGAAGCTCTCGTCGAACGACGTGATCTCTTCGGTTCGCGACGACCGCGGGGTTCCGCTCTCACCGGATTCCGTCACCAGCAACGTCGGCATGTTCCGCAGGAACGGCGACGGGAATGACAGCGTCAGCCTGCGATCGGGAGAGTAGAGCGCGAACTCCATCTCGTACCGGGCGATGCCGGGGAGGTCGACCCATGCGAAGACGCACTGCGTGGCGCCGAAGCTCAGCACCGCCGTGAGCCCGGTCTCGCGGATGTCGGCGAAATCCAGGCGGTCGGGCTCGCCCAGCACTCCGCGCATCGCGCTGAACTCGTGAACGAGGCTGTCAAGCAGGACGAGGTGGTACGCCCAGCGCGAAAGTGGATCGGCTTCACCGATCGCGGCCGTGATGCGCGCCTGGTTGTCGTCCGTGAGCGCCTGCGCGACGGAGCCCGGCAGGGCGCCGCCGCGATGCAGGTTGTAGTGCTGGATGTATGGCGCGAGCGGCGACTCGAGCGTGGTCACCCTCATCAGGCGGGTGTCGGTCAGCGTCCGTGCCTCTTCGACAAAGCGCCGGTAGGCCGGGTCGTACCGCTTGTTGTAGGCGACCATCAGCGTGACGCCGGCCGCCGACGCGGCATCGACCATGGCGCGGCCTTCGGACACTGAGAAGCACATCGGCTTTTCGACCAGCACGTGCATGCCGGCCTTCGCAGCCGCGATCGCCATCGGCGCGTGGCTCCCAGAGGTGAGGACGAGCACAGCGTCCAGCGGCTCGGCCAGCAGCTCCTGCCCTGTGGCGAACTGCTTGGGCACGCCGTACTCGCGCGCGCACGCGGAGCGGACCTCTTCCGACAGGTCCGCAATCGCTGCGATCTCAAACCGGTCGGAAAGCTCTCGCAGGTAGTGCAGGTGCATGACCTGGGCGATGAGCCCGCAGCCGATCACGCCTACCCTCAGACGACTACCCATTCACCTCACCCACAGGCAGCTCGGACTGGAACGTTCCACGGACGGTACCCAAAAACCGGGCCGGGTGTCAACCCGCCTGGTTGGAAGGCGGTGCCGTCGAGCCCCGCACGATGAGCTCGACCCCCAGCGTCTCGCGCCGAGGCGCCCCCTGCAGCTCTCCCGTGATCCGCGCGGCCAGGAGGTGCAGCGCCCGGCTCGCGAGCTCCGGCTGGGGCTGGCGGACGGTCGTGAGGTTGATGCGTGCGAGGCCTGCCATCACGACGTCGTCGAAACCGACCACCGACAGGTCCTGCGGGACGCGCACGCCAAGCCTGTCCGCGGAGTCGAGCAGCTCGATGGCCCCGTAGTCGTTCGAGGAGAACGCGGCCGTGGTGTGGTTGCGCAGGATCTGATCGACCTGACGGTCCCTGATTTCGGCGGGCATCTGGTCGGGCGGTCTGTCCCAGTGGAACACCGCGGGCCGCAGGCCCGCGCGCCGCATCACGTGCTCGTAGCCGGACCGGCGCGCGTGGTCCGCGGCATCCTCGACGAGCGGATCTGCGAAGTAAGCGATTCGCTTGTGGCCGAGGTCAACGAGATGCTGTGTGGCAAGCTCGCCGCCGGACTCGTCGTCGGCCGCGACGACTTCGCACCAGTCCGCTACACAGCTCACGAACACCGTCGGCACACGGCCCTCGACGATGCTGCGCGCGCGCTCGCGGGCCGCCGGTTGCGAAAGAAAGATGATCCCGGCGGCTCGGTATTCGAGCAGGCTCTCGAGGCCGCCGACCTCGGTCTCCTCATCGCCCTGCGTGTTGCAGAACATCGCGCGATAGCCGCGGAGTGCAGCTTCCTTCGCGATGTGCTTGGCCATCTCCGCGTTGAAAGGGTTGCCAAGGTCGCCCACGACGACGCCGACCGTGGTCGTCTGCTGGAGCACGAGGTGGCGGGCGAGAATGTTCGGCCGGTAGTCAAGCTGCGCGACCGCCTCCAGCACCCGCGAGCGCGTCGCGGGCGCCACTCCGTTCACCCCGCGGATGACGTTGGAGACCGTCGACTTGGAGACTCGCGCCTCCCGCGCCACGTCGAAGATCGTTGCGTGCCTGCCGTTCTTCATGCGTTCATCGCCGGAGAGCTTGCGGACGCCAGCGCATGCGCGAGGACGCCGGCCGCTTCGACGATCCCCACCTCAGCCGGTACGAACGGGTCCTCGTGCTCGATTGCCACGGTGCGGACGCGGCCGCCGGCCTGGATCGCGGCGGCGAACGACGACCACCACTCGGCATCGCGGCCCCGCCCGACCACCGCGAAGTTCCAGGGCATGGATTCGGGAGGCCGCGGCCAGCGGCGATCAAGGAGGCCGTTGATCGCGAGGTTGCGAGGGAGGAAAACGAGGTCCTTGCCATGGCAGTGCCCGACTCTCGGACCGAGCAGCCTGGCGACCGCCAACGCGTCCATGCCCATCCAGAAGAAATGGCTCGGGTCAAGGTTGGCGGCCAGCGCCTCGCCCAGGACGGCCAGCTGATCGAACGTCTCCACGTTGTAGACGACGGTGCCCGGATGCAGCTCCAGGCAGATCAGCAGCTCGGGATGCTCTCGTTTCGCGAACTCGGCGATGGCCGACCAGAACGGGGCCACGCGCTCGGTCCACTGCGCCTCGTGAATGCCGTCGAGGTAGGGCAGCCAGCCCCCACCCGCGAAGTGCGGCGTGCGGTCGCCGGGGCTGCCGGCCGGGCAGCCCGCCAGCGCCACCACGCGGTCGACACCGAGCTCGGCCGCGAGGCGGATCGTGTCCTTCAGGTCGGCCGCATGCCTGGCGCCCACCTCGGGATCCGGGTGAAGGGGGTTGCCCCAAACGTTGAGGGCGCCGATGCGGAGACCGCGCACGCTGATCTCCCGGTGCCAGTCACGCCGCTCGCCCGCGTCGTGGAGCAGGACGGCCATATCGCAGTGGCCGGTCGGCGCGTATCCGCCGGTCCCGATCTCCAGGTCGGTGATCTCGGGCGCGTGGGCGACCATCCAGTCCATCACGTCGACGAGCGGCCGGTCCACGAGTGCCTCGGTCACAAGACCGATCCGAGCGGTGGGCGGGTCGTGGGGTTGCCCCTGGTCACGCGTGATCACGGCAAGGTGACATTGTGGATCGTTCCAGCCGCACGCGCCAGCGCCGGCTGATCCGCCTTATGTTTAGCGACCATCGATGAGTGAGCTCACCACGCGTCTCACCACCGCCCAGGCGCTGGTGCGCTTTCTGGCCGCGCAGCATTCGCAGCGCGACGGCGTGCAGCATCGATTGTTCGAAGGCTGCTTCGGCATCTTCGGCCACGGCAACCTGACCGGGGTCGGGCAGGCGCTCTCCGAGCACCCCGACCTGCTCACCTATTACCAGGCGCGCAACGAACAGGCGATGGTGCACACGGCGTCGGCGTTCGCGCGCCAGCGCAACCGGCTCTCGACCCTCGCCTGCACCACGTCGATCGGGCCCGGCGCGACCAACATGCTCACCGGCGCGGCGGCCGCGACCGTCAACCGCCTGCCGGTCCTGCTGCTGCCAGGCGACGCGTTCGCCTCGCGGCGTCCCGACCCCGTTCTGCAGCAGCTCGAGGTGCCGTGGCGCGGCGAGATGACCGTCAACGATTGCTTTCAACCGGTGTGCAGGTACTGGGACCGGATCTCGCGACCGGAGCAGCTTGTGCCGGCGGCGCTGGCGGCGGTGCGCGTGCTCACCAACCAGGCTGAGACCGGAGCGGTGATGCTCTCGCTGCCGCAGGACGTGCAGGTCGAGGCGTATGACTATCCCGTCGAGTTTCTGGCCCGCCGGACCTGGACGATCGACCGCCCGATCCCGATCGCCCGCGTGCTCGATGAGGCCGCCGCCCTCATCCGTGGCGCAAAGAGGCCGATGATCGTGGCCGGCGGAGGCGTCATCTACTCGGAGGCGACGGAAGCGCTCCGGGAGGTGGTCCGGCGGACCGGCATCCCCGTGGCCGAGACGCAGGCGGGCAAGGGCTCGATGCCTTTCGACCAGCCTGGCGCGCTCGGGGCGATCGGCGCCACCGGGACACTGGCCGCCAACAGGACGGCCGCAGGCGCAGATGTCGTCATCGCCATAGGCACCCGCTTCAGCGATTTCACCACAGCGTCGAAGACCGTTTTCCGGGGCGAAGGCGTGCGCTTCATCAACGTCAACATCGCGGACGCGGACGCGCACAAGCTCGCCGGTCTAGCGCTCGTGGGCGATGCGAGGGCCACGGTCGAGGCGCTGGGAGAGCGGCTCGCGGAGTGGACGGTGGAGGCCGAGTACCGCGAGCTGTGTGACCGGCTGCAGGCGGATTGGGATAAAGAGGTGTCCCGCCTCTATCACCTCGACCACGGGCCGCTGCCCGCGCAGTCCGAGGTCATCGGAGCGGTCAACGAGCTGTCCGGGCCAAAAGATGTGGTGGTCTGCGCCGCGGGCTCCATGCCGGGCGACCTGCACAAGTTGTGGCGGACGCGCGACGCCAAGGGCTACCACGTCGAGTACGGCTACTCGACGATGGGTTACGAGATCGCGGGTGGGCTCGGCGTGAAGCTGGCGGCTCCCGATCGCGATGTCTTCGTGATGGTGGGCGACGGCTCCTACTTGATGATGGCGCAGGAGATCGTCACGTCGGTCCAGGAGCGCCTCAAGCTGACTGTGGTCCTCGTCGACAACCAGGGGTTCGCATCCATCGGCGCGCTGTCGCGCAGCAAGGGCAGCGCAGGGTTCGGAACTCGATACCGATATCGAACCGGCGGCTCGCTGGGAGACGATTCCGGGAATCGCGAGGGCGACACGCTGCCGGTGGACCTGGCGCTCAACGCCGAGGGGTTTGGGGCCCACGTGATCCGGGCCAAAAACGTGGAAGAGCTGCGCGATGCACTCGTCGCGGCGCGCGACATCGACCGCACGGTGGTCATCCACGTTCCGGTCGACCGGTATGAGGGCGTGCCCGGGTACGAGAGCTGGTGGGACGTCCCGGTCGCCGAAGTATCCGAGTCGGACAACCTGGACACACCGCGCGGGGAGCACGAACAGGGCTCGCGCCTACGTCGCTGGTACGTGTGAGCGAAAGCAGCTTCAGGGTCCACAGCCTCACCGCGCCCGGCCCAGACGGCCGGGTGCTCTCGGTCACTCCGGCCCTCGCGCGCTGGTCGTACGTCGGATTCGACGTCTACCGCCTTCGGGATGGGGCACGCGTCACGTGTCACACCTCGGGTCGCGAGGGCCTTGCGGTGATGCTCTCAGGTCGAGCCGATCTGGCCTTTGGTGATGAACGCTGGGCCGATGTCGGCTCGCGAGCGTCTGTGTTCGACGGCCCCCCCGATTCGGTATATGTCCCGCCTGGCGGTGAGCTGACCATCACCGCGACGAGCGAGACCTGCGAGATCGCTCTCTGCTGGGCTCCAGCCACCCGTGGAGTCGACCCGGTCATGGTTCGCGCCTCCGAGATTCGCCCGTTCACGCGCGGCTCAGGCGTGACGCAGCGGACGATTCACAATCTGCTCATGGAAGACAGGCCTGCCGAGTCGCTGCTCGTCACAGAGGTGCTCACCCCCGGCGGCAACTGGTCGAGCTACCCGCCGCACAAGCACGACACGGACGACCTGCCGCGCGAAAGCCTTCTGGAAGAGACCTACTACCACCGGACCCGGCGGCCCGAAGGGTTCGCGATGCAGCTCGTTTACACCGACGATCGCTCCGTCGATGAAGCGCTCACCGTGCGCGATGGGGACGTCGTCCTCGTGCCGCGCGGCTACCACCCCGTTTCGGCCGGTCCCGGTTACGACCTGTACTACCTCAACGTGATGGCCGGTCCGCACCGGCGTTGGGTGGTCACCACCGATCCCGCCCACCGCTGGCAGCTGGAGACTTGATGTGAAGAGCACCACGTACAAGAGTCACCTCCACGAGATGACGCAGACGACGCCGACATGCCTGTGGAATGACTCGGCGGACATCGAGGAGCTCGAGTACTCGATCGAAAACGGGGCGGTTGGAGCCACCTGCAACCCGGTCATCGCGGTCGGCATCCTGAAGAAGGACATCTCGGCGTGGCGACCTCGCATCGAAACCCTGCTCCGCGAGCTCCCCCACGCGACCGAAGACCAGATCGGCTGGAAGCTCGTGGAAGAGATGTCGATCAGGGCCGCAAAGCTCCTGGAACCGGCATTCGCCGCGCACCGCGGGCGCAACGGCCGGCTCTCGATTCAGACAGACCCAAGGTTCTTCCGAGACGCCCGGGCGATCCTCGAGAACGCGGTGGCCTTCAGCGCGCTCGCGCCGAACATGATCGTGAAGATTCCTGCGACGAGCGCCGGCATCACGGCCATCGAGGAGGCCACCTATCGCGGGATCAGCGTCAACGCCACGGTCTGCTTCACGCTCCCTCAGTGCCTCGCGGTCGCCGAAGCGGTCGAAAAGGGCATGCGGCGGCGAGAGGCTGAGGGCAAGGACATCAAATCGATGGGCCCGGTCTGCACCATCATGGTCGGCCGCCTCGACGATTGGTTGAAGGTCCTGCTCGAGAGACGCGAGATCTCAGTCGATCCCGGCATCCTCGAATGGGCGGGCGTTGCGGTATTCAAGAAGACGTATCGGGTTTTTCAGGAGCGGGGTTACAGGATCCGCCTGCTCGCCGCGGCGTTCCGAAACCATATGCACGGAAGCGAGCTGTTCGGCGCTGACGCCGTCATCTCGCCGCCGGCCGCGTGGCAGAGACGCTTCAACGCAAGTGACATCGAGGTCCGCCCGCGCATCGACGACCCGGTCGACCCAGCCACCATCGATCAGCTCCTCGCCCACTTCCCAGACTTCGGCCGCGCCTACTCCGCGAACGGCCTCGCGGTGGAAGAGTTCGACTCTTTCGCGCCGACCGTCCGCACGCTCCGCCAGTTCATCGCAGCGTGCGGAGACCTGGGCGCATTGGTGCGCGACGTGATGCTCCCCGACCCCCGCTAGCGAAGCACGGTTCGCGCGCGCCTGAGATCTGGATCAGCGTTCTGCAGCCGGTGCGGGGCGACCAGTCCGGGCGGCTGCGGCGAGCTCTGCGGTACGACGATCCCACCACGCTTGGGGCAGGATACGCAGTGCCAGGTCCCAGGTTGCGTCTTCGAGGCCCGCGCCGATGTTGATGGTCCCGATGAGGTTGTCGACGAACCACTCGTCCTCCGCCTCCCCGCCCGGCGACGCGTACTGCCGCCCGGCCCTGCCTCGGAACCCGCGCGGATCGCCGAGCTTATGGCCGTCTTGTAGGAACTGAAGCAGGCCGCTGACTCGGCCGTACAGCTCGACGTGCTGATCGAAGATCTCGGCGTACGTCTCGGACGCGGTCAGCGCGACCGCCCAGCGTCCAAGGATCTGGTGTCCGTCCACGAGCCTCTCGGTCAGCTGGCCGGCCAGCTTCTCTCGAAGCTGGGCATTCAGCAGGGCGGCCTCAACGTCGCGCCTCACCGTCGGACCCGTGGCGTCCGACGCCAGCGTCGCCTGCACCATCTCGGGCGCCATGTCGGACGCTCCCTCCAGCCCCAGGGCTTTGCCGAGGGCGCTCCAGGTCGTATTGGCCGCCTCGGCAAGCTCAATGAGCGCCGACTGTGCGAGAGCTCGCCAGCGCCGCTCACTGCGGCGGCTGAGGACGACCTCGATCACGGCCACCGAGAGGACGACTACAACGAGCGCAGAGACGATCGCGGCAATCATCGGGTGGCTCAACCAGAACCCCGCGATGAAGAAGTCGGAGCCGGCTGCCACGAGCAGCAGCAGGATCGCCAGGATCGCGAAGGTTCGGCGCCCGGGCCGGAGTCTGGACATCCACCGAGTGTAGGCGGCGACCCGCCCGCAAGCGATGGATCTTGCCGATCGAACGCCCGGACGGTTACTCGAGAATATTCAGGGTGTTGGTCTCGTCATCGACGAAGTAGACCCCGTCCCCATCGACCGGTATCGCCAGCCCGAAGAGCGCGCCGTTGCCCGGGAGGCCGGGAGGAGTGACCGTCGTGTCGAGCGTTTTGACAGCGACCTGCTCGCCGCGTGTCCGGAGGGGCTGATCTCGACGATCGTGGTGCTGGTTCCTTGCAAATTGCCGGCATTGTTGAAGTTGCTGACCAGAGCATCTCCGGCCTTCAGCTGACCGGCGCCCGATGGGCCGTAGCATTGCGCAACGGAGGATCGACTTTGACCTACCCTGTTGACCCGCGGGTTGATGCTTACATCGATGCCCTGCCCGAATGGCAGCAGGCAATCTGCCGCGAGGTTCGTGACCTGGTCCACGCCGCTGACCCGGCGATCGTCGAGACCATCAAGCGCACGAGGCAGCCGTACTTCGTGTTGGAGGGCAACGTCTGTGCCCTGCTGGCGGCCAAGGACCACGTCAACGTGTTCCTCTACGACGGCGCCATCGTCCCTGATCCCGAGGGAATCATCACTGGCGGGCAGAACAACGAGACTGCGCGCACCGTGGCGATTCACAAGGGCGAAACAATCAACGCGTCCGCGCTCACGGCCATGTTCAGACAGATCATCGCCAACAACCGCAACGGCGGCTGGCGCAAGGTAAAGAGCGAGCGCGGAGGCTGCTGAAGTCTTTGGTCAGTCGACCAAACGATGAACCGTCAGGCAGTACTCCGATTCGTCAACAAACGCGTCCTGGTCCCACGTCGACCAGCGTTCGACCAGCTCCAGGCCCGCGGCTTCGGCCCAGTCAGCAAACACGGAGGGCGGGCAGCCGTCGGGCCGAATCGAGTGGCCGTTGATGAGGAGACCTCCCGGCCGCAGGTGGCGCACCAGGTTTTCAAGCGCCTGGCGCCGCGACCCTGGTGTCACGAAATTGATCACATTGCCGGCCATCAAGACGATGTCGAAGGTACGGCCAAGCTCGATTGCGCTGATGTCGCCCTCGATCCATGACGCTGAGGGACACCGAGCCCGGGCCGTGTCCAGCATCTCAGCGTCGAGGTCAACTCCTACGACATCGACGCCGCGCCGGTACAGCTCTCTGCCCACTCTGCCCGTGCCGCAGCCCGCGGCAGATCGCAGCTCGTAGGTGCGCTCATATCTATCCCCTCGGCTCAGGTTCGGATCCATCCGTTGATTCTCGCCGACTCAGTCTCCGATTTCGGAGCGCCTTCGAGCTGCGCGCCAGCCTGGTTGGCGGTCCAGGAAGGCTCCGTCGGCGGGACCTTCTGGAAACACCTTGTGCGGATTCAGGATGCCTTTCGGGTCCATCACTGCCTTGAGCTGCCTCATGAGGTCGAACTCCAGGGCGCTGTGCTCCTGTGCGGCGTGGTCACGTTTTAGAGAGCCCAGGCCGTGCTCACCCGAGATCGAGCCTCCGAGCTCCACCGCGTCCGCGAACAATCGGGCGGCCGCCGGGCCCACCAGGTCTCGTTGATCGTCGTCAAAGACGATGGCCGGGTGCACGTTTCCATCGCCGGCGTGGGCCACCACCGGGATCTTGAGGCCCGTCTCGATCGAGAGCCGTTCGATACGAGCAAGCATCTCCGGGATCGCCGAGATGGGGACGGACAGATCCTCTGCGAAGTAGTTCTTCCGCATCGCCATCAGGACTTTGCCGAAGCTTCGGCGCGCGTCCCACAACTTGTCCCGTTCCGGACCGGACTGGGCCAGGCGATTGTCGACTCCGTCGACCACAACGACCACGGCCTCGATGTCGTCCTGGACCTGCTCCGGTGACGCACCGTCCTGCTCGATGAGCAGCACGCAGCCGGCGCCGGTGCCCAAACCCGGAGGCAAGAGATGTTCCAACAATTCCAGCGCGCCCCGGTCCATGAGCTCGAGGGCGGCCGGAAGGTGTCCGGAGCCCATGAGCCGCGCCACTGCTTCGGCGGCGTCGGTCGCGGTGCGGAAGCTGACGATTGCGGTGGCCCGATGTT
>Ga0209118_1001433_pt1 | contig 11091 bp, 9 predicted proteins | sample BlaSpr_A8_Ref_M1_FD_187988 | JGI IMG/M metagenome (GOLD analysis project Ga0209118, IMG submission 187988) | Forest soil microbial communities from Thunder Bay, Ontario, Canada - Black Spruce, Ontario site 2_A8_Ref_M1 (SPAdes) (version 2) | ecosystem: Environmental > Terrestrial > Soil > Boreal...
GCGGCTCCCGTGAACGTCGCACCAAGCGTCCCGGCCCGGACCCAACCGAGATACATCGCAAGTTGTGCCGCGAGCGGGCCCGGGGAAAGCTGAGAAAACGCGAGTCCCTCGACGTAATCCTGGCTGGATACCCACTTTCGCTCCTCAACCAGGTCCTTCTGCATGTGGCCCGCTAGAGCAATCGGCCCCCCGAAGCCAAAAGTGCCAAGGCGGAGAAAGTAAAGCAGGAATTCGCGCAGTTGTGGCTGCGTTTCTCCACCCTCGGCTGAGATCGCGGTCGTATTCATGTCTTGGCCGGGCGCAAAAGGAACTTGGTGCCCCATTTCTTGCGATGGAGCACCCTTACCCAAGTGTTCTATCGCTGCGCTAAACGTGGTAGAGAAATTCCCTACCGGACTTCAGTAGCACAGGAAGATCGCGACGTGACCTCACTTCGTGTGAACTTTATCCAGAGCGGCCTTAATGCCTTCTGCGACTTCCTGTGTCGGCCCATATCCCCAGAAGTGCATGAAGAAAAGGCGGGGCTGCTCGGTCAGCATGTGGCTATGAAGTGCGGTGACTTCGATATGATGTTCTTCGAGTGCCGAAATGACCGGATTGACTTCCTCCGCTATCAGAACGAAATCTCCGGTTGTTGCGACTTTTGCTGGGCCCGCCTCTTGAAAGTTAATGGACTGAGCCACTCCCAAAGAAGGAGGCATGGTCATCCCGCCGGGTGTCATCGTGATCGGTTCGGCGCGCGGAATACCGAAAGCCAGAACTCCTCCGTTGAGTTTACCCTTCTGAGCGAGTGTGCCTTCTACGGCCTTCACGAACGCGGGTTCCGCGGCCGCCTCGGGAGCAGCCGGTTTTGCCATCGGTGTCTTGGATTCGGCCAGCGCGGCCTTGAAGGATTCGGCCAATTCGCCGGCCTTCCCGTGACCCATGTAGTGGATGTACATGACTTGAGGAGCCTCACCCAGAAGATGATTGTGGAGCGCCGTAATTTCGATCCCACGTTGTCTTAGCTTCGACATCACGCCGCTTACTTCATCCGGAAGCAGGACGATGTCTCCCATCACCATCGCGTCGTCCTCGGTGCCGGCGAAGGCTGCCCACGTACCCAGAGCCAAACCGGGCTTGATTGCGACACCATGCAGCGTGACATGCAAGTCGGTGCGCGGGAACCCGACCCTATAAACGTCACCCATTTTCTGGCCCGACCGTCCTAGGATTTGGTCCAGTTTGGCTGTGTCTAGTCCTTGCGCACCAGCGACGGCCGGAACTAAGAAACAAATGCTTGAGAATAGAATCAACATTCCTTTTTGCGTGAAACGAAGCATGTGACAAACCTCCTCGTGTTGGATTTTGAAAAATCGAGAAAACAGGGTTGCTACTGCTCCTTCAATTGTTGACGAACGTACTCGTATAGTGCGTCGTACATCGGAAACTCGCGCGCCAGGCGCTCTTCGTCGCTTATCCCCGTGAGTGCAAAGCCTTGAGCGATGGCGCGCAATCCAAGACTTTCGGGGGAGACGTGCTCCTGCCCTTTGACGTCAGCTCCTCGGACGATCAGCGCGAGGCGGTGAAGGGCTGGCTCCGTGAGTTTGTAATCCTCGAGAATGGCTTCAAACGAACAGCGTTCTCCCCGGTGGTTCAGCTTCACTTCGGCAAACCGGGTTGCATCGAAGGGAATCGCTTCTTCATTCCGCGCGGTGTCGAGGAGCTGGTCTTCGGGTACGAAAAGGAACTCCGCCTGCGAGTCCACGAAGCGTCGAATGAGCCAGGGGCAGGCAACCCGGTCCACTTTGATATTGCTTCGCGTGATCCACTTCATGCTTGGACTCTCCCTTAGGGGACCCCCCTGTTAATCCAACTTTTCGGACACGGTCTTCCACTCATCGCCCTTTGTGAGGGTAACGTCGGCGACCGGATGACCATCTTTGAGCATGGGAAAGATGCTCACCGCACGAAATCCCGGGTTGCCCTTCAGGACTTTGGTTAGAGTTACGTAAAGCGACTGCTTTGCCTTTGACATCGCCTCGCTTTGTGTTTTTGCCGCCGAAAGGTCTTCCCCGCTCGTGATGGGTTCGGTCTTGGCCGCCTTGCCCGTGTTGTGGTCGACAACGACCTCCGAAAACGCATCGCCCTTGGCCGTGTATACCGAAAGCTGCAATTTGCCGTCTTCGATCTCGAATTTCGCCGAAATAGGTTTGCCCGCGTGCGCGCTGGCGGTCAGGCCTTGTTCGAGAGTTACTTTCGCCCCGGCCACGGCCTTCGCGAGCTCGGCGTGATCTTTGTCTTGCGACCACAAACGCGGACTGACGACCAACCAGATCATCAACAACCCCACGACCGCTGCTGCTTTTTTCATGACATCCTCCTCCGAGTTTTCCTGCTCGAAATCGCCTGCACCTTACTTGGCAGTCACACGCAAATCATCGAAGTAGGTGACCGAGTCTGCTTTGGTCCACAGACCGACTTTGCCGGCATCTTTGAACGTGTCGTCCGTCGCTTCGATCTTCTTGGCACCGTCGTAGTAACAGATGATCTTGTTTCCGACAGATTCGACCCGCAGCTCGTGCCATTCGCCGGGAGTGACTTTGAAGTTCGCGCCGGCGAACTGGCGGCGGTTTCCCGCGACAACGTGGTAAAGCCTGTAGTTATCCTCCAGGGCGTTGGCGCGGACGATGTAATAGTTGTTTGCGTCCTTCAGCCGAAAGACTAGGCCCCCCGCTCGGTCCACTTCGCCCGCAACGGCTTTGAACTTCACGCTCAGATCCAAATCCTTGAAGCTTCCTTCGTCGGAAATCAGAAGCGGAAAGCGATAGTCCGTCGTGTCCGTTGAAGTTTGCGCAACTACATTGGGTTTAGAAGGCGCAGTCGGATCTGCCATCACTACCCATTTGCTTTCGGCCCCTTTCCCAGTGCGCGCACTATGAAACTTCGCTGGCATGGCTCCCACCGTGTCGCTGTCGAAGTTATAGGTGAAGGAAGCGCCCGCCGACTGCTGTGGCGCAGGAGTCTCCGGTTGAGATGCATAGGAGGAATATCTTCCCTCCCTGGATTCAAGAATCACCCAGATCAGTCCCGAAACTGCGACAACCGCAGCGAGAATCCCCAATATCTTTTTCATTGCGAACCTCCTTTTGACTGACTTGCAGACGAATATTTTGCGAGCGGCAGAGAAACTCGAAACGTGGTGCCGTGGCCTTCCTCGCTTTTCAGAGTTATGTCGCCGCCGTGAGCTTCGACAGCCCAACGAGTGATGGACAGTCCGAGGCCAGCACCACCCCACTCCCGGGTTCGGGCCTTATCAACCCGGTAAAAGCGGTCGAAGACGTAGGGCTGGTGTTCCTTAAGAATTCCAGTTCCCTGGTCGATCACGTCTAAAGTCACCTGGTTGTCTCCCCCGCTATGTACTCGGACGAGAATCTGGCTTCCTGGGGGCGAATACTTGATGGCGTTATCCAGTAGATTGACGATGGCTTGGCGAAGAATCAGCCGGTCTACGGAGACGAGGAGGTTTGCATCGCCCGCGATGTCAATTTGTTGCCGTTTCTCCTCGGCCAAAACTTCGACTACCGAGCTGGCTTCCTCTGCGAGGCGGAAAAGAGCAATGTCCTCACGCTGAAGCTGGACGTGCCCAGCGTCCGCACGGGAAAGCGCAAGCAAGCTCTCCGTGAGCCGCGTCAGGCGGTCTACCTCTTCAAGCATGCTTCCGATCACATCTCGATACTCCGCCGGACTCCTCTCGTCCTGTAGTGCAACCTCGCCAACACTTCGGATGGCGGTCAGCGGAGTGCGTAATTCGTGGGAGGCATCAGCCGTAAAGCGACGTAGTTGGTCGAATGCGGCCTGCAATCGCCCAAGCACGCCGTTGAAGACAGTACCGAGCTTTCCTAGTTCGTCTTCGGGATTCTCGATGGACAAACGGTCGCCCAACCGTTCGGCAGATATTTTCTTGGCCTGGGTGGCCATCGAATCGATGGGCGCGAGCGCTTTTCGCGCGAGGGCATAACCGCCGATACCTGCAAGTAACAAAGCAATCGGAAAGCCGAGCAACAACACTTCCCCGAATTCACCCAACTCACGCCACAATCCTTCCTCGCTGTAGGCGACTCGGAGAACGACGCGCTGGTTTTCTACGTGATAGACGCTGCTGGCTAGCCTGACTCGGGTGCCATTCGGAAGCCGCATGGTGGACGGACTTGGATCGTGCAAGCCTTCGTCCGGGCCAGGAGGACCACCTAATGTCTGGTCTTGCAACTCCGCGCTTCTATAAAGGAGCGAACCCTGCGGTGACCATACTTCGATGAAATGGCCTATTCTTGGTTCAGCCGCGCCGGGATGGCTGGAATGAAGAGACACGCCTCCGTTTGGCTCCTTCGTGAGCATCCCTTCAATGGTTTCGACGTCCTGCAGCAGGTTTTGATCAAAGTCCTCACGCAAGCTCAAAAACAGGAATAAGGAAGCGACTCCCGCGTACAAGGCCAAAAGGCCCGCCAGCACGAGCACGTACCAGAGCGTCAATCGGGAACGCACGTTTCGCGGTCTGATTCTCATTCTTCCTCTCGCAGCACGAATCCGACACCGCGAACGGTGTGAATCAATTTGCGGTCGTAGGGCTCATCCACCTTGCGGCGAAGACGGTTGATATGAACGTCCATCACATTGTCGAGCGGGGTTGCACGAGCAGTTTCCTTCCAGACATCGCGCGCCAGCATCTCCCGAGAAACGACCTGCTCTTTGTGCCGAAGCAGATATTCGAGAAGCTCGAACTCTCGGGCCGTCAACTCCAGGTAGTGCCCACCCCTCCTCGCCTTGCGAGTCACCACGTCCATTTCCAAATCAGCGAGTCTTAACTGCGGCGCTTGTTCGGCTCGCCCGCGTCGAAGGCGGGCCCGGACGCGCGCCAAAAGTTCCGGGAAGGCGAAGGGTTTAACGAGGTAATCATCAGCGCCGCTATCGAGTCCGCGCACGCGATCCTCGATTGCGTCACGAGCAGTGAGTATCAGAACTGGAGTCTGCAATCCACGCTTTCTCAGTGTAGACAGCACCTGCAGGCCATCACGACCGGGAAGCATAAGATCCAAAATGACCAGGTCGAATTCCTCGGCGTTCACCAGAAAGAACCCTTCTTCGCCGGTGGGTGCGACGACGACTTCATATTTCTCGCGCTCCAGTCCCTCTCGGAGTGCACGAGCCACCTTCGCTTCGTCTTCCACCACGAGGATGCGCAATTGGCTTTTTCCTTCATGCATCTTGGTCAGGTCTTCTATCTTTAATCTTGTACGGTATAAATCCACACTTCTGCGCCGCGGCCCGCACGCGCTGGAACCGCCAGGTAGAAGCGGTCCGCGCTCTTCCTTCCTTTGCCAAAATACCCGGCGGTCCGGGCGCCCAATGCCGAGGGTATCTTGGACAGAAGCTGGTAGTGGTCCGCGTCCTTCTGTTGAAAAACGTTGATGAATCCCTCTCCGCCTGCCACATAAATGCGTTTGCGCGCGACATCGTAGTAAAGATCGTCCGTGTCCTGGACACACGGAAGCGCGGCGATCATGTGACCCGAGTTCGTGTCGAACACCGCTAGGCGCGCCGGCGTACGCGTGCCAACGAATAAGCGGTGATCGGCCTCATCCAAGGCCATCGGAAAGTTCATCTGAAGATTCAGCGGCCATCGCGAGATCGCATGCGTGCTGCGATTGATTACCGCGATTTGTTTCAAGTCTGGCAGGTTCGCGTAGATGTTCGGTCCTGACGTTTCTAGTTGGAAGGATTCCGGATGGGCCCCGAGCTTATATTCCTCGTCAAGGCGCTCGTTCGTGGTCGCATCGACGGTCCCAATCGCCCCTGTATCGTCCTCGCCGTAACCGACGTAGACACGCTTATTCGCCGCGTCGTACCGCAGATTGTCGACATCACTGTGGAAGTCGATCTCTTTGATGAGGTTAAACGAAGTTCCGTCGTAGATGTATAGCTTTCCCTTGCTGCTCCCGGCAAAGAGTTTGTTGGCTTCCGGGGAAAAGACCACACCCTGTGGATTCGGAATTCCGGTGATGGTATGGAGTACCGTTCTCGCGCTGATGTCGATGACCTCGACTGTATTGTTTCCCAGCGCAGAAATAAGTAACCGGTTTCCCGCGGAACCAAAGTGATCGATACGTCCCTTTACGCCCTCCAGAGGAATCGCCTCGGTCAAAACGAGCGGGCGTGCAGCCTGAGCCGGCGCACTCTTTTGAGCATTCAGTTTGGTCGGGAGCACAGACAATCCAGCCAATGCCACCACGCTGATGGCTAGCAACTTCTTCATATCTCCTCCTGAGAGCGGGTTCTGTTACTGCTTCTTCCTTCCTAGAACATTCAGCAGTGCATAAAGAGTTTCAGGACTGTGGTTCGAACACGAGAATCGCGGCCTCTTCGTTGTCGTGAGCGGGCGCGGCCACATAGTAGCGGTTCAGTTCCGGCGACCAGAACGAAGTACCGGCGCCGGGCCTCGTCGGTATTTTCCCGATCGTTTCGTAGTGGTCCCCATCGTTTTGCTGATACGCGAAAACATACCCGGCACCCTGGTCGCGGCCCCCGGAAACGTACACTCGTTTGTGGCCAGCATCGAAATAGACGCCATCCATTCCCTCAACCGAAGGGAGATTCGCGACCTTCTTGCCGGTCTGAGAATCCACAACAAGCATTTGTGGAGGCGTCCGTGTTCCGATAAACAATCGGTGCGTATTTTCGTCAAAGGCTCCATCACCGTTCCTCTGGCTGCTCACCGGCCACGTGGACACCACCTCGCGCTTGTTTGTATCCACGACTTGAACTTTGCTTGTTGCAGAAACAAAGACGAACAAAGTCTTACCGGATTGGTCCAGAAGAAGCTCCCCAGGGTGGCCGTCCACTTTGATATCGCCAATGTACTTATCCGTTTTGGCGTCGATGACCCCGACTTCGCCGTAGTCCTTACCTGCATCCTTACCGCCGTACCCGACGTAGAGAAGTTCCGTGTGGGGGTCGTACGCAACACGGTTGGGACCCAGATCCAGCTTGATCGCATCCAACAGGTCGAGAGTGTCGCCGCGGAATACGCGGAGCATCCCATCATCTCCACTCGCCACGAACACCTTATTGAGGGAACGCACATACGCAACACCTTGTGTTTTCTTAAAACCAGGAATGCGTCTCAACCACTTGCCAGCCCGCAAATCCACCACTTCCAGCGAGCCATTCTCGAGGCCCGCCACAAAGAGCCGCTTGTCTTTGACATCCACATCCATGTGGTCGATGCGTCCCCTTACGTTCGGCATTGGAATTGTCTGTACAAGTCGCAGAGGTTTTTTTTCCTGTGCGCGCAACTGGGCGGTGACAAAGGAAATCGCGAGCACTGCCAAGCAAGTCAGAAGTATCCTTCTCATCGCTGTCGCCCCTCAAAGAGCTAATTCCTGCATCTTATGGCCGTAGACAACGGGTGCCTACTGAAGTTTTCCTGAAGAAATTGTCAGATAGAAGATCGGCGCAACACTTGCAGAAATTGCGAGATGTACTGGTAGAATCTTAACCATGCGAAGTACTTCGGTGCGTTTCGTGATCGCTATTGTTCTGTTCACATGCCTAGTGTGCCCGCTGGTGGAGATGTTCGACTCCTGGGATCACACTCTGCAAACCGGGAACGATACCGAGTACGCCTTGGTTCTTCTTGCATTGTGCGTGGGAGTGACGTATTCGTTTGCGCGCTTCGTCCTCAAATCCACGCTGCTTGGTTTTGTTGCGAAGGGTGTGTTCCCTTCTTGCGCCCAGAGATCTTGCTTTTCCGCACCACGCAGTTTCGCTTTACTCCTTTTTGATGCGACGAGTCCCCCTTCCCTCCCACTGCGTATCTAGAAATCTGCGATAGCTGATCCAAAAACGCGCTCAGGAGTAGGTCCGTCTCTGGACCACGCCATGATCGGCCGTCCCTGCAGTGCAACCAATACATATTTCTTTGTTCTTCCACGATTTATTGGACTGGGTGACTCAAGATGATTCTGGCTTGCCGTTCGTTTTCCGTGCGTCATGTTGTTATCGGGATTGCCGTATCATTTGCCTTGTTGTCTTGCGCGGCTGACGCTGCCGCTCAAGCGTCGCGAGTTGGGGCAACTCTTGAGGGCACTGTGCGCGACACCAGCGGCGCTGTCATTCCCAACGCGAAAGTTACGCTGCACAACTCTTTGACCAATCAATCTCGTACAGTAACAGCGGATGAGCAGGGTTTCTTTCGAGCCGAGCAGCTTGCTGTTGGCAGCTATGAAGTGCGAGTGGAACAGACAGGCTTTGCACCTTATCGGCAACCAGGCGTTGGGGCGAGTCTCGGACAAACCGTTCATCTCGACATCGTGCTAGCGCCGGCGTCGGCGTCTGAACAAGTGACCGTCAACGCCCAAACCTCGTCACTTGATCCCTCACAGTCGTCAGTCGTTTCATCTGTAGATCAAGAGAGGATAGAAGAACTGCCTGTGCGGAGCCGAAATTACCTGGATTTTGTTCTACTTGCACCAGGCGTTTCGAGCTCACCGATACCCTCCGGCGCGAGCGGTTCGGCGCCACTTACCGGCAGTGGCTTCACTTTCGGTGGTCTGAGATCGCGGAGCAACAATCTCTCCATCGATGGCTTGGACAACAACGACGAGTACACAGGTTCGAGTCGCACGGAGCTTTCTCCTGAAATCGTGCAGGAATTTCAAGTGGTCAACAATGGCCTTTCAGCAGAGTCGGGCGGAGCCTCGGGAGGTTCGATCAATGTCATCACTCTTTCTGGGACGAACACGATTCACGGCGACGCGTTCCTATTTGCGCAGGACGGCGCACTCAATGCGCGCGACCCGTTCGAAACCGAGTCCGGCAAGCCATCATCTCGGCGCTTCCGTGCTGGGTTTGCTCTGGGCGGACCTGTCGTTACTGACAAAACGTTTTACTACGCCGCCGTCGAACAAGAACACAACCGAGGGCAAATCGGGTCGGATATTGACCCTACTGCGGCATCAACCATAAATGCCTTCCTTACGACGGGAGCGTTTCCAGGGTTAGCAACGCGCCAGATCACGACAGCTTTTTCTCCCATTGCGCGTGCGGAGGCGGAAGCTGCGGGCAAGCTCGATGACCAGCTCACGAAAAATACTGCTCTGATGCTGCGCTACACCTTCACAAACAACAAGGAATCAGGCGACGCGTTCAATACCAACGCCCTCATAGACGCAAGTGCGCGGGGCAGCAGCTTCACGAGCGACAACGCTCTTTCAGGATCGCTCACCACTGTCTTAGGCTCGGAAGCTGTTAGCGATTTGCGGTTTCAGGGTGCCACGCGCCATGCGGTCCTGCGCACGAATGAGCCTTTCGGCCCAGAGATTGACATCGCTGGACTGGTTACCTTCGGGCGGCCCTATGCGGGAAACAGCAAACGTCGCGAAAATCATTATCAAGCTAGTTATACCTACTCTCGTACGCGAGGAAAACACCTTTGGAAGGTCGGCGGAACGGTGAATCGCATCAAACTGCGTGCCGACGTACCGGACGGCTTCGATGGCGTATATCTCTTTGGCTCTCTCGGCGATTTCCTCGCGGGAAATCCTAATCAGTTTCGGCAGGCGTTCGGGAATTCGACCGCGGATTTTCCGGTGACGAGTGTCGGCGGATTCGTGCAGGATCATTGGTCCCTCGCCCGGCAGCTGACAGTTGATCTGGGTGCACGCTACGATTTTGAACGCCTGCCTGCCGGGTTCAATCAAGGCACGAATAACGTCAGCCCGCGAATTGGTCTGGCTTGGAGTCCATCTCCTAAATGGGTTTTTCGTGCGGGGTATGGAGTTTTCTTCGACCGCTACGTTCTCGCCAACTTGACACGGGCCATCGAGAAGAATGGTTCACAGGCATTCGAGCAAGTAGTCGATGGAAACGCAGCAGCCAGCCTTTTCGCGGCAACGCAGGGCGGGCCACTTGTTGCGCCTGTATCTGGGATTGCCTCATCCATCTTCCGACCCGATCCGCTCATGGCGACTCCCTACAGCCAGCAAGCCAGTGCCGGTGCGGAATGCTTGGTCGCGAAAAATCTTACGCTGCGCGCCGACTATTTGTTTGTTCATGGAGTTAAGCTGCCTCGGACACTTAACGTCAATTTGTTGCCTCCAGTTGTCCTCACTCTTGCGAACGCCTCTAGCCTTGGTGTTCCAAATCCAACGCCACAGCAAATTGGGCGAGAAGTCTTTTCACCTGGGCGGCTCAACACCCAGTTCGGCGACATTTATCAACTACAGAATTCAGCGGATTCGACTTATAACGGTGTTTCATGGACGCTCAACCGACGGATGAGCGATGAGCTGGCGTTCTCGGCGAGCTACACAGTGTCGAGGACATTCGACGATGCTTCAGACTTCGACGAGCAACCGCAAAATCCTTTCGATCTTCGCGCGGAGAATGCAGTGTCGCGCCAGCATCAGCAGCAACGCTTTGTTTTCAACGCGCTGTGGGAGTTGCCTATCGGTGACGAAGAGGAGAAGGGCGGGAAGTCAGAAGAAAATACCGGATGGCTCAAGCAAATGTTCAGTCATATTGAAGTGGCACCGATTCTGACACTGGAGAGTGGTCGGCCTGTGAACCCGTTGACGGGCCTTGACTCGAATCAGAGTCACGCCTTTCCGCTCTCGGCAAGACCGCTAGTTCTTGGCAGAAACTCACTCCAGACACCTAGAATCGTAACCATGGATCTCCGCGTTCTAAAGTACTTTCCATTCGGCGGAGCAAAACGTCTCGATGTTGTTGCGGAATTCTTCAACCTGTTCAACGGTTCGAACGTCTCCCAGATCAATCCAGTCTTCGGCTCAGGCTTGACCCCGATATCCGGATTTGGGCAACCGCTTGCGGGAACCGGGGCCCGCCAAATTCAGTTCTCGTTGGATTTCGAGTTCTGATAATTATCCTGCCCGGCGACCGCGGTTGATAATGCATCTAAGTTCGAGAGGAGCTTGAAGATTATGGCGATTTCCCGAATCACGGGCGCTTTCCCGTTTCTTGCCTGTTCTCTGCTCATGTGTGCCACCGCAGTTTGTGAGCCGACGCCAGCGTTCCTTCAGACGAGCGATTCAT
>Ga0209118_1001435_pt1 | contig 11079 bp, 7 predicted proteins | sample BlaSpr_A8_Ref_M1_FD_187988 | JGI IMG/M metagenome (GOLD analysis project Ga0209118, IMG submission 187988) | Forest soil microbial communities from Thunder Bay, Ontario, Canada - Black Spruce, Ontario site 2_A8_Ref_M1 (SPAdes) (version 2) | ecosystem: Environmental > Terrestrial > Soil > Boreal...
CACGGAAGCTCTGGCCAACCAGGAATTGCAACGCCATGTGGAGGCAGCTGACGTGGTAGTCACTGGACGGGTAATGGCTGTTCGAGCGCCATCCGAAGCGGCTTCGGGTCCAGCTGTTCGCGGCGCGAGCCTGAGAGCCGGCGAGGCCAAGCCCTCCGCGCAGCCACAGCGAATTAGCGAACATGATCCTCTCTGGCACGAGGCCGTGGTCGAAGTGACCGGGGTCGAGAAAGGGCCAGGAGCAGCTAAACAAATTGTCGTGCGTTTTCCGAGCAGCAGAGACGTGCGTTGGTATAAAGCTCCGAAATTTACGCCGGGCCAGGAAGGCGTGTTTATTTTGCGCAAATCAACTGAGGTCTCCAGCAGTCCCACCCGAATGCGTGCCGCCGGACGCGCCCAGGTGCAACCCGAAGTTTATTCTGCGGAAGATTCGGCTGATTTCCAGCCCATGCATCGAGCCGAACATATAAGAATGTTCATAAAACCTTCGAAGAAAACAGCGGCCGCCAAAGTCGCGGCCCCCAAGCCGTCAGTCCGCATGCGGCGCGGCTGAGCCCCTGCCACCCCGCGGAGAAAGTCTCACCAATGAGCAAGTCAAAGTCCTCCCGAAGCAAAACCAAGGCGCTGCCCAAGACCCGGGCTTCCAAAGCCGCGGGAAAGAAAGAAAAGGGGGCGACGAGCGCGGCCGGCAATTTGTTGCTGGTGAATATGATTCCCAAATCGCTCAGCCACGAATCAAATCAGGACAGCGAACCGACGCTGGCAGTCAATCCTCGCAATCCGCAGCAGATAGTCGGAACGGCATTTTCTCCTGATCCGATGGGAGGCGCCAACGCCCCAATTTATATCTCGATCGATGGCGGCCGAACGTGGACGCTCAATTCGATCGTGCCCAGCGAAACGCAGACCGGAGACATTTGCGTCGGCTTCAGCCCCACGAATGGCAAGCTTTACGCCGGCATCCTCCGGATTCCCTCACAAGACACGCGCTTGAATATCTTGCGCACGGACGATTTTCAGAGTCCCAATCTCATGACCGTGCTCGTCGATCGGCTCGGGGTCGATCAACCTTTTCTTCAGGCAGCACCCATGGCCGGGCCGAGCCCGAAGGACCGAATTTATGTGGGCAACAATGATTTTGGTGCCACCAATGGCCAGACATCGACGATCGATTATTCGCTCAATGGCGCCGTCAGCAAGGCGAAGTTCAAGAAGGCACGAATTGAAAGCCGGCAAACAGCACAGCAAAATGGGCCGCAGGTGCGACCGGCCTGCCATGCGGATGGCACGGTTTATCTTGCCTACATGGGATGGCGCTCCACTTCGGGCAGCTGGGAAGGAAACACTCTCGTGGTCACGGCCGACGTCGTCGTCGTCCGGGATGATGCCGGCGGCAACAGCACGAAACCATTTCGAAGTTTGCTCGATCCGGGAGATTCTTTGCCTGGCCGGCGCATCGTCCAGGGAATCACCTTCCCCTTCCACTCGAGCGACGCAGGCGTGCCTGGCCAGCAGCGCCTGGGCGGAGATTTGGCTATCGCGGTGGATCCGACAAACAGCGCGCTCGTTTACATCGCCTGGGCTGATCTAAGAGGCGGGATCTATACGCTGCATGTCCGGCGTTCGACCGACCGGGGAGTCACCTGGTCTTCGAACGATTTGCTGACCGCGCCACGTGCAGTCAATCCGGCGCTCGCAATCAATAACGCCGGCCGAGTCGGACTGCTCTACCAGCAGCTCACGGGAACGGGAACCATGTTACAATGGGTCACTCACTTTCAACGAAGCAGTGATGGGACGAACTGGACTGATTTGATTCTCTCCAAGGCTCCCGCCGATCGTCCGCAAGCAGAATTCAGCCCTTACCTCGGTGACTATGATTTCCTGCTCTCGGTTGGGAAAGATTTCTATGGCATCTTCTCGGCGAATAACTCGCCCGAGATGACTCATTTTCCCAATGGTGTCGTGTATCAGCGCAATGCAAATTTCAATACGCGCACTTTGCTCGCCGTCGACAACACCACGCCAGTCCCAGTTTCGATTGATCCGTTCTTTTTCAAGGTGACGGAATAAAAGCGGGAACCGGCTCGCGTCCGCCAGGTTTTGTTCGCAGGGCGGCGCTGGCGTGAAACCTAGGAGCGACGCCGAACTAGAACTCGACCCAGAGTTTCCTCAGGTCCGATTGAGAAGCATATGACTTGCAAAGCGCGATGCGTTGGAAGAATTGGCTTCCATGGCGAGCGACGTTAGAGAACTGGATTCAATCATCGAGCAGGCCGTCGCGAATGGGCAATTGCTCGAGTCGGCAGCGAGGAACATTTCGACCCTGCTGACCGGCACGGCATCGGCCCTCTACCCGTCTGTTGTGGCCGAACTTGTCGCTTCCCGAGAATGGGCGGAACTGAACGACCGATTTTACAAGACGCTGGCGTTCGGCACCGGGGGTCTACGGGGCAGAACGATCGGGAGAATTGTGACCAGCGCGGAACGCGGCACGGCCGGGCAAAACGAGCGGCCGGAGTTTCCCTGCGTCGGAACGAACGCGATGAATTTCTACAACGTGAGCCGCGCGACCCAAGGACTCGTGGCCTACCTGCATGAGTGGCGCGGAAAGGAAAAGATCTCCGGCAAACCGAAGATCGTGATCGCGCACGATCCGCGGCATTTTTCAAAAGAGTTTACCGAGCTGGCGGCGAAAACGGCCGCCGAAAATGGCTGCGACGCGTGCGTGTTCGAAGGGCCGCGCTCCACGCCTGAATTATCTTTTGCCGTGCGTTATTTGCGCGCGAGTGCGGGGATCGTGATTACCGCCAGCCACAATCCGCCGCACGACAACGGCTACAAAGTTTATTTCGATGAAGGCGCCCAGGTGGTGGAACCGCACGCCAGCGGCATCATCGCGAAGGTCAACGAAATCCAAAGCGAAACATCCGCCGCGAAACCGAAGAAGCAGCGCGGAAAAGTGATCGCGCTCGGCTCCGAGATTGACGAGGCCTACATGAACCGCGTCGAGACGCTGGTTCTGAACAAGGAGCTCATTCGTTCCGCCAAATCGCTTCGCCTTGTTTTCACGCCGCTGCACGGGACGGGCGGCGTCATCATCAAGCCGATGCTCGATCGGCTCGGTTTCAATTTTCACGTCGTCGAAGAGCAGGACCGCTTCGACGGAAATTTTCCCACGGTCGATTCGCCGAACCCGGAGAACGCCGCTGCCTTGCGCCTCGGCGTGGAGCTGGCGGAAAAGGAAGGCGCCGATCTCGTCATCGCGACTGATCCTGACTGCGACCGCATGGGCGTCGCGGTCCGGACCGCCGCCGGCCAGATGGAATTACTCTCGGGAAATCAGATCGGCTCGCTCCTCGCCTATTACCGAACGAAAACGCTCTTCGAGCTCGGAGTCCTCAACAAAGAGAACGCGGCGCGCGCCGTGATCATCAAGACATTCGTCACGACCGATCTGCAAAAAGCGATCGCGGAACAGTTCGGCCTGCGTTGCGTCGAAACGCTGACCGGCTTCAAATACATCGGCGCGAAGCTGGGGAAATACGAGCGAGCGCTGCCACCCGACGTGCGGAAAAAATATCGCGACCTGCCCGAGGAAGAAACGCGCCGGCTCCGGCTCGAGCATTCTTCCTATTACGTCTTTGGCGGCGAAGAAAGTTACGGATACAACGGCGGCGATTTCGTGCGGGACAAGGATGGCAACGGCGCCGCGATCATGTTTTGCGAAGTGGCGGCGTATGCGAAATCACGCGGCCTGACAGTCGACAAGCTCCTCGACGAAATCTTCTCCGAGTTCGGCTACTTCCAGGAATTCACCGGCTCGCTCACGTTCGAAGGCGCCGAAGGCGCGGAGACAATCAAGCGTCTGCTGGCGTCGTACGTGAGCAAGCCGCCCAACGAGATGCTGGGCGCGAAACTGATCCAGGTGAAAAACTTCGAGACGGACACTTATCGCGACGTCGAAGGCGACGAAATTCCGAAGGAGAAAATGCTGATCTTCGAGTTCGGCGATCACACCAGGATCGCGGTGCGCGCGTCCGGGACCGAACCGAAGATCAAATATTATCTGTTCGCGCAACGCCGGCCCGGCGCGGCGAAGTTCACGGCGGCGGAGTTGGCGGCGATTAAGAGCGAAGTGAGCGAACACCTGAAGCGCGTCTGGGATTGGTTGCGCGAAGATTCGTCGGTCCGCTCGGCGGCATAACCTGCTCGACAAGCCGGCCAGGAAGCGCAGAGTTTTTGCATGGGTCGTGAAATCAAACTCGATGGCGGCGAAATTTCGCTCCTGAAGAAGATCGGGCTCTCCGGCACGCAAGTCTATGGCAAGCTCCTCATCGACCGCGTCGAGCAAATGGAGGACGGTGAGTTTCTCGATACGCTCGCCGGCCTGATCGATCAGGGTTACGTCCTCGCGAACAAAGTGAACATCCGCACCATGGAGGACGCGGAGAAGTCTTTTTTCCGGGTCAACGCCGCTTACGCAAAAGATCTGCGCGACGCGGTCAATCCCGGCGCGCACCGGGAACGCGAACGCGCCAAGCGCCAGCGGCGAGTCTGAAAAGCCGTGGGCCAGTTAGCAAAAGCGCTTCGGCTCTGGCCGTGGCTCGCGGCCATCTCCACCGGCGTTCTCTACGCTGGATCTTTCGCGCCTTTCAATCAGACATGGCTCTGCTGGATCGCGCTCATGCCACTGCTCGCCGCGATCTGGTTTTCCGGGACGAATTCGAAGCGCCGCTGGCTCCGCGACTCGCTTCTTGGTTACGTCGCCGGGGTCACTTTTTTCTGGATCGTTTTTTTCTGGCTGCGAACCGTCACGGTGCCCGGCTGGTTTCTGGTCGGCGCCTACATGGCGATTTACTTCGCGCTCTGGAGCTGGATTTGCGGGGCGCTGCGTCCGGGGTTGCGAAAAATTCGCCAGCACCAGTTCAGCGGTTTGGAGGCGGTCTCGCGACGGCTCACGGAAAAACGCGCTGCGGAGATGGGCGCCAGTTCGGATCCCGCTGGAGCCGCCGACGTCTCGACAGAGCCAGGCGACTCCAGCGCCGATCCGCCTGGCGAGTCGTCACAAAGCCGGTCGCCCTGGTTGCGTTCGACAAATAATCTGCGTCTCGCGTTTCTGCTCGCTGCCGTCTGGGTCGCGCAGGAATGGCTGCGCAGCCTGGTCCTGACCGGCTGGGGCTGGAACACCTTCGGCGCCGCTTTGCACGATCAACTGGCCATGATTCAAATCGTGGAATTCACCGGCGTGGCCGGCCTTTCCTTCCTGGTCGTTTTCACGAACGTCATTCTCCTCAGCACGGCGCGCCGGTTCATTCTCGAAACCCAGGTGCGACCAATGCGCCCGCATTATGATCTCACCCTCACGATGGCGGCCATCGTCGGCGTGATGGGATTCGGCATTCATGCGATCCGCCTGCAGCGGCCGGCAAAAAATCTGAGCGTGGCGCTGGTCCAGCCGAACATTCCACGCGAACAAAAATTCAGCGGTGAATTCGCGCAGACGATCTTCGATAAATTCTCCCGGTTGAGCGCTCCGAGTCTCGGCGCGAGCGCGCGGCCGGATTTGTTGATTTGGCCCGAAAGCTCGATGCCCGGCCCGGTCCTGACCGACGAAGCGAGCTACAAGTTCGTCATGGATTTTTCGGCCTCGGCCAAAACGGATCTGCTCCTGGGCACGATCGACCTGGATGAAACCCACGCTTATAACGCGGCGCTTCTGGTTTCCGACGCGGGAAAGGGCGTCCAGGTTTATCGGAAAGTCCATCTCGTGCCCTTCGGCGAGTATGTCCCGGGCCGGCACGCGCTTCCCCTTCTCGCGCGCATCGTGGGCGATCAGGTCCCCGACGATTTCGCTTTCGGCAACGAGTATACCGTCTTTCACCTCACTAATGAAAAGGCGAAGGTCGCGCCGCTCATTTGTTTCGAGGACACGATCGGCGATCTCACCCGGCAGTTTGTTCTCGCGGGCGCGAACGTTCTCGCGAACGTCACGAACGACGGCTGGTTCCTGCGCTCCGCCGGTTCGCAGCAGCATCTGGCCAATGCGGTTTTTCGCTGCGTGGAAACTCGCTTGCCCATGGTCCGGGCGGCGAACACCGGTGTCACTTGTTTCGTGAATGAATTCGGGCGCATCACGCAAACGTTGGTCGACGAAAACGGCAGCCAGTTCACCGAAGGCGTGTTGACCGGCGAAATCGCGGTCCCGACTGGAACCGAGCAAACGTTCTATGTTCGCTACGGTGAAATTTTCGCGGAGAGTTGTGTGGGCGTTGCCGTGCTGGTGCTCGTGGTCCTCGGCATACGGTCATCCCGAGCGAAATCGAGGGATCCCGTGGCGAAACTTTAAAGCTGACAATTCGGGGTCCCTCGATCCCGCCGTCGCGGGACTCGGGATGACGGAGATTTATCGTGCGCGGCGGCTCAAGCTTGCTAATCGTTCTCTCCACTCGAACACATGAACAATGAATTCGCTATTCACGTGCGCGGCCTCCGGAAATCCTACGGCGCGTTCGAGGCCGTCAAAGGCATCGATTTCGAAGTCCGCCCCGGCGAAGTCTTCGGATTGCTCGGACCGAATGGCGCGGGCAAAACGACGACGGTCGAAATTCTCGAAGGCCTGCGGCCGCGCTCTGCCGGTGACGTTACCGTCCTCGCCTTCGATCCCGATCGGCAAAAGCAAAAGCTCAAGGACCGGATCGGCGTCTGCCTGCAAGCGACAAATCTCCCGGACAAAATCACGGTGCACGAAGCGCTGAAACTTTTCGGCGCGTTCTATACCCGCACCGTCGATGGCGAGGCTTTGCTGAAACGTTTGCAGCTCTGGGAAAAAAGGAATGCCGGTTACGCCACCCTTTCCGGCGGACAAAAGCAGCGGCTCGCAATCGCGCTCGCTTTGATCAACGACCCGCAAATGCTTTTCCTCGATGAGCCGACCAGCGGTCTCGATCCTCAGGTGCGGCTGGAGATTCGCGATTTGATCGAGGAGTTGCGCGCGGAAAACCGAACGATCGTAATGACCACGCATTATATCGAAGAGGCGGAACGGCTCTGTGATCGCGTCGCGATCATCGACGCCGGGCTGATCATCGCGAGCGGATCACCGCGCGAGCTCCAGGCGAAGAGCGCGAACCAGGCGGCGATCGAGATTACTTTCACCCAACCGTGGCGCGGTGGCGCGCTTCCCACCTGGCCTCATGGAATTCAAAGCACTTTGAGTGAAGATGGCCGCCAGATCAAAGTCACCTCGGAGCATCCAGCCCGGACGCTGGTGGAGATGGTGAAATGGATCGATGCCCAGGGAATCGAGCTCGACGACGTGCGCTTGACGCGACCGACGCTCGAAGATGTTTTCATCGAGCTGACCGGGAAAAAACTCCGCGATTGATCCAATGAAATCGTTTCTCGCCCTCACTCAAATCGATCTCAAGCTCGCGCTCCGGAACCGCTCGGTCTTGTTCTTCAACTATTTCTTTCCGCTCATTTTCTTTTTCGTTTTCGGCTTTTCGATGCACGCCGAGCAAGGCTCCCGCATCATTCAAGTGATCACGATGGTCTTCGCCATCGGTATCCTGGGCAACGGCCTCTTCGGCGCCGGCATGCGCGCGGTCGAAGATCGCGAGACCAATGTGCTGCGCCGCTACAAAGTCACGCCCATCACGCCCGTCCCTCTCCTGTTCGCCTCCATGGTCACCGGCGTCATTCTTTACCTTCCCAGCCTCATCGTCCTCCTCCTCCTCGCGAACCGGCTCTTCGGGATGTCCGTCCCCGCCAATCTGCTGTCTCTCTTTCTTTTCGCGATCATAGCGTGCCTCGCGTTTCGATCCATCGGGCTCATCATCGCTTCCGTCGTCAACTCCTCGCAGGAAAGTTTGATCCTCATTCAGCCGCTTTACATGGCGATGCTTTTCCTGAGCGGCGCGACGTTCCCGATCAGTTTCTTTCCAAATTGGTTGCAGATCGTGACCCAATTCATTCCCGCCACCTATCTGATGACGGGCACGGCCGGCATTCTCCAACATGGCGAGTCGCTTCTGCAGAATTGGCTTTCCGTGATGGCTCTGCTCGTGACGGCGGCGGTCGCGCTGTTTATCGCCACGAAACTTTTCCGCTGGGAGAAGGAGGAGAAGCTCCGCAATACGGCGAAGCTTTGGGTGCTCGCGGCGCTGGCGCCGTTTCTGATCCTTGGCGTCTATCAATCGTGGAGCCGGGAGGATCTTTCGAAGGCGAAGATTCTCGCGCGCGATCTGAGCCGCGGCCGGACGTGGCTCATTCAGAACGCGCGCATCTTTATCGGCAACGGCAAAGTGATTGAGTCGGGCTCGGTCCTGATTCGCGGGGGCAAGATCGCCGAGATTTATGAAGGCGCGGCGCCCGAGGCCAAGAGCCTGAAGGCGGAGGCAATTGAAGCCGCAGGCAAGACTCTTCTTCCGGGCATAATCGATGTCCATGTGCATCTCGGCGCGAGCGGCGGCTTTTACGATGACCAGAGCAAATCGTTCGATCCGAAGAACGCCGAGCACGAATTGCAGGCCTACCTATATAGCGGAGTGACAGCGGTCCGCAGCGCCGGGGATTCCGTTGACGCTATGCTCAAGTTGCGCCGTCTCTACGGAAGCGGCGAGAAACTCGGGACCGAGCTCTTTCTCTGCGGCCCTCTTTTTACGGCGGAAGGAGGGCACGGAACTGAATACGCCAAGTTCATGCCGGAAGCCCTTCGAGCCGACTTCCTCGCCGGCTTTGTGCGCACGCCGAAAACACCGGAGGAAGCGCGCAAGCAAGTCGATGAATTGGCGTTGAAGCGAATCGACGCCATCAAGATCATCCTGGAAAGCGGCGTGCCTGCTTATCCTTTCGTCCGCCTGGACACGAACTTACTCCTCGCGATTGCGAGCGAAGCACGCGCGAAGAATCTGCCGGTTGCCGTTCACACCGGGAATGCCGCGGATGTGGCGGATGCCGCGAAAGCAGGCGCGAACTCCATCGAGCACGGCTCGTTCCTGGACGAAATTCCCGACGAAACCATCGCCGAGATGAAAGCGAAAGGAATCGCGCTCGATCCCACTTTGAGCGTCGCGGAGGGGTTCACCAATTTCGCGCGGGGAGACACTTCTCTGCTGAAGCGCTCGCTCGTGCAACAGGTCTCTCCGAAGGATCTCCTTTCGGGAACGGAGCACGCGGCTACGAGCCCCGAGATGGCGAAACTGCGCGAAGGGATCTCGCATTACCCGATGTCGGTCGATCAGGGCGGCAAGAATCTTGTCAAAGCATGGCGCGCGGGCGTGCCGCTTGTCACCGGCTCCGACGCCGGGAATTTCCTCGTGCTGCATGGACCGACGGTGCAACACGAAATCGAGCTTTGGGTCGCTGCCGGCATTCCGGTCGAAGTGGCCCTGCAAGCGGCCACCTCGAACGCCGCGAAATTACTCCGCGCGGAGTCGCGAATCGGCACGGTGGAAAAGGGCAAGGAGGCGACACTGCTTCTCGTGGATGGCAATCCGCTCCAGGATGTTCGAGCCCTCTCCTCAATCTCCACGGTTTTCATGAAAGGCGAACGAGTAGCCCGCACCGAACTCTTCGAACAAAAATAATCTCTGTTTTCGGCAGACGGACCTGCGCCTGCTATAGTTTTGCAATTAAAGGCTTACATGACTTCTTATCTTAAATGCGCCATTGCGCTTTCCGCCGTTTTCGTTCTGCAAAATGTCCGCGCTTACGGCCCCGTCGGCCACGAACTCATCGGCGCGATCGCCGACCAGAAACTGGCCGGAACGCCCGCGGGCGCGAAGGTCACCGCGCTCTTGGACGGAATCACCTTGGAGAAAGCCTCCACAATTCCGGATGAGATCAGGGGCTGGGACAAGAACGGCCCGGATGATCCGGCCGCCTTTCATTATGCCGCGCACCCAAAGATCGACGCGCAATTGCGGGCTTACTGGCATGCTAATCCGCCGACGAAGGATCTGAATTCGCCCACGCCGTCGCACCACTGGTTCCACTACACGGATGTGCCGGTGGCGGACGCGGAGAAATACGGCGACGGGAAAGCGGGCCGCTCGAAATGGGACATCGTGCACATGATTCCCTATTGCATAGCCGTTCTCAAAGGCGATGTGCCGGAAGACAACCCGCGCAAGATCACGAAACCGATCGCGATAATTCTGCTGGCGCATCTTGTTGGCGATATCCACCAGCCGCTGCATGTCGGCGCGGAATATTTTGATGAAGCCGGCCACGCGGTCGATCCAGACAGAGGCAAAGCGGGTCTTGGGGGCGAAGGGGGAAACACATTCGTACTTCACCTCACGACTGGAACGCCGCAAGAAATGACGCATCGCGCGTTGAAGCTGCACCCGTTTTGGGACAATGAGGCCGTCATGGCGAACTTACCGTCGCTGCCGTTGACGATGTCGAAGGAAGAAAGGTACGAGAAGACTGAGCGCGCCAAGCGCCGATTAATCGATCGGTTCGTGCGCGAAGAACCCGCCGACTGGCGATTGCCGCGCAACGTCGTGCTGAAAAATTACGCGGAGGCATGGGCGGACGAAATTTTGCCTATCGCGCGGGAGGCGCACGAGCGATTGCGATTCACAAATGTGCATGCGCAGCACGAAGAAAACCGGGTCGTGGCGGCCGGAGTTGCGCGGGAAAAAAGTGCGCCTGATCACGTGGCCTACGCCGATTGGGCAGCGAAAATCGTCCGGGAGGAATTGCACAAGGCCGGCTGGCGCCTCGCCGATCTGCTCAAGCAGGAGGGGTACGAGGTATCGGTCGCGCGCAACGCGGTCGAGGCGGTGCCGCTCTTGCCCGGTTTCCGGCCCCAGCTGATCCTGCTCGACCTGCGGATGCCGCTGCTCGACGGCGAGAGCTTCATGCGCGGAATGCGCGGGCTGGCGGCGGGCACCTTGGTGCCGGTCGTCCTGGTCAGCGCAAAGGACGACCTGGCGGCCATCGCGCAACGCTGCGGCGCGACGGCGTGGCTGCAGAAGCCCTTCGAGGCGGCGCAGCTGCTCGCGCTGATCGAGCGCGTGCTGCGGGAAGGCTCGCCGAAAGCGCCTCGGTAGCGGCGGAGCGCCGCGC
>Ga0209118_1001436_pt1 | contig 11076 bp, 9 predicted proteins | sample BlaSpr_A8_Ref_M1_FD_187988 | JGI IMG/M metagenome (GOLD analysis project Ga0209118, IMG submission 187988) | Forest soil microbial communities from Thunder Bay, Ontario, Canada - Black Spruce, Ontario site 2_A8_Ref_M1 (SPAdes) (version 2) | ecosystem: Environmental > Terrestrial > Soil > Boreal...
CGGATGACCGGCGGGTTCAAGGACTCGGACCTGATCATCGTGGCCGGGAGGCCGGCCATGGGGAAGTGTCTCCGCAGCGACAGCATCATCGACGATCCGGCGACCGGTGAGCGCCTGACCATCGAAGAGGCTGTTCGGCGCCGCATGCCATCGGTGTTTGCCTTCACGTCGGACGGTGCAATTAAGTCGAACAAGATCAGCGAGTGGGTCGACAGCGGTGTCAAGCCATGCTTCAAAGTGACCACCCGTAGCGGACGGTCCGTCGAAGTCACGGGCCACCATCCGTTTCTTACAGTGCGTGGCTGGCAACCTTTGCACGACATGGTGGTCGGAGATCGGGTCGCGGTTCCCCGATCCGTTAAGTGTTTCGGGCACGACAATTCTTGGTCGTTAGGTCGGGTCCGGTTGCTTGCCTACTTCATCGCCGAAGGAGGCCTGACCGGCAACACTCCTGGCTTCACCAACACCGACCCCGAGATCGTGGCTGATTTTCACCTTCAGATCGCTGATCTATTCCCGACGCTGTACGTACGCCGCCACGCCATCACCTACTTCCCATCTGGGCAGCGCAGCAAGCCCAATCCGCTTACCGGCTGGCTTCATGAGCAGGCGCTGATGGGCAAGCTGGCGGACCAGAAGCGTTTTCCCAATTGCGCATGGCAATGGGATCGCGAGCGGCTGGCCGAGTTCATCAAAGTCCTCATGAGCTGCGACGGCACGGTCTATTCGATGGGTGGATATCCACGGATCGAATTTGCGGTAGCTTCCCAAGGCCTGGCTGAAGATCTGCACCACGCGCTGGTCCGCTTTGGGATCGTGGCGAAGCTCTGGAAGAAGAAGGACCGCTGCTGGCGCGTCGAGATCACAGAGCCGGCTTCAGTTGACGTTTACCAACGAGCGATTGGCTGGATTGGCGAGAAAGGCCGCCGATTCGCCCCGAACTCGAATTATCGCCGCGGGAATCTTGGAGTCTTGCCGAAGGAAATTTGGCGAGAAGTCCGGGTGGCTGCTCAAATGCGGGGCTTGACCTTGGCTGGAGTCGCCACTCGCGCGGGCGAGCCAGGCGCTGGCAAGCGTGGCTTCAACCCACACACTTCGCGCGGCATTACGCAGGGACGTCTTGCGATCTATGCCGACGTGCTTCGGGACCGGGCGCTGTCTCAGCTTGCGAGTCAAGACATTTATTGGGACGAAGTTGTGGCGATTGAGCCAACTGGCGAGCACCAGGTTTATGACCTGGCGGTTCCAGAGACCCACAACTTCGTCGCTCAGGACATCCTCGTCCACAACACTTCTCTGGCTCTCAACATCGCCTTGCACTCTGCGCTCGAGGCTAAGAAGTCGGTTGCGATCTTCAGCCTCGAGATGTCGAAGGAGCAGCTCACCGAAAGGTTGTTGACCGAGCAGGCGCAGATCGATGCTCAGCGCATGCATCGTGGTCTCTTGACAGAGGCTGAGTTCGACCGCGTGTCGAACGCTCTAGGTCCCCTCGGCGAGGCGGCGATCTACATCGATGACACCCCGGTGATGGACGAGCTAAGCCTGCAGCTCAAAGCCCGCCAGGCCAAGATGCGGCACGGCATCGACATGATCCTCATCGACTACCTGCAGCTGATGCACGGGCGCGCGCGAGGCGATGACAACCGCGTCCAGGAGGTGTCGTCCATCTCTCGAGCCCTCAAGGGATTGGCCCGTGAGCTGCGCATCCCGGTGATCGCGATCTCGCAGCTGAGCCGCGCACCGGAACAGCGGCCGGACAAGCGTCCGATCCTGAGCGACCTTCGTGAGTCGGGTTCGATCGAGCAAGATTCGGACGTCGTCATGTTTCTTTTCCGCCCCGAGTACTACAAATCTGATGAACGTCCCGGCATCGCCGAGCTTCACGTCGCCAAGCACCGCAACGGGCCGACCGGCATGATCGAGCTCAAATTCCGCCGCGACCACACGCGGTTCTACAACCTGGAGACGCGCCGGCCCGAGCCAGGAACCGAGTAGCACCGTTGGTCATCATCCTGGTCGGCGGCCAGTGGGGCGACGAAGGGAAGGGGAAGGTCATCGACTTCCTCGCCGCGAAAGCGGACATGGTCATTCGCTCGCAAGGCGGCAACAACGCCGGCCACACCGTCATCACCGAACACGGCGAGTTCAAGTTCCAGCTCATGCCGTCGGGCATCCTCTACCCGACGTGCGTCTGCATCATCGGCAACGGCGTGGTGGTCGACCCGATCGTTCTGCTGCGTGAGATTTCGCAGCTCCGCGAGCGCGGCATCGAGCCCAAGAACCTGATCATCAGCGAGCGCGCGCACATGGTCATGAGCTACCACCCGCTGCTCGACCAGCTGGAAGAGGACACGCGAGGGGACGATCGGCTCGGCACTACGTGGCGCGGCATCGGACCCGCCTACGCGGACAAAGTCCGACGGATCGGATTCCGGATCGGCGACCTCCAGAGAGAAGCCTTCATGCGCAAAAAGCTGGCTTTCGTCGTGGGCCAGGTCAAGAACCCGATCCTGACCAAGCTCTACGACAAAGAGGCTCTCGACTGGGACAGCATGGCCGCCGAGTACATGGGCTACGCCAAACAGCTCGATCCCTATATCAAGGACACGTTCCCGATCATCCAGGAGGCGCTGGACCGCAAGGCCAATATCCTCCTGGAGGGTGCACAGGCGACGATGCTCGACCTTGACTTCGGCACGTACCCCTACGTGACGAGCTCCAACCCCACCGCCGGCGGGGCGCTGACCGGCAGCGGCATTCCTCCGACGAAGGTCGACCTGACGATCGGTGTCTTCAAGGCTTATACGTCACGAGTCGGCTACGGCCCATTCCCATCCGAGCTCCTCGACGAGGTGGGGGATCAGATCCGTGAGCGCGGCCACGAGTTCGGCACCGTGACCGGGCGGCCACGCCGCATCGGTTGGTTCGACTCGGCCGTCGCCCGCTACTCGGCGAGGCTGAACGGCATCGGCTGCGCAGCATTGATGCGGCTGGACATTCTCGACGAGCAGCCATCGCTGAAGATCTGCACCAGCTACGACTTTCGCGGCAAGCGATTCGATCACCCGGTCGCCAACATCTCGCATTACAAGCACAGCAAACCCATCTACGAGGAGATGGCCGGCTGGGAAACGGACATTGGCGCCGCTCGAGAATGGGACGATCTGCCCAAGCAGTGCCGAGACTACGTCGAGCGCATCGGGGAGCTCATCGGCGTCCCGATTGAGCTGGTCGGCACGGGGCCTCGGCGCGACCAGTTCGTCACGCGCGGCCGCAAGCTGTTCGACTGAGCCGACGATTCGGTCTGACTTGAAAACCGACTCGACCGTCTTCGCTGAGCTGACCTGGCCGCAGGTTCACGCTTTCCGGCTGGAGCGCCACCACCTGACGCTGCGGGCGCCGAAGAAGGCCCTGTCACAGGTTGTCGGCGAGATCGGAGGCGTGCAGGCCCAGGTGATGTCTGCCGCGGAGCTGCAGGTCGGCGTCCGAGTCGAATGCCGGGTCGATGATGTTCGGGATGCGCTCTGGAAGCGCAAGACGCTGGTCAAGACATGGCTCATGCGAGGCACGCTCCATCTCGTACCGTCGAAAGATCTGCCCTACTTACGGCAGCGATGAGCAGGTACGGGATGCGCAACACAAACAGCTGGCTCAGGTGGATGCAAATTACCGAACCCGAGCTTATGGACCTCATCGACGCGATCGGCCATGCCCTCAACGGACAGGCGCTTACTCGTGAGGAGCTGATCGCGAAGGTGGGGAGGGGCCGCTCCGAGCGGATTCAGCTAGCGATGAAATCCGGCTGGGGTGGCGTCCTCAAGCCGGTTGCGCGTAAGGGTCTCCTGTGCTTCGGCCCGAGTCGTGGCCAGAGCGTTACCTTTGTCCGGCCGGAGCAGTGGCTGGGCAGCTGGCGCGACATGGACCCCGACGCGGCGCTGATCGAAGTCGCGCGCCGCTACCTACGCACGTACGGCCCGGCGACCAAAAGCGACTTCACACGCTGGTGGGGTACCTGGCCCGGTGTCGGCAACACAGCATGGGCGGGGCTGGCCGGCGACCTCGCGCCTGTTTCGATCGATGGGCAGCGAGCCGACATACTCGCTTCGGATGCCGAGCGGATCAGGAAGCAGCCGATCGAAGCTTCAGTCCAGCTCCTGCCGGCATTCGATCCCTACGTCATGGGCCACTCGAGCCGCGACCACATCGTGGAAAAAACCAACCTCGCCAAGGTCAGCCGGACCGCGGGCTGGATCTCACCAGTCGTGCTGGTCGACGGGCGCGTAGTGGGTACGTGGTCGCACGTCGCGGTCAAAGACACCCTTCGCATCACGGTCGAGCCCTTCACGCGACTGACTTCGAAAATGAAAGCCGAAGTCCGGCGACGGGGGGAGTCGCTTGCGGAAACACTTGGCCTCGCCAGAGCCCAGGTCAGGATCGCGTAGGCGGCTCAGCCGGCCTTCGAAACGCTCTTGACCACCCTCAGATTAGCCTCACGCTGACGCAGGAGGCGTGTCCGCTTCCACCGTTGGGAAGCCACTGAGCCGCCCCAGAACAGCAGCACGAACACGGCCATCACCGCCTGGACGCCGGCCACGGTGAAGTACGACGCTTCGATGCCGTAACCGCTGCGCCGCAGGCCCACCGCAAGCAGGCCGGCGCCGAAGCCGAGCACCGGACGGATCGCCCATGACCCTGGGAGCAGGCGCCGGTCGGAAAGGAGCAGAGCGGCGACGAACCACATCGGCGCGCTGTCCAGCTGGAATGCGTAGTCCCAATGAAACGCATAGATCGGGACGAGTGCGCCGATAAAGAATGAGACCAGCACGACGATGCTGACCCGACGCGCATACATGAACCATGCTGCTCCGATCGCGACGGCCAGCAAGGAGGTGGCGAATACGGGCCCCGGCACATTGCCGACATAAAGGCGGATGGGGTCGATCGGTGCTGAAGCGGGACTGAAGAAGTGGTACCAGACATTGATCGGGTCGTTGAACTGCCGGCCGCTGGCTGGATTGATGTAGACGAACGGCGCACCACGCGTGATCAGCGCGATGCATGCGAATGCGAGTAGTCCGGCTTGAGCGCGGATCGCCGGTATGTAGCGCGCGCGCAGCAGCTCGAGCACCACGGCCAGGACAGCGATCTCGACCGAGGACACGATGGCTGCGCCGACTCCGACCAGGGCGACCCCGAACACAGCCGCAATCAATGGGCTCGCTTGCGTGCGCGGCATCTGCCTGCGCCAGAGAATCTGAGCTACGAGCTGCCCGACAATGCCGACCGCGAGCGCGACCGCCAGCATCTCCAGGGCCGGTACCTTGAAGATGATGAGACCCGCGATCACCGGCGGCGCCAGGGCGATTCCGGTGATCAGGTCATTCGGCAGCGAAGCCGGTTTGAAGGCGGCGCGGTCCAGCGTGGCCGCGGCTCGAGCCAGCACGCAGGGATTGTAGGCAAATGGGAGCCATGGGACTCCTTGCCGGTCAGCCGTCGAGATCCCGGCTTGGGTGATAATCGGCAGGCTCGTGTCGCTTCTTTGCCGACGTCTTCTCGCGACGCTGATTGCGCTGTGGGCGGTCTCATTCGCCGCGATGGTCGTTCTCGCGGACGCGCCTCCGCCTTCGACCTGGGTCGCGCTGAAGCCGCTGCCGCACCAGGGCCGTTCGGCGATCTTTGCGCTCGCCATCGATCCCGCAAACAACCAGGTCTTGATCGCGGGCACCTCTGAGGGCTCACTGCTCCGGAGCGTCGATGGCGCCTCGACGTGGACCTCGGTGCACAGCGGCAAGGTCGTGGTGACGGCCATCGTGTTCAGCGCGTTCAAGCCAGGGCTCGTGCTCGCGGGGACGCGCGGAGGCGGAGCACTCGTCAGCCGGGACGACGGCGCGACGTGGTCAGCCACAAGCGGCCTCGAGGGGCGGATCGTCCAGGCTTTCGGGTTCTCCATGACGATCGTTGCGGCCGGAACGGATAAGGGCGTGTTCATCAGCCAGGACGGGACCTCCTGGTTTGCATCGGGCCTCGCCAATCTGAGCATTGACACGCTCGCGGTGCCCGCGGTTCACGCCCCGGTCAGGTTTCTCGCGGGCTCGGACGGGCCCTTGTCGGGCGGTATCGTGCCCATGTTTCAGAGCATCGATGGCGGTGCGACCTGGTCCGCGTTGAGCCCGGCTGTGAGCGGCACGTACATCGTCAAGCTCGCCGCGGGGCCGCTGCCTTCCGTAGGTGACACGAGGCCCGTGATCGCAGGCACCAACGCCGGCCTGTTCGCATCCAACGACAACGGAGTTTCATTCCTACCGATCAGCGCCGGTGGTTCACTGCCGGCGACTGACTACACGCAGATCGCGTTCATCACGGATCACCACGATCGCTTCTACGCAGCCAGCGACGGAGGTGGGTCAGGCGCAGGCGGCCTTTGGCGCACGAATGATGGCGGCGCCAGCTTCTTGTCTCTCGTCCCACCGATGCATTCGATCACCGCGCTCGCGGTTTCCAACGATGAGTCTCCATTCCTCTACGTGGCGACGTTCCGGCCCTCCGACCACGTCGCCGCACTCTGGCTCTACCGCGACACCGGAGGAACGCCCCAGGGGCCTCTGGGCTCCCCAACCCCGGTGGCAAGCGGGAGCCGGACGTCCACCCCAACTCCCGCGGGCTCCACTGTGCTTGACATCCTCGCGTCGTCCAAGACCCCGTACATCGGGCTTGGTGTCGCTGCGCTGGCGGTCGTCCTGTTTGCAGTCGTCGCCCACCTGCGCGGTCGACGCCGGTAAAGGCTCTAGACTCCCTCGAGTTGGCTACCCCTCACGAGCGCCTGCGAGAGCTGGGCTTGAAGCTCCCCGCACCGCCCGCGGCCGTGGCCTCGTACGTGCCGACCAGGCTGATACCGATCGGAGACGGGCGCGCCCTACTTTATGTGTCGGGCCAGATCTCGACCGAGGACGGCAAACGGCTCACCGGCCGCTGCCCGGACGAGGTCTCAGTGGAGGAGGCTCAGGCGCGAGCGCGGGTCTGCGCCCTCAACGTGCTGGCGCAGATGGACGCCGCCGCCGGCCTCGACAACGTCGAGCAGGTGACGCAGGTGATCGGCTTCGTGCTGTCGGCGGATGGCTTCGGCGACCAGCCGAAGGTGCTGAACGGGGCCTCCGACCTCCTGGTGGAAGTGCTCGGAGAGGCCGGCCGCCACACCAGGGCCGCCCTGGGCACGAACGCACTTCCCTTTTCAGTGACGGTCGAGATCGCGGCGGTGGCTGTTGTCCGCACCTTCTGAGCTGCGACCCACGCCTCAGCGCCGGCCCCGCCTGCTCCTGATCGGCAGCGTCGTCTACCTCGCCTTGATCTTCGGGGTGATGCTCTGGCGCGGAGTCTCCATCGAGCCAGAGTGGACCTTGCTTGCGCTGCTGGTCATCGCAGTGGCGTTGGGCCGCGGCCGTACTTTCATCGGCGACTGGGCGCCGTTCCTACTCCTCTTCTTCGCGTACGAGGCGATGCGCGGATTCGCTTCCAAGACCGGGTTTGCTCCGCACGACCTGTCTGGGCTCGAGCGAGCGGTGTTCGGGGGAGCCATCCCAACTCTTGTGCTGCAGAAGGCCTTCTACCAACCCGGCGTTGTAGGGGTTCAGGACGTCATCGCCATGATCTTTTACTTCATGCACTTCGTCCTGCCGATTGTGGTGGGGTTCATCTTCTGGCTCAACAGCCGTGAGCACTACCGGCGCTACATCGCGGCGTTGCTCCTGATGTGTCTTCTGTCGTTTGTGACCTATCTCTTCTGGCCGAGCGCGCCGCCGTGGTACCAGCTCCATGACGTCGTGAAGATCAACGACCAGACCGTGCACACGCTGTGGGGTTTCACTTATGTATCGCCGATCTATCACAGCTTCAACCCCAACCAATTCGCCGCTTTCCCGTCTCTGCACGCAGCGTTCCCGGCCCTGGCGACCGTCTACGCGTGGTCGCGTTTTCGAGCTCTCGCGATCGGGCTGCTGCTGTGGACCATCGCGGTGGCGATATCGATCGTGTACCTCGGAGAGCACTACGTCGTGGACGCCCTCGCCGGGTTTGTCTACGTGGCTGCCGCGTGGCTGATCGTCGAAGGAGTCAGCCGGTGGCGCGCCAGTCGGGCGCCAGCGCGCGTGCCTACGCCTGCCACACCTTCCGCATGATGGTGCGAGCCAGCTTGTCAGAGTCATGGTGCGACGGCAGTCGCACATTGACGACGTCCGCCGCGATGAAGCGCACCTCAGGATGCCTGGTCATATCGGTCGGCTTGAAGACGACCTTCGTCTGGCCGCCTGTGGGCGTGTGACTGAGGTTCGAGTTGACGAGCACGAAATCGAACAGGTTGGCGCCGGCGTGCTCGTAAATCACCCGCAGGTAGTCGTCGACCGTGTAGCCCTCCGTCTCACCACTCTGCGCGGCGAGGTTGCAGATGTAAACCTTCAGAGCGGGTGAAGCTTTGATGGCTTCGACCATTCCCTCGACCAGCAGGTTGGGCAGGATCGACGTGTACAGAGAGCCTGGTCCGATGATGATCAGCTCGGCACTCAGGATGGCCTGCGCGGCTTCGGGGTTGACCTGAGCGCCATCGGGCTTGAGGAACACATGACTGATCGGCGCATTCTGCATCGGGATCTTCGACTCGCCTTCAACCATGCCGCCGTTGATCGAGGCGACCAGCGTCACGTCTTGCAGCGTGGACGGCACGATCGTGCCCTTGACCGCGAGGACCTTGCCCGATTCACGCAGCGCATGCTCGAAATTGCCGGTGACGTCGGCCATCGCCATGATGAACAGGTTTCCGAACGAGTGGCCGTTCAGCGAGCCTTCTTTGAAGCGGTGATCGAAGAGCTGCTTCATCAGAGGCTCTGCATCGGCGAGCGCAATGAGGCACTGCCGGAAGTCTCCGGGCGGCAAGATGCGGTATTCGTCCCGCAGCCTGCCTGACGAACCGCCGTCGTCCGCCACGGTGACGATGGCCGATAGGTTCGAGGTGTATGTCTTCAACCCTCGCAGCAGGGAGCTCAGGCCGGTACCGCCACCGATGGCGACGATCCGCGGCCCGCGGCCCCGCACGCGGAAGGCGTGGATGATCTCGACGATGCTGCTCGCGCTGTTGCCCGGAAGGAACGGGCCGAGCACCGACTGCGTGAGCTTCAGATAGCTGAAGAGCAGGAGGCCAACGCCCAGGAGCCCAAAGATCGTCGCGCGCGCCCAGTAGGGCAGGAACTGGAGCGTGATCCAGTAAAACTCGCTCGGCAGAGGGGTCGCCTTGTAGATCTCCTTCAAGGCGTACGCGACGCCAAGGACGAGAACAAGCTCGGAGGCCATGAGCAGCAGAAGCCACCGCTTGATCTGAAGACCAGGCGTGAGCCAGCGGAGCCAGCGTGCAGTTGACTGAAGCCTTGTGGCCATCTACCCCGAGTGCAAGAACGGATTCAAAACGTGCAAGGTTACTTTGGTACTACGCTTCTCTGAAGTATGCGGACTTTGCGTAGGGTGCGCCGCCTGGCCCGGTTTGCGGCGTTTGGCCTCGTCGTCGCGGCACTCGCGACCGAGCTGACCAAGCCGGAGGAAGAGCGCACGTGGGAGGGACGGGTCTTCGGCGTCGTTCCGTACGATTTCCGGCCTCCCACGTGGCAGCGGATCCGCGACGCGTACTGGAACCCCAATTCCGAGCACCTGTTCAGCGACCGGGTTTTCGGGGTAGGTTGGGCGGTCAACCTCCACCGGGCCAAGACCTTGATGGAGGGTGCTTTCAGCCGCCTGATGGGCACCCACCCGGCCCTTTCGATCCGGATGACGGTCCGTTCGGAGGGCTCGACCAAGAAACCCGACGTCGTCATCACCCGGGACTAGTGGCCAGGCGGCCGCTGGTCGCCTGCCGGACATCCTTCGGCCGGCAATCGATGCATGCCAGGCGACGGCAGGGGAGCCTGAAAAGAGCCCGATAGAATAGGCGGCCCGCGGCAGTTCGCTTGGGGAGTGGCGCAACGGTAGCGCAGCTGACTCTGGATCAGAAGGTTGAAGGTTCGAATCCTTCCTCCCCAGCCAACTATATGTAGCGCTCGATGGTTCGGTCACCTACTACATATAGGCAGTTGCATGGGCGACTGGCTCAATGAACTGTGGCCGTGCGGTCGTGAAGATGCGCAGCGCTACCGCGTATTCCAAGAATCAGTCGCGCTACTGCCTGGCGATCCGTAGTTCCAATCGCCTCACGCCGTTGTTGCGCCGTTTGCATCGTGCAGGAAGGCGAGAACCGCGGTCACCCGGCGACTCACCGACCGTTCTTCGGACAGACCAAGCTTCGAGAAGATCGTGTTGACGTACTTCTCGACTGAGGATTCGGACAGGTGGAGAGCCTCCGCAATTGCTCCGTTAGATTTGCCTTCGGCCATCTCGCGCAGCACGTCGACCTCGCGCTCGCTCAGCAAGCGCAGCGGGGACTCGGCCTGCCGCGCCCGATAGTCGACCAGGCGCTCAACGACGCCCGCATCGATAACCGAGCGGCCGGCGGCCACTTCTCGGAGCGCGTAGAGAAGCTCGTCCAGTTCTCCGACCCTGCTCTTCAGCAAGTAGCCCAGCCCTTCAGTTCCATTCCTGAAAAGCTGCAGCGCATAAGCCGCGTCGGAATGCTGCGAGAGGACGACGACTCCGGTGCCCGGATGGCGCTGGCGGATGGCGTGGGCTGCCTGGATTCCCTCCAGATGGTGCCCGGGCGGCATTCGTATGTCGGTGAGCACAACATCCGGGCGCAGGCCGTCAACAACTTCGAGCAGCTCTTCGGCAGTGCTCACTGAGGCCAGGACCTCGACCTCGCCCGAGTCTTCGAGCAGACGCCGGGTCCCCTCGCGGACGAGGTAGTTGTCTTCCGCAATCACGACCCGGAGACGTTCAGACACTTGTCCGCTCGTATGTCGGCACATCCATCCGCAACACGGTTCCGTTCCCAGGCCTGCTCCTGAGTTCCAATCGGCCACCGAGCGTCTCGATGCGATCTTGCAGCCCGCGCAATCCGGAGCGCTTCGCGCGGCTGGCGTCGAATCCGCAACCGTCGTCCTCCACCTC
>Ga0209118_1001437_pt1 | contig 11074 bp, 7 predicted proteins | sample BlaSpr_A8_Ref_M1_FD_187988 | JGI IMG/M metagenome (GOLD analysis project Ga0209118, IMG submission 187988) | Forest soil microbial communities from Thunder Bay, Ontario, Canada - Black Spruce, Ontario site 2_A8_Ref_M1 (SPAdes) (version 2) | ecosystem: Environmental > Terrestrial > Soil > Boreal...
ACGCGGCGCCCGACGGCATGATCTCGGCGGAGCTGACGCGCAAGCTCCTCGACAGCGCAGGCGCCATCGCGATCGCGCTCAAGATGGGCGACCGCCGTCAGCTCCTCGCGCTCACCGACATGCCGCCCAAGGTCGACCACGATGTGGACGTGCGCCACACCTCGATGTTCCGGACCATCTACGACGCCTTCGAAACGCTGACCGGCGAAGACGAAGACATGCTGCGGGTGATCGGGCCGGCGCCGGCGGGCGGCGAGTTCATCGAGATCGTGATCGCCGAGAAGCCGCTGCGTCAGGCCATGGTGCGCTTCTCCTTCAACATCCTGCTCGTCTCGCTGGCGATCTCGGTGATCTCGGGCCTGCTCGTGTACTTGAGCCTGTCGTGGCTGTTCGTGCGGCCGCTGCGCCGGCTCACGCGGCGCATGGTCGACTTCGGCGCCGACCCCGAGAACCCGGCGCGCATCATGGCGCCGTCGGCGCGCCAGGACGAGATCGGCATCGCCGAACGCGAGCTCGCCTCCATGCAGCGCGACCTCGCCCAGACCCTGCAGCAGAAGAACCGGCTCGCCGCGCTCGGCCTCGCCGTGTCCAAGATCAACCACGACCTACGCAACCTGTTGTCGTCGGCGCAGCTTCTTTCCGACCGCCTTTCCGGCCTCGCCGATCCCGCGGTGCGCCGTCTTGCGCCCAAGCTCATGGCCGCGCTCGACCGCGCCATCGCCTACTGCGAGCACACGCTCGCCTACGGCAAGGCGCACGAGCCGCCGCCGGCGCGGCGCCTGATCGACGTGACAGCGCTGGTGGAAGAGCTGCGCGAAACGCTGGGTCTGCCGTCCGACGGCTCGATTCGTTGGCTGCCGTCCATCGAGCGCGGGCTCTTGGTCGACGCCGATGCCGACCAGCTCTTCCGCGTGCTGCTCAACCTGTTGCGCAACTCCATGGCCGCGCTCAAGGCGCGCGCGCCCAACGATCCCGAGCGCGATCAGATCCGCATCGTCGGCCGCCGCGAGGGTGCGGTGGTGGTGCTGCAAGTGGCCGACACCGGGCCGGGCGTGCCGGAGGTGGCGCGCGAGCATCTGTTCGAGCCGTTCCAGGGATCGGCGCGGCGCGGCGGCACGGGGCTCGGCCTCGCCATCGCCGCCGAGCTCATGCGCGCCCACGGCGGCGAGATCAACTTGGTTGCCGGCACCATTGGCGCCACCTTCCGCGTGGTCATCCCCGACCAGCCGGTGGCGCTCGACGAGAAACGCGCCGAGCGGGCGCGGGCCTAGAACGACTTGTAATGCCGCGGTCAACGCGGCGAGGTGTTTCATGCAGGATGTTTCATTGCTGTCGATCGCGACCGCGGTGCCGCCGCACGTGATCGAGCAGGAGGACGTCGCGCGCCTTGCGCCCAAGGTCTTCCCCGACCTGTTCGCGCGCTATCCGGTGATGATCGAGATCTTCAGGAATTCCGGCGTCGACCGGCGCCGCGCCGTGCGGCCGATGGATTGGTACCTCGCCGCGCGCGACTGGACGGACCGCTCGGCGCTCTTTCTCGAGGCGGGGCTCGAGCTGTTCGAGCAGGCGGCGCGCTCGGCAATAGACCGCGCGGGGATCGCGCCCGCCGACGTCGATCTCGTGATGACGGTATGTTCCAGCGGCATCGCGACCCCGAGCTTGGAGGCGCGGGCGCTGCCCAATCTGGGCCTGCGCGCCGACGTGCGCCGCGTGCCGGTGTTCGGTCTCGGCTGTGCCGGCGGGGTGAGCGGTCTTTCGCTCGCCGCCCGGCTTGCCGCCGCCGAGCCCGGCACCAACGTGCTCGTCGTGGTAATCGAGCTCTGCTCGCTCGCGTTTCGTCTCGATCGCGGCACCAAGGAGGACGCGGTCGCCTCCGCCCTGTTCGGCGACGGCGCCGCGGCCCTGGTGCTGCGCGCCGAGGCGAAGCCGAACGGCGCGCTTGCCCAGGTCACCGGCTCCGCCGAGCACACCTGGCCCGATACCCTCGACGTCATGGGCTGGACCTTCGATCCGGTGGGCTTCGGCGTGGTGCTGTCGCGCTCGGTGCCGACCTTCGTCGAGCGCCGCTTCCCCAAGGTTATGGGCAAGCTCCTCGACGCCGTTGGACTTGCACGCGCCGACGTCGCCCGCTTCGTCTGCCACCCCGGCGGCGGCCGCGTCGTCGACGCGCTCGAGACGGCGCTCGCCTTGCCGCGCGGCGCGCTCGACCACGAGCGCGCAGTGCTGCGCGAGTTCGGCAACATGTCGGCACCGACCGTGCTGTTCGCGCTCGAGCGCGTGCTGCGGGACAAGCCGAAGAATATGGTGGCGCTGTCGGCGCTCGGCCCCGGCTTCACCGCGAGCCTGGTGGCGCTTGCGCCGGGCCATGCCTGAGTTCCTCCTCCTCGGCTACGTCACCCTCGAGCGCCTGATGGAGGTGCTGTGGTCGGCGCACAACGAAGCGGCGCTGCGCGCCAAGGGCGCGATGGAGCACGGCGCCGAGCACTATCCCTTCATGGTTGCCCTGCACGCGGCCTGGCTTGCCGGGCTCTGGGTATTCGCCTGGGGCCTCCCGGCGAACGGATGGGCGGTCGCGGCGTTTGCGCTGGTCCAGGGCTTGCGCTTCTGGATTCTCACGAGCCTCGGGCGGCGCTGGACCACGCGCGTGCTCGTGCTGCCGGGCAAGCCGCTGGTGGGAACCGGACCCTATCGCTGGCTGCGCCACCCCAACTATTGGGTGGTGGCGGCCGAGATCGCGATCGTGCCGCTCGCCTTCGGCCTCGTCGGCTACGCGATCGTCTTCTCGCTCGCGAACGCGGTCATGCTGGCGTTGCGCATTCGTGTCGAGAATCGGGCGCTCGCGGAGGCGGCGCGTACCCGCTAAGGCGGCTCGGCACCCTTGCCAATAGGGGTGGCGCCGCGTATTTGTCCCGGCGCCGTCGGCATTTCACGAAATTTTGGGCTGCATGCGGCGCACGCACCGGTAGCTCAGCTGGATAGAGCACCAGACTACGAATCTGGGGGTCAGGGGTTCGAATCCTCTCCGGTGCGCCATCTCGCTGCTTCGTCAAAATCCTGATCGGCCGTTGCCTGCGCCCGCCGTCGGGCCCGCCGTTCGCGGCGGTTTGCGGCCGATTAACCTTTTGTTCAGCCTAATCCCACACTTTAGTACCCGCGCCAAATCATCACCTTGAGGTGAATTCGTGTGGCTTCACGTACACAAAAGTACGGCCGCGGCGCTCGCCCTGTGCGCGCTTGCCTTCACCTCGACGATGCCGGCCACGGCTGAGGACGGCGTCGCCGCCGACGCGATCCTCTTCGGCCAGGCGGCCGCGCTCGAGGGCCCGGCGGCGGCGCTCGGCCAGGGAATGCGATCGGGCATCCTCGCCGCCTTCGACGAGATCAACAAAAAGGGCGGCGTGCACGGCCGCAGGCTGAAGCTCATCAGCCTCGACGACGGCTACGAGCCCGAGCGCTCCATCATCCAGACCAAGAAATTGATCGAGGAAGAAAAGGTGTTCGCGTTGATCGGGCCGGTCGGCACGCCGACTTCGAACGCGAGCCAGCCGATCGCGACGGCGGCCAAGGTGCCCTTCATCGGTCCGTTCACCGGCGCCGGGTTCCTGCGCAATCCGCGGCTGGAGAACGTCGTCAATATCCGCGCCAGCTACGCCGCCGAGGCCGAGTCGTGGATCAAGCACCTCACCGAGGATCTCAAGATCAAGAAGATCGCGATCTTCTACCAGGACGACACCTTCGGCCGCGCCGGCCTCGACGGCGTGAAGAAGGCGATGGAGAAGCGCGGCCTGCAGCTCGCCGCCGAAGGCACGTTCGAGCGCAACACGATCGCGGTCAAGACGGCGCTCCTCACCATCCGGCGCGTCGAGCCCGAGGCGGTGGTCATGGTCGGGCCCTACAAGCCGTGCGCCGAGTTCATCAAGATCGCCCGCCGGATCGAGTTCAACCCGGTGTTCATCAACATCTCGTTCGTCGGCGCGAGCGCGCTCGCGAGCGAGCTCGGCCCCAAGGGCAAGGGCGTGATCGTATCGCAGGTCGTCCCGTTTCCGTGGGATACGAGTCTGAAGGTCGTGGCCGAATACCAGGCCGCGATCAAAGCCGTGGACGCCGCCGCCGAACCCGAGTTCGTCTCGCTCGAGGGCTATCTCGTCGGCCGCCTGACCATCGCAGCGCTACAGAAGACGGGGCCCAGCCCCACGCGCGAGGGGTTGCTCGCGACCATCAAGCAGAGCGGCATGTTCGATATCGGCGGCCTCGTCATGACCTTCGGACCGGAGAAGAACGAAGGGCTCGATCAAGTATTCCTGACCGTCATCCAACCCAACGGATCGTTCAAAGCCGTGCAGAAGCTGGCGATGTAGAGATGCCTGGGGGATCGGGGGCCAACCGGCGGCGCGCGGCGTTCGGTGTCAACGCGAAGCTTCAGCTCGCGTTCGGCGCGGTGGCGTTCCTGACCGTCGTCGCCGCGACCGTCGCCATCGTCTCCTTCTCCGCCACCGAGCAGAGCTTCCACCGCATCGCCGACCGCGACGTGCCGGTGATGACCGACGCGATGCGCCTGTCGCTGACCTCGGGCGAGATGTCGACCGCCGCCGCCCGCTTCGTGAGCGCCAAGGTCGCGGCCGATCAGAAGACCATGGCGGCGGTGATCGCCGCCAAGAGTGACGAGCTGAAGATCGTGATGGCGCGGCTCCGGGGAGCGGGCGGCGACACTCCCGCGTTCGCGGTCGTCGAGGCGGTGTCCAAGCGGCTCGATGCCAACCTGCGCGCGCTCGAGGCCGCGATCTCGGAGCGCTCGCAGCTGCGCGCCGATCTCAGCGCCGCGCTCGGCGCCGTCCATAAGGCCCACGCCCGCATCAGCGAGAAGCTGACACCGATCGTGGACGACTCCTATTTCGATCTCGTGCTGCAGACCGAGGAGGCCGCCAAGCGTCCGGTCCAGCCCGGCCGGGGACAGGCGCAGAACCTGATCGACGAGCTGCGCAACGCGCTCGCGATCACGGCGTACAGCCATCTGATCACGAGCCTGATCGGCGAGGCCTCGATCTCGGAGGAAGCGGCCTCGCTGGTGCCGATTCAGGAGCGCTTTGCCGCCGCCGCCGACCACCTCACCAGGGCCTCGGCGACGCTCGCCGACGGCGAGATCAAGAAGCTCGCCGCAGCACTTCTTGCCTTCGGGCAAGGCCCGGCGAGCGTGTTCGCGCTGCGCGGCAAGGAGCTGGTGGCCGACCGGCGAGCCGACCGCACCGTGACGGAGAACACCGAGATCCAGCGCGAGCTCGACGCCGCCGTGTCGGCGCTAGTGGTGGAAGCCGAGGGCGGCATGAAGCAGGGCACCGCCCAACTCGTCCGCGATCTCGACCGCAACCGTACCCTTCTCGTGATCGTCGCGATAATCAGCGTGCTGGTGGCGGCCGGAATCGGGGTGTTCTACGTCCAGCGCCGGCTGATCCGCCGGCTGACCTCGATCGGCGAGGCGATGCGGCGGCTTTCTTCCGGCGAGGTCGAGCTTGCGGTCCCGGCGATCAAGGATCGCGATGAGATCGGGGCGATGGCGCGCACGCTCGAAGTGTTCCGCGCCGGCGAGATCGAGCGCCGCGGCCTCGCCGGGCGCGAGCAGGCCGAGCAGGCGGCGCAGCGGGCCCGCGCCGCGCTGATCGAGGAGATGATCAACGGCTTCCGCGCCACCGTGACCGGGGTGATCGGCGCGGTGACCGGCAACATCGCGCGCATGGAAACCACCGCCCGGACGCTCTCGACCATCGCCGGCGAGGCGGACCAACAGGCGCGCGCAGTGTCGGTGGCATCGGAGGCGACCTCGTCGAACGTGCACGTGGTCGCCGCCGCGACGGAAGAGCTCGGCGCCTCGATTCGCGAGATCAGCGAGCAGGCGGCGCAGGCGAACGAGGTGGTGGCGCGCGCCGCCCAGGTGGCGCAGTCGACCGATCAGCTGGTCGGCCAGCTCGCCGACGGCGCCAACCGGATCGGCGACGTGGTGATGCTGATCCGCTCCATCGCCGAGCAGACCAACCTGTTGGCCCTCAATGCCACGATCGAAGCGGCGCGCGCCGGCGAGTCGGGCAGGGGCTTCGCGGTGGTGGCGGCCGAGGTCAAGACGCTCGCGCATCAGACCGCCAAGGCCACCGAGGAAATCGCGGCGCAGGTGAGCGCGATTCAGGGTTCGACCACCGAGACGGTGGAGGCGATCCGCTCGATCAAGAACGTCATGGACGACATCCGGCGCTTCGCCGCGACGATCGCGAGCGCGGTGGAGGAGCAGAGCGTCTCCACCCAGGAGATCAGCCGCAACGTCCAGCAGGCGGCGGGCGGCGCCACCGAGCTCACCGCCAACATGACGACGGTGACGGTGGCGATCAAGGAAACCAACCGCTCGGCCTCCGAGGTGCTCGAGGCCTCGAGCGAGCTCACCTCGCAGGCGGGCAAGCTCGAGAGCGCGGTCGACGCGTTCCTGCGCAAGGTCGCCGCGGCGTAGAACGCTCCTTCGTCGGGACGCGCCGGGCCGGCTGAAACCCCGGCTTCCGCTGACGTTCTCCCGCTTGCCGGGGAGGCGACCTTCACTATACTTGATGCCAGAATAAGCGCGCCGGTAGGAATTCAAATCGTCGCGCGGTCACCTGGGGAGGAACGCATGACCAACCGGATTTCCCGCCGCCGCGTGCTCGAGCTCGCGGCTGGTGCCAGCGCCATCAGCCTGGCGTCGCCTTTCGTCCGTCCGTCGTTCGCGCAGACGGGCCCGATCAAGGTCGGCCTGCTCTTGCCCTACAGCGGCACCTACGCCCAGCTCGGCGAGGCCATCACGCGGGCGATGGAGCTCTACCTCAAGCAGCAGGGCGGCAAGCTCGCCGGCCGCGAGATTGTGTTCGTTAAGGTCGACGACGAATCCGAGCCGCCGAAGGCGCCCGAGCTCACCACCAAGCTCGTGCAGGGCGAGAAGGTGAACATCCTGTGCGGCACCGTGCACTCGGGCGTCGCCATGGGCATGGCCAAGATCGCGCGCGAGGTGGGCATCACCACGCTCATCCCCAACGCCGGCGTCAACGCGCTGACCCGCGAGCTCTGCGCCAAGAACATCTTTCGCACTTCCTTCGGCAACAGCCAGGTCGGGCTCGCCACCGGCAAGGCGATGATCGACGCCGGCATCAAGAAGGTGGTGTCGTTCACCTGGAAGTACGGGGCGGGCGACGAGTCGGTCGGCGGCTTCGCCGAGAGCTTCAAGGCCGGCGGCGGTCAGGTGATCAAGGACATCACCGTGCCGTTCCCGCAGGTCGAATTCCAGGCGGCGCTCGCCGAGATCGCGTCGCTCAAGCCCGATGCGGTGTATTCGTTCTTCGCCGGCGGCGGCGCCGCGAAGTTCATCAAGGACTACGCGGCGGCGAACCTGAAAGCGAGCATCCCGCTTTGGGGTCCGGGCTTCCTCACCGATGGCATCGAGGCGGCGGTTGGCAGCGCCGGCGACGGCGTCAAGACCGTCCTGCATTATGCCGATGACGTCGACAATCCGGAGAACAAGGCATTCCGCGCCGCGTTCCAGGACGCCTACAAGACGCCGGCCGATGTCTATGCCGTGGGAGGCTGGGATGCGATGCAGCTCCTCGACGTCGGCCTCAAGGCGGCCGGCGGCGACGTGGCGAAGCAAGACGCGCTGCACGCGGCCATGGAGAAGGCGTCGTTCAAGAGCCCGCGCGGGCCGTTCCGCCTGTCCGCCTCGCACAATCCGATCCAGAATTTCTATCTGCGCGAGCTGAAGGGCGGCAAGAACGTGCTGGTGAAGACGGTCGCGACCGATTTCTCCGACCCGACCACCGGCTGCAAGCTGTCGTCGTAATAAGATCAATGCCGGGCGGGGGCCACTGGCCCCCGCCATTATTTTGCGCCACGCTCGTCCGAGCGCCATGGAACTCGTCTTCATTCAGATCCTGAACGGCCTGCAGTACGGGCTCCTGATCTTCCTGATCGCGAGCGGGCTGACGCTCGTCTTCGGCATGATGGGGATCATTAACCTCTCGCACGGCTCCTTCTACATGCTCGGCGCCTATCTCTCGCTCACGCTCACCGGCCTCGTCGGCGACGTCTTCGTCGCGCTGCTGATCGGCGTGCCGCTCGCCTTCTGCTTCGGCGCCTTGATCGAGTGGCTGTTCATCCGCCACCTCTATAGCCGCGACCACCTGCAGCAGGTGCTGCTCACCTTTGGGCTCATCCTCATCTTCAACGAGCTGCAGCGCATCCTCTGGGGCACGCGGCCGCACGCTGTGCCGATCCCGTCATACCTCTCGGGCTCGATCCCGTTGTCGGACGTCTTGAGCTATCCGGTCTATCGCCTGGCGGTGGCCGGCATCTGCGTCCTGCTCGCGCTCGCCATGATGTTCGTGATCCAGAAGACGAAAGTCGGCCGCATGATCCGCGCCGGCGAATCGAACCCGGAGATGGTGGAGGCGCTCGGCATCGACTCGCGCCTCCTGTTCCGCTTCGTCTTCGCCGCCGGGGTCGCGCTCGCCGCCGCCGCCGGCATGATCGCCGCCCCCATCGAGAGCGTGTATCCGGGCATCGGCGAGCACGTGCTCATCATCTCCTTCGTGGTGGTGGTGATCGGCGGCATCGGCAGCGTCAAGGGCGCTTTTGCCGGCGCGCTGCTCATCGGCCTCGCTGATGCATTTGGAAAAGTGTTCCTGCCGCAGTTCGCGAGCATGGTGGTCTATGCCCTGATGGCGGCCGTGCTGGTGGCGCGGCCGGGGGGCCTGTTCGGGCGGGCGTGAGGTGCTGCAATTTCCCCGCCGACCCGTCGTCATTCTGCTCGCGCTGCTTTTCGTCGCGGCGCTCTTGCTGCCGCAATTCGCCGGCATCTATGGCGTGAAGTTCGCGACCCGCGTCATGGTGCTGGCGATCCTCGTCGTGAGCCTCGATTTCCTCATCGGCGTCACGGGTCTAGTCTCCTTTGGCCACGCCATGTTCTTCGGCCTCGGCGCCTACGGCCTCTATTTCCTGTCGCCGATTTCCGATCCGGCGAACGCGCTCATCGCCTTTCCCATGATCGTGGCAGCCACCGCGCTTGCTGCGGCGGTCGTCGGCGCCTTCGCCGTGCTGACGCGCGGCTTCTACTTCATCATGGTGACGCTCGCCTTCGGCCAGATGCTGTTCTCGCTCTTCCACGACACGCGGCTAGCCGGCGGCTCCGACGGCGCCTACGTCAACGTCAAGCCGGTGATCGCCGTCGCCGGCACGACTCTCCTGGATCTAGGCCACCGCGTCAGCTTTTATTATTTCTGCCTCGCCGCGCTCGTCGCCGCGTACTTCCTCCTGCTCGCGCTCGCGCGCACGCCGTTCGGCCGCGTGCTGCAAGGCATCCGCTTCAACGAGGCGCGCATGAGCGCACTCGGCTTCAACACCTACGCCTATAAGCTCCTCGCCTTCGTCGCTGCCGGCGCTGTCGCCGGCTTCGCCGGCGCATTGTTCGCGGCGATCGACGGCTACGTGGCGCCCGATCTGTTCGGCTGGCGGCAGTCGGGGACTGCCATCATGATGGTGGTGCTGGGCGGCGTCGGCACCCTGTTCGGGCCGATCCTCGGCGCGCTCATGTACGCCGGCCTCGAGGAAGTGCTGAAGACCGCGAGCCTGGTTGGCCCGTGGGTGGCCGACCACTGGTCGCTCTATCTCGGCGCCGTGCTGATCGCCGCAGTGCTCGCGGCACCGCGCGGCATCGCGCAATTGTTCGAGCGCGCCGACGCTGTCGCCGCAGCTCCTGAGGCTGGGCAGATCGTGATCCGCAAGCGCGCGCCGGGGCGCGCCAAGAGCCTCGCGGTGGCGGGCCTCTCCCGTTCGTTCGGCGGCCTTGTGGCGGTGGACGGGGTGAGCCTCGAGCTTGCGCCCAACAAGGTGCACGGCATCATCGGACCGAACGGCGCGGGGAAAACCACGTTCATCAATCTTCTCTCCGGCGCGCTTCGCCCCAGCGCCGGCCGTATCCGCCTCGACAACGAGGACATCGCAGGCCGACCGGCGCACCGCGTCGCGCGCCGCGGGCTCGGGCGCAGCTACCAGCGCACCAACATCCTGCTGCCCTTCACCGTGCGCGAGAACTGCCTGCTCGCGGCCCAGGCGCGCCATCCGGCGCCGTGGCGACTCCGCCGCAGCCGGTACGCTCCGGAGGAAAATGCCGCCGTCGCTTTCGCGCTCGATGCCCTCGGCCTCGGCGCCCGCGCCGACACGCGCGCGCTGCATCTCTCCCACGGCGAGCAGCGGCAGCTCGAGATCGCCATGCTCATCGCCTCTGGCGCGAGAGTGCTGGTGCTCGACGAGCCGCTCGCCGGCATGGGGAATGAGGAGACCGGCCGCGTCACCGCACTCCTGCGCGAGCTCGCCGTCGATCACACCATCGTTCTCATCGAGCACGACATGGACGCGATCTTCGCCGCCGCCGACACGCTCACGGTGCTGGTCGAGGGCCGGCTCTTGGCCCACGGCGCGCCCGAGACGATCCGGAGCAATGCCGCCGTGCGCGAGGCTTATCTCGGTCGCTGGGGCAACCCATGACCCCCGCGCTTCACGCCGAAAATCTCAACACCTATTACGGCCAGAGCCACATCCTGCGCGGCGTGAGCTTCCGCGTCATGCCGCGGGAGACCGTGAGCCTGTTGGGCAGGAACGGCATGGGCAAGACGACGCTGTTGCGCACGCTCCTTGGCCTCGTGCGGCCGCGGAGCGGCGAGGTTTTCCTCAACGGCGAGCCGGTGACCGCGACCCGCGCCTCGGCCCGCGCCCGCAAGGGTCTGGCGCTCGTGCCGGAGAACCGCGGCATCTTTCCCAATCTCACCGTGGAGGAGAACCTCACGTTCGCCGCGCGTCCCGGCCGCACCGGCCAGGCGTGGACGCGCGAGCGGGTCTACGGCCTCTTCCCGCGCCTCGCCGAGCGCCGCCGCCAGTGGGGAAACGAGCTGTCGGGCGGCGAGCAGCAGATGCTGACGATCGGCCGCGCGCTCATGACCAATCCCGAGATTATCCTGCTCGACGAGGCGACCGAGGGGTTGGCGCCGAAATTGCGCGACGAGATCTGGGCGACGCT
>Ga0209118_1001438_pt1 | contig 11062 bp, 8 predicted proteins | sample BlaSpr_A8_Ref_M1_FD_187988 | JGI IMG/M metagenome (GOLD analysis project Ga0209118, IMG submission 187988) | Forest soil microbial communities from Thunder Bay, Ontario, Canada - Black Spruce, Ontario site 2_A8_Ref_M1 (SPAdes) (version 2) | ecosystem: Environmental > Terrestrial > Soil > Boreal...
AACCACGACTGCCTGCTCTTCGGAACGGTCGCCACATCCAGGACTTCATCATTGTCCAAGAGGAGAACCTGACCGGCCGTCGGGGTAATGGCTCTCAAGATACAGCGGGCAGTCGTGGTTTTTCCGCAGCCGCTCTCGCCGACGAGGGACAGTGTCTCTCCCCGATTCACAAAAAATGTCACGTCGTCCACCGCCTTCACCAGGCCAACGGTCTTTTGGAGAAGACCCCTTCGAATGGGGAAATATTTCTTGAGTCCCTTTACATCGAGGAGCACGGACTTGCCTGGACCGGCATAGCCGTTCGTCATTCTCGTCCGCCTCTCATCACTGGTAGAGAAAGCAGCTTACCGTTCTTCCCTCGCCGACAGCCTGAAGCAGCGGGGCCTCGGTGTCGCAGCGGCCGGCAATGGAGGCAACGCAACGGGGATGGAAGGGGCAACCCGCTGGCCGGTTGAACGGGTGGGGGATCGACCCGCTGATGGTTGCAAGCTTCAACCTCGGCACTGCGTCGATACTTGGAATGGACTGCAGCAGAGCCTTGGTGTAGGGATGCTTCGGGTCGTGAAAGATGTCATCGACCTTGCCTTGCTCGACCACCCGGCCCAGATACATGACCACCACGTCGTCGGCCATCTCCGCCACCACGCCGAGGTTGTGGGTGATGAGCATGATGGCCATTCCCCGTTCCCGCTGAAGCTTCCGCAGCAGATCCAGGATCTGCGCCTGGGTGGTGACGTCCAACGCCGTCGTAGGCTCGTCGGCGATAAGCAGGCGCGGATCACAGGAGAGAGCCACCGCGATCATCGCCCGCTGGCGGAGCCCGCCGCTCAATTCGAAGGAATATTCGTCGATGCGGCGCTCTGGTTTCGGGATGCCTACGCTGCGCAGCGCTTCAATTCCCCGGCGTCGCGCCTCCTTCTTGCTGACCGCATTGTGGAGGAGGACCGCCTCGATGAGCTGCGCGCCAATCGTATGCACGGGACTGAACGAGGTCATGGGCTCCTGAAAGACAAGACCGATGTCTCCCCCTCGAATCGAACGCATCTCCCGGCCGTTGGCCTCGAGCTTGACCAGGTCGACTTGCGACCCGTCGGCGCGGGTCAGAACAATCTCGCCTTCGACGATGCGACCGGGACGATCGACGATCCGCAGGATCGACTGCGCAGTCACACTTTTGCCGCAGCCGCTCTCGCCGACGATGCCCAGCGTCTTTCCCGGGGAGACGTCGAACGAAGCGCCGTCGACGGCTTTGGTCGTTCCTTCGTCTTGGAAAAAACTGGTCCTCAAATCCCTGACCGAAAGAAGCGGCCGCGTATCGTTTCGCATGATCAGTCCACAATTTGTGGAGGTGTCAATGGGGCCGGGAGTTGCAACGGGATCTTGCAGCATCGCAATGCATCGTCCCGTCTAAAGGTAAGGGTCGGCCGCATCCCGTATCCCGTCGCCCATGAAATTGAACGCGAGGACCGCGATGATCACGGCAAACGACGGAAGCAGCAGCCAGGGAGAAATGACCAGGGCCTGGATGTTCTGGGCGTCCTGCAGCAGGACGCCCCAACTGATCGCAGGCGGCCGCAAGCCAAGCCCCAGGAAACTCAACGAAGTCTCGCTGATGATGATCGCCGGGATCGCCAGCGTCGTCGCCGCGATGATATGACTGATGAACGAGGGCACCATATGGCGGAAGATGATCCTCGTCTTGCTGCAACCGAGGAGCTCGGCCGCCATCACGAAATCTTCCTGCTTCAGCGAGATGAATCGTCCGCGGACGACTCGGGCGAGTTCGGTCCAGCCGATGAGGGAAATGATGATCGTGATCGCGAAGTACACCTGCACCACGCTCCAATCGGCGGGGAGGGCAGCGGCCAGTCCCATCCATAGGGGAATCGTCGGAATCGATCGCAGGATCTCGATGATGCGCTGGATGACCGTATCGATCGCGCCGCCGAAATAGCCCGATATGCCCCCCAGGACGACGCCCAGCACCAGGCTCAGGGCCACGCTGACCAAGCCGATGGTCATCGACGTCCGCGTTGCGTACATGAGCCGAGACCAGAGGTCGCGTCCATGCGTGTCCGTTCCCATCAGGAACAGCGACTCGCTTGGCTTGGCGCCTTCCACCGCAATCAGATGGCGATCGGTCGCGATGAAGCCCAGTAACTGCCATGGCTCTCCATGGCCGAAGAACGTGACCGGTATCTTTGTGCTCGTATCGGGAACATAGACTCGCTTGAACGTAAGCGGATCGCGCGTCCCCTTCAACGCAGACACAAAGGGTTTGAAGCTGCCCTCGTCGATCCAGTGAATCGGCTGCGGCGCCATCAGCGATCTCTGGGCTTCCGATTCCGTCGGATCCACATAGGCGAAAAAGTCGGCGAACAGCGCGACCAGATAAAACGCAATCAGGACGATGGTGCCGCCCACGGCGAGCTTGTGCTTCCTGAAGCGCCACCAAATGAGCTGCCATTGTGTGGCGACGGCGATCCGGTCTTCGGCGACGACCCCCGCTATCGGTAGCGCAGCGAGCTCCGCCATCACTCCCTCCCAAACCGAATCCTGGGGTCGACCCACATGAGCAGCAGGTCCGAAATGAACGTGCCGATGACGGTCATGACGCCCAGCAGCAGGATGATGGTACCGGCCAGGAACATATCCTGGGCGATCAGCGCCTTGAGCAGCAATGGGCCGACCGTCGGCAGGCTCAACACGAGCGATACGATGATGCTGCCGGACACCACGTAGGGAAGGAGATAGCCGATGGTGCTTACGAACGGATTGAGGGCCACACGGACCGGATATCGCATGATGACCCGGTACTCCGGAAGTCCCCGGGCTCGGGCCGTCATCACATAGGGCTTCCTCAATTCGTCGAGCAGGTTGGAGCGCATGATGCGGATCAACTGTGCGGTTCCGGCGACGCCCAGGACGATGGCCGGGATCGGCAAGTGCTTGGTGAGGTCCCACACCTTTTCCATGCTCCAGGGCGCCTCGATGAAATCGGGCGAAAAGAGGCCGCCCACGTTCGCACCGAACCAGGCGAAGCCGACGTACATGACCACCAGAGCCAGCAGGAACCCGGGAATAGCGAGCCCGATGAAACCGATAAACGTGAACGCATAATCCAGGAACGAATAGGGATACACCGCAGAGTAAATCCCGATGGGCAAGGCGATGCCCCAGGTGAATATGATCGCCGCCACGGAAATGACCATGGTCAGGGTAAGACGGTCGCCTATGACGTCGGACACGGGGCGCCCCCATTCCATCGCCATGCCGAAATTGCCCTGAAGGATGAGGCCCATCCACTTGGCGTACTGAACCGTGATGGGCTTGTCGAGGCCGAGCTGTTCGCGCAGTGCCTGCGCCTCGCCTTCGGACACCGCGCTGCCCGAAGCCGACATCGAAGCGATGTACGAGGTCACGTAATCGCCAGGAGGCAGGTGGATGATCATGAAGGACAGGACTGAAATGGCCCAGACCGTCAGCACCGCCAGCATCAAGCGACGAACGATATAGGTCACCATGGCAACTCCTGACGCGCAGTTCACCCGGGGGGCAGCCGGCGCCCGGGGTCGACCGACAGCTGCCCGCCTACGGTACGTAGGGGACGGCTGCTTTCCTTTACTTGAAGTAGAACGTGATCGGCATCGATGAATGCGGAGTTCGGGCATGCTGTGCGTTCACCTGCCGGTCGGGAACGTTGCCCATGTTGTTCTTTACGATGCGCACTCCCATGACCGCCGGTGATTGCCCGACCGTTCCGATGCTCCACATCTGTTCGACAGCGATCCTCCAGATCTCTTTCCCATTCTTGACCCGATTCTCCTCCGACGCGCCGAACGCTTCGCGGAAGAGATCGAACGCCCTGAGCATTTCGGGATCTTCGGGTTTCTTGCCGGCGGCTCCTCTGGAGGCATACCATTTGGCGTACGCCATTCCCATGTGGGCTTCGGCGGCGTCCACCGGTAGCGCATGGCGGGGGAAGAGGTAGATCATTTCCGAGCCGTCGTTCGCCCAGGTGATCATCTGGTTTTCGTTGCCGTTGTCGCGGGTGAAAGCCAGATTGCGCTCCAGTTCCTTGACATCGAGGTCGATGCCGATCTTCTTCCATTGCTGCTTGATCATTTCGCCGACCGGCGTGTAGGGAACGAATTGGCCGCCGACCGTGACCAGCTCGAGACGAAGGCGTCCCTTCCCGTCGGTCCGCAGGCGATACCCTTCGCCATCCTTCTTGGTCAGGCCGACCTTGTCGAGCAGCTCATTGGCCTGCTTCAGGTCGAGCGTCGCATATTTCTTGTTCCATTCGGGGCCCGGGCTATAGAGGGTATCGGGCGCCGGCGCTATCGATCCGGCGGTTCCCACGCCGAGCCAGAACGCTTCGTTGAGCTGGTCGCGGTCGATGCCGAGCGAGAGCGCGTGGCGGAAATCCTTGTTCTTCAGGAATTTCGCAATCTCTGGATCGCCTTCGTAGGCGTTGCCGATATGCAGTGTCGCGTCCGATCCGTTGAGCGCCGGGTCAAGGTGAACCGTGTAGTTGCCCTTCTTGGCGTTTTCGAGGAAGACCGGAAGCTTGGCCAGGCCCATGTGCCGTTCCTGGATGTCGTATTCGCCGGCGATCGCCCGCAGATTGGCGACTTCGGTGTTTTCAGCCAGCGTCATCGTGATCCTGTCGATGTAGGGAAGCTGATTCCCCGCGGTGTCGACGGCCCAGAAATAGGGATTGCGTTCCATCGACCACGTAGGCGTGTTGATCGGAGACACTGTCTTCCACGGCGTCATGACCGGCAGCTCGTTATTCAGCGCCCAGCTATACCGGTTCTTGAGCAGTGATACCCAGCTATCGAATCCGAGATCCTTGGCCTTCTTGGTCACTGCCTCCTCCGACGAAAACTTGGGCAGGAACTGTTTCAAGTAGTGGGCCGGGGCATAGGCGCCGCCAAAGTTCTGGAATCCTCCGCGCGTCGCGAACCCGCCACCGATGGCGGTGCTGCCCGCGAGTTGAGAAACGAAGAAGGGATAAGGTTCAGGAAATTCGAAGGCGACCGTGTAGTCGTCGACCTTTTTCATCACCCCGTCCTTGCCGTTGATCTGGAACTCGAAGAAAGGCGTCGGGTTGATGTTCTTGTTGAGATAGATCTCCTGATACCAGAACATGAAATCGTCCGCCGTAAACGGTTTCCCGTCGGACCACTTGGAGCCCTTGCGCAGGAAAATCGTTGTCGTCTTGCCATCGTCGCTGACCTTCCAGTCGCGGGCGAGGCTGGGGATGATCCTGGTGCCCGTGTAATCGAAGGTGAGGATCTTGTCGAGCGAATTGATCCGGTTGCCATTCTCGTGGTCGGCCGGTCCAGTGAAAGCTCTTCGCCAGTTGCCCCCGTATTTTCCAGTTTCGCGCAGGGGCTTCACAACGAAAAGCTGCGAAGGCTCCGGCAAGCGTTTATCGATCGCAGGCAGCTTTCCTGCCTTCACCTGCTCGGCAAGAATCGGGGCCTCCTTGAAGGTTTTCGGAAACGCCTTAGCGTCAAGGATGATCTCCGGTCCTTCCAGCTTTCCGATCAACGACGAGCCGATTTTTGCAGGCGCCGGCGTCGCGGATTGCGCCACTGCCGCCCCCGACCCCATCGCGAGGGCTGCGATGAGTGCAAGACCCGCCGGCACAAATGCCGAGCGCATCGATTTCATACGATCCTCCTTTGTTTTGTTCGGGTCGGTAGCCAAGAGGCCCTCCACTCAAGGCGGGTCGGGCATTCCTGTGCTATCGCCGTGGATAGAGTTTGCCACAGATCAAGGCTGTCATAGGCGGGCCGGATCGATGCCCCCGATCGACCACCTACCTCAGGTTCGCGCCGGCCTCACGACATTGACGCATGGTATGCCAGCGGCGCGACGGCTGATATTGTCAGCAATCGTTTGCTTGCGCCGGTTGATCGTTCCGGTTGTCCAGCCCGACATGTGTGGCGTCATCACGACGTTCGGCAATTCGTGGAACGGGAACTTCGAGGGCAGGACGCTGGGATGATCGGGGGAGGGATAGTTGTACCAAGTGTCGATAACGGCGCCGGCGATGCGACGGTCCTTGAGGGCATCGTACAGCGATCGCTCATCGATCGTGGGCCCGCGTCCGACGTTCAGTATTACCGCTGACGCGCGCATCGCCGCAAAGGATTCAACGTTCACAATCCCAATCGTATCGGCATTCGACGGCACCGAGACCACAAAGAAGTCCGCCGAGCTCCAGAATTCGCCGAGCCTGTTAAAGCCAAACGAGCGATCTACCAGAGATGATGTCGGCGCCGGGCTGCGATTGGCCACGTGAACCTTCATCTCAAAGGCCTTCGCTCGAGCGGCGATTGCCTTTCCTATGTGCCCAAAGCCAAGCAATCCAATGGTCTTTTCTGCGAGCTCGCCATGTACTCGCTCGGGCGAGCCGGCCGCGTAGGTCCAATTGCCCTTTCGTAGATGCCGGTCGGCGTCTGCGAGGGGCACATGCCGCTCCAGCAGCGCTGCCATCACATATTCCGCAATGGCCTGTTCGTGGCCAAAGCAATTGCACACAACGGCTGAATCGGGAATCGCGTCAAGATCCACGGCGTCATAGCCCGCGCCTGGCACATGAAAAAGTTGCAGCTGCCGAGGCTGCGGCAGGTCGCCCGAAAAACTGGAACCCACAATGACGTCCGCCGCGGCATATGTCTGCGAATGCGCTCGATCGGTCAGTCCGTCGGGTAACACCGAGATCTGTGCCGCCTCGCCCACGAGCCGTTGGAAATCGCGGCTAAACGATGCAGCGTTCTCGCCGTGAAACACTATGCGCATGATTGTTGATATCGACGCCGACTCCGGCCGACTTAAAACGGGCCTGAATTAGTATACTGAAGATAGCTCGTACAGACGCGACCCTTCACACAGATCCTCCATTGACAATCCGCCTCGATCGAGAAATGGATCATTGATGAAAATCACTGCTCTTGAGACATTGCGGACCGAAGAGTTCTCGAACGTGCTATGGGTCCGTGTTCATACCGACAGCGGCGTGATTGGTCTTGGCGAAACTTTCTACGGCGCCGGGGCTGTCGAAGCACACGTCCACGAAACGTTGGCAGATCGATTGATTGGCCGCAATCCCATGCATATCGAGGCGCTCAACAAAGAGATGGTGAGCCTGCCGATGGCGCAATCGTCCACTGGAGCGGAATATCGGGCCGCGTCTGCAGTCGACATCGCTCTGTGGGACATCTTCGGCAAAGTATGTGGTCAGCCGGTGCATCAGATGCTTGGCGGTCTCTGCCGAGACAAGCTTCGCATATACAACACCTGCGCGGGCTATCGCTATGTTCGCTCGAAGAACATCCGCCCGGTCTCCAACTGGAATCTGGGTCAGAGCGAGGGACCGTTCGAGGATCTTGACGCGTTCATGAATCGTGCGGACGCGCTGGCGGAAAGTCTGCTGGAAAGCGGAATCGATGCCATGAAAATCTGGCCATTCGATCCTGCAGGTCAGGAAAACAGCGGTCTCTATATCTCCGCTGCCCAGATGAAAAAAGCGATCGAGCCGTTTGAGAAGATTCGGAAGGCGGTCGGCGATCGCATGGACATCATGGTGGAGTTTCATTCGTTGTGGAATCTCCCCACGGCGAAGAAGATTGCGCGTGCGCTCGAGCCATATGCACCGATGTGGTACGAGGATCCGATCCGCATGAATTCGCCGCAGGCACTCGCCGAATATGCGCGTTCGACTGACGTGTGGGTTTGCGCGAGCGAAACGCTAGGCTCGCGCTGGCCATACAAGGATATGCTCGAAAAGGATGCACTTCACGTCGCGATGGTCGACTTGTGTTGGACGGGTGGACTGACGGAAGGACGAAAGATCGCGTCATTGGCAGAAACCTGGCACCGCCCTTTTGCGCCGCATGATTGCATCGGCCCGGTGGGGTTCGTCGCGGCGGTGCACATGTCCTTCAGTCAACCGAATACCCTGATCCAGGAATCGGTCCGCGCGTTTTATCGCGGCTGGTACAACGAGCTGGTCACCGTCGTGCCACGCATTGCAAACGGTTACGTGTATCCGATGGAAGGTCCCGGGCTGGGTGTCGAATTGCAGCCAGGTGTGTTCAAGCGTCAGGATCTGACGTTCCGGCGCACGCCCGCCTGATCGGTGACCTGCGGTCAGCCACGCGTAACGCCGCACCATCTCCGCACTCTCCCAACCGGGGGACTATTGACAACAGTCGCCCAGGGCCTATGCTCGCCTCGCCACGCCTCATGAAAGGCAGAGAGGACGCATGGACTTCATCGAACGGATACCGGGCATCTCGCGGACGGCGGCTCGGGATTTCTCGAGTTGCTCCTGTTCTCGATCCCGACCGCCGGTATCTTAGCCTTGCGCGCGTGGCGCAGGCGATCGCTCCGCAACTAGCCAGGACAGCCTCAGCGCCGTATTGGGGACTCAATCCGGGAGGACCGCAGCGGCGCAGAAGGTCAAGGCCGCTCACAAGGCCGGCTTTCCAGCTTTAAGCGAAAGATCACACCACCACTAAAGCGAACACGCGATGAGCAACAAAAAGACCTGCTTCGTCGTCATGGGTTTTGGCAAGAAAGTTGATTTCGAAACCGGCAAGGAATTCGACCTCGACATGACCTATCGGAACGTCATCAAACCTGCGGTCGAAGCTGCAGGTGTGGAATGTATTCGCGCCGACGAAATCACCCATGCGGGAGTGATCGATGGGCCCATGTATGAGCGGATCCTGGAAGCGGACCTTGTGATCGCGGACATCTCCACCGGCAATCGCAACGCCATTTACGAGCTGGGAGTGCGTCACGCCTTGCGGCCCCACACCACCATCATCATCGGCGAAGACAGTAATACGAAGATTGCCTTCGATCTGAACCATATCGTCATCCGCAAATACCGCCACTTGGGTGAGGACATCGGTGCCTCGGAGGCGAGGCGGATGAGCAATGAACTGACAACGGCGATCAACGAGCTGCTCGAGGCGCAGGACCCGCGAGCGGATAGCCCTGTCTATACATACATCCCGCGTCTCCAACGTCCCGGATTGGCTCCCGCCGAGTCGCTGGCTGCCACCGCATCCATTCGCGGGCCGGCGCAACCCCCACCGCCGCAGCCGAGCGAGTCGCATGGGGCGATGATGACTCTCGCGCGAGAGGCACAGGCGCGGGAGGATTTTGCGACGGCGAAGACTCTGCTCAGCTCGATCGTCGCGCTCATGAAGAGCCAGTCGCCCGACCGCCCAGTGGACGCGTCAATCCTGCAGCAACTTGCTTTGGTGACTTACAAGAGCAAGCAGCCGACCGCTTTGGAGGCGCTGCGCGACGCCTGCGCGATCCTGGCCACGCTTGAACCGGACACTACCAACGACACTGAGACCCTCGGCCTGTGGGGTGCAGTCCACAAACGCCTCTGGCAGTTGACCGGCGATCGGACCAGCCTTGACGGAGCGGTGCGCGCACTCGAGCGCGGCTTCTTTATTCGCAATGACTATTACAACGGTATCAACCTCGGCTATATGCTCAACGAGCGAGCCCTTGCGCAGACCGATCTTGCGGAGGCGACTGCCGATTTCATCCTTGCGCGGCGGGTGCGCCGCGAAGTCTGCGAGATTGCTGAGGCTTGGTGGAAGGAAGCGAGCAAGACTGGCAGCGAACAGCCGCCGGCCAAAATCTATTGGGCGCTCGTCACGCTCGCCGAAGCCGCCGTGGGACTCGGCGACGAAGACGGATCCAAGCGCTGGTTTGAAGAGGCCAAATCGCTGCAGCCGCCGCCGGCCAAGTGGATGATCGAATCGACCGCAACCCAACTCGCCAATCTCCGCGAACTCCTAAAAGTCGCCGTGGCGAAAGGGATTCCGCTGCAAGGGCCGCCACCGCCCGCGGGAGGTGCCGGTTAGCACCGACGGGAGTGGAACGGTCGAGGAGACGATGATGATCGGAGCCGGTGCATGGAGCTGTGGGGCCACCCTTGACGTCTGGTGACGAGCCGCGGAAGGTGTTTCTGTTCAGCGGGCACATGATCGACGCTCCGGATCGCAAATCGCCACGATTCCCTGCCGATAGAGTTGCGATTGCAGGCGCTGAGATCCAAGCCGTGCTCGATCGGCTTGGAGCCAACGCAAGCGATCTTGCGATTTGTGGCGCCGCTTGCGGCGGGGATCTCCTCTTTGCCAAAGCGGCGCTCGCGCACAACGCACGGCTGGAGCTTTACATTCCTTTTGATGAGTCCACGTTTCTCGCAAGGTCCGTCGACTTCGCAGATGCTGACTGGCGCAAGCAATATGAATGGTCGAAGCAACGTGCGACGCTCCACGTCATGCCCGATGAGCTAGGGCCGCTACCCGACGGGGAGGATCCGTATGAGCGAAACAACCGCTGGATGCTTGAGGCGGCATCGAGCTTCGGCTCCGAGAAAGTGGACTTTATTTGCCTTTGGAACGGGGAGGGCGGCGACGGGCCAGGGGGTACGCAGCACCTCATGAATGAGGTGCGCGAACGTTCTGGGCGCGTTTACTGGCTTGATACAACCAAGCTCTGGACCTGATAGCACGAAGCTGGCCTGGTCGTAAGCGGAGGCCCCATCCGTGCTAAGACGGTGACGTTGCGGCCATCACGGCTGAAACATAATTGACCGGCGCATGGTCTGCCAGCTCGCGCACCCCGACGTTGTCCCTGCGCCATGCGTGATACTTGATCGGGTATTCGAGAAACGCTTGGAATCGGTCTTGCGCTATCAAGGCCTCGCCTGGATCAAAAGTGACGCTGCGGTCCCGCGCGATGTAGTACGGCTTGCCCACATGCTGGTAACCCAGCGCTTCCGGTGGAATCCGCGTAACGATGTCACAACAATCGACGTAGCGGAAATTCCTCACATTCTTGAGTGCATCCACAAAGTCAGAGTCCCCCACAAGGGGCGATCCAAAAGTATAGAGGGCGCTCGGAGCCTTGATGCTGGCCAGCAACGTCGCCAGCGCTGCGCCAAGGCTATGGCCGGTAAAGAACACACGGCCCGCGATCGCCTGAAGCGCCTGTTCAAGTCCGACCAGCT
>Ga0209118_1001439_pt1 | contig 11062 bp, 7 predicted proteins | sample BlaSpr_A8_Ref_M1_FD_187988 | JGI IMG/M metagenome (GOLD analysis project Ga0209118, IMG submission 187988) | Forest soil microbial communities from Thunder Bay, Ontario, Canada - Black Spruce, Ontario site 2_A8_Ref_M1 (SPAdes) (version 2) | ecosystem: Environmental > Terrestrial > Soil > Boreal...
GACTCTCACGAGCGACACCCCTGGCGCCAGTCTCGAATCAGGTTCTTTATAGCGTTACCTTTTGACAGTCATGGTTCGCCCAGAACGCTCGGGTCGATCGGATTGCCCGCGCTGAACGCGAGGCCTCCGATTTGCAGCATTCCCTCGCTCACGATCACACCCTCGCTCACGATCACGCCCTCGCTGATGACAATACCCTCGCTCACGATCACGCCCTCGCTCACGACCACCCCTTCGCTGACAACGATGCCCTCGCTGATCACGATGCCGGCACTGAAAGCGATCCCTGAGGAAAGCGAGACCCCGCCGCCGGAGGCAAGCCGTTTCGATAAATCTATGGTGTGTGCGAAGATACCCGTCGCCGACAAAAGACTGCTGGAGCCGGCGAGGACGTTCGCCGAAATGACGCCTGGAGTGATCAGTGGCAGTGCCCCTGCATCGCCTTCGACCACCGATTTCACGTAGGCAAAGCCTGTCCCGGCGTATTGGAGCGGCGCGTAACGCAGTGAATAGCGCTTAACCCAACCGCGAACCCACCCAATACCGGGGTCGTAAAACGGCTGATAGCTGCGAAACAATTCCCCGCCTGAGAACAAGTGCGAGCCACCCGCAACGATCAAGCGACTCCAATTGATCCGCGCACCACCGATCACGGAATACGGCGCGGGGAGCGACTGGCCCGGTCCTATCAGAGAATCACCGGGCTGAATGGTGCCAGCGGCAATCGCCGCGCCGATGTCCGTGCGAAGAGCCGACGCGAGTCGTATTGCCCCTTCGACATTGAGTGCCCCTGCGCCCTGTTGCGCGAGGCTCGCGCTTCCGACCGGCGCCGCGGTGTACTGGAGAATCGCCTTGATGAGCGCCGGGGTGAGTCCGGGATTGCTCTGCAACATGAGGGCCACCGCACCGGCAACGGCCGGGGCTGCGATCGAGGTCCCGCTCAGCAACATGAGACCCGCCCCCGGGGCAGGCATGCTGGGGCCATTGACCATCAGCTGGGGATAGGCCGAGACGATCGCGTTCAACTGGTAGCCAAAGTCATCGGTGGAGAGTGCCGAGATGATCCTGTTGCCTGGTGCGACAAGATCGGGCTTGAGCAAATTGTCCGGATGCCGCACGCCAAGCGGGTCGACGTACCCGCCGCGGGTCGGTCCGCGGGAACTAAACAGGTTGATCGTGTCGTCGCTGCGTCGTGCTGTCTGATGCGTGTTGACCGAGCCGACCGTGATCGCCGATGGCTCATTACCGGGCGAGGTGATACTCCCAAAATGTTCCTGGCCGTTGGCATCCTTGCCATAGTTTCCGGCCGCGACCACCACGGTGATACCGGCGGCCACGGCGCTGCGGACCGCCCGGCACAGCGGATCGGTTAGATACGATTCATCCGAATCGGCGGCGAGACTCACGTTCATAACACGGATCCCGTATTCCCGGCCGTGATAAATCACCCAGTCGATTCCGGCGAGCACATCGCTTATCTCGCCGTAGCCGTTCTCGTCCAGCACGCGAACATCGTAGAGGTCCGCGCCCGGGGCGATTCCCGTACTGTCCGGACCTTGCCAGGAGCCGCTTCCAGCCGCTACGCTCGCGACGACGGTGCCGTGTCCATACAGATCAGTAAAGTTATCCTGCGCTCCTTCTGCTGATGCTTGCCGGTAGGCGGCGAGCCCCATGACCGGAAAAATAGCGGACGGAGTGGCTACGCCCGCGCCCCAGCTTGATATTCCGGCCGTTGTTGGAAGCCCCCCCTTGAGTATGTCCACGCTCTGCTTGACGCGCGATTTACCCTTTCCACTGCCGTCGCTTCCAGCGAAATTACCGTGAGTTGCCATCACTCCCGAATCAAGGAAGGCGATGCCGACGTTCGTGCCGTCCAGTTTGCCTTGTTGGGCGTTTGCGGTGCGTGCATCGGCCGCGCCGGTGACTGTCTCGAGCAGGCTCGCCGTTCGGCGTGCCCGTCGGTTGGGCGAAATGCTGTCGACGTCGGCGCGTTGCGCGATCACCGCAATTTGATCGGCGGGGAGCACGACGGAAAGCGCATTGATCGAAATGTATTTGTAATAGACCGTGCCGCCTGCCGCTGCGACTGCGTCGCGCAGCGCCTGGAGTTCCGGGTCTGCGGCGACGCCGACGATCAGCGCTTTTACATAACGGCGACCCCCAAAATCCGCAGCCCAGTCACGCTTGGCAGGCGCGAATGCGCCAACCACCTGCTGCAGGTCGGTCGACACCTTGGGCCGTATTGTTGCGGGATCATCTTGGGCAAAAGCCGGCACGGCAATGGCCAGGCCGAGGACGAGGCGCAGAAGCCAGCGCGGCACGGCCGGGAAGTTGCGGGCCGCGCGGGGAGAAGCTGCCGTGGAATCGAAGGTGCGGATGTCTATATGCATTTGCCAGCTCTCTTATTCTTTTGTCTTGTTGTCGATATGACGCGAAATGCTCCGGCCTTGGCGCTGTTCAACGGTAGATTCCAGAGGGGCCCCGCCGACTTAGCGACAGCGTCCACCGCCGGACATCAGCATTGTCAGGCACGTATTGAGAATCAGATGTGCGAAACGACACAAGGAAGACAACGTCCCGACGCGCTTGCACATGTTGGCGAAACCGCCACGGGCTAGTAACCAACGCCCGAGGCGCCCTCGGCACAGTCGCCGCTACCGTCGGAAACGCTCGACTGATTTCGGCTTGAGGAGAGGCTCGGAGTGTGATGCAGCAAGGGGTAGAGCGCTCGGTGAAGCACGAATCCGGCTGCGCCCGTAGCTCAGGTCAGGCACCTGCGCCCAAGCGACAGAGGCGAATGTCTGCCGTCAACGGACTGTCCTCGGCCCACAGTCGACGCGATGATTGGATAGCGCTCGACGAAAAATCTACGCCCAGCTGCGACAACGGTCCGCCCAGGACGATGGTGGCGGGTTCGAGCGTGTTGCATAAATTGAGCAGCCTTTGCCCGAGCGTTCCCCGGCCTGCCGTACGGCTGCCAAGGCTTGGGGGTTACGCTGCAAAAGCTGAGTAAACCAGCGGCCCCGCCACCGAATCGCCACCGAAAATGAACTGACTCAATGCCGCGGCATCGGCTTCGTTGTGGAACATAGACCGGAAGGTTCGCCACGCCCTGTTGCTCGAGGGCAACGCCGATCAGATCGCGCACCCGGATGTTGCGCCAGTGCAGCGGTCCCAGGAAGGCTAGCCTGACGCGCCGTGAGCAATCCCTTGCTGGCAGCGGCAGTGTGGAAGCCAGTAACGGGGACCTGCGCTGCCGCTTTGGTTGTGCATGCTAGCAATACCGATTAACCAGATTTTCCAGATATTCCTGACGGCCCGACACGGGCGATACGTCCTGGTTGGCCGTCAGGACGCGCTGAGACAACGCCTCGAGCGAAGTCTTACCCGCCAAGACGTCCTGCCCGAAGGAGGTCCGCCATCCGGCATAACGATCCTTCAGTTCCTGCGCCAGACGTCCGTCCTTGATCATGCGCTCGGCGGCGAGGAGCGCTCGTGCACCGACATCCATCCCGCCGATATGGCCATGGAACAGATCGACCGGGTCGATCGACTGGCGTCGTACCTTGGCATCGAAGTTGAGCCCACCGGTCGTGAAGCCACCGCTCTGCAGGATGTAGTACATCGCGAGCGCCGCCTCAGGCACGTTGTTCGGAAACTGGTCGGTGTCCCAGCCGAGTTGCGGGTCGCCGCGGTTCAAGTCGATGCTGCCAAAGATTCCAAGCGAAACCGCGGTGGCGATCTCATGCTCAAAGCTATGTCCGGACAGGGTCGCGTGGTTGCCCTCGATATTGACCTTCACTTCCCTTTCCAGCCCGTAGCGGCTGAGGAAGGCATACACGGCAGCCACGTCAAAATCATACTGATGCTTGGTCGGTTCGCGCGGCTTCGGTTCGATCAGGATGGTCCCCTTGAAGCCGATCTTGTGTTTGTGCTCGATCACTAAACTGAAGAAGCGACCCAGCTGATCCAGCTCCTGCGCGATATTCGTGTTGAGCAGCGTCTCGTAGCCTTCCCGCCCGCCCCACAGCACGTAGTTCTCGCCACCCAGCCGGTGCGTCGCTTCGAGTACTTCCTTCACCTGCGCCGCGGCGAACGCAAAAACCTCCGGGTTGGGATTGCTCGCGGCACCGGACATATAGCGACGATTGCTGAATAGATTGGCGGTACCCCAGAGAAGCTTCACGCCGGTGCGTCTCATCGAACCCTGAATATGTTCGAGCGTCGCTTCCAGATTGGTCTTGCTCTCCCTCGGCGTGGTGCCTTCAGGCGCGACATCGCGATCGTGGAAAGTGAAGTAGGGCACGCCCAACTTGGAGAAGAAATCGAACGCCACGTCAGCCTTCAGCCGAGCCTGGGCGAGCGCATCACCCGGCTTAAACCAGGGACGTAAGAACGTGCCGTCGTAGCCGAAGGGATCAAAGCCGTTCCAACAGAAAGTGTGCCAATAACACACGGCAAAGCGCAGATGGTCTTCCATGCGCTTGCCCAGGACGGCCCGGTCCTTTTCGTAATAGCGGAAGGCGAGCGGATTGGCACTGTCGGGGCCCTCGTAGCGGATGGGACCGATTCCGGCAAAGAAGTCGCTCATTGTGTTCTCCTCGAATTAAGTGGGGGCGCCCTGGCGAAAAAGCGGACGCAAGGGCGGATAGAGCTCTCGAAATTTGGCGAAGCGCGACAGCAACGCGTCGCGCCAAGTCGCATTCGGTTCAATGCGCGCAATTGACCGGGGCGTCGTGCACACCGCGCCGATCGTCGCTCCAGGCTCGGCGGCGAGCAGACCGAGCCGGGCCGCGCCCAGCGCCGCGCCGATCTCGCTGCCTTCAGGAAGCGCGAGTGGCAAATCGAGAATGCTGGCGATTAGCGATGCCCAGTAAACACTGCGGCTGCCACCACCGGTGAGCAACACGGAGCGCGCCGAGCCACCCGCTGCCTGGAGCGCCGCATAGCCATCGGCCAGCCCAAAAGCAACGCCTTCCAAAACCGAATAGCCGAGAGCAGCACGGTCGGTACCATGCTGCAGGCCAAACCATACGCCTTGCGCAAACGGATCATTGTGCGGAGTGCGCTCGCCTGACAGATACGGCAGGAAAATCGGCGCGCGCGTTTTCGCCTGATCGCTCAAGGCCTCCGCCTCGCCGATCAGCGCGCTTTCGTTGTGAGCACCGGTGAGCCGGGTCACCCAGTGTAAGCAGCTCGCCGCCGAAAGCATGACGGCCATCTGGTGCCAGGTACCGGGCAGCGCGTGACAAAAGGTATGTACGCCCCGATCGGGGTTCGGCCGATACGCTGCGTTGGCGATGAAGAAGACGCCCGAGGTGCCCAGGGAAATAAAACCCTGTCCGTCTGACACGGCGCCGATGCCCACCGCCGTGGCTGCGTTGTCGCCGGCGCCGCCCGCGACAATCACGGCGTTGCGCATACCCCAAGGGCGACCCACTTCCGGGCGCAAGTGCGCACTGGGTGCGCTGCCTTCGACCAGCCGCGGCATGTGGCTGCGGTCGAGATTCGTGGCAGCGAGCATCGCGTCGGACCAGTCGCGCTTCGCGACATCCAGCCACAATGTGCCCGCAGCATCGGACATCTCCGAGACGTGCTCGCCGGTGAGCAGCAGCCGCAGGTAGTCCTTGGGCAGCAAAACCCTGGCGGTTCGAGCGAAGATTTCCGGTTCGTTGCGCGCCACCCAGAGTAGCTTTGGCGCCGTAAAGCCAGGCATCGCCATATTGCCGGTCAGCTCGCGCGAGGCTGGCACCCGCCGTTCCAGTTCAACGCATTCGGCACCGGAACGCACATCGTTCCACAGAATGGCCGGCCGCAACACCTGGTCATCGGCATCGAGCAGCACCGCCCCATGCATCTGACCCGAAAGCCCAATGCCTGTCACGGCTGCGAGTTGCGCAGCGTGCGTGTCGCGTATGGTGCGAATCGCCAGATCGGTGGCCCGCCACCAGTCATCCGGGCGTTGTTCCGACCACAGCGGGTGCGGACGTTGCACCGTCAGCGGCGCATGGCTCGTCGCAACGAGGTTCTGCGACGAGTCGACAAGCACAACCTTGACTTCAGAGGTGCCGAGGTCGATGCCCAGGTACATGGATTCCCCCGCTTTGCATTTCAGGCAGCGACCTTCGGTGCCGGGTTTTTTCCGAGAATGATCATCCCGAGCACATCATCCTGGGTGACCTCAGCGACCTTTTGCGTACCCACCACGCGACCGTTCTTGAGGACGGTGACCCGGTCACACACTTCAAACACATCGTGCATGTCGTGGCTGATCAAAAAAATGCCGATGCCATGGTCCTTAAGACGGCGGACGGTATCCATGACCATGCGGGTCTCGGACGGCCCGAGAGCCGCACAGGGCTCGTCCATGATGAGAATGCGGGCGTTGAAATAAAGTGCCCGCGCGATCGCTACCGTCTGTCGCTGCCCGCCGGACATCGCGCGCACCGGGCGGGTAATCTGCGTGAAGTTGGGATTCAGACGCGCGATGATCTGCCGCGCCTCATGATCCATGCGCTGGGAATCGAGGGTCCCCCATCGCGTCATCAGCTCACGGCCGAGGAACAAATTGCTCGGAGCATCGATATTGTCGGCGAGCGCGAGCGTCTGGTGTATGGTCTCTATTCCCGCTTCCTGCGCATCCCTCGGCTTGGTGAAGGACACCTTCTTGCCGTGCACGAACACTTCGCCCTCGTCGGGCTGATACACCCCGCAAATGAGCTTCACCAGCACGGTCTTGCCCGCGCCGTTGTGACCCAGGAGCCCGACCACCTCGCCGCCGTTGACATCGCAGTCGACATGATCGACCGCGCGCACACCGCCGAAGTGTTTCGAGACACCTCGCACTTCCATGAAAGGCGTGGTCATCTTCCTTCCTTCCGGTTGTAGAACGCGTCAAACCAAACGGCGGCGATCAGCACCAGGCCAATCAGAACCTGCCGCTTGGCGCTGGCGACATCGAGCAGCACCATGCCATTGTCGAGCGTCTGGATGATGATCGCTCCGACGACCGCACCCTGGATGGAGCCGACTCCTCCTGCGAGAGAAGTTCCGCCGATCACCGTGGCCGCAATCACGTACAGCTCCGCGAGTTGACCCATCGAATTGGCACCCGAATTGAGCCGGGCCGTCGTGATGACCCCCGCCACGGCCGCGAGGACGCCCATCATGACGAAGATCTTGATGATCACCATCCGCGTATTGATGCCGGACAGCAGGGCTGCTTCGGGGTTCCCTCCATAGGCGAAGACGTAGCGGCCGAATCGCGTTCGCTCGGCGACAAAGGTGAGCACAAAAACCACCAGCAGCAAGATCAAGACTGGAATTGCAATGCCCTTGCCGGTCGGATGGCCCTGGGCGTCCGCATGGGTGGGATCGGGGTAGCTGTTCATCACCACCACAAAAGCCACGATCGCGGCGCATTGAAAGCCTACTTTCAGCGCTTCCAGCCACAGCGGCGGCAGTTGAACGGCGTAGCGGTGCATTTCCCGGCGCTGCGCCCAGCGCCGCCACAACACGTAAGCGCAGGCGAGCGCGCCGAGGCAGCTGCTCGCGACAACCCCGATCGAGCCATTGATGCCACCTCCCAACATCTGATAAATCGGATGCAAGGGCGCGAGCGTCTGACCGTCGGAGACCATGAATGCTGCGCCGCGGAACATGAGGTAACCCGCTAAAGTCACAACGAAGGCCGGCACACCTTGGTACGCAACCCACCAGCCCTGAAAAATGCCCACCAGGATACCGATCGCCACGGCCACAAAGATGCTCACGATCCAGCCCCACGGAGAGCCTGGCGCAAACAGCTCGACCTGCGTGTAGGCGGCAAACATGCCGGTCAACGCGAGCAGCGAGCCTACCGACAGATCGATTTGTCGCGCGACCATCAGATAAACCATGCCACAGGCCATGACCGCGATCACGCAGGTCTGAATCGACAGGTTGTAGAGGTTGCGCGGCGTCAGGAAAATGCCGCCGGTCAATGCCGCGAGCACCAGCCACATGAGCAGCAGCGCCAACAGCATAGAGGTGAAGCGGGGGTCGAGCCCGCTTCGACTGAGCAATGCCCGCATACGATTAGGCCTCGTCGAAGTCCGCGTCCGAAGCGCCCACGGCAGCGACCCGAGGCCGAAAAAAAAGGTCAGGTCGCAACCTGCTGCGCCGCTCGATTGCCAAGCGGCAGGAGACGGACCCGGTCCGCTCCCGGCCGGCTTGCGAGGCTACTTGCAGGCGGCAGGCGCCTTGGCCGCGTCAACCCCCGCGCAGACCTGTGCTTTCGTCGCCCAGTTGGCCTTGATCACGACGTCCAGATTCGCCTTTGTAATCGGGATCGGCTTCAGGAACATCGATACCATCTTGATGTGTTTGGTGCCGCCGTCCCATTCCTTGGTTCCCTTGATATCGTTCAGCTTGCTGCCCTTCGCCAGCTGGGCTCCCGCCGTGCCGGCTTGCTTGCCGAGTTCGCGTGCATCCTTCCATACCGACACGGTCTGCTCCCCCAAGGCGACGCGGTTCAGCGCGGCGATATCACCATCCTGCCCCGATACCGGGATGCCGGCCATGTTCTGCGCTTTCAGTGCGGCGACGACCCCGCCCGCGGTGCCGTCGTTGGATGCGACGACGGCATCGACCTTGTTGTTGTTCTTGGTCAGTATCTGTTCCATATTTTTCTGCGCGTTTTCGGGTGCCCAGCCGTCGGTGTATTGCTCACCGACCACTTTGATCTTTCCCGCCTTGATCGCCGGGTTGAGCACTTCCAGCTGACCACCATGCAGGAAATCAGCATTGGGGTCGGTCGCCGCTCCCTTGATAAACACATAGTTGCCCGTCGGCTGCACCTTCTGGACTTCGCGAGCCTGCATGCGTCCAACCTCCACGTTATCAAAGGTGATGTAGAGCACGTCCTTGTCCTGGATCAGCCGGTCGTAGGCAATGACCGGAATGTGTTCCGCCTTGGCCTTCTGCACAGCCGGGAGAATCGCATCGGCGTCAAATGCCAGGATGATGAGCGCGTTGGCGCCCCGGGTGATCAGGCTCTCCACGTCGGCCAGTTGCTTCTCGTTGGATCCCTGAGCGTCAGCGCTGATGTATTTGGCTCCCGCTTTGTCCAGTGCCGCTTTGATGGCGGACTCGTCACGCTTCCAACGCTCTTCCTGGAAATTGGACCACGACACCCCGACCACCACATCCTTTGCCCAGGCTGCAGACTGCACTGCAGCCAATCCCCCCAACACGGCACACCATACGATATTCTTGAGCTTCATAACGCCTCCGATTTATTAGCGAACCGAGCATTGGCCCGGGTGTCTGGCAGATTATTCGTTTGCTACCAATTCTGAGCCCGAGGCCCGCGCTGATGGTAATCCTACGGTTGGTTCGTTGCAAATACCAACTAGCCGGTCAAAATCGTCGCGGATGCGGGCTTCTCGCCCGCGCCGGCAAGGGGTGATAAACTCCCTTGTCCATTGAATCACTCGCGCATTTCTTCCGTGGGCCCACGATGACCATTCGCGAAATCCTCGCCGGCAAGGGCGACAAGATCTACGCTGTCACACCCGAAACCCAGGTCGGCGACGCGGTCACGCTCATGATTAACCAGGACATCAGTTCGGTGGTGGTCGTACGTGAGGGCAAGCTGGCGGGGTTGGTGACGCTGCGCGAAGTGCTGCGCGGCTTACATCGCCTCGGGCCCAAGCTGACCGGGGTACCCGTAGCGCAAATCATGACCGCACAGCCGATCACCGGGCACCCCGACGATTCAGTGCATCAGTTGCGCACGGTGATGACCGAGAACCACATAACGCACTTGCCCATCCTGGAAAAAGGCGCGCTCATCGGCATCATCTCGTTTCAAGACGTGGCGCGCAGTGCGATGAAAGACGTGGCATTCGAAAACACGTTGCTGAAAAGCTACATCAAGCACTGGCCCGAGCCGGCCTCTTGAAGTCGAGGCGAAGCCGCCCGAGTCCGCAGAAAGGCGTTTGTTATCTCAGATCAAAGCAGATCGGGCTCGCGTCGGCTATAAACGAATAAGCACCCCCTTCACTGGCGTGAGTACCATCCCATTCGGCGCCGACTAACCCGATTCCTACTCTAGGTCAGCCATGTCCTTCGTCAGCCGTAATCCCGCGAACAACCAGGTGGTCGGCAGCTTCCCCAGTATGAGTGCTGTCGATCTACGAGAGGTGCTGGTTAGAGCCCAGGCCGCTCAGCAGGAATGGCGCTGGACAGAGTTCGAAACCCGGGCCCAGTTGCTCACCAGACTCGCCGACCTGATACGCGAGCGAAAGGATGAATTAGCTGGAGTCATCACCTTAGAGATGGGCAAGCTGACCCACGAAGCCGTCTCGGAAGTCGAGAAATGCGCCCTCGCCTGCGACTACTACTCGGTGCACGGGGGCCCCTTTCTGGAGGACGAGGCCTTCTACACCGATGCCGGGCGCAGCTACGTTGCCTACTACCCGCTCGGCACGGTGCTCGCGATCATGCCCTGGAACTTCCCTTTCTGGCAGGCGTTCCGTTTCGCCGTTCCGGCGGTCATGGCCGGCAATGCGGTGGTGCTCAAGCACGCCTCGAACGTTCCGCAATGCGCGCTCGCCATTGAAAAACTGTTTAAGGCGGCCGGCTTCCCGGAGGCCGTATTCACCACCGCCTTATTGGATGCGGCGCTGGTTGCGGAGGCGATTACCAGTCCGCTGATACGTGCCGTCACGCTCACGGGCTCGCAGACAGTAGGACGGCAGGTCGCCGCCACCGCCGGCGCCCATCTTAAGAAGTGCGTCCTGGAACTGGGTGGCTCGGATGCGTTCATTGTCCTGGCCGATGCCGATCTCGAAATGGCGGCCACGCAGGCGGTGACAGGCCGCTATCAAAACTGCGGTCAGTCTTGCATTGCCGCCAAACGCTTCATCGTCGTGCCGCAAATTGCCGATGATTTCATTGCCTTGTTCGAAGCCAAGGTCGAAGCTCTGAAAGTCGGCGAACCGACGCGCGAAGACACGCAGCTGGGGCCGATGGCGCGGCAGAACCTGGTCGATGACTTGCACGCTCAAGTGCTCGATTC
>Ga0209118_1001440_pt1 | contig 11059 bp, 9 predicted proteins | sample BlaSpr_A8_Ref_M1_FD_187988 | JGI IMG/M metagenome (GOLD analysis project Ga0209118, IMG submission 187988) | Forest soil microbial communities from Thunder Bay, Ontario, Canada - Black Spruce, Ontario site 2_A8_Ref_M1 (SPAdes) (version 2) | ecosystem: Environmental > Terrestrial > Soil > Boreal...
CCAGATGACCGCACGCGTCGACCCTCGCCTCAGCATCGTGCCGGGCGACAGCGTCAAGCTCGGACTCGACACCCGGACCTTGCATTTCTTCGAGGCCGAAACCGAGCAAGCCTTGCTCTGAGGAGGAGAACGTCGATGGTGAAGATTGACAACCCGCGAGGGTGCATCTACGATTGCCGGACGTCCGTAGGCGAACGTTCGTCTAGGCACGCTATCAACCGCCACACGTGCGCCTCGAGGCTGGGGTCGCAATTGGGAGGAAAGCACTGATGTCAGAGGTCTTTTCGAGGCTGAGCTCGCGGGCGATTGCCCTGAGTCTCGGCGCTTTACTTCTGGTCGCCGCCTGTGGCGGCGGCTCGAGCAACAACAGCAGCTCTGGGAATGCCACCAGCGTGACTCAGTGGGTCGCCTGGGGCGGCGCGGAGCTGCAGGCGTATCGGGACGTGCTGAAGCCGTTCACGGCTTCGACAGGGATCACCGTCCACATCACGACCAACCGCGACTCCACCAACCAGATCGCCAACGGCATCATCTCGGGAACGGACCTGCCCGACCTCGCCCCCTCAACCACCGACCCCATCCAGCTCAAGGACTGGGTCACCAAGGGCGCCCTGAAGCCCCTCGAAAGCTTCCTTGACATGAGCGCTTACACAAGCGGCACCTATCCGGCGCTGACGACCGCGCCTGGTGGAGCAGCCGATGACCCTTACATCGGCATCATCGGCGGCAAGCACTACATGCTGATGATCAAGACCCAGGTGAAGGGCCTGATCTGGTACAACAAGAAAGTCTTCACAGGCACCGCTCCGACGACCTTTGATCAACTGCTGGCGATCAATCCGTCGCAGTACGGAGCCCAGAAGCTGTTTTGCGCCGGTTTCGAATCAGGCACTGCGTCCGGCTGGCCCGCGAGCGACCAGATCGACAACATCATCATGCGGCAGAACGACGCCGCCTTCTACACGAGCTGGATCCAGGGCAAGGTGAAGTTCACCGATCCGCAGATCAAGCTGGGCTACCAGACGTTCCTCAAGGAAGTCTCGGCGGCCAACGTGTACGGCGGCTCCAACACGGCGCTCACGACCAACTTCGGTAAGGCTGGCGACCCCATGTTCAAGACGCCGGCCGGCTGCCTGTTCCTCGAGCAGGCGACCTTCATCTCCGCCTTCTTCACCCAGGACTTCCCGGGCACGAAGGCGGGCACCGACTTCGACTTCTTTGGACACCCCAGCATGGGGTCCGCCGCAAACGACGGGAATCTCAACGGTTTCTACGACAACGTAGCGATGTACAACGACACGCCCGCGGCGCGGAAGTTGATGCAGTACCTGGCGACTGCTCCGGCACAGCAGATCTGGGCGAATGACGGCGGGACGTTGGGGGCGATCAAGACCCTGACTTACACCGACCCGGTCTTCAAGCGCGCGGCCGAGGTCGCCAACACCGCCAAGAACCTGCTGGTCACCGCCGGCGACTTCATGCCCTCGGACATGCAGGCCGCTTTCTGGAAGTCACTCCTCGACGTCACGAAGGACCCCTCCAGCCTCAACGCGGTGCTGGCACACCTGGACCAGGTTCAAGCGGCCGCGTACAAAGCGAGTTAGCGCAATCCGTCTTTAATCGGTCGGGGCGGCCTCTCGCCGCCCCGACCGAAGCATCGCTCAGAAGGAGGAGGTAAGCGGTTTGGACCAGATCATCACAGCGATCGGCGCGATCGTCCTCGTTCCGCTTGTGTTGCTCGGCTACATCCTCCTGGGCGAAAGGGTCATCGAGCGCCTGCCGGAACGAATCCAGGAATGGTTCCGACCTTACTTCTGGGCGCTGCCGGCGATCGGATTCGCCACCATATTCATGGTCTACCCGCTGCTCCGCACGGTGGTCATCAGCTTCCGGAACAACGCGGACACGACGTGGGTCGGCTTCGATAACTACGTCTACTTCTTCACCTTCCCGAGCACCCTCACCTCGCTCCGGAACAGCTTGCTGTGGCTGGTCTTCTACACCTTTTTCGCGGTTGGTCTGGGTTTGATCATCGCCATCATGGTCGACCGCGTCCGTTACGAGTCGCTGGCGAAAATTGCCATCTTTCTGCCCGTGCCGATCAGCGCCGTCGCGGCCTCGATCATCTGGAAGTTCATGTTTGACTACCAGGCTCCGGGTACCACGCAGACCGGCACCCTCAACGCATTGCTCGGGGTGGTGGGCCATGAACCGGTCGCCTGGCTCGTCAACTCGACCACCAACAACGCAGCGCTCATCTTTGTTGGCATCTGGAGCGCCACGGGGTTTGCCATGGTCATCATCTCGGCCAGCCTCAAGGCGATCAGCTCCGAGGTGCTCGAGGCGGCTCGGATCGACGGCGCCAATGAGTTCCGCATCGTCCAGCTCATCGTCACTCCGCTGCTGTGGCCGACGATCACGGTCATCGGCACGACGATGATCATCAATGCGCTCAAGACGTTCGACATCGTTTACGTTCTGACCGCGGGGGCGTACGACACCGACGTGATCGCGACCCAGATGTTCAGCCAGCTGGCCCATGCCCATTTCAGTCGTGCGGCCGCGGTCGGTGTGGTTCTCTTTGCGGCGATCGTGCCGCTGCTCGTCGTCAACATCCGTCGCTTCCAGCAGCAGGAGGAGCAGCGATGAGCGGAGTCGCCGACCAGGTCACCACTCGGCGCGAGGCGGCCCGCGCAAACTCCGTTTCCGCCGTAGCAGACAGGTGGTCCAACGCCCTTCAAAGGGTGCCGCTCCACATCGTGATCATCATCTTTTGCGCGGTCTGGATCATTCCCACCATAGGCATGGTCGTCAACTCCTTCCGTTCGGTTTCGGAGATGGGCCAGGCCGGATGGTGGACGACGCTTTTTCCGCCACACGGATTCACGCTCGCAAGCTACCAGCAGGTCCTCAACACAGAAAACGTTGGGACCTCGATCGTCAACAGCGTCCTCATCACGATCCCCGCAACAGTGATCCAGCTGGCGATCGCGACCATGGGCGCTTATGCCTTCGCCTGGATGAAATTCCCGGGGAAGAACATCTTTTTCATCGTCATCGTCGGACTGATGGTCGTGCCGATCCAGATGACCCTGATCCCGGTGCTTCAATTCTTCAAAGCGACGGGTCTCAGCGGGACCATCACCGCCGTCTGGCTGGCACACTCCGGTTATGGCCTCCCGTTTGAGGTCTTCCTGCTGCGTAACTACCTGGGTGGGTTGCCTCGAGAGGTCTTTGAGTCGGCGGAGGTGGACGGCGCGGGACACGCTGTCCGATTCTTGAGAATCGCCGTCCCGATGACGATTCCGGCAATCGCGTCGCTGACGATCTTCGTCTTCCTCGGAGTCTGGAACGACCTGCTGGTCGCGCTGACCTTCCTGGGTACGAGCCCGAACCGTCCGTTCACTGTCGTCATCACCCAGCTGGTGACGTCGTTCGGAGGAGGCTGGCAGTTCCTGACCGCGGCCGCCGTCCTTCAGATGGCGCTGCCACTCGCCGTCTTCATCGCGCTGCAGCGCTACTTCGTGCGTGGCGTAACGGCTGGATCGGTCAAGGGCTAACGCCGTCGACGTCGTGCTGATGACGTCCCACGACCTGGGACGTCATCTTCATTGCTACGGCGTGGACAGTGTGGTGAGCCCCAACCTGGACTCGCTCGGCGAGGGCGGGGTCAGGTTCGAGGTGGCGTTCGCGACTGCGCCGCAGTGCAGCTCGAGCCGGGCCAGCCTGGCCACCGGCCGCTATCCGCACAACAACGGCGTGATGGGCCTCGCTCATCACGGCTTCGACTGGGAGCTGTGGCCCAGCTCACCGCACACGGCCGCCATCCTGGCCGCCGCCGGCTTCGAGACCCATATCTTCGGGATGCAGCACGTTTCGCTGCATGCGGACAGGCTGGGCTTCCAGCACGAGCACCCGCCTGGCCACGAGCACGGCAATGCAACCGGCCACATCATCGCGGCCGCGGTGGACCAGTTGCTGGCCGCCGTCGGGCGTGACACGCGGCTGTACCTGGAGATCAACTTCGAAGACACCCACAGGCCGTATCCCCCTCTCCCCTTAAGGGGAGAGGGTCAGGGAGAGGGGCGAGACAGAAGAATCGAGATCCCTGGATACTTGCCTCCCGGCCCTGAATCAGAGTCCGAGTTCCGAGCGCTGCACGTGGCGATCAAAGACATGGACACTGCCTTAGGCCGTGTGCTCGCCGCGCTGGAGAAGGCCGGGCGTGCCGATCGCGCGCTGGTGATCTTCACGACCGACCACGGCCTGGCGATGCCTCGTGCCAAGTGCACCCTCTACGATCCCGGGCTCGAGATCGCGCTCCTCATGCGCTGGCCCGAGGGCGCTATCGGCGGCGCCGCGAGGCGGGAGCTGGTCAGCAACATAGATGTGCTGCCGACGGTGCTCGAGGCCGCCGGCGTTGCGCCGCCAGACGGCATCCAGGGCCGCTCTTTGCTGCCCCTATTACGTGGGGAGGCCTATGAGCCGCGCGAGGCCGTATTTGCTGAAAAAACATTTCACAGCTACTACGACCCGATGCGCTGCATCCGCACTCATCGCCACAAGTACATTCGCAACTTCGAGACCGGCTTCGCCGTCGAAGTGCCGGGCGACATCCAGCTCAGTCCGATCTTTCGTGCGGATCCGTCGCGATATTCAAGCGACCGCGCAAGCGTGGTCGAGCTGTACGACCTCGACGCCGATCCTCTCGAGCAGCGCAACCTGGCCGGAACACCGAGCGCAGAGGCCGTCGAGCAAGAGCTGGGCGAGGAGCTGTGGAGCTGGATGCGCGAAACTGGCGATCCCTTGTTGAACGGCCCGATTCCGTCTCCTCGATATCGTCAGGCCATGCAGTCATAACAGACACTCGCGTCGTCCTCTCCCGGAGCGCGGTCGCGTCCATCGCCGCGTCGTTCCTTTTGATGGGCGTCGTCGTCGCCGCGTACGGACCGCTGCTGGAGCACCTGACGCACCGGTTCGGCGTCAGTCTGCCCCTTGCCGGCGCGACGATCAGCGTTCATTTCACCGGCGCGCTGATCGGCGTGCTCGTCGCGATGCGAGCCATGGAAAGAGTGTCGGGCCGCCTGCCGGTGATGGTCGCGACTGGAGTCGTGAGTCTCGGGTGCGTGGCGGTGGCTCTTGCGCCGGCCTGGCCCGTGTTTGTCGTGGCGGTCTTCGTGCTCGGCCTGGGATTCGGTGTGCTGGTGCTGGGCCTGAACCAGCTGGTCGCGTACAGCGAAGGCAGGCGCCGAGCCGCGCTGCTCAGCGCCCTCAACGGCGCATATTCAGCGGGCGCCGTGGCCGGTCCGATCCTCGTGGCGGCCTTCGCCGCTGACCACTTCTCTCTGCTCTTTCTGGCCGGCGCAGCAGCCGCTCTGGCGCTCATCCCAGTCGCAGGCGGCATCTCGGGGCGGCTGCCGGTCTCGGCTGGCCGGCCAGGGCGGCCGGAGCTGCTTGTCCTCATCTTCGTCGCCGCCTTCGTGCTTTACGTGGGGATCGAAAACGGGACGGGCGGCTGGATGACCTCCCACCTCGAGTCCGTCGGCCTGCGGTCGCGCGATGCCGCCGCCTACACGTCCGGGTTCTGGCTGGCGGTCGTCACGGGGCGCTTTCTGATGACGCTGGTGCCATCCAGCGTGCCTGAGGCCGCGATCGTGCTGACGGGATCGATCGTCGCGGCGGTCTCGCTGTTGGCGGCGTCAATTGGAGCCGTCGCTCCCTGGGCCTACATCGTGACCGGCCTTGCCATCGCCCCGATCTTTCCGACTGGCATCGTGTGGCTGGCCAAGCTGAGGCCGGGCGATTCGCGCGCGACGTCATGGTTGTTTCCGGCGGCGTCTCTGGGCGGCATCGCCGGGCCCGGTGCGATCGGGCTGGTGATCGCCGGGTCCGGCGTCGGCTGGGTGCCGCTTGTGCTGGGGGTCGTAGCGACAGGAATGCTGCTCACCTTCTGGCTGGCGAATCGCTTCGCTCGCAGTTAGACGATCAGCGGTTGTTCAAATACCAGTTTCGCCTGGAGTTGCCCTCACGTTTCGACGGCACATCGTTTGACGCCGCAGCCCCGCCGCACCATTTCACACAGTTGGCGATCACGCGCTGAACCTCTGGCTGGTGGTAAACGGGGAAGACCTGGTCGCCAGGGCCGAAGTAGGCGACGCGTCCGGCTCCGCGGTGATAGCAGCAGCCGCTTCGGAATACCTCTCCGCCCTCGAAGGAGCTGATGAAGACGAGCTCATCCGGCGGCGGGATGTCGAAGAACTCGCCATACATCTCCTGGTGGGGAATCACGATCGGCTGCGGCACGCCTGCGGCAATCGGGTGGCCTGGATTGACCGTCCAGATCACCTCCCGCTCGCCTCCTTCGTCGGACCGCCAGCGCAGGGTGCAGCTCGTCCCCATCAGCCGCCTGAAGATCTTCGAGTAATGGCCTGAGTGCAGCACCACGAGCCCCATCCCGTTCAGGACGCGGGCATGCACGCGGTCCACCACCTCATCGGCCACCTTGTCATGTGAGTCGTGTCCCCACCACGTCAGGACGTCGGTTTCCGCGAGCACCTGATCGCTCAGGCCGTGCTCAGGTTCCTCGAGGGTCGCGAAGCGGATGCTCGCACTGTCTCCTGTCTTGCCCAGCTCGCGGCGCAGGCCATCCGCGATCGCACCGTGCATGCCGTCCGGGTAGATCCGCTTTACGTGTTCGTCACGCTTTTCGTGGACGTTCTCGTTCCAGATCGTCACACGAATTTGACGACCGGCGGCCATCAGATCGCCAGTGCTTTCCCGGATCGAGAGATGGCCACGAGCTCGCGCCGCGTGGCGGATTCGACTGCGGCCGCCATCAGCGCGATCGTGCCGAGGTTGTCGCGACCCGAGGTCTCGGGCTCGCGGCCGGTCTCGATCGCGTTCGCGAACTCGGTCAGCGTTCCCGCTGGGCCCGTCCAGCGCACGTCTGGCATCGTCGCGCTGCGCGGCTTGCCGTTCCGCGGCCGGATCACGACTCGATCGCGCAGCATGCCGTCGTCTTCGCGGCTCGTCCAGAAGACTTCGCCGTGCTCGAACTCCATCCTCCACTCGCCGGCCCACGGGGTGACCGGGCCGGCGGTGACCCAGCTGCCGCGATAGCTGACCACCGTGCCGCCCTCAAAGGCGATCGATGCCACAGCGACCGACGGGCCGCCAAAGGTTGCCCATTCCGGGTTCCAGGCTTCGCAGTAGATGCGCTCCGGCTGACGGTTGAGGATCAGGCGCAGCAGGTCGAAATGATGGATCGACATGTCGACGAGCAACGGCTGCTCTTCGATCGAGTGCCGGCCTTGACCCGGCGAGTAGCGGCGAAAGTCAATGCAAACTTCGTGCAGCTTGCCGAGCTTTGACTCTTGAACGAGGGAGGCAAGCGCGCGCGGGGCTGGAAAGAACCGGTAGTTCTGGCTCACCATCAGCACCAGTCGCCTGTCGGCGGCCATGTCGACGAGCTCCTTCGCGGCCTCCAGGGTTGGTGCAAACGGCTTCTCGATCAGCACGTGCAGGCCCGCGTCGAGGGCCGCCTTCGTCACGGCGACGTGGCTCGGCAGCGCGGTTGTGATCAGCGCCGCCTGGGGCTGCGTGGCGGCGATCGCCTCTTTCATGGATTCGAAGCATTGCTCTGCCGGCACCTTGGTCAGTTCCCGAAGCGCGTCGAGCGCATTTGGGTCGGAGTCGACGTAGCCGACGAGGTCGACCTGCTTGATCTCTGGGATCACCTGCTTGGCCCAGCCGCGACCATGCGGGCCCATTCCAATCTGGAGGACACGAAGGGAATTCACGGCCACACATGATGCCGGAGAGGTTCGTAAATTTATCCTTCTTAACCCCGAAGATCTCCCGATGTCGACGCTCGAACCACGAGATGCACGGGCAGCAAAACCTTGCGCGGCGCGAAAACGCCGTCTCCAATCATGTTGAGCAGCAGGCGCATCGCTTCCGTGCCGGTCTCGTAAAAAGGCACATGGACGGTCGTCAGCGGAGGCACCATGAAGGCGGCCATGTCGATGTCGTCGCAGCCGGCGACGGCGCAGTCATCAGGAACGCGTTTTCCCAGGCTGCGAAGCGCGTTGAGAACACCGAGCGCCAGCGTGTCGTTCTGGGCGAAGATCGCCGTGATGTCGGGCCGGGCTTCCAACAAGCGCACGGTCGCCGCCCGGGCGCCGGCAATTTTTCCCGCGATCTGTCGCTCGGCCTGGTCGACGAGCGCGCCATCGAAGGCTAGACCCGCCTCGTCGAGTGCCCGCCGGTAGCCGCGCAGCCGGCTCTCAGTGGCGTGCCGCCCCGGGGTGCCGGTGATGGTCGCGATGACTCGATGGCCTCGATCGATCAGGTGCCGGGTGGCCAGGACTCCGGTCAGCTCGTGATCCGAGCCCACCGTCGTCACTCCACCGCCGGCGACGTCGTAGAGGCTGACCACGGGCACGGTTCCCTCCAGGGCTCGCGCCGCGGCGCGATCCTCCTCCATCTGCGGTGCGGCGAGCAGAATGCCATCGACGCGCCGCTCCATCATCGCGGGCAGTGCGTATTCGCCCGCTGAACCCTCTGGTTCGATGCTCGTAATCACTACTGCGTAACCCTGCCGTCGAGCCTCCCTTTCAGCGCCGACGACGAACTGGCTCAGGTTGTGGTCGCTGAAGTCGCTGGCGATCAGGCCGATCGCCCGTGAGCTTTTCATGACCAGGCTGCGGGCCTGGAGGTTTGGCACATAGCCCAGGTCGCTCGCCGCTCGCAGGATCCGTGCCCTGGTCACCCCTGACACCGAGCCCTTGCCGTTCAGGACCTTGCTGGTCGTCTGGAAGCTGACTCCGGAGCGGGCGGCGACGTCTTTGACGGAGACATGTCTGGTCGGTCCGGTGGGGGTCACGCTGCGGCTATTATGGGGCCCTTGAGCGAACGTTCGCCTAGCCGCGCGAACCCCCGACCCGAATACCCGCGGCCGAACTTCCAGCGCTCAGCGTGGCTCAGCTTGAATGGCGAGTGGGAGTTCGGAGCCGGGAACGACACGCCGAGCTTCGACCGCCGGATCCTGGTCCCCTTCAGCCCTCAATCCGAGCTGTCCGGCATCGGCGAGCTGCCGGGCGACGTGGTCTGGTACCGGCGCCGCTTTGTTGCGCCGGAGGCCGAATGCCTGGTCCTGCATTTCGGGGCGGTCGACTACCGCGCCACGGTTTGGGTCAACGACGTCGAGGTCGCCCGCCATGAAGGCGGGCACACCCCGTTCAGCGCCGACATCACTAACGTCGCGCGAGCAGGCGACAACGTGGTTGTGGTCCGCGCCGAAGACCCGCTCTCCGACAAGACGATCCCGCGCGGCAAGCAATACTGGACACCGAAACCGGAAGGCATCTTCTACACCTCGACGGCCGGCATCTGGCAAACCGTGTGGTTGGAGCCACTGCCGGCACGCCACATCAATCGCCTCCGGGTCAGTCCCGACCTCGCCGCGGGCGCGGTCGACTTCGAGCTCGAAGCTCCTGGCAGGACGGAGCTGATCGCTCGTCTCGACGGTGAGGTGGTCGGCAGGTGGTCTGAGCTGGCCGGCCGCGGTCGAATGCACCTTGACCGCATCGTGCCGTGGCATCCGGATTCTCCCCGAATCTACGACCTCGAAGCCGCGCTGTTCGACGAAGACGGCAAGGTCGCCGATCGCGTGAACAGCTATTTCGGGCTGCGCACGATCGAAACCCGAGACGGCCGCTTCTGGCTGAACGGCGAGCCGTACATCCAGCGCCTCGTGCTCGACCAGGGGTATTTTCCGGGCGGTCTTCTGACTGCACCAAGGGACGATGCCCTGCGCAAGGACATCGAACTGGCGCAAGCGTTCGGCTTCAACGGGGCTCGCAAGCACCAGAAGACCGAGGATCCCCGCTGGCTCTACTGGGCCGACAGGCTCGGCTTCTTGGTCTGGTCCGAGATGCCCAGCTTCCATGAGCATTCGCCGGAGGCGGAGCGCCGCCTGTCAGCCGAGTGGGAGGAGGTCGTGCTTCGCGATCGGGATCATCCCTCGGTCGTGGCATGGGTGGTCGCCAACGAGAGTTTTGGCCTCGACCACATCGATCCTTCGGTGCGCTCGAATTTTCTCGTCAGGCTCTACAGGCTGACCCACGACCTCGACCGGACCCGCCCTGTCGTCTCAAACGACGGTTGGGAACATGCGCTGACCGACCTCTGCACGATCCACGACTACGAGCCTCCCGCCGTATTTGCCCAGCGCTATCGCAGCCTTGATTCAGCATTGGAGGTGGGCGCGAACGGTCGTTCACCGTTCGAGCCCGGCTACAGCTATGGCGGACAGCCACTCCTCGTCACCGAATTTGGTGGGATCCGGGTCGCGGGACCGGGCGGTTGGGGCTGGCTCGAGGTCACGGACCAGGACGAGTTCCTGCACGTCTATCGCGGCCTGGTCGGCGGCTTGATGGATTCCGGCCCGGTCCAGGGCTTCTGCTACACGCAGCTGACGGACGTTGAGCAGGAGCAAAACGGCCTCCTCACTTTCGATCGCGTGCCGAAGGTCGACCCGGCATCGATCCGGCCGGTGACGCAGACGCCGAAGCGGGATTAGCTGCGCGGTCTTGCCAACAGCCCGGTGCGCTGTTATGTTCGCGCAACACCGAGCGCGTGCTCTGAATGGGGACACGGGCGCCGTGACGGTGGTTGGGTGGAGTAAATAGAAGAGATGGCATCAGTCACTTTCGACCACGTAGTCAAGCGATACACAGCGGATTTGACCGTCGTCAAAGACTTCAACGTCGAGGTCAAAGACAAGGAGTTCATGGTCCTGGTTGGACCGTCGGGGTGCGGCAAGTCGACCGCGTTGCGGATGCTGGCCGGGCTGGAGGCGATCAGCGAAGGCCGGATCCTGATCGGGGACCGGGTGGTGAACAACGTGGCGGCCAAGGACCGGGACATCGCGATGGTGTTCCAGTCCTACGCGCTCTACCCGCACATGAGCGTGTACGACAACATGGCGTTCCCGCTTCAGATGGCGCACATGAAGAAGCCGGACATCGACAAGCGGGTGCGCAACGCGTCGAAGATC
>Ga0209118_1001441_pt1 | contig 11057 bp, 6 predicted proteins | sample BlaSpr_A8_Ref_M1_FD_187988 | JGI IMG/M metagenome (GOLD analysis project Ga0209118, IMG submission 187988) | Forest soil microbial communities from Thunder Bay, Ontario, Canada - Black Spruce, Ontario site 2_A8_Ref_M1 (SPAdes) (version 2) | ecosystem: Environmental > Terrestrial > Soil > Boreal...
CGACCCACCACAAGCTGTCGCCGACCGAGCACGAGCGCCGATACGCGTACCTGCGAGAGGCGAACGAGCAGCTGATACTGGCCGCGTTCAGCGCTCAAGGACCGCAGGGCGCCGCAGCGCACGAGCGCCGGTACACGCAACTGCGAGAAGCGAACGAGCGGCTGGTACTGGCCGCACTCACCACTCAAGAACTGCGGGCGGCCGCAGACCAGGCGTAAGCGACATGTCGAGACCGCGTTGACATCGATTAAACTCTTCAGGGTTTCGTAACGCCAGTCGGACGATGCGGTGTTGACCTCGTCGCAGGCGCGCCGGTCGATTTGGCGCTGGCGATGGCTGCGTCGAGGCGAGCGAGCAGATCAGAAAGTGCCTCACCAGGTCGATGCCGGGCAGCGCCAGCGTCCTCTTCTCATCGTAGCGATTGCCGCTCCTGCGATCGACGCGCTAGTGCCGATCATATGCACTTGCGAGTGCTTACCTGGCTCAGTCCGGCAGCGTGAAATAAAACGTGGCGCCCTCGTTCACTTTTGCTTCCGCCCAAACACGTCCAGCATGGCGATGAATGATGCGCTGTACCGTCGCCAGTCCGATACCGATGCCTTCGAATTCCCCTTTGTTGTGCAAACGTTGAAACTGGCCGAACAGCTTGTTTACATGAGACATGTCGAAGCCGGCCCCATTGTCGCGCACAAAATAGACGGTGTTGCCGTCGCATTCAGTCTTGCTCAATTGGATGTGGGCGTCCACTCGATTGCGCGTGTACTTCCAGGCGTTCCCGAGCAGGTTGGTTAGAACGACGCGCAGCAGCACCGGATCCGCGTTGACGCTCATTTCCGAAGCGATCTCTACCCACGGCTTGTGGACGGATTCTCCGCTTGCCAGTTCAGCGATTACTTGGCCTGCCAGCGCGCTGAGATCGACTGGGCGCCGGCGGATTTCGGTGAGGGTTACCTGTGCGAGGATGAGCAATGCATCGATCAATTCTTCCATGCCTTGTCCTGCATCCCGGATCTTGTGAAGGAAAAGCAGTTCCGGTTCGGTCAGCTTGGCTGCACAATCCTCCAGCAGGATAGTGGTGAAACCGCGAATGTAACGCAGCGGCGCGCGCAGATCGTGGGACACGGAGGCCGAAAAGGCCTCCAATCCCTCGTTCGCCGCTTCGAGGTCGGCGGTGCGCCCTTGCACACGCAATTCCAGAGTCTTGTTGACTTGCAGCAACTCGACTCTGGTCTGCTCCAACTGCTCGGTCCGTTCAGCCAGTTCATCGTTTACCTGCTCCAGGCAGTCTTTGGCGAATTCCAGTTCGGCGTTTCTCTCTTCCAGCTTTAGCACCAGAACCTCGTTGTATTCCTTCAACACGGCAGCTTCTTCGACTGCTGCTATTTGGCTGGAGTTTCGCCCTCCTACTCCCTGTAGCACTGCCTCAAGTGCTTTGAGGATCGCCTCGGACGAGGATGGTTTACAGACGAACCGGTCTGCGCCGAACTCCAAGGCAGCCTTCTCGTCCGCCGGTGAAGTAAAGGTGCTGCTATAGATGATAAAAGGCAGGTCTCGCCAGCGTGCGTCTGCCCGGACTCGGTGGCAAAGCTGGTACCCGTCCAACCGCGGCATGAGGATATCGGAAACGATGGCACTCACCGGCTCGCGCTCCATCAGCGCGAGCGCTTCGACACCGTCGCAGCACTCAAGGACGCGGTATCGTTCCGCCTCCAGAACGACACGCAGGAGCTTCCGATTGATGGCGTTGTCGTCGACGACGAGGACCGGTTTGGAGTTGAGCACGGCACTCAACAGTTTCGAATCGGTGGGGTCACCTTCGATAAGCAGGTCGTTCAAGGGTCAAGATCCGCTGATTGTGGGCGCTGCTCGTTGCATGATATCCGCAAGCTGTGCCGGGAGCCTACGCGTGTCGATGGGCTTAGTGATGTAGCCGTCGCAACCCGCTTCGCGCGCCTTGAGGTCATCGCCCTTCATCGCCGAGGCGGTGAGCGCGACGATGCGTATATGCCGGTAGGCCGGATTTGCCTTCAACAGCCGAGTGAGCGTCAACCCGTCCATCCCGGGCAACCCGATGTCCATGAGGATCAAATCCGGCGTGGCATGCCGCAGCATTTCCTGAGCGCGCTCTGCGTCTCTTGCCTTTTCCACGAGATAGCCCTCGCACTCGAGCACGTCGCAGGCGAGCTTGAGGTTGGTGGCGTTGTCATCGACGATCAGCACTTTCATGTCACGCTGCCAGAGCGATCTCGTCACTCAGCGGCAAGGTCACTGTAAATGTGCTGCCTACGCCCGGTTCGCTTTCGATGGTGATGGTGCCTTTCTGGAATTCCACAATCTTCTTGGTCAGCGCGAGCCCCAGGCCCGTGCCCTGGTAGCGGCGCGCCAGGCTCGAATCGACCTGCTCAAATTCGACGAAAAGCTTCTCGAAGTCTTCCGCTTTGATGCCGATACCGGTGTCGCGGACCTGAAAGCGCAGGCAGTTCGGTTCGTACGGCGAGGCGAGAATTTCGACCCGTCCGCCGTCCTCGGTGAACTTGACAGCGTTGGAGAGCAGGTTGGAGAGGACCTGCTTGAATTTCTGCTGATCAAGTGTCACGTTCTCGATCGACGGCGCGATCTCTCGCCGGATCGCGATGTTTTTCTTGCGCGCGAGCGATGAGATCACCGAACAGACCTCCTCGATCGCCTTCGGCAGCACAAACTTCTCGGGCAGCAGCTCCATCTTGCCGGCTTCGACTTTCGACAAGTCGAGCACGTCGTTGATGAGTTGCAGCAGATGTCGCCCGCTGCTCAGGATATCGCCCAGGTACTCCGTCTGCTTGGCGCTTACCTTGCCCGCCTTCTCGTCAATGAGAAACTCGGAGAAGCCGATAATGCCGTTGAGCGGTGTTCGCAGCTCATGCGACATGTTGGCCAGAAACTCGCTCTTCATGCGGTTGGCTTCCTGAAGCGATTGCTCGAAGCGCTTGCGCTCGGTCACATCACGTGCGGCGGCGAAGACCCCTTGCAACTTCTCATCGCGGTCGTAGAACGTGGCGGCGTTGTAGGACACCACCGTCTCGCTGCCGTTCTTGCGCCGCGCGGTGAGCTCGTAGTCAGTCACCTTCTTCTCCCGCAGGACCAGCGTGATCGCTTCCTCGGCCCGCTGCGGATCGGTGAAGTAGTTCTTGAACAGAGTACCGATCAGCTCCTCTCGGGATCTCCCGGTCAACGCGCACATCTGCTCGTTCACATCGGTTATGACACCGAGCGGGTCGGTCGCCATCAGCGCATCGATATTCGATTCGATCAGGGAGCGGGTATAAAACTGCTGGTCGCGCAGGCGTTGATCGAGCTGCGCCTGCGCCGCCTCGACTTGTTTGCGGGCGGTATTGTCGGTGCCGATCAATAGATAGCCGATGATGTCTTCTTCCGCATCGCGTAGCGCGGTGACCGAGACGATGGCGGGGAAACGACTGCCATCCTTGCGGAAGTAAGTCAGCTCGTAAATGTCCTCGATGCCGCGCGAGGCCTTGAACACCAGTGCCTCAAAACCTGGCGTAATCTGCGTATCCAATTCCAGGCTAAGGGCCGCTGCCCGCGTGATCAATTCCTGCGGATCCGAGATATCGGCCGGCGTGATCCGATTGACAACATCCAATGCCGTATAGCCCAACATGCGTTCGGCGCCGACATTGAAAATCTGAATGACGCCTTTTTCATCCGTGGCGATGCTTGAGAAGTAGGCGCTATTGAAAATGGCGTCTTGTAAAGCGCCCGCCTTGAGTAGCATTGTTTGGCGCGGAAAGTCTAGGACACCGACGGCGCCATCCTGCATTTCGCCGACGTCATTACGAAAACTGCTTTGCGACATGAAACCCCTCCGCGCGAACAATCACACATCGATAAGCGGCTCGGACAACATCGGCACGTGACGGTACTGCTAGCTCACAAATCGCCACTCCAATCGTAGCTGAAAACGCCAACGGGCCGTTTCCAAGGAGGGGACAGGCGAGTGAAGAAGGACATCCTATGCAACGCTTGCGCGAGACAGGGATAACGTGTCATTTGAATCTCTGCCGCTGCGCAGGCGGGTTCGGGCCGGAAAACATCCTTGACGTACGGCTGCTCAATCGGTCAATCAGCCGCGCCCTCCGTACCGTAGCTCTGGTTCGTTGGGGTTGAACCTGACAAATGCTCGCGTTACGTTCATGTGCATACAGACCAACCGACCAACCAACGACCGATTCAACCTCGCGCGATCCGTATGGGCATGTCGAGTTTGCGCTGGAATCCGCCCTCGGTCTGTGGGGTAGCGAACATAGGCGGTTTAACTTGACCCACAGCCAAGGCGATTGACCCCATTGGCGAGGAGATCGTCGCCTGGGAATGCGTCGGCCCTTCGACGGGCTCCTTCTCGCCACCATCCGCTCGGGTCTGCGTGCGCGGGAGCCTCGGCTAGGGCAAAGCGTGAGGGTCGCAGGTTCGTGCCTGTCGCGCCTTGTTGCGTTTGAGGCTGAGCTATGGCTGAACTGCGCAACCACATCCCTTTCTGCAACTCCAGATGAAGCCGGCAGACCAAGCACATGCAATCGTGCCGTTTTCCGAAGCGCCAGCGGCACGATGGTCGGCTGCCGGACCTTGGTCAGGACTTCATCAAGGCATTATTCGAGTCCAGGGAGGCAAGTCCGCCAGCACCGATACCACCCGTCAGGAAACAAAAAAGGGGCCTACCAGGGCGTACAATCGCTTTGATGTTCAGGTTCTTCAACGTCGTCTCTCCATTCCTGCTGGAACAGCGGCAGGCGCAGCACAGTCGAGCGTTCTGCACTGTATGTCGTGGGCAGGATGTAGAAAGGCGCGAATAAGGGCAATTCTTGCCCCTTTCTGTTGGTCTGGCCGGCTAAAGCTCCTCCGCATAATGCCGTAGGCCGCACGCTGGCGACCAGCGCCCGCGCATTTCAACGATGAAAGGCGCCCCACGCGCTCCATCACCGAAACACCAGTAGCTTCGATCGCGCCAATCGTCACGAAGGGAACTGATGCAGCCGTTATCTCTACGCAGCGCTCTGGCCGTCGCGCTGATTCTGCTAGGCGTCGCTGGCGCCGCGGCTTGGTGGTTCGAATTGCCGGCGCTGTTATTCCAGTCCGGTGGGACGGCCATGGTTTTCAATACGGCGCTGTCCTTCCTGCTTGCCGGCGCTGCGCTACTGGCTTCGCCGGTTCGTCATCATCTCTTTCATGCCGGATTGCGCCCCGCGCTCGGCCTGATCGTGGCGCTGATCGCACTGTCCACTTTGATAGAAAACTGCTTCGCTGTGGACCTGGGCATCGATTGGGCGGCCCTGCACCGCTGGTTCCCCGACCCGAATCCGCTTCCCGGCCGCATGGCACCCAACACCGGGGTGGCGTTTCTGCTGAGCGGGATCCTTCTGGTCTCGGATCGCTGGGATGGTGAACAAGGCGCTGGCTACCTGTGGCAGATGATCCCGCCGGCGGTCGTCGCGATCGGGGCGTTGGGCGTCCTCGGCCCCTGGCTGCAGCTCGACCTCACCTACCAGTGGTATGGCGTTCCGCATATGGCACTGCCGACAGGGGTCGGGGTGATCTTGCTCGGGGCTGCCCTATGGTTGAACCAGCGCGCGAGGAGGCCTGTCGCGGATTCCATGCGGCAGAACGAGCAGCGCACCCATCTGGAAGCAGCGTTGCAGCGCGCCAACCAGGAGCTCGAAGCCAAGGTGGAGGACAGGACGCGCGAGCTGGCCGGATTGAACGCGACTCGCGAAGAGCGCATCGCGACACGCACCGCCGAGTGGGAAGACCTCTACAACAACGCGCCGTGCGGCTACCACTCCGTTGACCCGGACGGTGTGTTCGTGAAGATGAACGACACCGAACTCGCCTGGCTTGGTTTCACGCGCGAGGAGGTGATCGGCAAAATGCGGTACCACGACGTCCTCACACCGGAGAGCCTGGAGAAATTCCTGGTTACGTTCCCGAAGTTCAAGGAAACCGGTTGGCTGAAGGATATGGAGTTCGATTGCGTGCGCAAGGATGGCAGCATCCTGTCGGTCTCGCTGAACGCCACGGCGATCCGCGACGAGCACGGCAACTATCTGATGAGCCGGACGTCGATCTACGACATCACCGAGCGCAAGCAGATGGAAAATCAACTGCACGAGGCGAGCGCCTTCCTCGACTCCGTGCTGGAGCACCTGCCCAGCATGGTGTTCATCAAGGACGCCCGGGAGCTGCGCTTTGTCAGTCTTAACCGCGCGGAGGAGCAGCTGCTGGGGCTCAGCAGGGATCAGATCATCGGCAAGAACGATTACGACTTGTTCCCAAAAGAGGAGGCGGACCACTTCACCGCCAGGGACCGTGAAGTGTTGGCCCGGGGTGGGCTCCTCGACATCCCGGAGGAACAGATCCACACGCGCCACAGGGGTGTCAGGATACTGCACACGCAGAAGATCCGGCTGCTCGACCAACAGGGATCGCCGCGCTACCTGGTGGGTATCTCCGAAGACATCACCGAGCGCAAGCAGGCCGAGCAGGAGATCCTCATGCTGAACGAAGCCCTGCAGCTGCGCGCCGTGGAGCTGCAGGCCGTCAACGAGGAGCTTGAGAGCTTCAGCTATTCCGTCTCGCACGATCTGCGCACGCCGATGCGCGCGATCGACGGTTTTGCGCTCATGCTCCACGAAGACCATGCGCATCAACTAGACGAAGAGGGCAAGGAACTGCTCGCGGTGATCCGCGACAGCAGCAGCAAGATGGGCGTGCTCATCGACGACCTGTTGGCCCTGTCGCGCCTCGGGCGGCAGGCCATGTCCGTGCGCGACATCGACATGCAGCGCCTGGTGCGCGAAGTCATCTCGGAGGCAGTAGCGGCGCACGGCGACGTACGGGCGCGTATCGAGCTGGGCACGCTACCGGCGGTCGAGGGTGACCGCGGCCTCTTGCGCCAGGTGTGGCTGAACCTGCTGTCCAACGCGCTCAAGTACAGCAGCGGCGTGCCCGAGCCTCGCATCTACATAAACGGCTACCGGGATGGCGTAGCGAATGTCTACAGCATCCGTGACAACGGCGCCGGTTTCGACATGCGGTATTACGATAAGCTGTTCGGCGCCTTTCAGCGCCTGCACCGCGCCGAGGACTTCTCCGGGACCGGGGTCGGGCTCGCCATTGTCCAACGCGTGGTGACGCGCCACGGCGGGCGGGTGTGGGCGGATGGCAAGCCCAACGAGGGCGCAACTTTCAGTTTTTCCTTGCCTATCGGGAGTGAGCATGGATGATCTCGCGGCGGTGGAGATTCTCTTGGCCGAGGACAGTCCAACCGACGCCAGGATGACGATACGGGCGCTCAGGAAGCGCAATCTTGCCAACAAGCTGGTTTGGGTCCGGGACGGAGCGGAAGCGCTGGAATTTATCTTCCGCACCGGCGCCTACGCGGGCCGCGCCAATGGCCACCCCAAGCTGGTGCTGCTCGACCTCAAGATGCCCAAGGTCGACGGCATCGAAGTGCTCCAGCGCCTGAAATCCGACGAGACGACGCGCGCCATCCCGGTGGTCATGCTCACTTCCTCTGCCGAGGAGAGGGATATTGTCGCGAGCTATCGGCTGGGCGTGAACAGCTACCTGGTCAAGCCGGTCGATTTCGGGGCATTCATGGAGGTCGTCGCGCATGCTGGGCTGTACTGGCAAGTGCTGAACCGCGTCCCCTCATAGACCAGCAGGTAGCCAACGCCTTATGGAAAAGACGATCAAAGTGCTGTTGATTGAAGATGTGGCGACGGATGCGCGCCTCATAATTCACAACTTACATAAGGCGAATCTCGACGTAGTGAGTGAGCGAGTGGATAGCGAAGAGGCGCTCGAGGAAGCGCTCGCGAGATTCACGCCGGACGTCATCCTATCCGATTACAGCCTGCCGGATTTCGGCGGCTTGCGTGCGCTGGAAGTCGTCAGGCAACGCTGCCCCGACACGCCGTTCATCTTCGTTTCCGGCACCATCGGCGAGGAGCGTGCCATCGAGGGGCTGAAGCGGGGCGCCGTCGACTACGTGCTGAAGGACAACCGGGCGCGGCTCGCCCCCGCCGTTTTGCGTGCACTGCAGGAGGCCGAGGAGCGCGACGCGCGCCGCCGGGCAGAGCACCGGTTGGAGGAAAGCGAGCAGCGCTTCCGGCTGTTCATGGACTGCCTACCGGGCGCCGCGTTCGTGAAGGACCTGCAAGGGCGGTTCAGCTACGTCAACCAGGAAGCGGCGCGAATCATGGGAAAAACCAGCGAGGAGATCATCGGGCATTCAGTGGCCGATTTCTATCCGCCGCGCTTTGCCGATAGCTACACTGCTAACGATCGGCTAGCCGTCGAGACTGCGCGCGACGTGGAGGCCATCGAGGAGGGGCCGATGGGCGACGGCGTGCATTATTTCCTTACCCACAAGTTCCCCATCCTCGACGCGACTCGGCGGATCGCCATGATCGGCGGCATCTCTATCGACATCACGGAGCGCATCCGCGCCGAACAAGGGCAACGGGCGAGCGAAGAACGCTTTCGCTCCATTGCGGAGGCGATCCAGGAGTGGATCTGGGAGGTGAACCTGAGCACCGTGCACACTTTCTCCAACCCTGCCATCGAGGCGATCCTGGGCTATACGGTCGAGGAAATGATCGGTACCCGGATTCTCGACTACGTCCACGAGGAGGAGCAACCGCGCGTCATCCAGTTATTTCAGCGCTCTATGGCGGACAAGCAGGGCTGGCGAGACCTGGTGGCGCGCTGGCGGCACAAGGACGGCAGCGTGCGCTGGATGGAGAGTAATGCGCTGCCGCTGCTCGGCCCAAACGGAACGCTGGTCGGCTACCGAGGGGCAAACCGCGACATCACCGAGCGTGTCCAGCAGCACGAGAAGATCGCCCGGCTGAGTCGCATCCAGGCGATGTTGAGCGGCATCAATTCGACCATTGTTCGGGTACGCGACCGCCAGGAGCTGTTCCGCGAGGCTTGCCGCATTGCCGTGGAGCATGGCAAGTTCAGAATGGCCTGGATCGGCCTGGCTGAGGCTGGTGCCAAGAAGGCCAGGCCGGTGGCCTGGATGGGCTTCGAAGAAGGGTATCTGGACGAAATCGGGTTGTCCCTAAGAGATATCACGGAAGACCACGGGGCGGCGGGGCAGGCGCTACGGAGCAAGGAGGCGGTCGTCGCCAACGATGTCGAAAACGACCCGCACATCGTGTTCAAGCGGGAAGCGCTGGCGCGCGGCTACCGTTCGCTGGTGGCGTTGCCGCTGCTCCTCGAAGGCGAGGCGATCGGTGTGACGTTGCTCTACGCCGCGGAGCCTGACTTCTTCGACCAGGAAGAGCTGAAACTGCTCAAAGAACTGGCGGGGGACATCTCGTTTGCCCTCGATCACATCGCGAAAGAAGAAAGGCTCACTTACGTCTCCTACTACGATACCTTGACTGGGCTCGCCAACCGCCAGCTCTTCTTCGACCGGCTCTCGCAGATGCTGAACACAGCAGACGGCAAGGAGCGCAGGCTCGGGGTCGTGATGGTCGATTTGCAACGCTTCCGCAACATCAACGATTCCTTTGGCCGCAGCGCAGGAGATAAAGTCCTCCAGGAGTTCGCGGGACGCCTGCGGGAAACCTTCAGCGAGTCGGCCACGCTGGCCAGGACTGGCGGCGACCGCTTTGCCGTGGCGATCGGCGACATGCACGGGGCCGAACTGGCCTTGCTCATTCGGCGCTGGATCACGCAGTTGCAGCTCGAGCCATTGGCGATCGACGACTCAGACATACGAGTTGCGGTCAAGATCGGCATCGCCCTCTTTCCGGCCGACGGCAGCAACGCAGACACTTTATTCAAGAACGCGGAAGCCGCCTTGCAGCGGGCCAAGGACACGACCGACGCCTACGTGTTCTATTCCCCGGAAATGAACGCCCGGGTCGCCGAGCGGCTACAACTCGAAAGCCGCTTGCGCAACGCCCTGGAGAAAAAGCAGCTTCTCCTGCACTACCAGCCCAAGGTCAACCTCCGGACGCGACGGATCGAGGGACTCGAGGCGCTCATCCGCTGGCACGACCCGGAGCGAGGCCTCGTTTCGCCGCTGGAGTTCATCCCGATCCTGGAGCAGACCGGCATGATCGTCGATGTAGGTCGATGGGTGATCGAGCAGGCCGTGGCAGATCGGCGCCAGTGGGCCGCGCAGCGCTTGGACCCACCACGCATCGCAGTGAACGTCTCGCAGGTGCAACTGCGGCAAAGGGACTTCGTGGCTGCGGTTTTCGGGGCGCTGGGGGTCGCTGCGAACGAGGCTGCCGGCGTCGACCTGGAGATCACCGAGAGTCTGATCATGGAGGATACGGAAGCGAGCATCCAGAAGATGCGCGAGCTGCGGACGGCGGGCGTCCAAATCTTCATGGACGACTTCGGCACCGGCTATTCCAGCTTGAGCCAACTCGCCAAGCTACCGCTCGATGCGCTCAAGATCGACCGGGCGTTCATTGCCGGCATGGCGGAAAATGCCGAGGCTATGGTGATCGTCTCCACGATCATCACCCTCGCCCACGCCCTCAAAATCGACGTGGTCGCTGAAGGGGTAGAAACGGAAGAGCAGGCCGCGCTGCTCGCTTCCCTTGGTTGCGATCAAGCGCAAGGCTACCTGTTTAGTCGGCCATTGCCTGCGCAGGACGTCGCGAAACTTCTGGCCTCCATAAAACGCCATCCTGAACTAGACGGGCCCAGTCGCCACGTCCCCTCAGGTAATTAACAAGTCGTTGCAACGGACTCATGTGGAACGGTAGCTTAGGATCGCAGAACGTCGCTTATGGGGCCGGCTGCGGAATCGCAGTATTTTCGGAAGCGGACATCCCAGCCAGTTCTCTTGATTGCCTCACCACCGAATTGCGAACGTCTGCTTTGGCCAAGATGAGCGGGCACTCGTAGCAACTTCCGCGACCCGACAGTAGTGAATGCGGTCCTTCGGACAACCGCCACGACCACGCATCCGAGACGAATGTTTTGACCTTACGGGAAATGATTGTCGAGCGTTCTAATTGAATTGAGAACGCGTT